>Ga0302046_10000517_pt1 | contig 38438 bp, 44 predicted proteins | sample RVTome_11_FD_200261 | JGI IMG/M metagenome (GOLD analysis project Ga0302046, IMG submission 200261) | Soil microbial communities from uranium-contaminated site in the Upper Colorado River Basin, Wyoming, United States - RVT147D111 (version 2) ...
GCAGGTATACGGAAGTGTGGCCTATCGGACAGAAATATTTCAAATCGAAAAATTGCACTTTAAAAGAAAAACCAATATTTCTCTATAAGTTAGAACAGGCAACCCATTCAACGTTGGGACACTACTGGGTTAGCATCGTAAATCCAAGAAATGGTGAAACTGTTATTGACCCGACTGTTGGCATTGCCGACTTTCTTTCTGTTTCGTATGTAAATTCAGATAGCAAACTTGACGACAATAATATTTTCGGGATGGAAATTGACCCTCAAATGATAATGTTGGCAACACTGAATATGTTATTGAACGGTGATGGCAATGCAAAATTAAAATCCGAGCCAGGTCACGGCTCTATTCTTCACAAGTTTGACCATAAAGGTGATTTACTTGAACTTGTTCCGCAACACAACAAAAATGGTAACTGGGACAATCGCAAAGACAATCTAAAACTAAAAAAATTTGATGTTGTTTTAACTAATCCGCCTTTTGGTGAAGATAGAGCTTGGCGTCCTAAAACTCCGTCTGAAAAAGAATTAGCAGAGTGTTATGAACTCTGGAATATTGCACGTACAGGCGACTGGATGGATAAGGGTTTGATATTTCTTGAAAATGCTTATCGCATTTTAGCAGACAATGGGAGATTGGGGATTGTCCTTTCAAATTCAATTGCCTCAATAGACCGTTGGCAAAAAGCAAGAGAATGGATTATGGAAAATATGCGTATAGTGGCAATTTTTGATTTGCCAGCAAATGTGTTTGCTGAAACAGGAGTTAATATAACCCTGCTTGTTGGGTATAAACCAATACCAAAAGAATTGCAGAAGCTAAAAATAAACGGCTATAAAATCTTTTTTAAAGACATTCAAAAAATAGGTTACGAAATACGGACTACTAAACGAGTAAAGAAATTTGAACCTCTTTACAAAATTAATTACACAAACTTTGATGTAGAGATTGACCGAGAAGGCAAGCCAATTCTGAATGAAGAATTTTCATCTACAATTTGCGAATTTAGAGAATGGTGCAAATCACAGGAAAAAACATTGCAAGACCTATTTATTAAGGCGAAGTAACTATGAGATATACAGCAGTTCCAAGAGAAATATCGTCAGCAGAAATTTCAAGTAATTTATTTTCGCTTTCATCAGCTCAATATAAGAGGGTAGTAATAAAAAACCCAAATTGTATTTATGTTCGTGATTTTTTAAGCCGCAAATTATCTTATTCCGATTTGGGTTCAGAGGTTGGCTCTATAAATTATATTGATGCTTCACCAAAATATTTTTTCAGAACAAAAGGATTGCAGCAACATTCTTTTATTCCTGACATAAACGCTGAAAGCATAATCCCTGTTAATCCAAAAGTTTTTTCAAATCAAAACTTAAAAGAGGGGGATTTGATCATTTCAAAAGACAGCAACATTGGTGAAATAATAATACTTGATAAAGATTATCCTGACTTGATGCTTTCAGGCGCATTATTTAAACTTCCTATAAAAAGAAGGAAATACTATTTACTCGCTTTTATAAAGCACGATTGTTTTCGTGAGCAATTAGATTTCATGGTTCCTAAAAGTGCAACTATCAGGCACGCAAAGACAATATTTTTAGATTGCAAAATCCCTTTACCGAGTAAAAACCAAGAACATGTAATAAAGTATCTTGAAGGATTGACACAAGCAGCGATCAACAAGGAAAAGGAACTCCGAAGCAAACATTTTAAGATTCATCAGTTAATAAAGTCAGAACTTGAAAATAATCAGAAGCCAAAGAAGTTTCAGTATGAATTCCCAAGCTTAGAAGAATTAAAAAAAGCAGGGCGAATTGATACCAATGTTTTTACACCATATTTTAAAAGCGAAGAACATAAAATCCGAAACTACTCCAATGGTTATTCGTCCATAGAAGAGTTAGATTTTGAGACATCAAGAGGGCAGAATTTACAAATCTCAAACATTGGCGATAGCATTTACAGTAATAAATATCACGATGGCTTTTATACATTAATGTTGCCAAAACATTTATCGCGGTTCGGAACTGTAAACGAAACAGAATATTTAGGCAACAGACGAAAACTAATAACTTTAAAAAAAGGTGATTTGATTTTTGGTGCTGAAGGATTTGAAAAGGGTCGTTCAATTGTTATTTTTGATGAATGCTACAATACAATCACCAACATTCACGGAATTATATTGCATCATAGACAAGGCAATATTCAACTGTCAATTTTTGTAAAATGCTTCCTTGACTATTTGCGTAACATAGGATTGGTTGACAAGTATGCAGTCGGTGGTAACGGTGGTAGTTTAGCAATGAAATACTGGAGCATTATTCCGTTTCCTAATTTTCCAAACAATAAACAAAAGGAAATTACAAAACTTTATCATAACTCACAAACATCAATAGACACATTAAAGCTCACAATTGATAATTTTGTGCAACATGACAATGTCTTTAATCAAAATGCAGGAATCACCGAGATTGATAAATCACTAAAGAAAACAAAAGAAAGAATTGACGAAATAATTGACCAAATAGTAAATGACCACGATATTGACACTAAATATGACTTTTTAAATGGCTAACAAATCGTTCAAGCGGACGGCAAAAAGCCGCCGCCGCTTAACTTAAGCGTTATGTGTCATAGATAAATGGCGAAGGAATATCTGGAAAAGTTGTCCGAGCTAGTCTTGCGGCTGGATATTGAGAAAGAAGTCGATTATCGGATTGAGGTAAAACATCTCTTTACAGGGGCCGCTCTTTACGTGAATAAAGTCATTTGTGCGTCATGGTCTCCTGTAGGCTTGGCTTTTAAGTTGCCTGAGAAAGAAGTGGCTAGTTTAATAAGCAGTGGAAAAGCCAAACCCTTGAAATATTTTTCAAAGGGCCACGTGAAAAAGGGCTACGCACTTTTTGAGTTACCAGAAAAAAGCAGGCCAAGTAGATGGAAAGGATATTTTGTAAAAGCCATGAAGCACAGCCATGAATAGACACATAACAACCGGTTCCACGCGACCGGCTACGCCGGCGCGTGAGCCGGGTCGTTATGCATGAGGAGAAGGAGTTGAGAAAACTTGCCGTTCCCACCATCGCAGTTTTCCTACTAACCAGTTGGGTTGTTCTATCCCAGGCGCAAGGTGCGTCTCAAGACTGCGGGGAGGATGTCATTGAACTCTATGTTCAGGGGGATCCTCAGACTCGTGCTCTGTATAAGCACTCACGGGTGGAGTTTGAAGCGAAATGGTTGGAGAGAACGCGATGCAGGGCCGAACAGGGAGATGCAGAGGCACAACTTTCACTTGGAATCGCCTATCGCGACGGTAGCGACGGACCACCGCAAAACTATGTCAAAGCGGCGAAATGGTTCCATAAGGCTGCAGAGCAGAAAAATGCTATGGCTCAATTCAACCTGGGGCGGCTGTACGAGAATGGGCACGGAGTGCCGCAGGATTACGTGAAGGCGCACATGTGGTACAACGTGGCGGTGGCAACATTCGGTTCCAACGGGAAGGACTCGCTATCACGCATGTCAGCCTTTAAACGCCGAGAGGCGCTGGCAGCTAGGATGACTTCGCAGCAGATAGCTGAGGCGCACGAATTGGCGAGAGAATGGTGGGAGAAGGCCAATAAATAGGATGCTAGAAAGGGTGCCGAGACCTATGCGGCAGAAAGTATCGCACCTAGTATATGAATTCGGAATGCATAACAAGGCGCGGTTGTCGGACAAATTTTCCGCTGTGCTCCAAATTTGCTGCGAAGCGCGGCGTTATACGGATTGGCGCTTCGACTAAAGAGAGACCAATGAGGGGGTTGGGTATACCGGACGCGGAGCTTGAAATCCTCAAAGCGCTCAACCGCGGCGACGTTGCATATCTCCTCATCGGCGGGTACGCGATGCGGTGGTACGGTGCCACCCGACAGACGATCGATGTGGACCTTCTGGCAAGCTCCACACTCGACAACGCCCGGCGGTTCGTCCGTGCGCTTGAGCGGGCGCTCGGCCACGTCCCCGGCTTCTCGGCCGAGATGTTTGCCGAGGCGAAGAAACAGGTGAGGTTTCAGGGCGACGGATACCGGATGTCCGTCCTCACATCAGTGGAGGGCCTCGCGTTCGAGGCCGCCTACGGGGAACGCGAACACGCCCCTCAGGGCCACGTCGTGATTCCTGTCGTGTCGCGGAGACATCTAGCGTTCATTAAGCGGGTTGCGGCCAACGCAGATCTGGGGCGTCGAAACAAGGAGATGGGCGACATTGCGTTCTTGGAAGCCCAGGGCACCGCATAACTTCGGCATCCAGCCGACGGCCTACGGCCGCGGCTGATACCGGCGTTGGGCAGCCTGAGGATGTCGACATGGAAGACTCCCACCTCGGCGACGCGGACATCACGAGCCGTTTCTCCGTCCAGCGGCTTGCGTGGGAGGACGACAACGGCTGGCACTACCTCGGTTTTGACGTGTCGGAATCCAGGACTTTCAAGGATGCCAGAAAGGTCTGCCGATGGGTCAAGAAATGCGTCAAGTGCTCGGGCCTATCTCCCATCCGGCCCTGCCGCAACTGCGGCAACACGCAGTTCACTGGCATCTCGATCACCGGCTCCTCATCCCCCGGGATCTCATGTAGCCGGTGCCGCCTTGCCGCGGCCCGGTGGGAATGCAAGGGGTTCAGGTGCAGCAACCCATACGATTCCACCCTGGGCGAGCTCTACCATCCCATCTGCTTCATCGCCACGGCAGTTCTGGAGAATCCACTCGCTTCTGAGCTTACGCTCCTGCGACGCTTCCGCAGAGAGCTGGAGCGCTCGCAAACTGGACTGCTCTTCACCCGAGGTTATGATCGCGTTTCACCTTGGCTTGCCTCCATCGTTTCTCGAAGCCCAGTGGCTCGGCACACAGCAAGGTTACTCGTTGTCCGTCCCGCGTTGCTCCTCGCACGATGGCTCACACCGGGCGCTGGGAACACGGCGACGGATACTAAGCGTAGTTGAGTTTGGGCATGCCTCTCCGTCCGCTGCCCAACTACTGCGTGAACCCGACGGCGGGCGGGAGGGCAGGGCCAGTGCGCGAGTTCGCGCTCGCCCGCCGCGGGTTACGCATGCGTTAGCTCATGGAGAATCCGATGAGAAGATTAATTTTGCTCTTCAGCCTCGTCTTGTTACTCGGTGGGTGTATTACTACCGGACCGACTAATAATGTCGACTTTGGCAAGATTGAAACCATCAGAGAACTAGAAGGTGTCTACCAAAATCTTGGTGAACGTGAACAGGGAGCATATCCTATTTATCTGTCACAGGTGATTTGGCCGAAAACCGTAGGAATAGATCACGCCGCTATTACAACCATCGAGGTCAGGTTACTGAACCCCAACACTCTCGGAGTCAGGGCAAGCAGTAACAATGGTGTCGAAAAAGAGGATACGTTTGTTGAAGGGAAGGACTTTGAGATTCATTCCGGACGCATTCGTTTGAAACAAAGCTTCAGGATTGCTGGTTTCAGGTCAGGAGATCTCATTGTCGGTCCCACCTACGAGCGAGATGAACTCGGTCTCGATAGGAAGGGGCATGGAAAGCTGAGCAAACAAGGCGGTTTTGTTGGGTTAGTCGTGAGCCTCATACCCATGGCCATCGGTGTCAACGAAGACGTGCGGTTCGTCAGAATAGATAAAGTGCCGAACCCATGAGCTAACAATTTGCTCAACACGGACGTGCAAAGGACGCGCGCCGGTTAGCTCGGGGTTGGGCGGTACGGGGTGTGTGATGAGTTCGATCTACGTCGATGTGAAGATCGGAGGTGCCAGGGCAAGATTAATCGTTCGCAGCCTTGTCGATACGGGTGCGGAGATTTCCCTCCTTCCGGTGAACCTTGCCAGACGCATTGGAGCATGGAAAACCAAACGGCAGATCACCGTGGTCGGCGTCCATAATCAGTCGCGGACTCTACAGCTAATCGTTTGTCGAATTTGGGTTCCATCTCTTGGTAATATCGGCGGTCGAGTCCCATTCGCCATGACTGACAATGACCAGGAACCAATTATTGGCATGGACGTTCTTAAGCCAATGGGTATCTCGATCAACACAAAGACGGGCGTCCTATCGGTCCAAAACGAGGTGTGGGAGGCATTTAAGACTCTCGCTGGTGCAGGGGTGGCATTCTACGCAGGCATAAGCCTGCTTGAGGCATTGAGCGGGAGCAAAAAACGCCGATATCGTCGCCCAACAAGGCGCTGAACACGGACGCGCAAAGAGCGCGCGCCGGTTAGCGTAGGCGTTAGGCCGCATGCCTTGCGGGTGAAAGGGGAAAATGGAAAACAGATTTACTAGATTGCTACTCGTTCTTACCGTGGCGGTGGCACTAGCAGGTACGTCATTCACTGCTCCTATTGTGTTCGGTCAGCAAAGCGAGTCGGGCACCAAGGCCGATCACTACCCAACCTTTTTTAAAGTTTATAGCAAAGATGGGCGAGAAAGCCTGACCGCAAGCTGCACCCCGATTGACCTTAGCACTGTTGTAAATCAAGTGACCTGTAAATTTATCCACGTACGCTTCGATCTTCCGGAGGAACGGCCAGACAAGACGGCAATTCCCCTGTCGGTAGAGGAGGCACTTAAGGCAGATCCAACGTTAGCGCAGGAAGTGAAGAAGAACCCCAAGAAATTTGAGCAGGAAATGAGGAAGGGGCTAGAAAAGGTTAAGCAAGGTTTCTGTTCCCCCTCTTCTAAAGAGAGGGTTGCCATTGAGACGAAAATGCGTGACCCAGAGATGGGACCTAAAAGAAAAAACTATTACCAGCAATGGCTTGCGGCATGCTCGGACAAGGACCCGAGTGTCTTCGTTAAGCGGATGTTGGATCTCGAACGACGAACTTGCGGCCTTTGGGTTGATCACTTCAGGCTTGAGTTCAAAAAGGCCAGAGAGGGTCAATGGTTATACCGGCAAGAAACACCTGGCCTTCTTAGCAAGGTGTTGAAAGTCTATGAACTTACCGGAGACAGTGCGCTATGGACCCTCTCGGAAACACGTGTGCCCACTGAAGGTGCAGAAGAACAACCTGCCCAGACTGTTTGGAGTTGGAAAAATGTCACAGAATATGAGATGCCGTGCGAGTTCATCTCACACAGCCTGATTCAGTTCCCGTGATCTGGAAAACGATTCCTGGCCTAACACGGCGCTCCAGGGGACTCGCAAAAAGCGGCGCGCCCCTGAGCTTGATTCGTTATGCGTCTCAGATCGGAGAAGAAAATGAATGAGAAGTCCTCTTTGGACGTCATTCCTCTGAAGCACTTCTGGTGGCATCAGCTGTGTCTCAATACTGCTCACTTTTCTGTGTGGATCGGATTCTGGATTGCCGTATACCACGCTTGGCGAGAAGCTGATTTTGCCTTACTGGCGTTTCCACTGATGCTCCTCGGGATAGGACTCTTGATATTTCGTGGCGTCGCATTCTTTATGAACACGTGGGTTATTTGGTCTGCCTACATATCACATCGTGAGATTAGGGAGGCAGAAGACATCGAGGAAGAGCAGCGTCACGAACATGCAGAGTGAGAACCAGCTGGAGCAGCTGTGAATGACACGCATAACCAGCCCATCCAGCCGACGCCGAAAAGCAGCGCGGCTGATGGGCGTCGTTAGGCATCATTTCTATGCTTACCAACGATAGTCTTGTGAAAGCAGATAGATTCACGGCCATAATGCAGAAGATCGGCTTTGCGATTTGGCAGCTTCAGGAGCTGGAGTGGGCCACAGCACATTACTTGACCCTATGTCTCCATGCGAAGCGGGGTATCGGCCAGGAGAAGGGCGCCGCCCTTCTTGAAGCAGCTGGGAGGGGGACCTTTGGCTCCCTGCTGAACGAACTCTCTAAATCAGGCATTCTTGCTTCTGAGCTCGCGAAGCGGCTCAACGCTGCACTCGATGACAGAAACTGGCTTGTGCATCGGTCTCGCCGGGAAAATCGGGGCGTTTTAAATTCCGACAAACAGTGTGCAATTCTTATCGCGAAGCTTGAGAGAATCAGTGCCGAGGCACTATCTCTCTTAAAGGAGGTTGGTCAACTCATAGAGCGGTATGCGCTCGATTCCGGCGTGTCGAAAGAGTTCGTTGATCGGGAGGCCGAGCGCCTCCTGATACAGTGGGGCACTCTCGAGTGAGCAGCCTAATCGAGTGACATCAGCTCACAGTGCGTTTGGCGGACACTCCGTCATGGAGACGGGTAATGAGCAGGTTTACGGTAATGGTCGCTCTCATCATATTGTCAGCCTGTGCGGGTGCAGGTGCAGGTGGACTAAAGCCCTCAATCGCAACCTCACCGCCTGGCTACCTCGAATCCTTTCCTTTGGGTTCTGTAACAGAAACTGAGATGATCTCTAAATCAGGTCCTCCGGACAGAACAATTGATTTTGGAGGAAAGAAGGCCTTTGGTTACCAGCTCGGAGAGGGGCTTGGCGTGCGAACCTTTACCTATATCTTTGAAGATGGCGTCATAGCTGATGTGCTTTACAACGACAACGGGCCCTACAACGGTTCAACCGCAAAGAAAGCGCAAAACAAATAGACTCAGTCGGCTCGCCTAACAATTCGCTGAACGCGGACGCGCGAAAAACGCGAGCCGGTTAGCTTTCGCGTTCGGTGGAAGTAAAAAAAGGAAAGGGGGCTATCAACTATGTTCATAAAGTGGTTCGTCGCACTATTGATTTTCACATTTACTATTTCATCGGTTGCCTGTAGCAAGAAGCTTGATTCAAGTAGCCTGCCCGTCAACACCCAATTCCTAATGGCAGACAATCTTATGTGCGAAATCGTAGCCGGATCAAATCGTAATGAGATTGGGAATAATATCACTTTGATGGGTCTTTTATCGGATCAGCCCAAAGTAAAATATGAAAGTGGGACGACTTCCCCAATGGAAAAGGTCTTTGAGTCTGAATCGACACTCACAATTCAACTTATTGCATCTGGGACTGGCAGTGTAGACACGTTCGTGATTGACATGAAGAAAGGGCATTTCTCACGCGCAGCGGCTGGGTCCCTTGCGGGGGTTTACTCCGATGCTGCCATTGGCACATGTAAATAGAGCGCCGAACAAGGCGCTCAAGCGGATCGCCGAAAAAGCCGGCTCCCGCTTAGCTTATCGTTAGGCCGCACCACACATGGACACGAAAATGTTGAACACCATCGGGCTTATTCTGGACTTTATCGGTGCCGTGATTCTCTTGATCTATGCAACAAGAACCGTGGGAGCGACTACACCAGTGGACCAAGACTATCTGACCTCTCGTTGGTGGTCGTATGCGGGCTACGGTTTTATCGCCGTGGGCTTTTTGTTCCAATTAATTGGGAGTCTATGTTGAAGATCCAAACGTTCGCTTGCTGAGCGTCGATTGCTTCGTTCATCCGAGGGGGGAATCATGCTACAGATGCTGCTATTGCTCTTACTCATTTCGGCGTCTGGCGCAGCCTATGCTGAAGAAGGGGTCTACATCCATGACGGGTTTCTTAAGGGCGAGCAGTATTTGAAACTTTCCGAAACACAACAACGGGGATATGCCATAGGGCTAGTTGACGGCCTTTTCCTTTCTCCCCTGTACGGCGCTCCAAAGGCACGTATTGCCCCATTCGAGAAATGCGTTGAGGGCATGTCGGACACCCAAGTTGCTGCGGTCCTGACGAAGTACCTACAGGACCGCCCAGCTCGATGGCATGAGTCAGCAAACGCCGTGTTCTTCGGTGCGCTTAAGGACGCATGCGCGATCAAGTGACGTGCAGCCTAACCCGTCACTCAACCCGACCGGACACCAGCAGGGCTCACTCGCTCCGCTCGTGGCGTCGGGGGCCGGCGGGTTAGTTCTCGTCGTTAGACCTCAATCAATATGGCGTTTGGTAAAGGTCCTCATTTGAACTTGAACTGGCTTACGCCCTTGCTCGTCATTTTGGCTTTGGTATTGAGTTTCGCAGCAAAGTGGCTGGTTCCGCTTTCACTTCCTCGGTTCAGCGTGTTGCTATTGAACTTGGTCGGAACGGTTCTTCTGGCGTCCGCTTTTGAACCCAACTTTCCTAAGCATGGCGATGGTGGATGGCGGGATAGCCTAAAGTACGCGGTGAAAGAGTTCCCAAAATATGGCTCTCCTCCTGCGTTCGATCTGGTGCGTTTTTATGTAGGCCTCCTATTCCTCTTAGCTGGGACGATTATGTCGGCAGCGTTATCGTGAGTGGAGCCGAAATTTTATCTGATTTCTGTATCTCGACTTTCTTATGAATATGATGATTCACAGATGTCTGACACCGCCACCCAAAGCGATTAAAGAGCCTCAAGACCGAGACCATGATGATTTAAAAGAGCGAACCGAAGGGACCCTGGGGATATAGTATATGGAGCAGGTTATTTTATACGCTTGGCTCTTTGTTGGCATCGTCGTGAACACCGCTGACACGCTTATCGACTGGCTAACGGCCCATGGATTCCCATCTGGCATAGTTGTTATCGGAATTATCGGGGCGATTGCATTCCATGTTCTCGACAAGTGGTCAATTGAGATAGGGGAGCGGGTTCAAGCTATCGAATCGAAGTTAGGCATCGAACGGACACCGCACGTACCGAAGAAATCTCCCTGGTGGATGCTTCTTGCGTGGTTCATAGTGGCGATTTACTTATTGGGGAAGTCGCTTCAGGCGGACGGCTTTGCCTTTGCCGCTGGTATTGCCGTATCGGGCTTCATGCTGCTTCTATGCGCCTTCTGCGCTTACTGCTTTATTGATCAAGCGGTAAGGGATTACTGGCGCAAAAAGCGAGAGACACAGGAGCTACTAGACAAAGTATTTAGCAAGCGGGAGACGGATTAAGAAGAGAGATGACAGCGAGAAAGAACGGAAAAAGAGACAAGCTCAATTATCGGAGAAGCTTGCCTAATTATCGGCTTGAGAGCGACCGGGAAAAAACACCCGTCAGCTCAGCCTTCGTGTTAGACCTCGCCGATGCGGTGTGAAATGAGTGACGAACGACAGCTTATGAACGTATTCCTCGACCTGCTCCCCAATCAGCCGCGAGACGATCAGACACGCGAAAGCTTTCGGCAGCTCCTCCGCCAGCGCTTTGAGGAACGTCTGCCAGAGGCCGTCGAGCGCATCTGGGAACTGCCCCCGATCATTCTGAAAGAGCCTTTTGAGGACTACATGGAGCTTCTTCTTGAAGCACGCACTCTGTTCTTAATGGGTCATTTCTATTCCTGCGTTGCCATGTGCGGCGTCGTTGGTGAGCGTCTGGTCAAGGACGTTTTGCGGGTCTCTGTTCTGGTTCAGAAGGAGGGTGGCCCGCAGCCACCGCCGGACGTTGCGCTGGATCAACTGGAGCGAGTCGAGGTGAATGGAATCGTCAGGTTCTTGGAGAAGGCTGAACTTCTGGATGTCAAGGCCGCAAGGGCTGCTGCTGCCCTTGGCGAGTTGCGCAACAAGTACGCTCACGCGCGAGGTAAGAAACCGCAAGGCGATGCCCTTGAAGCCATCAAGCTGCTTCACGTCCTTGTCGAGGGTACAGTGTCCGTGTTCAAGGACTTTGAGATCAAGGAGGGCGCGTTGGTCCGCAAAGCAAGTGATCCAATGAGGGTGTGAGGTCTAACCCTTGGGTTGAGACGGACGCGAAGACGCGCCTCTCACCCAAAACGTTAGGTCACACCACGAGAAAGGCAAATGCTATGGACCAGACGTGTCAAGCTTTCGTGTTAAGGATCGCCCCAAGCGGAGGGGACCGCGTGGATGAGGCAGTTGCTTCAAATCAAATCATCATAGGGTGGTCAAAGGCCGTGGAACTGCTTGACTCAAACTTGGACTGGCATACCTTCCGCGAGGCGATGCGCAAGTGCTACTACCCCGACGAGCCCAATCTACGCCGTGCCGGCAATGCGGCTGGCCACATGTGGCGATTCATCCGTGAGATGAAACCGGGCGATCTTGTGGTCGTGCCGCACGGGTCTGAGTTCTGCGTTGCCGAGATCGCTGCCGCTGCAACCCACGACCCGTCAAAGATCGACGATGACACGGCGTTCCGGCGCAATGTGAAGTGGCTTAACGACAAACACCCAATGCCCCGTACCCTAGCGCGTGCCGCTTTGCAGTCTCGCATGAAGGCTTACGGCACTTGTGCATACGCGACAGACCTGCTCGGGGAGATCACGGAATGCCTTGAGGTCGCTGGTCAAAAACAGCGGCCAACTTTTGAGTCGGATTTGCACAACCGGTTAGTGCGTGAAACCTTGGCCGAAATTCGTTCAGGGCGTCTCGAGTCTTTTGGCTTTGAATCTTTCATCCAGAAAGTTCTGAAGGGACTTGGTGCTGAGGAAGTCCGGATCATACCGAGGTCTCAAGACAAGGGAGCCGATCTGCTTGCCACCTTCCTCGTTGCCGGAGCCTTCAGGCTGCTTGTTGCGGTTCAGGCGAAGCACTATAGACCGGAGCCCCCCGTCGGACCAGAGGCGGTGCAACAACTCATCCAGGGTATCGAAGCCGAATTGGCAGACCTTGGTATGGTGGTGACATCTGGAACCATTTCAAAGGAGGCGGCGCAGCTTGCAGAGAGCTTTTTCGAGGAGAAGGGAACGAAGATTGAGCTTGTCGAAGGGGTGCAACTGGCGTCTCTCATCGTCGAGCGGGGTCTCTCCTCGACCTAACAAACCGCTGCAGCCGACGCCTTACAGCCTCCGCTCGTCCCTCGCTCCGGCTTTCGGCAGCAGGTGAGCTTTATCGTTAATCACTTTTCAATAAAAACTCGTTTCCATCGATATCTTTAAACTTTGCGAAGGAACCTCCTGAACTTTTTTTCACCTCCCCAACGATTTCTACCCCATTGGCTTTGAGTCTTTGAACCTCCTCCTCAACGTTTGAGCATTGAAAAACAATGGACGCTTTACACTCATTCCATTTGGGCATAATCGATCTTGGATAAAGGACTAAACAGGTTTGCCCCCCTTTGGGGCCCATTTCCAGTAGATGGACATGGTCTCCCATGAGAATATTTTTTTGGATCACGAATCCGACCTTTTTCATCCAAAAATCAATGGTTTTATTTTGATCCTCCACAAAGACGGCAACGGTATGAATATGTGTAATCATAGATCTCCTCCAATCTCAATATATAAGATCAACTTTATTCCAATACGATTTTATTTCTCTTTTTTAGTTCAAAAAATGTTAATTCCCACGTACCGGATTGGACATCATGTCGTAGAATATAGAGGCTCCCTTCCGTGCAAATGACCTTGAAATAACGGTGCTCTGGAGCAAGCCACCGGTCCATGACCTCCTTGACCTCAAAACGGGTTTCCCCAATATAAAAAGCCCTAGGGGTCTCCTCCCCCTTATACCCCGCATAGCATTCCACCCGAAGGGTAATCATTCTTGAAAAATTATCCCATATCGGTACAGTAAAAAGGCAATCAATCCGATCAAAGCCAATTTAAACAAAATCCAATAGGCTAATCGAGCGTTCATCAAATTATTCTTCCTGTGACTTCGCTGGTCTCTTTTTGATCTAATTTCTCTTTGCATTTCATACAAAATTTCCACCCTTTTCGATCCGTATCCCGAATGGTACTCGAAAAATGCATCACGCAGAGCTCATCGGGACAATGCAGAAGCCGATAGGTATGCCCAACCTCGTGGATTGCCTCCTTTAATATCCGGTTATGGTACAATGCATCATTCGAGGTGTGATCATAAAATTCTGGATCTAAACGGGCCAATGAAATAATCGCCACCCCTTTATCAAAATCAGCCTCCCCAAACACGAAATGCAATCCCTCAGCGTAAAGGTCCACACTGGTTATCCCTAAAACCTTACTTGGATACCGAATTTGCTCATCCCATTTTACAAGGGTCTTTAAAATTTCAGTTGAAGAATATTGGTGATGCTCTGAGTCATAACCTTTATCCGGAACATGGATCGGCTTGTGCATTTTTACGGGAAGTTTGAAGGTTTTAGATAAGGAATGGGCAAGTTCTTTCAAAATATGGATGGGAACATTGCCGATACGAACAAGATGTATCATACCTTATCAATCAAAAATCTTTTTTCTTTTCACTATCCAACGGGCAGAAAAACTTTTCGGTTGTGATGAACTTCATGCTCCACGTTCTTAAATAGATCCGTTCATTTTAAAACAATTTTGGGCCTTTGAAAAGAAGTTTTGAATTCAGAAATCGAAGATGGTTTCTCTTAGGGGGGAATTCAAATTGAAAATGGGCAAAAACTTAAATCACCCAATGTGTGTTTTAGATTTCCCTCCACCCTCTATGGGAGGGATGGGGAAAAACCCGCTTTTGCAGTGAACTGGGACAACCTTTTTAACTCACTGGCAATATCCACCGGACCATCCGGTTTTTTAACCATTAGATTAGAATCGTCCAAACGAACAGGGAATCCCATTTCTTTAGTCAAGATGGAAGAAAGGCCCTCCACATTCAACTGCTTAGGGTCAACTTTTAACACATAGAGCTCTTTTTGTTCGGTTTGGATCAGTCTTTTATTTTTACTTCTGGGATGGTCTGGGGGAAGATAAATGGCCCCGGTATGAAAATCCAAGGCAAAAGCAATGACTCCTGGTATGACAAAAAAGAGAAGCCCTGCTGCATCTAATAAAACAACAACGATATCCAGCGCCCCCTGCTTTTGGCCCTGGCGTTCAGGATAAAGTATGGTACCACATGAAAAAAGCTGAAATACAAGAACAGAACATAATAAAAACATTGAAAACTTTTTAAAAACCTTCTGGACTTCCTTATTTAAAATTCTTTTTATCATGCCCCCTCGCGTAGGATTTTTCCGGTATGGAATTCCTATAATGGTCTAAACTATTTTAAAAATCCTTTAATGTCAAGGGTCCGCCTGGAGGCCAAAACAAACGATCCTTTTTCACAATTACCTACGGCTTGTAAACCCTTTGGGGTTCTCTGGAGAAAAAGGGGTTCAACAAAATTGCCCCTAAATTCTTTTTTCCTTTAATTTTACTTGATTTTCTCCTGTTTATTTGCTATTCTTCTCTTAGCTTTGTTTCAATTGTTTTGAAGGTTTGCATAAACCGTAGAGGCTTTTAATCAAAGCCCTGCGGTTTTTTTTTTTAAAGAACACCTTCTTTCCCATTGAGACAAAGAGAACAAAGTATGAAAGGAGAAAAGTAGTTATGCCGAAAGGTAATGTAAAATGGTTCAATGCCAGTAAAGGCTTTGGTTTTATTTCACAGGAGAGCGGAGAGGATCTTTTTGTTCACTTCTCAGCAATCCAAGGGGATGGCTTTAAATCCTTGGATGAAGGTCAACCCGTGGAATTTGAAATTACCCAGGGACCCAAAGGGCTTCAGGCAACAAACGTCGTTAAGCTTTCATAGCTTATGGATAAGCCTCCCGAATATATTCGGGAGGCTTTTTTTTTCTTCTTCAAAAAAGAGGAAAATTTAATAAATTAAAATTTTGCGGAACGGCTGGTTTCCAAAACCGGGTGAAAGGAAAATCACCTGGTTACTTACACCCAATACCCCAGGTTATCTCAGATTACCTAGAAGCAATTGAATCCTTAAAAGACCGGTAATCTGTGGTTCAAGACAAAGGTGACCTTAAACACAAACATGGTATAATAAGTACTAGATTTTTCAATGAATTACAAAAAGGAGAATAAATGTCCACAGAAAAAATCAGTGTTGGAGGTGAAGCGGACTCAATCTGCACCAAATGTAAGAAACCTACCGTCCATGTGATTACCGCTTTGGTAAAAGACCGGATCGCAAAGGTTCAATGCAGGGATTGCGGGGGGATTCACCGATATCGCGATCCCAATGCCCCCATTAAACCTCCCCGAAAACGTTCTGGAAAAATTTCTCCCCAAGAAGCCTGGGAAAAGATCATGAATACGGTTGGAAACGATAAAAAGGTCCCTTATGCTCTTTCGGGTCATTTCAGGGTCAATGACCTAATCGACCATTCCACCTTTGGCCTCGGAGTTGTAACCAACATGATTACCGATGAAAAAATTCAGGTCATCTTTAAAGACGGGGAAAAACTTTTGGTCGCAGGTCGCTAAGAGTGCCGTAAACTTTTTTTATTTCCGCCCTTCCCTAGGTTGACGTCGGACCCTTTATACTGATACAATGCCACTATCACCGGGACCCTTCGGGGCCCCGATTTTTTTTGTCAAAAAGCATGGGAAAATAGAATGAACCCTATTCAGAAAAAAATTAGAAATATCGCCATCATCGCCCACGTTGACCACGGTAAGACAACACTGGTAGACGGGCTACTCCGTCAAAGTGGAACCTTCCGGGCCAACCAAACCATTCAGGAACGGGTAATGGATTCCAATGTTTTGGAAAAAGAACGGGGAATTACCATCTTGGCGAAAAACACCGCAATCCGATATCAAGGGCATCGGATTAATATTGTTGACACTCCGGGCCATGCTGATTTCAGCGGAGAGGTAGAGCGGATTCTTACAATGGTCGATGGGGTCCTCCTTTTGGTGGATGCGGTGGATGGTCCAATGCCACAAACCAAATTTGTTCTCGGCAAATCCTTAGCGCTGGGACTTCAACCAATCGTGGTAATTAACAAAATCGACCGCCCGGGGGCTCAACCCGATGAGGTGGTCAACCACACCTTTGATCTCTTCATTCAGCTTGGCGCCAATGATCAACAGCTTGAATTCCCTATTATTTATGCATCTGCAAAAGAGGGTTATGCCATCAAAAACCTGGGGGATACCCCCAAAGACTTGAATCCTCTTTTTGAGAAAATTTTGTCACATGTACCTCCCCCATCTGGGAGTGAACACCTTCCCCTTCAAATGTTAGTCACCACCTTGGATTACGACAACTATGTGGGCCGGATTGCCATTGGAAAGATTGAAAATGGAATTTTGAAGGTCGGTAATCCCATCGCTCGCGTAAAACGAGATGGGAACGTTGAAAAAGGCCGGGTGACAAAATTGTTTGGATTTAATGGACTAGAACGTATTGATCTTGAATCTGCCCAGGCGGGTGAAGTGGTGGCTATCGCAGGCTTGCAAGGAATTGAAATCGGAGAAACCATTGCAGATACGGAAAATTCTATTGCCCTTCCGCCCATTGAAGTCGGGGAGCCTACTTTGACAATGGAATTTATGGTTAATAATTCCCCTCTGGCCGGAACCGAGGGGGAGTATATCACCAGCCGGCATCTTCGAGAACGCCTTTTCCAGGAACTTCGGACCAATGTGGCTCTACGCATTGAAGAGACAGAAAATGCAGATGTGTTCAGGGTATCGGGTCGAGGGGAATTGCACCTGGCCATTTTAATTGAAAATATGCGAAGGGAAGGCTTTGAACTGGCGGTATCAAAGCCCAGGGTAATCCTCAAAAAAGTGAAGGGGGAAACCCTAGAACCCTATGAGTTATTGACCGTGGATGTGGAGGAATGTTTCCAAGGAGCCGTAATTGAAAAGCTCGGGAAACGAAAAGGGGAAATTCTCAAACATCAAAACGGTACCGATGGGAGAACACGTTTTGAATACCGAATCCCGGCCCGAGGGCTCCTCGGTCTTCAATCTGAATTCTTGACCGAAACCAAGGGGACCGGGATTTTGCATCATATTTTTGACCGGTATGACTCATACAAAGGGGAAATCCCAACCCGAACCCGTGGTGTTTTAATTGCCATGGAACCAGGGGAAACCGTTTCTTATGCACTCTTTAACCTCCAACCGAGAGGAACTCTCTTTGTAGGACCAGGTATAAAATGCTACGCAGGGATGATTATTGGGGAACATTCAAGGGAAAACGATCTTGTTGTAAATCCCCTCAAAACCAAAAAACTAACGAACATGCGGGCATCAGGAAGCGATGAAAATATTCAACTCACTCCTCCACGCCTTCTCACCCTTGAACAAGCCATCGAGTTCCTTGCCGATGATGAACTTCTTGAAGTCACCCCACTCTCACTTAGGCTCAGGAAGCGGGTCTTGGATGAGATTGAACGGAAACGGGTCGCCAAAAAATAAATTTTAAAAACCCAAACCTCTTTTCCTCATCCTTCTTTAGATTTTTAGTTAAAGAGTCTCACAAAACTTCTTCTCTCCTTTTCTTCTCCCCTTTCCTAAAAACCAAAGTCCCTATCCTTTTGGGAAGGATCTTCTCCACCCTTTCAGTCATTATTTAAAGTTTTCGGCCAAAACCTTTGAAGAAAATTTCAAAAACCCATTCAGATCAGACCATAGGGGAAAAATTGCCCAAATAAAAATGCCTGTTATAATTGGTAATTGACCTATGGTGACTTTCCAACCCATTCATTTTCTTAGAAAAATAAAAAGCCTATCCTTTCCTTTTTACTCTAAAGGTAATGGGCTTCAACGGGAGAAATTGAAAACCTGTAAAACCTCGTTAATTTTTAGCTTTTACAGCCTAAAATCAAAATTAATCGCCCTATTTACCTTTTTATTTTTTATGGTCATTTTCATCGTATTTTTTGTTTCCCTTTCCCAGCAAAAACAACTCCTTTCCGAGGAAATCGAAAAAAGAGGGAAAATAACCGCAGCTTTTTTAGCCTTGAGTGCGAGGGATGCCGTTCTTGAAAAGGATCTTTTGACCTTAAATGCTTTGGTAGGAGCCACTCAAAAAGACGGGGATATATTACATATTGCAATCTTAGACCATCGTAATGTGGTCATCATGCATTCCGATGTAACTAAAATTTCATCACACCAAAAAATTTCTTTAATAAACTCCCCCATTACCCAAGTCAGATCAAAAGCGCAAAACCAAAAAAACCCAAACATCACCATTAAAATAACTGAACCCATCCAAATGGATGGGAAAAAGATTGGAGAAGTTAATCTCTTACTGAGTAAAAAAGGAATTGAAGATTTAATTCAGGACGCAAAAATTAATTTATATAAAACAATGGGTTTAGGGTTGGTCTTGGGAATGACTGGCATTTTACTATTAGCAAAAGTTTTTTTAAAACCCGTGAGGGTCCTGGCCAAAGCCACCCAAGAAATTGCGGAAGGAAATTTGGATGTTTTTGTCCCTATTAAGGCACGGGATGAAATAGGGAGGTTGGGTTCCTCCTTTAATATCATGACCTCAAAGTTAAAATTTGCCTATGAAGAAGTCGAACGTGGAAATATCGCCATAACACTTGCCTTAGCTGCTGCCGTTGAGGCCAAAGACCCTTACACTCGGGGGCATTGTGGCCGTGTTAGTGCATATTCCATTAGGTTAGGAAAATTTATGGGCCTATCACAAAATGAAAAAAAAGAACTAGAGTTGGCCTCCATTCTCCACGATATAGGAAAAATCGGCGTCAAAGATGACATTTTAACCAAACCCGGGCGGCTTACTTTAAAAGAAATGCAAATCATGCAGCTTCACCCCCAAATAGGGCGGCAAATCATGGAAAAAGTCGAACCCCTTCATAAAATTGCAGAATATACCCTATTTCACCATGAACATTTGGACGGAAAAGGCTACCCTCAAGGCCTCAAAGGGGAAAAGATTCCTTTAATTAGCCGAATTATCACCATTGCGGACTCCTTCGATGCCATGTCTACCAGCCGGCCATACCGTGAGGCTCTCCCGGAAGGACAGGCAATAGAAAGGTTAATTAAGGGAAAAGGACGTCAGTTTGACCCTGATTTAGTAGATTATTTTACAAAATTATGGGAGAGCGGAGTTATTCATGAAATTAGAAACCAATATTCGGAAAACGAATAAATTCCAATACTCCCTCTTTTTTTTTTATTGGGGATGTTAGGGTTTCTTGGATTTCTGGGCGGATGTAGCCTTTTTCCTTCAATGGAGGAGGAAGGTTTTATTAAATCAAACGATTCCTACATCAGGGGGGAAAATTATTTTACCCAAGGGTATTATCAATCTGCTTTAATGGAATTTAAAAATGTCCCATCCTCCCATCCGGAATTTCAGAAAGCAAAGGAATACCTTGAAAAAACAAACCAACGGTTATCCAGAGTTGTTTATTATGAAACCAACGCGATCCAGTATGAAAAACAAGGGGAATTATTGAAAGCCCGTCATTCCCTAGAACATGCCCTCAAAATTTACCCCAAAAACAAAGAAATTCAAAAATTACATAAAAACCTAAACAAAGAAATCCATATTTTGGCTGAACTCAGCTTTAAAAAAGGAAATTCCTTTTATCAGGAAGGAGATTTTGACAACGCGATCACCCATTTCAAAAAGGCTTACCAAATGGGTTCTTCGGGGCACGCCCTTGCGGATCGTCTAGCCATCGCTTACAATTCCCGCGCCTTAAACCTTTATCGAAAAGGAAACCTCACCGAAGCCATAGCCAATTTAAAGCAATCTTTGGATATCAACCCCAAACAAGAAAATATCCGGGTTCAACTAAATGAGATGGAACATCGTCTGGGCCTTCTAAAAAAGCTGAGCCCCTAGACCCCTTTTTTTCCTCACTTTTTTGTCCCGGCGAAAATTTATTCCTTTTTCCCCAAAACCTATTTGTACTCATACATGTGGACATCTCTTTGAGGAAATGGAATACTTATCCCTTCTGCGTCAAACCGCTTTTTCATACTCTCGTTAATGCCAAAATAGACTCCCCAATAATCCGGTGTTTTGACCCAAGGACGAACAGCAAAATTGACACTGCTATCCGCTAGCTCAAGGAGCCCTACCGTGGGGGCAGGATCTTTAAGAATCCGTTCGTCTTTCGATAAAACGTCTCCAATGACCCGTTTGATTTGGTCAATGTCACTGGTATATCCCACCCCAAAAACGAAATCCACCCGACGTGTTTCCTTGCTGGAATAATTTGTGATGGTATCCCCTGTTATTTTTGAATTGGGAACAATAATGGTCCGATTATCAGGACTCTTGAGCTGGGTCGTGAAAATATGGATGGCTTCCACTACCCCCGCAACCCCCCCCAGCCTCTACCTAATCTCCAACTTTAAACGGGCGGAAAATTAACATGAGGAACCCGGCTGCAAAATTCGCCAGATTCCCCTGTAATGCAAAGCCGATGGCTAACCGGCCGCCCCAAGGACCGCTATAAACGAAGTAGTTTGTATATTGAGCTGTCCAAGGGCTACCAAGATGACAAAGGTCATCAGACCCACGTAAATCAGGTTGGAAGAAAAGGATACCAGTGTCGGATCAATACCCTTTTCGCCATTGTTTTGCGAACCATATTGGTCAGGAATTTTGAAGCCCAACGGCCCATGATTAAAATAGCAACCGCCGCGAGGATTTTAAGGCCAAATGTTGCCACCAACTCCTGAACCTTTGAAATTACTATTTCCATTTTTTACCTCCCTTGAAGATCAGCGATTAAACACCCTTAAGATTGAACCCTTTTGATTTTATTCTGGTTAAACGGCTCGAAACCAACCCAAAAATTATTTTTCTTCAATCAAAGGATTTTCCTTAAAAAAGCCCAAATCGGTACCCAATTTTTACCCAACAGCCAAAACAATGGATCTTTTTCTTTATTTTTTGAACTTTCTGCTTGATTTAGCTAATTTTATTTGTTAAGATGCTATTTACTTTGCTTTAAGCGTTTTGGAGGTTTGATCAACCGCAGAGGCTCTTACACAAGGCCCTGCGGTTTTTTTATGAAACCTCTTAGTGAAGTAGAGCAAAGCAACAAAAATTAAAAGGAGAAAATGAGTTATGTCAACAGGTAAAGTAAAGTGGTTTAACGCCGATAAGGGCTTTGGTTTTATTTCTCAGGAAGGGGGCGATGATGTGTTCGTCCACTTTTCAGCCATTCAAGACAATGGTTTTAAATCCCTTGAGGAAGGCCAAGAAGTAGAATTTGAAGTTACTCAAGGCCCCAAAGGCTTGCAGGCCACCAATGTGGTGAAGCGTTAATTTTTTTTAGCGTATACTACTACAATGAAGAGCCCCTTCAACTCAAACGAGGGGCTTTTTTTTAAAATATAGAAAAAAAAGGTTTTTCGATTTTTCTACATGTGTTATTTTAAAAAATCTAAAAATAAAATGAACCGTGAGCTGGTTTCCTTCCTTTTGGTGTATACCCGCTCAAGAGCGGGGTCTTCCAGGCCTTAATCTGTTTTTTCCCGTCTCTCATTTTGGTTCCTTTCAATCATACTGGTACATTGATGGATTCCATCAATAGTATCTCAAAAATCCCTCAGAACGTCAGAGAGGGAAAAGGAGAAATTTCGTGACAAAATTTTCTGATTTAGGTCTTGCCCCAGAGCTTCTCCGGGCTATCCAAGAAAAAGGTTATAAAAACACCACACCCATACAAACCCAAGGCATTCCAAGAATTCTGGAAGGTCGTGACCTGGTGGGGTGTGCTCAAACAGGTACCGGAAAAACCGCTGTTTTTGTACTTCCCATCCTTCACCACTTGCGCCTAGGACAACCTAAACATCTTCGGGCTTTGATTCTCGTACCCACTCGCGAGCTTGCGGCCCAGGTTTACGAGAGCGTCCGCACTTATGGGCGCTATCTTCACCTAAAATCCGCGGCGGTTTTTGGGGGTGTGAGCCTGGTCCCCCAACAGCAGAAACTTCGCCAAGGGATTGACCTTTTGGTGGCTACCCCTGGCCGTTTGCTGGACCTTATGGAACGTGGCAACGTAAATTTTAAAAACCTTGAATTTTTCGTTTTGGACGAAGCCGACCGAATGCTGGACATGGGATTTATTGGTGACGTGAGGAAGATTGCCCGCAAATTACCTTCTAAACGAAGGACAATGCTTTTTTCCGCAACGATGCCAGAACCCATTCATCAACTGGCTAAAGAACTCCTGAATTCACCAGTTCGGGTGGAAGTTTCCCGGCAATCTTCATCAGCAGAGGGGATTCACCAGGAAATCTGCCCAGTGGTTGTTTCCAATAAGCGCAATTTTCTCCAAAATCTGATTAGAGAAGAAAAGATGTTGCAAACACTTGTATTTACCAAAACTAAAAGAGGGGTGGAAAAGCTTTCTAAATTCTTAATTCAAAGTGGATACCCCGTAGCCACAATTCATGGAAACAAGAGCCAGTGGGCAAGAACCCAGGCGTTGGAGAGTTTTCGGAGGGGGAAGGTTAATATTTTGGTGGCAACGGATGTCGCTTCCAGAGGGTTGGATGTTGTTGGGATTTCACATGTTGTTAACTTTGATGTCCCTCATTCCCCCGAGGACTATGTCCACCGAATTGGACGGACCGCACGGGCGGGCAAGGGAGGGAATGCACTGACATTAATGTCCCCGGAGGAAAAACCGCTGATTTGGGCAATCGAAAAGTTAATCGGAAAACGTATTCCGGTCAGGGGAATTCCTCAACTCCAAACCCACCTAAATTCCAATTCCACACCAAAACCGAGAAGCATCCCAGCAAAAGGAAAACCCTGGAAGCCAAGAAGTACAAACAACCGACCACTCAAAGGAGAAAACAGGTTCAGCTACAGGAACTCATAAACTCCCTTGAACACTTTTTTCAAAGGATAAACCTCTTCTTTTAAATACAAATAACTGCTTTTTTTTTAAAATTTGTATGTTTAGGAATAAGAGGTTATAATTTTCAAAATCGAATTCTTGCTCGGGAGTTATCCCCCATCTTTTGACCAACGACCCAAACCAGGTTATTCTAAAAATCTGGATACCGGGTAGCTGGAAATATGAAAAGAGAACATTCTGAACAGGGAAACGGTCCTTGGTATTTTCACCTGATTATGGGATGTTTCCAACGCCTTCCGCTTTCAATGGCCCTTCGTTTTGGGTCCTTTCTTGGATGTCTTGTCTTTTATCTTTGGCGCCCAAAAACGAAAATTGCCCTTCAAAATCTCCACCGGGCCTTGGCTGGAAAAAAATCAGATCGTGAAATTCGTACCATTGCCCGGAAGATGTATCAAAACTTCGGCAGGGGCTTGATCGAATTTTTTCGCCTCCCTCTTCTAACCCCAAAAACGATATACAACTATGTCACCTTTGAGGGTTTGGAACACCTCGAAGAAGCCCACAAAAAAGGCCGTGGGGTGTTTTTGCTCTCGGCGCACTTTGGTAACTGGGAGATGTTATCAGCGGTGCTGGCCCTACGGGGGGTCCCCTTTAATATGTTGGCCCGGAAGATAAAAAACAACCACGTGGATGTGTTTGTAAATGGGATTCGCCGTAGAGCGGGGGTAAACCCGATAGAGAAGAATGAAGGAACAAACAAGGTGATCAGCGCTTTTCGAAAAAACGAAATGGTAGGATTTGTCCTTGACCAGCATGCCAATGAGGCTTTGGGAATCCCTGTAAAATTTTTCGGTCAGAAATTTTTTGCTTTTAAAAGCCTGGCAATGCTGGCCCGCAGGTATAAGGTTCCCATTGTCCCCGTGTTTATGATCCGGGAACCCCAGGGAAAACACAGGGTGGTTATCGAACCAGCTCTCACGCTCTCACAGGGCCTGAAATTAAACGATTCCATTTTGAAGGACACCCAACATTGCATCCAGATATTGGAAAGGTATATCGGACAATATCCTGATCAATGGATCTGGTTGCACCGGGGTTGGAGAGAATGAAGGGTTATTCATCGCCACTTAAATATTTTCCTAGCCCACCCCGGCTATGCTCATCTTCATGGCAATAGACACACAAATTCTCCCAATTAGAACCATCGGACGGGTTATTTTGGTGATTTCCATCTTTATGGTGAACGGTAAGGAGATTTCGATTTTTTTCATCAAACCCTTTTCCACATTTTGCACAAATTAAACCATGTATCCGGAGGGACCGTTCGCGGTAATCACTTGTAGATGAACCCCGTTTTTTTAATTCCCTCACGATTTCATCAACCGATTGGCGGTTTTCCACTTTTTTGGGTTTTTTATTTTTTGCTGAACTGAATTTTCTTTCTCTCATCTGAATTCTCCCCCCTTAATTCACCCTATTAGGAAAACCGCGCTTCTGCAATTCTTTTCAGGCTTTCCTCTTTATGCATACGCTCATCGTACCCGATTTGGCGAAACACATCAGCCATTGTTTTAAAATCCCCAAAATCTTTTTTAAAGATACTCTCAAAAACCTCTTCTTCAAGCTCAGGATGCTCTTGCACAAAAGCCATATATTCATGTTCCGCATGGTCTTCAAATTCTGCATTAAGTTGATAGCTCATGGCAGGCTTAATGACATATAAAAACCAGCTCACCTGATAATAGAAAAAAGCCAACACCTGGGGAATAGCCCGATGGAGTGCATAGGACTCTTTAATCGGTTTGCGGTATACATATTCTTCAAGAATTAAAAGGTGCCACTGCTCGTTGTCCTGCTGCTGACGGCTTTCCTGGATGCGGTTAAAAATCCTCCGGGCAAAGTCCGCTTGACTGTAGGTATGGGTAATGGCAATGTAGGCCACATGCTCCCAGGCCTGATAGGGAACACGGGCAATAATCTCCAATACCTTAAATTTGCTCAAACTTCTTCGGCGTCCGTAAAAGAGGTCCATCACCAAAAATAAAATTCTGGATAAAAACCCATACCGCAGGTGGGGCGTGTTTAGGGTCTTGGCCTGCTCTGCTTCAAGATTTTCTGAACTGAGCCTTTCCATTTTCAAATCTCTTCTTTACCCCCTTCTCATCTATCCTCAAACCTCTCGGCTATCGACCTATCCTTCACTGCCGATCTCTATTTATTCCCCTAATTCCTCCTTTATTTCAACCCTTTTTTTTGCCTCCTCTTTGAATATTCCCCCCAGAACCCAACCTTTTTAATTTTTGAAAAAGGTGTATATTTAGGAATATGGACAACCGAATAAGGAAAAAAAGGCGTCCCTTTTTATTTATTTTTCAATTGATTATTCTATTCTCGGTGGGCAGCATGGCTGCTGTTATCATGTGGGTTGCAGATCTTCCTGGGTTTTCTACTCTGGCAGAGGGAAACCCCACCGAAACCGCCTTTATAAAATATCGTAAGGAAAACGGGATACAAGGAAAACCAATTTGGGTTCCGTTAAAACGAATTGCCCCTGAATTAAAACATGCGGTGATCGTTGGGGAAGATGCTAAATTTTACCAGCACCAGGGCATAGATTGGAGGGCCATTTGGGATGCACAAAAGAGAAATCTAAAAGAACGCCGGTTTTATCGGGGGGGAAGCACCATTTCTCAACAGCTTGCTAAAAATCTGTATCTGGAACCCTCTAAATCCATTCTGCGAAAATATAAAGAATTCGCCATCACCATCCGACTGGAACATTCCCTTTCAAAAAATCGTTTACTTGAAATTTATTTAAACGTCATCGAATGGGGTAGTGGGATCTATGGGGCCGAAGCGGCCTCCAGACACTATTTTGGAAAGTCCGCTGAACACCTGACGCTCATGGAGGCTTCATGGTTGGCGGCGATCCTTCCCTCTCCCCTGCGCTTTGAAAAAAATCGAAACTCAAATTATGCCCGAAAACGGGCAGAATGGATTTCCGGTTTTGTGGAGCGCCAGTTGGAAAAATAGCGCCATGGTTTATTTTTCCCCTTCCTCTTCCCTTTCTTTAAGCTCCCCCGTCTCCATCCTCCTGCCTCAAACTCCCTTAACCACCTTCTTTGGAGAAAAGTTCAACCCTCCCGAGATTGCGTTTCCCACGGTTTCTTCGCCACAGGTCGTTTTGGAAAATTCATCAGCAATTATTAAACCCAGGGATGAAATAAAAACGACACGGAACATGCCCACCCACAATTCCTTCAAGGCTGACACTGGATTAAAATGCTTAAATGGTTTAAGCGGTAATTGAAATACTTTTTACCCAGTTTAAACGTTTTGAACTCTTAATTTTTGGATTTCCATGCGGCCCAAAGGAGGTACACAAAAACCATCCCCCCGAGAATCTGGATAATATGGATGAGGTGCCAGCCCTCGGTTAGCTCCACCTCCAAAAGAATCAGCAACACGGTTGAAACCAGGAAAACGATCATATGTCGCAGGGGCATCGACAATAGTTCACGAAAGAAAGCACGGAACCACCCCAATTTCTCATTCCTTTTTTCTTTATCTTGATCCATGTGCCCGTATATCCCTTGGAAAGGAGTTCATAGAAAAAAATCAGATGGAAAAAAACCCATCAGGTGTCAGGGTTTCTAAATACCTTCTATGCTTAAAGTATATTGAAATAATGGATATACCACAAGAAAAATGATTGGTAGGCTATCCTAAAACTGAAAAAGATCTAGGGACGAGGTTGGGGGCGCGTTATAAAATCATTTAAAGGAGGGTTATTTAGAGGCCTTTCTTTTTTCATAATGAGGTCTGAAATCATCGGTTACCCTATACACCAACTTGGAAAGAAAGTGGCCATATTTCCCTTCGGGGTCACTCATACTGATTGATAAAGGGTTTTTCTTATTCATACTGACTTTTCCCACCGGCCATTCGCCATACCGTGAATGAGTCCATATGGTCGCTCCCGTTTGGGTATCCCAATGTTTTGAAGCCATCGTAATATGAACGTTTGCGGAAGCAGTAATAGAAGAAAAATCTTCACTGAGGCTCACCTTAGGCTTCATTTCGGAAATATCATAACTTCCCGTAAAAACAGAACTCACATGGTATTTTTGCCCGATGGCTTTAATGGCTTCCAAATCTAGATTTTCATGTCCCAGCTTTTTTAATAATTGTTCCTGTGACCCTATTTCCAAAAACCGAACCTGGTTTTGAGCCCCCTGAATATAGTTCATCATTTTTTGGGTGGCAAATTGATTGAGTTGTTCCGTAGAATTTGATGAAAATTCTACAATTCCAATCGTTTGATAGGATTGAAGGTTAATTCTTGGAGGAATTTCAACAATAATTTTTTTAGCACATCCAACCATTGGTAATACAAAAATTAAGGAAACAAAAATTCCAAAATTTAATTTACTCGAAAATTTAATCATTTCTCTCCCCTTCCATCATAAAAGGTTAAAAATACAAATAGAAAATGACACTATCGTTTAGGATACATCAATTCCTCTTAGGGTCAAGGGGGGTGGGTAAAGGGGAAACCAAGGATAAAAACAAAAAAAAGAAGGGTTATTGCTTGTGACCAAAATGTGATCCTTATGTGAGGACCCCGTGACAACAAAGGGGTATTATTTTATAATGAAAGTTCACGGAAGGGGGGGGAATTAAAAATGAAAAGGTTTAAAGATTTAAGGATTTGGTTTGGAGCGGTTTTGACGGTGCTTTCTTTTACCCAAATGGTCCATTCTGATCAAATACCCTCGGCTGAACATTCAAAAGTAGAAGCTTCTCCCTTGGAGGTCGCCACATTTGCGGGAGGATGTTTTTGGTGTATGGAAGAAGCCTTCGATGAATTAGAGGGGGTGATATCCACCACATCGGGATATACAGGAGGCCATTTAAAAAATCCCACTTACAAAGAAGTTTCAGCCGGTGGAACGGGTCATGCGGAAGTTGTCCAGGTTCGCTATGATCCAAAAATTATGAGCTACGAGAGATTATTAGAAAATTTTTGGAGAAACATCGATCCCACCACCCCCGACCGGCAATTTTGCGATGTGGGGACCCAATACCGTCCTGCTATTTTTTACCACAACCAAGAGCAGAAAAACTTAGCGGAGGAATCTAAAGAAAACCTTAAGAAAACAAGCCCTTTTAAAGACCCCATTTTCACCGAAATCGTTCCGGTTTCGGAATTCTACCCCGCCGAGGAATACCATCAGAATTTCTACCAAAAAAACCCTCTCCGGTATAAATTTTATAAACACACCTGCGGACGTAAACAGCGTCTAAAAGAGCTGTGGGAATAAAAATTTTTACCCGCCTCTCGAAGGCGGATGTAAAAATAAATTATAAATCTTCCGCCTTTACTTACTCTCTTTCCCTTGCTTGGTCTGAGAAAACAAAAACCGCCAATGCGGCCAATTGAACCAACCCGGCCACAATATACATTGTCCCGTAGTTTCCCCCCTTTGCAATGAACCCCAAAAGAGGCGCTCCGATCAAAAGGCCAAGATCAAACAAAAGGGTATATAACGTCATCAGGGTTCCACGGTTGGAGGATGGCTCAATCCCAACCACCATAACCGATAAAATAGGAAAGATATACCCATGCCCGATACCGCAAAAAATCCCGCTGGCAATGAGGCCTCCCGGGGTGGGTTGAAGAACAAAAAGAAAAATTCCCAAAGACATGGAGGCCATTGCCGGATACATGACCGGTTTTAAACCGAACCGGTCAGGCCAGCTTCCACCGATGACCCGAACCCCAACGGCAGTAAGAGTGTAAGCAATAAAGAAGGGGGTCACTGATTGAATGCCCATTGCATTGGCGTAGGGTTTTAGGAAAACCATATAGGAAGTCAGGCCAATCCCAAAAGCAAGGGTTGCCATAAAAGGAAGGCGGAGATTTGGCGATAGAGAAACCCTAAAGAAACCTTTGGGTTCCCCTCCAAATAAACGATTTGGGGGTTCCGGAATCCAAAATGTCAAACCAATTGAGATTAAAGAAAGTCCGGCACAGGTCAAAAAAAGGGTCGGGTATCCGCCCAACCGTATCAATTCCTCCCCCAGGGGGACTCCCATGGCACCCGAAAGATGCCCCGCAATTCCAAAAAAGGAAATCCCCTCCGTTCTTCGGGTTTCCGGTGAATAATCAGCCGCAAGGGTAAAAAAGGTTGCCATCAAAATCCCCATTCCCAATCCGTGAAGAAGGCGGATAGCATAAACCATCCAATCAATTGTCCCCACCCGAAGGTAAAGGAAATGGGTTAATAAAAAAATAATACCACCCGCAATTAGAAGCTTCCTTCTGCCGATTCGATCGAGACCAGTTCCCACCCAAGGACGAACCGCAATGCCAGACAAGGAAGAAGCACCCATGATGACCCCAATGATCAAAAGGTCAGCCCCTAAATCCTGCAGGAAAACAGGCAGCAACACATAGGGCCAGAAGGAAAGCCCGAAAAAAAAGTGGGCCATAAACAAAAGAAGAAATGTGGGAGTATAAAGGTGTGATCTGCCTTCTAAATTTCCTGATATCATTCGTTCATCATAACAGAATTTCAGAACCCCCGGCCCAATCTTTTTCTTTATCGGGGATTTAGTTAAAAATTTTTATTCGGAAAGAGGTCTTAAAGGGAAAGGCAACAAGAAGTATTCTTTTAAAGGTTTGAACTGATAGAAGAGGTATCCCCTTCTTTACCCTCGGGATTTTTTGAGAGGTTAAAAACAACATCATTTTCATTTTTTTGTGTGGATTCATCATAAACAAATTGAAAAATACACTGGTCATCCCCCATGGACAAAGCCGAAGGCCGATCCACACGAATGGGACGGGAAGAGGCATTGGCCACATCCATCCAATTTCGATCCCATTCACAAAAAAGGCGGGTTAATTGAGGCTCCCCATACCTTTCAAAGAAAGAATGAAACGCACAACGGGTCACGATCAAATCAATTTGATTGTCATTTTTCCGTTCTTCAAAACACATGCTAGAACCAAACAGTTTATAGTTGATTTCCGGCATGGAATATTTAGAAAGGGCGTGAAATGGATCTTTGTGCACCATCAAATAAATTCGTGTTAGAAACTGATAAGGGGTTTGAAAGGTTTTGCAAAAAGCGATTCGCACGCACTCAAATGTCTCCTCAGAAGAGGAAGACCGTTTCCTAACCCGTTGAAAGGATGCCAACACGTAGGCACACAGGGTCAGAATCAAATAAGCCTGGCGGTCAGGAATGGAAAACCTTTCCTTTTCCATTACCTCCTTCGCCTGTTCCTTAATTTCCTTGGTCAGCTTTGCGGTATCAAGGCTGGGAACCTTTCCATTTAATACCCGCGATAAATGGCGAAGGTACTGGCGGCCAAATATATAACCATAAAAGTACATAATAAAACCAATAATTGCTCTTTAGAACAACAATGAGAAACTTAATCAATTTTACAATTGGTTCAAAAACTTCCGGATACGCATGGCATTGGTTCCAACGTCACTCCTGCCCACCCGAGACACCGAACGTAAATTGACAAGGGTCCCCTCTTCGTGAGGAGAGATTCGAATGACAATATCATCCTTGAAACCAAACCAAAACGTGGTATCGGTTGCCTCTATTCTGCCTCGGTTTAAATCCGCATCGACAATTTTCCAGCCCATTGCTTGGGCTAAAACCAGGGCGCGCTGGAACGCCTCTTCTTTGGAAACAAGCAATATGGCAGGCACAATATCGGGATAGGCACTTTTTTGCAGTTTGGCTATTTCAGGCCCTCCATATGCCACGGGATTGGACGCATCCCCCCTCAAAGGAAGGATCGATTCAAACACGGGGGGATTTCTGGTATCGGTAGTAATGTCATGAATGGGGGGAACACCCTTTGCAAATTTCCACCAGCTCCATGGAACTCCAACGGTTAACAATCCTAATAATAGGCCGGAAATACCCATAAAAAATAGTTGCCGGTGGAAATGTTTGGAATTCATGGCTAAACCGATCAACGATACCAAAGCGGCCCCCAACCCCCCGTAGGCACCATATTCCAGGATGGAAAAACCGGTTCTAAATCCCCACCACTCCCATCGGCTCCCCAACCCTGCAAGGACAATTATGAATAGGAAAGAAATGGCGATCACGAAACCATAAAGGGGAAGCTGTGAGGGTCTTTCCTGTTTTTGTAGGCTTTCATTTTTTTTCATTTTTATATTAAACCCTTTTGAGAAACAGATCCGCAATCCGGTTGAAGGCTTCACTCGCAGCGGAGGCCGGTGCAAAATCAACCACAGGAAGAAAAGAGCGAACCGAGCGTCCAACATTGCTATCTTCCGGTAATTCACCCAGGTTTTCCAAATCCCCGCCCACATATTCTTTCAGCAGCATTCTCCGTTTTCCGGTATTAAACTGTTGAGACCCAGAGACCCGGTTTAATATTAAACAGGGTTTAAATTCGGCTAAAGCCTTCTTTGCCATTTCCTGTGAAATTTCATCCACCTGACCCACCGTTTCAAAAACTTCTGCCACGCTGGAAAAATCCCGGCCCACCAAAGCTTCCGAAACCGTTCCCCGTGCGATAAAAAGAGACAGAACCCGGCGAATGGCCGCCAACTTTATAAAACGGTAAAGATCCAAAACCGATGTAGGGTCCGGGGTTGCCACCGTAATGTGATGATCACCCATCAGGAAAAAATCAAGTGAATGGAAGTTGGTTCCAGGCCCCACATCCACCAGAACAATGTCTGCTGGAAGGTGTTTGAGATGCTTGATGATCCGCTTCTTCCGGGAATAGGGCATATTCGCCGTGGAAAGGGTTTCCCCGGTTCCGGCAATAATTCGAAGGTTTGAGCACCCGTTAAAGGTTTCAGAAACCTCTTCCATAGATGAAACGCGGTGATAAATAAAATCAGAAAGAGTCCTTTTAGGATGTATCATGCCAAAGAGGATATGAAGATTCGCTCCCCCTACATCTAAATCCACCAAATTTACGGTCTTTCCCCTCTGGGCAAAAAGTAAACCCAGTTTGCTGGCAACAACACTTTTTCCCACACCTCCCTTTCCCGAAGCCACTGAAACGGTAATTGTCATATTTTTTCAACCCATCCAGATGGGGGTAAAAAGTGAACCAAAAATCAAAAAACTCTTGGATGGCTATTTTACCAATCAAAAGAAACAGCTCATTTCAATGGGCTTCCGCCCAATTTTTTCCAGTTCCTAAATCCACCTTTAATGGGACCTTCATAGGGAAAACCCCTTCCATTTCCGCCTGAACCATTTTCTGGACTTGGTCTAGCTCAGATTCAGGCACTTCGAAAAGAAGCTCATCATGAATTTGAAGGATCATTCGGGTTGAAAGGGATTTTTCCATGAGCCACTGGTCAATTCGAATCATTGCCAACTTGATCAGATCCGCAGCGGAGCCTTGAATGGGAGTATTGGTGGCAATCCTCTCCCCAAATCCCCGGGTCGCATTGTTTTCCGAATGAATATCTGAGACTGACCGCTTTCGCTGAAACAAGGTGGTAACAAACCCGTTTTTTCGCGCTTCTTCAATGGTTCGATCGATAAAAGCCTTAACCCCGCTGTAATGGCTAAAATAATTGTCGATGTATTTTTTGGCTTCGGGCTGAGAAACCCCCAGTTGCACTGCTAATCCATAAGGGCTTAACCCGTAAATTATGCCGAAATTCACCGTTTTGGCCGCCCGCCTCATTTCTGAGGTAATTTCCTTGGCGGAAAGCCCAAAGATCTCCATAGCGGTTCGCAGATGGATATCTTCTCCGCTTTGAAATGCCTCCATAAACTGCTCATCTTCCGAAAGGTGAGCCAATATTCTCAATTCAATCTGATTGTAGTCCGCAGAGAGAAGCCAGTTCCCTTCTTCTACAATAAAAGCCTCCCGGATTCTCCTTCCGATTTCCGTCCGAATCGGAATATTTTGAAGATTGGGATCGCTGCTGGAAAGGCGTCCGGTTGCCGCAACCGTTTGATTTAAAGAAGTGTGCAGTCTTTGGGTCTTTGAATTGACCAAACGGGGAAGAGCATCCACGTAGGTGGACTTTAATTTGGTCAATTGACGGTAATTTAAAATCTCCGCGGGAAGTTCATGCTGAATAGACAATTGGGTCAAAACCCCTTCATCGGTAGAAAACCCTGTTTTGGTTTTTTTAATAGGCATCAAATTCAGTTTTTGAAACAGGACTTCCTGAAGCTGTTTTGGTGAATTAATATTAAATTCTTGGCCAGCGAGTTGGTATATCCGGCCCATTAAACCCTGCAGTTGCCTTTCCAACTCCTTTGACATTTCCTCCAAAAAAGAAACATCCAACTTAAAACCATTCATTTCCATTCGGGCAAGTACAGGGATTAGGGGCATCTCCATTTCATGGAAAAGGGCTTCTTCCCCTTTTCCCTTCAGCTGCCCCTCCAAATCCCTTACCAGCCTCTGTGTCTGAACCATTTCACAAAAAATGTCTTCACCCGGAAGACTTTTCTCAGACCTCCCTTTTTCCAACTCCTCTCCCAAAAGTTCCAAGGAGAGAGTTTCCAGGGAATATTCCGATCGTCCGGGGTTAAGAAGATAAGCCGCAATCATCGTATCAAACCCTAAGGGGCAAAGGTCGATTCCAAACCGCTTCAAAATAATCACGCCCCGTTTGAGGTGATGGCCCATCTTAGTAATGGACGGGTCTTTAAAAACCGGTTGAAGTAGATGAATGAATTTCTCCCGTTCCTTGGGACTTTGGTTGAAAGAAAGATACCCCCCCTCCCCACTAGGAGGAAGGAGGCCCAAACCATCCAGCCCGGCCTCCATGGGCAGAAGCTTTTCATCCGTTTCGAGGGTTAAAATAAAGCTTTTGGTCTTTTGAAGGGTTTCCAAAAAACTTTTTAGCTGTTCGGCATCCTTTAAATTTTTAAATTCAAGCGGGATTGGTGTGGTCTTATTTTTCGGTGAAAAAGCCTTAAGGAGGGTTGTAAATTCCAACTCTTGGAAAAGAGCCGAAAGAGAATCATGATCGGGCTCGGAAACCTTAAAAATTTCCGGGTGAAAATCAACCGGACAGTCAGTTTGAATAATCGCAAGACGCCGACTTAACCGAGCCAGTTCACTATTTTTTTCTAGGGCCTCTTTTAATTTTGGTTTTTTGACCTGGTCGAGATGAGACAAAACATTTTCGATGGTTCCAAATTGTGTGATGAGTTGAACAGCCGTTTTCTCCCCCACACCCGGAACCCCGGGAATGTTATCCACGGAATCTCCCATAAGCCCCATAATTTCCACCACACCTTCGGGACCCACACCAAAACGTTCCTTCACATTTTCCTCCCCAAACCTTTTATCCTTTAAGGTGTCATAAATTTTTATGTTTGGGGTTAACAGCTGAAGCATATCCTTATCACCGGTTACGATGGTTACTTGAAACCCAAGCCCCTCCGCCCGTTGCGAAAGAGTTCCGATCAAATCATCGGCCTCATACCCCTCCTGCATCAAAACAGGAATTCGAAAGCCTTCTACCAACCGTTGAATGAAGGGGATTTGAGGGACCAAACGATCAGGCATCTCGGGACGGTTTGCCTTGTAATCCTCAAACTCCTTGTGCCGCAATGTCGGACCTTTTGCATCAAATACAACCGCCAAATATTCCGGGTGGTTGTCCCTGACGATTTTAAGGAGCATTTGGGTAAAACCATAAATCGCATTGGTGGGAAATCCCTTGGAAGTGGATAAGTTGCGAATGGCATGAAAGGCTCGGTAGATATAGGAATGTCCATCAATTAAATAAAGGGTAGGTTTTTGGGACAATGAATCCTCACTCCTCAAAAGTTAGTGGAAGGAGTGGTATCTTAGCCATCCCTTGGTAATAATGTCAAAGGGAAAAAATCCAATCGAAATCATTCAATTAGATTTTTTTTATTTCCATCTTAACCTCCCGGTATCCCTCGCCCCCCCCCATTTGGTTGACAACAATTTCAAAAAGGAGTAATGTCCAAACCCGTAAACGGGAATTCATAAACCATCCCCACAGGTGAAATCAGGCAACCCGTTGGCACCCAGAGGCCCTCAGGACAATCTGGCGCATTCATGGTACAATCACAGGAAAAACAACCAGTTTTAGAAACATCGTGTGGGGGGGAAATTATGGTTGAGTACAATCCTGGATTGGCAGGTGTGCCTGCGGCCCGATCAAAAATCAGTTACTTAGACGGCCAAAGGGGGGTTCTGGAATATCGCGGTTTCCGGGTACAGGACCTTGCCGAAAAAAGTTCCTTTCTTGAAACCGCATATCTTCTCCTTTTTGGCAACCTGCCCACCAAAACACAATATGAGCAGTTCGTTACAGACCTGATTCAACACCGCAGAATAAAATATCGAATTATCGATCTGGTCAAATGCCTTCCCGAGCATGGCCATCCGATGGATGCTTTGCAGGCAGCCGTGGCCGCCCTGGGTATGTTCTACCCCGACAAAAAAATTGAGAATGGCCAATCCCGTTACCTCTCTGCCGTTCGCTTAATTGCTAAACTGCCAACGATCATTGCCTCTTACGCCAGACTCCGCAGAGGGGATGAACAAGTCATTCCCCGGGATGATCTGGATCATACGTCTAATTTTTTCTACATGCTGACACGAAAAGATCCGGATCCGCTTTTTGCAAGAGTCTTAGACACGTGCCTCATCCTGCATGCAGAACATACCATGAATGCCTCTACCTTTAGCGGGATGGTCACCGCATCCACCTTAGCGGACCCTTACACCGTGGTCTCTTCTGCCATCGGAACCCTTAGGGGCCCTTTGCATGGAGGTGCTACGGAAGAAGTTGTTCAGATGTTTTACGAAATTGGAAGCGTGGAAAAGGTCCGGCCCTTTATCGAGAAAAGAATCATGGCCAAACAAAAAATAATGGGTCTAGGCCATCGAGAATACAAGGTAAAAGACCCAAGGGCAATCATTCTTCAGCAGTTGGCCCGGCAGGTCTTTGACCGGTACGGCTCATCTCCTCTTTATGAAATCGCGCTGGAAGTGGAAAGGGTGGGAGAGGAGCTATTAAGTCACAAAGGCGTTTACCCGAATGTGGATTTCTATTCGGGAATCATATATCTCAAAATGGGGATTGAAACTGATTTTTTCACCCCGATGTTTGCAATGGCACGGGTCGTAGGCTGGTTGGCCCATTGGCTGGAACAGATCAAGGACAACCATATCTTTCGACCCACGGAAATTTACGAAGGAGATCATGACCGATCCTATATTTCGATCGGGGAACGGGGATAATTCCTTTCCGGTTCTTTTGTGATTACAGGGCTTTTTTAAAAACGGAACAGGCTCTCAAACTTTAATTGACTGAGGGAAGTCATCCCGTATGAAAGGAGGCTAGGTGTGAAGAAAGGGGCAAAAACAAAGAAAAAGGTTAAGAGCACAAAAGGTAAAAAAACAAAAAAACCCGCCACCAAGAAAAAAATTAGCCGAAAACCAAAAAAGGCCAATAAAGCAGTTCGAAAAACAGTCAAAAAGGTGGGGGAAAAATCAAAAACTACGCGAAAAAAAGTAAAAAAAGTCACCAAAAAATTGGCAAAAAAAACGAGCCAACGACCGGAAAAAAAAATTAGAATAAAATCAGTTTCTAAACCCAGGGAAAGGCAGCCAGCAAACCCCAAACCGATGACTCCGGTTGCCGTTACCATCCCCCAACCCGAAACCATTCCTCCCGAACCCGTGGGTAAGGTTACCCATTATTACAACCATTTGGGGGTCGCCGTCATCCTGCTGGACAAAGGGGGTCTTCAAGTGGGAGATCGGATCCAAATAAAAGGTCAAACCACCGATTTTGAGCAGACCGTCGGATCTATGGAGATTGATTTTCAATCAGTCCAGTGGGCACAGACCGGACAGACCTTCGGCCTTAAGGTGGTTGATCATGCGCGGGAACATGACACAATCTACCGGCTTCCCAGCGGGACCTAAAAAAAACCGCGGAAATTAAAAGACAAAACCGATTCCGTTCAAATTTAATCGGCCAAGGCAATGAAATGGACCAGCGTAAAGAAGTCGAATCGTTTTTCCATAATTTGAGAGACCGAATCCTAACCTCTCTGGAAGAATTAGATGAAGGTAAGTTTCACCAAACCCACTGGAAACGGGAGGAAGGAGGAGGGGGGGTTATGTCCCTGATGGAAGGAAAGACCTTTGAAAAGGTGGGGGTAAATTGTTCCACGGTTTTTGGAAAACTTGATCCTGCTTTTTCTTCCCAACTTCCTGGAAATACGACAGAATTTTTTGCAACGGGAATTTCATTTGTCGCTCACCCCTATAACCCCATGGGCCCCACCTCCCATATGAACCTTCGTTATCTTGAGACAGACCAATGGTGGTTCGGGGGTGGGGCAGATTTAACGCCATTCTTTCCTTTTGAAGAAGACACCCAATCTTTTCACCGTGAGCTAAAAAGCGCATGTGATCAAAACAACCCCGAATACTACCCAAAGTTTAAAAAATGGTGTGACGAATATTTTTATCTGCCCCATCGAAAAGAGCCAAGAGGCGTGGGAGGGATTTTCTTTGATTATCTACAAAATGATGTTCAAAAGGATTTCCAGTTCGTCAAAACCGTAGGAGAAGCTTTTTTAAAGGTATACCCACAAATTATTAAACGGCGCAAGGACTTGTCCTTTACCCCCGAACAAAAAGAGCACCAATTATACCGGCGGGGCCGCTATGTTGAATTCAATTTGATTTATGACCGGGGAACCCAGTTTGGGTTAAAAACGGGGGGAAATGTCGAAGCTATTTTTATGTCCCTACCTCCCACCGTAAAGTGGAAATAAGCACATTCTCTTTAAAAAAATGGCTTTAAAACTTTCCTTTTTAGGAAGGCCCCAAAGGGAAGATCGGTTCAATTGGATTAAATATTAATTTCACTACTGTCCCAACGTTATACAAATAAATTCAATTGGTTATCGTCATCAATGGTTTCATCTTCGTAATCAATCGAAGAAAGCGCTTGTAATATTGGGGTTTTTTCGAACAGCGACACACTCAAA
>Ga0302046_10000518_pt1 | contig 38415 bp, 25 predicted proteins | sample RVTome_11_FD_200261 | JGI IMG/M metagenome (GOLD analysis project Ga0302046, IMG submission 200261) | Soil microbial communities from uranium-contaminated site in the Upper Colorado River Basin, Wyoming, United States - RVT147D111 (version 2) ...
CGCCGTCCGAGGCCGTCCAGACCCCCGAGGCCGTGTTACCGACGAAGTCGTCCCGGATGCCGCGTACGACGCCCCCGTTGACGCCCGCCGGCGACCCGTGGAAGTGCGCATTCATCATGTCGCCCGTCATACCCGTCACCGTGACTTCGAACACCACTCCGGCTTCGGTGAGGGTCATCGTAGCCGTCCCGCTGCCGTCGCTGTCGACGCCGCCCGGCTCCTGTTCATTCGTCAGGAAAGCCCGTAACGCGACGCCTTCGCTGACGAAGACCTGCCCGCGCAGTTCGCCGCCGGGGTTGGCCGCCGTGTGGACGTTGAGATACAGATTGCCCAGCAGCAGATCCTGGATCAACGCCGCCGTCAACGCCTCGCCGTCCGAGGCCGTCCAGACCCCCGAGGCCGTGTTACCGACGAAGTCGTCCCGGATGCCGCGTACGACGCCCCCGTTGACGCCCGCCGGTGACCCGTGGAAGTGCGCATTCATCATGTCGCCCGTCATACCGTCGATGGTGACCTGGAAAGCCACGCCTTCGTCGGTGAGGGTCATCGTGGCCGTCCCGCTGCCGTCGCTGTCGACGCCGCCCGGTTCCTGATCCGGCGTCAGGCGGGCCGACAGCGTGGTGCCCTCATCCAGGAGCACCTGCCCGCGCACCTCGCCGCCGGGGTTGGCCGCCGTGTGGACGTTGAGATAGATGTTGCCGGCAATCAATTCCCGGATCATCTCTTCGGTCAGCGACTCGTCGTCATCCGGACGCCAGACGCCCGACGCCGTGTTGCCGGTGAACTCGCCGATGATGGTGCGTACGACCCCACCGTTCTCCCCCGCCGGGGCGTTGTGGAAGTGCGCGTTCTCGATATCGCCCGTCAACCCGGTCACCGTGACCTGGTAGACGAGGCCGGCGTCGGTCAGCGTGAGGGCGGCCGTACCCGTCCCGTCACTCGTCACGCCACCGCCTTCCTGATCCGGATCCAGGAGGGCCGAAAAGCCCCAGCCGCTCGTGAGCCGCACCTGCCCGCGCAGTTCGCCGCCGGGGTTGGCCGCCGTGTGGATGTTGAGATACAGATTGCCCAGCAGCAGATCCTGGATGAGTTCGTCGGTCAACGGCTCGCCGTCCGAAGCCGTCCAGAGACCGAAGGCGGTGTTGCCCTCGAAGTCATCGACGATGGTGCGCCGCGTCGGGCCGTTGACGCCGGCAGGCCCCAGGTGGAAGTGCGCGTTGGCGATGTCGCCCGTCAGGTCGTCGATAGTAACAAAGAAAAGGACGCCCGCGTCGGTCAGCTGGACCGAAGCGCTCCCGGCGGCTTCGCCGTCGACGCCGCCCGGCTCCTGATCGGTCGTCAAGGTGGCGGAAAGCCCGGTGCCGGAGGTCGGATAAATCTGCCCCCGGATCTCGCCGCCGGGGTTGGCCGCCGTATGGATGTTGAAGTACAGGTTACCGGCCAATAGCTCCTGGATCAGTTCGTCGGTCAACGGCTCGGCGTCCGAGGCCGTCCAGAGCCCCGAGGCCGTGTTGCCCTCGAAGTCATCGACGATGGTGCGCCGCGTCGGGCCGTTGACGCCGGCAGGCCCCAGGTGGAAGTGCGCGTTGGCGATGTCGCCCGTCAGGCCGTCAACGGTGACGAAGAAGCGTGCGCCTTCGTCGGTCAGGGCCACGGCAGCCGTGCCGGTGGCTTCACTGGTGACGCCGCCCGGCTCCTGGGCGGCGGTAAGCCTGGCGGTGAAGAAGGTTTGTGCGGCGGCCCCCTGGGGCAGCAGCACGACGGCCAGGAACAGGGCAAGAAGGGGGTATCGATTGCTCATAACAGGCTGCTCGTTGCGGGTTACGGAGGGGTGAGAGCACAAGCAGGTTGAGGGTCCTGTCAACATGCCTGTGGGGGTGGTTCATTCAGGCAGGGTGGGCCCGGGTGCCGTATCAGGCTCCCGGACGCATGCCTCTATACCTATAGTCCGTGAGCAGCGTGCAATGACTATTTCAGTAAGAGAAGCGTACCGAGAAGACGGGATGCCGTCCGGGAAGGGTGCGCGCCAGGCGAGCCACACCGCTTTCGTTCTGTTCGAGGCTCCAGTCGTACACGTTATTGCGGTCCAGCACATTGACGATGAATGCCTGCACGTAGACCGTGGCACGCGCCCAGGTGCGCTCGTAGGTGAGCCCGGCGTCGAGGCGGTAGTAGGCCGGCGCAACCTGCTCGGAGGGACGCGTCAGATCAAACGAGCCGAAAGAGGTCGGCTCTTCGAGAAGCGCAAGATAGTCGTAGTAAGCCCGGCGGAAGGCCCAGCGCCGCCCCCAGGCGCCCTGCCCGCCTACTTCCAGCGCCAGCCCTCGGGTCAACGCCACATTGACGTCCAGTTGAAGGCGGTGGGGTTCGTTCCAGGGCACCGGCTCCAACCGTCCGTCGAAGCGGCCCGGATACCGGCGCAAGGCATGGCTCAGCGTATAGCTCAACCGGGTAGAGAGATGCGTTCCGGACCGCTCCACCCGCACGCTCCCGCCGTAGGCTCGGCCCCGGGACGCCCCGATGAAATCGTCCTGCCGGAGCGATATCGGGTCGATACGCGGCCGCTGGGCGGGATGCTCGGCCAGGAGCGCTGCATAGTCGACGGTGAGCAGGCGCGGCTGCCATTTGTAATACCCTTCGAGGCTGATGGTCCACTGCGGCCCGGGCATCAGGAGTACGTCGGCGGCGAGGTGATACACGTGGGGTGGAGCCGTCGCGCTGTCTACCGGGATCCAGAACAACACATACGGCACCACAGACGTCGATCCGGTACTGGTCAATTCAAACTGATTGGTAAACTGGCGATACAGGCCACCCGCCAGGCGTAGCGCATACGGGCCGATCCGGCTCGCGGGCTGATCGTACCGCACGGCCAGGCGCGGCTCCACATAGGCGGAGTGCCGCGACGGCAGGTACGTCAGCCGCACGCCCGGCTCCAGGGTTGTTTGGAGTCCGAAGGCGAGCCGTCCTTGCAGGTACCCGGCGAGTTCCCAGGCCGCCGCCTCGTGCCCGAAGGTGGTGATGAACGGGCTTCGGAGTTGGAACTGGCTGGCGGCATGGGTGGCCGTCAGGCCGGCATCCACGTGGCGCCGGGGCGAGAGGCTATGGCTCAGTTCCAGCTTGAGCGCCATCTCGCGGATCTTGTTGTGCTCATACGACCCGAGGTTGTTGTCGAGTTCGGGCCGAAAGGTAGCAATCGCCTGGTCGACATCTTCCGGTGTCCAGAGCCGTTCGGTCGTCTCCCGCAGCCCGTAGTAGGCATAGCTCGAGTTGTGCCAGCCGCCCTGTACCTGGAAAGAACCGACGGACCGGGCGCCGATGAGCCAGCTGTAGCGAGCCTGACCGGCCCAGTTGATCCAGTCGTAGTCGTCGCGGGTGAGGACGAAGACGTCGAGGTCGTCCGGATTGTCCGTGTTGACGGCCACCTGGTCCGAAGCGATGCGGTTCCCCGCGCGATAGGCCGAGGCATGCAGCGTGCGGAACGGACTCAGGCGCAGGCGCACGGCCGCGTGGAGATCGGAAAACGCCACGTCGGCATGGTGCTGGTGCAGCCCCAGCGACGAGGCCGTCACGTCTTCGCGGAGCCAGCGGGTAGCCAGGACCGGGTCTACCTGGTTCCAGTGGCGCAGCAGCGCATCGGCGCCGGGATCCCGGTATACGTCCCAAATGCTCGTGCGCAAGGCCACCATGGCCGCGCCCTGCATCCCCCCCGGCAGCGCCAGCCGGCTGTGTAGCCTTGCGTTCAGGCTGATCGGATCGGCGCCGAAAGCTACGCCCTGGCGCTCCGAACCACTGACGGCCTGCTCTACCGCCACGACCCCGGAAAGATGGCTCCCATGTTGCGCGCCGAAGCCGGCCTTGTGCACCGTGAGGCGATCGAGGGCGAGGGGGCTGAAAGCACTGAGGTGCCGCCCCAGGCTCACGGGATCGCGCACCGGAACGCCGTCCAGCAAGGTCAGGTGTTCGCCCGTCGCACCGCCCTGGATGTGGAGATCCGCCAGGGGTTGCTGTACGGCCACGCCGGTGAGGCTGCTGGCGCCGCGCACCACGCCAGGCGCCCCGGCGTTGCGAAACGAGGTCAACTGGCGGCCGGAGAGGGCCCCCAGGCCGAGTTCGCCGGAAGGAAGGCGCTGCGCCAGGCCGTTGACGACGACCGGCGCCAGAACCACCTCTTTGGGAAACAGGGCAATCTCCAGCCGCTGCTGATCACCCCCTTCCACCCAGACGCTGTCGATGGCCGTCTCATACCCCACGTAGGTAACCACGACGCGGTGCATGCCGGAGAGCAACGAAGAGAAACTGAAGAGGCCGTCTTCGTCGGTCGTCGTGCCCGTCGAGGCATCGGCGAGGAGCACATTGGCATAGGGCAGCGGCTCCCCCGTGGCTCGATCGACGATGCTGCCCGCCAGGTCGCCGAAGCGAGGGCGCTCTTCCAGGGCTTTCATCAACACGTACGTGCCGGCCGACGAGCGTATGTAGTCGAGCTGGGTGCCGTCCAGCACACACTGGAGTAAGGCTTCCGCCGGCAAGTCGCGGCCCGCACAATAGACGTGCTTGTCCGCCACCAGGTCCGAATTGTACACCAGGTTGATCTGCGTGAGCCGTACGAGCTCTTCGAGGGCCTGGCTCATCGGGACGCCGCGTACCACCAGCGTATAGGAGCCGTCTGCGGAGGTCTGCGCCTGTAGCGCACGCCCTCCGGTCAGGCATCCCAGCAAGACGCCCAGTAAGACGATCAGCCGCACTCGCATAAAAAAACCTACTGCTAAAACATCGTACCGTCGGATGCGCTGCTAGATACCATCGCGCTCGGATGGTTGAACGTACATAGAAAGGCGTCTGTTCACCCCGGCGTCAAGTGAGATCTTTTGCAAAGCGTCATCCTGAACGCAGTCGAAGGGCTCAGCATGACGGGGTTGCCGGGATGGTTGCCTGATTTTTCCCTAGCGGGTCGATGCAGGAACCGCCTGTACCAGCGCAAACCCGCCGCTCGTCTCGCGATACCGGCATCCTTGTTCCAGGCAGATGTCGTGGATGATCCGTTCAGGCTTGGCGCCGTTCGGATAGAACAACGTCATCAACGTATCCAACGCGATGCCTTCCTCGACGGCAACGGTAAGCGCGTAGCGTCGTTCCACTTCGGCCAGGACAAACGCCAGCGGCTGATCGACGACCGTAAACCCCTGTTGACGCCAGGCCAGGGCGCGGTCCAGGCTTACCGCCGGCAGGGGAGCCGCATCGACTTCGTCTCCGACGCGGGCGACCTCGCCGGCGGTCGTGAGCAGGGCCTCATAGGTCTGGTTCGCCGGGGCGGTCACACGCACCTGGCCGGAAGCCAGGGTCACCCGCGTCTCGCCCTCCCGACTGCCGGAACGGGCGCGAACGTTGAACTGGGTGCCCAGCACCTCCACCCGCGCGTTGAACGTCTCCACCACGAACGAACGGGTTCCTCGGACAACCTCGAAGAACGCCTCGCCTTCGAGCGACACGGCCCGCTGCCGGGCCGCAAGCAACGGCCAGGCTTGAAAACCGCGTCGATGCTGCAGCCGCGAATCGCTGTTGAGTTGGATCGAAGAGCCGTCCGGCAACACCACGATGCGCTGTACGCCGCGCGGCACATGCACCGTCACCGGCTGCTGCCACCAGATGCCGAACACCAGCACGCAAGCCCCCAGCACGAGGGCCATACGCACCAGGCGACGCGACCGAAGGCGTAGACGATCCCGGCCTGCCGCAGGCCGCCGGTTTCGCTTCGTCGCGGCATCCGCACCCGCTCCGAGCCGTTGCTGCACCTCGGCCCACGCAGCCTCGGTGCCGGGGATCTCCGGCGCGTCATCGCTGAGGCGCCCGAGCAATTGCCATACTTGCTCGAGCGTGCTGCGCTTCTCAGGGGGCATTTGCTCGACCTGCTCCCGCAACTCAGGCGGCATCGACAGGTTGTCTCCTCCCTTCATGGCTCTATGAGCGTTGGTTCAAAAATCTGAATGCGCCCCTGAAGATGCTCCAGGGCCCGCATGATATGATTATTTACCGTCCGTGGCGATACTCCCATGACCGACGCGATTTCGCGATGGCTGAGCTGGTGAAAACGGCTGAGCACCAACGCCTCCCGCTGCCGCTCGGGCAATTCGCTGATCCATCCACGCAGGCGCTCGGTCAACGCTTCGATATCGACCTGCGCATCCGGACCTTCGGAGGCAGGCCTGTGTGCCGACGACGTTCGCTTCAAGATCGCATGCTTCTCCGCGTGGGCTCGTTCATCCCGCATGAAGCGATATGCCCGATTGCGTGCCATACGATACAGGTAGGCCTTCAAAGATTGAGAAGGATCGAGCGTTTCCCGCAAATCCCACAGGTAGACGAAGATGTCCTGCACGAGATCATGAGCCACAACGTCGTCGTTGATGAGCGCCCGCACGTACCGGACCAGGCCCGTACGAAGCAGGCGAAACACCTGCTCAAAGGCCGTGGCGTCCGATACCTTGAGGCGTCGACACAGCTCTTCGAGCGTCGTATCCCTTGCGCTCATACGTCATCCGTCTACTTTAGCTCGCCCTTTATTAGTTCGCGAAGCGAGCGGAATGACTATCCATCCACAAACAGAACGGCGCAGGACGGATCCCGATCCGCCTGCATCCGATCTCTTGCATGATAAGGCTAAGAAAAATAAACGGGGGAGCCGCGCACTGCATCCGTCGCGTCTCCCCCGTTGTGGGTCGTCCTCATACACCCACGTATGAAACACAACGACCCCTATCTGAGCAACACCATCGTGCCCGTCTGAACCTGATCCCCGACGTGGAGGCGATACAGATACAGGCCGCTGGCAACAGCATGCCCGCGCTGGCTTCGAGCATCCCAGACAAACGCATATTGCTGAAGACCCCACGCACGTCGTTGCCTCCTTCGTCGGGCTTCAGCCGAAACCCATTCTTATCCAGGTCCGTGAAGGCGATCTGCGGAGCCGTGACCTGCATATACAGCGTTTCCCCGCGTTCGAAGACGCGATCATCCGTGGAAAAGTCGGCGTTTTTGGAAAGGGTGAAGGTCGCCTGTGCGTGAAGCGTCGGGGCGCTCGCCGTAAGCAGGTCGGCAAAAAGGATGACAACGCGAACACGTTGCAGCGTATCGATGGTCTTCATGGAGAACCTCCTCATAGCGATGTGTAAAAAACGGGGAGGGGGTGCCTGCATCTTGGCAAGGCCGGTGCCGAATGCGCCCGAGGGCTGCTGCTCCGCCAAAGGTCGTTACGTTTTTTGACCTGCGAACCGCATGACGGCGTGTGAGCGCACAGGGTGGGCGGGCTCCGGAGTTATCCACGGCGCGACCGCCGCCCTGCCGCTCTGTGCAAACCGTGCGCGCACAACTGCAAGCCGTGCACACCCACTGGGAAGAGGCAGGCTGCCCCACAGCCTGCCTCTCTCCATGCCCCCACGCAGAGGTGTTTTTTTCAACACCTGCGAAAACGAACGAGATATGGCGGAAATGACCCTCCTGGGAGCACGCTCCGCGGTATCCGTCTCAGGAAGCGGTTGCTTTCCGATGCAAGCATCGGGGTAGGCGACCCGTCAAAGAAATCAAAAAATCAAAACCTTCCCCTCCTGTCCAGGAAGGATGCCCGACGGGCGGGGTGGTCGATTGCCCAACGTGCGATGAAACGCAGCGGTTGGGAATCCTTTCAGTGTTTTTAATCGACCACCCCGGACCCTCCTGCCCAGCAGGGTAATGCATTTCGTCACACCGGCGCAAAGAACCTAGCCCTTCTAAGGAAGCTGCCCCGTCGATTACTTCCTTCTCGCAACATCGAAGGCCGACGCAGACGTCACCGTGATGTCGCCCGAAGTGATCTGCACTTCGACACCGTGCTCGTCCGGCAGCACGCTTGCCGCATCGTCCTCCGGCGGCCCTGCAATCTGATACATGAAGCTATCATTCTTCCCGCCGTCGCTGATGCGCACGTACATCCAGACCTGCACCAGAAACGTCGGGTTGCTCGCTATGACGGGTCCGCAGAACGTGGCGCCCCCTCCTGCGTCGACGTGCACCTGCTGCACGTCCGCCTCGTACCATTCACCAGCGCTGTTTTTGTAGAAGAACTTTCCTTCCCCCGTCTGCCCGGGCTTACCGGCCGCCTCGCGCACAGAAAACTCAGCCGTGGCCGTGACAGGCTTTCGGTCCGGCCAGGATTCCATACCCTCCACGTAGCCAAAGGCATAGGCCGTGTTGGCGACTTTGCCCGGCCCCAGGGAAGCATCGTCCCGAATCGTCGGGTCCTCGCCGACGACGACATGGATCGCCCGCCAGATACCGCTCTGCTTCAGCCGGGCCTGGATGCGTACCATCGCACCGATGGCGATGTCTGAAAGGACCAGGGTATTGCCTTCTCTGTTTTCGATGACCGTATTGGCGTTGACGAAGTAGTCGATCCCCCGGACCTGGATCCTGCTCTTCCCTACATCCTCCACCACACCGACCACGACGGTGCCTTGCCGGCGTGTGAGTTCATCTTGGGCATCGCTTTCTTTTTTCGCCGCGTCGTTGATCGACAGCGTGGTTACGCTGCTCCCCGGGCGCGCCGCAGCATCGTCCTCCATCGCCGTCAAGCCGTTGTCGCAGCCGCTGCTGAATCCAATGACGACCGCTACCAGGATGATCATGCAGTACTTTGTCATGGGTTACCTCCAGGAAAAAATCCTTGCTTGATGAACGCGTCTGTTAGGACAGGTACTGCCTTCATCAGAACTTTTCACGGCGATGTTGAAGGTGAGGGGGTCCCGTCTACCTTCCAAAGTCATCACGGCGGGGTTGGCTCTCTGTGAGCGTTTCTCGGCTCGGGCCGTAGGCGCCACACCGCTGCGCATGCCGGGCACCGTACGAACGGACTGTAAGCAATTTCCCTACAGGACGTCCACCGGGCATCCCCATGAAACCGGACACGCTATGAAGTCAGCCCCGGTTGTCTTGGGCAGCTTCAGCAAGGGCTCTGGTATCCGGTCCGGTTCTTCTTCTTACCCGGTGCCCGATCCTGATCTATCTTCCCCGGCCGTGCAGCGTTGAGCGCCTTCCGACGAGAGACAACCGGTGTCCAGGTAGGTGCCAGACAAAGGCGATGCCACGCATCCGGATGATCCGGTCCCCTCCTGAAAAACAGCGTATTTGAGGTTTTTCCGGCTTTTTTCTGTACCATTTGCTATTCCTTCACAAACAAAACGGCCCTCTTGAAAAGCACGGTCATTGAGCGCTGCGCAGAGTACGCACAGGGCTGTGCAAAGCCTGCGCGGCGGTTGATAGAAGGGCCCGATTCAGAAGCGAACGCGTAGCGAGACGTAGAACTGCCGCTCGGAGAAGGACGGCATGACGAGCAGCGGGTTGGGCGCCGGGGGCTGCGCCGACACCAGGGCATCAAGATACCCGTAAAGCCACACCCCGACGGCGCCCAGGAACAACACGTTTCGCGCCTTGTGCCATCGGTTGAACACGGGATAACGATCTTCCGCCTCATCAGGCGTGGCGGCATCCAGGTAGGTGCTTCGGGCCTGCTGGCGCAGGACGTGCGTCGTAATCCCCCCGGCTGCCGTCACGCCCCACACAGCTACGAGCAGGCGTCCTTTGGTGCGCTCTCCTTTGTATAGCTGCCCCCATCCCGGCAACACCATGGAACGTAGCGCCGCCTCCGCCCGGTTATCCGGCACACGCACGTAGCGTGGCGTAGCCCCGGCACCGGCATCGTCCTCCCGGTTCACCTGCCCCAGCCGGGCGCGGATCTCTTCGAACAAGTCCAGAATCTTGGGAGAAACCTGGATCGCATCGAGCTGAAGGTCCGGGTACAACTCAAGGGCTCGCGTGAACGCAGACCGGGCATCCGTCGTGCGTTCCTCGGCAGAGGCAATCAACGCCAGGACAACGTACACGTCGGCCAGGGCTTCCGGATCGTACTGTTCGAAAGCCTGGATGGCTTGCTGCGCCAGTTCCTGTGCCGCTGCGTAGTCGAACTGATGATACGCCGCCCAGATCGAGTCGGGGTGCGGCGGGTCGCCTACCTGAGCCCAGGCAGGCGCTATCCCACCGGCCCCGAGGCCGACGACAAAGGCGAAAACACCGAAGAGGGGTCGCATGCGCTAGTGAATAATCGTCATCAGTTTCCGCGCGTCGAGGTCGCCCTGCCGCACACGATAGACGTAGACGCCGCTGCCGACGGGTAGGCCGTCGGGGCCGCGGCCGTCCCAGGTCACCTCGTGCCGTCCCGCGCCCAACACGCCGTCGACCAGGACCGCGATACGCCGCCCCTGCACGTCGTAGACCGACAACGTTACGCGCCGGCCGGCTTGCTCCGAGGAAACCGAGAAGGGAATCGTCGTGTGGTCCGGGAACGGATTCGGATAGTTTTGCGCCAGGCGAAAGTCGAACGGCGTGGGATCGGAGACCGCGTCCGTCGGCATGGATACGTCGCCGAAGACCTCTACCGAACCGAGCACCCGGTCGCTGCCCCGCCCCCCGATGACGAAGACGGCACCGTCGACGACGGCGACGGCGAAGCTCTCGCGGGCTGCGTTGAGGCCGGGCATGGGGAGCCAGGTACCGGAGACAGGATCCAGGCGCAACACGTCGGTAAGGACACGGTCGCTGCCGTCGCGACCGCCGAGGACGAGGACGCTATCACCGAGGACGGCAGCCCCCAGGCTGCCGCGCGCCGTGGGCAACGGCGTCAGATCGCTGAGTTGCCCGTTTGCATCGAGTTGCTGCACCAGATGGAGGGGGCCGATCTCACCGAAGCCGCCCAGAAAGAGCACCCGATTGTCTACCGGGACGGCGGCAAAAGCCGCACGGGGCGTCCCCAGTTGGCTGAACGGGGCGCTCTTACCGGCTGCCTGCCCGCCCGAACACTTCGCCTCCTCGACTTCGCTCTCCTGGGCGTTGTCTACTTCGAAGCGGAGCGCATCGTCAAAAGCCGACGCGCCCTGGCGAACCACGTACACCCGGTAGCGCCCCTCGCCCTCGTTGCCGGTGCCCGGCGCCGCGTCCGCCGCTACGACGGTCACGGGCTGCCCGGCGTTGAAAGCCCCGAGGTTCCAATCCGGCGGCACCGTCGGGTTGTCGGCTCCGGCTTCCGTGTAGGTAAAAAAGACCTGCGACCAGTCGACGGGCGCGCCGGGGTCGTCCTTGACCTGCACGTAATCCCGGATGTTGAACACGTCACCGATGTTGAGATTGATGTTCGACGCACAGAATTCGAGTTCCGGGGGGCCGCCTCGATCTTCAACCTCGATGCGCGTCGCCACCAGTACGTCGCCCTCGCCCTTCACGCCGTGTACCTCGACGGTCATGCCTACCGCCAGGTCGGCCAGGGTGATCGGGGTTTCGTCTTCGTCGAGGATCTCGGTCGTGTCGGTCACCACGAACGTAAGGGCCGCGACGGTGATACTCGCCGGCCCCAGCGCGGTGATCAGCCCCTCTACTTCAACGGTTTCATCCTCGTCGAACGGGATCCACCCTCCTCCCGAACCGTCACCCTCTTTATAGATTTCGATGCTTTCGAGGAGCCGGTTGCTGCCGTCGGACCCGCCCGCCACGAACATACGCGTCCCGCGCAGCACGGCCGCCAGGCCCTGCCGTTCTTCCTGCATGCTGGAGAACGGTTGCCACAGACCGGCGGCCGGGTCGTAAAATTCGACCTCGTCCAGCACGTCGCCCTCGGGACCCCGGCCGCCGATGACGAAGATTTTCCCGTCGGACGCCAGGGCGGCGGCGAACACGCGGGGCCGGCTCATAGGCGGCAGCTCGTCCCACCGATCAGCTACCGGGTCGTAGCGCGAGGCCGTAGCCAGGACGTTGCCGAACGAATCTTCACCGCCGAGTACATAGATCCGGCCGTCCAGCACGGCCGAGGCGATGCCGAAGCGGGGTACGTCCATCGCGGTGCGAAACGACCATTGTTGTGCCGTTGCCGGCAGCGCCAGGCCGCAGAGCATCAGGACGGACAGATACAGAAATCGCAGGTTGTTCATGGGCAAGGCACGCGACTTGCTGTGCACGCTTTGCGCGGTAGGATAGTGAATCAGGTTGCAGGCAGGAAAGCGTACAAGCACTGTTCCAATCAACGACGGCGGGTGCGGGTATACAGGTTGAAACGCAGTTGCTGCGTCTCGCCGCGCCGGATAACGAGCGTCGTATCCCAGGCACCCAGTTCCCGATGCCGCAGCGTCAAGACCCGCTCGCCCGGCGCTACGATGAGGTCGTGGACGGGCGTCGTGTCCCGCACCACGTCATCGACGAGCACTTCGGCCCACGGCTGGGCGTCGATCCGCAGCCGCCCGACGTAGCCCCAGAGGGACACGTTCACCCGGGCTTCTTCGTCCGCCCGCACCGTCACCTCGCGCGTGATGCGTGGAAACAAGGGGTGCGCCAGCACGAGACGGTGCGTCCCGGCAGGCAGGGTGATCGGCGCGAAGGGGGTGCGGCCTATGGAGTCTTCCCCCACATATACATCCGCCCACGGTTGCACGTGGATGGCAAGCAGCCCCACAGCCGGGCCGCTGTCGTTCTCTGCTTCCGGGGGCTCGGCCGCCGAGCCCGCGTACGCGGTCGTATCCTGCTGAAAGGCCCGGGTAACGGCCAGCGCATCGGGAGGCAGGATGATCGCCGCCGATTCAGGCTCAGGCGCTTCCTGCACGGGCACCGACACAGGGTCGCCGGCGTCGGCGTCGGTGTCTGGCGGCCCCACGAACCGGCTCGTATCCACTTCGGGCAGGCGCGCAGCGGCCTCTTCGATCGACGCGGCAGACGGCGAGGGTGCACCCGTTTCATCCAGGAAGAGAAGGCTCCCCCCCAGTGCACCGACGAGCATCAATCCTGCCACGATGCCCCACCCCCAATGCATCCGCCGACGAGGCGACGGCGACGGACGGGGCGGCAGCGCGGGACCCACCTCCGCAAGCCTCTCCGGCTCCGCAGGCACGGTGATCGCCGGCGGGCTCCGGTAGGCTTCCGGAGCTTCGAGATACGCCTTGAGGGCTGCCGCATCCGCCGTCAACCCGGACGCCTTCCGGAACGCCTCCAGGGCGGCAATCAACGCATCGGCATCGGGATAGCGTGCCGCCGGATTTTTTCGCAGCAGCCGACCGCAGATCGCCACGACCTCGGGGGGAACCCTGGTAAAGCGTTCCAGCCGGGGCAACGGGTCGTGGTTCAGCACGGCATCGAGCAGCGCGCCCGTATCATTCCCGCTGAACGCCGCACGACCGGCCAGGGCTTCGTAGAAGGTAGCTCCGAGCGAGAACAGGTCGGAGACTTCGGTGGGAGGATCACCGCGTACCAGTTCGGGCGCCAGGTACTCCGGCGTACCGCGCACCTCCGGGCCGGCGGCCTCGTCGGCAAGCGATGCCATGCCGAAGTCGGTGAGCTTGACCTGTCCATCGAGCGAAACCAGGATGTTCGAGGGTTTCAGGTCTCGATGCAGAATGCCCTCGGCGTGCGCCGCACGGAGCCCCCGGGCCACGTTAAGCACAATGAAGAGGACCAGTTCCGGCGGCAACGGTCGCTGCGCGATCAGGTCGCGCAGGTCGTAGCCGTCGATAAACTCGGCCGCGATGAAAGGCCGCCCGTCTTCGCTGCCCGAGGCGTAGATGGCTACGATGTTGGGATGCTGCACCCGGGCGATGAGCCGCGCTTCCGCTTCGAACCGACGCACGCGTTCGGCGTCGTGTGCTACGCCCGGCCGCAACAGCTTCATCAGCACGAACCGATCCAGCGACCGTTGGTAGCCCTTGCATACGACCGTCGTAGGGCTTTGGGCCAGTTCGGCGAAAAGCTGGATGTCGCCTATGTTTCGCTGCGTGCTTCCCATGCTAATGGCCATTGGCCATTTTCACTCCTCCGAGACGCCCCATTCCTTGAGTTTGTAGTGCAGCCAGCGCCGGGAGACGCCCAGCACCCGCGCCGTCTCCGAGATGTTGCCGCTGCAGTCGTCGAGGGTGTGGAGGACGAGGCGTCGTTCGGCCTCTTTGAGCGTGATGCCCGGCTCGAACGACGGCACCGTCTCCCGGTCGGGCAGGCGCAGGTCGGCGACGTCGATGAGGTCGCTGCGCGTCAGCACCACCGCACGCTCGATGGTATTTTCCAGCTCGCGCACGTTGCCGGGCCAGGCATAGCCGCGCAACGCGTCCAGCGCCTCGGGCGTAAACCCCCGGATGTGAGCACGGCCTCGGACGGCGTACTGATCCAGGAAATGCTGCGCCAGCAACGGGATGTCGCTCCGCCGGTGCCGCAACGGCGGCATCATGACTGAGATCGTGTTAAGCCGGTAGACCAGGTCCTCTCGAAACGACCCCTCCCGCACCAGGTCCTGCAACAAGCGGTTGGTGGCGGAGACCACCCGGACGTCGACCTTGCGTATGTGCGTCTCTCCGACCCGCTTCACCTCACCTTCCTGCAACACGCGCAGCAACGCCGTTTGCAGGCGCGGGCTGAGGTCGCCTACCTCGTCGAGGAAGATGGTGCCTCCATCAGCGGCTTCGAAGAGGCCCTTTTTATCGCTCGTAGCCCCGGTGAACGCCCCCTTCTTGTGGCCGAAGAGTTCGCTTTCGAGCAGTTCGTCCGAGAGGGCCCCGCAAAAGATGGCGATGAAGGGCGCGTCTTTCCGGTGGCCGTTATAATGGATGGCCCGCGCCACCAGTTCCTTGCCCGTACCGCTCTCGCCCTCGATCAACACCGTGGCGTCGTTGTCGAGCACGCGGGACATGATCTCGAAGACGTCGCGCATCCGGGTGCTCTGGCCGATGATCTCGTCGAAGCCGTGCAGGCGCTGCACTTCCGTGCGCAGGTGCCGGTTCTCGTCGCGGAGCGTCTGGTAGAGCTGGGCATTCTCGATGGCGACGGCCGCCTGGTTGGCAAAGGCGTTGAGGAACGGCAGGTTGTCGCGCGTGAAACGCCCGCGCTTGGTGAGGCTGTCCAGATAGATAGCCCCCACCTGCCGATCCTTCAGACGCAACGGCACGCAGGCGATGGACTGGATCTGTTGCAGGACGATGCTCTCTGCCCCCCCGAAGCGTTCGTCTTGCAGCGCTTCGTAGATGAGTAGAGGTTCGCCGCTCCGCAGCACCTCGGTGACGACGCTCGTGGAGAGACGCACTACGTCGCCGAGTTGCTTCTCGGTGAAGTTGCGGCGGGCTTTGACCTCAAACCCTTCGGCCTGCGTCTCTGCGGTGAGTAAGATGAAGCCGCGCTCGGCATCGAGCGTCTCCATGGCGATCTCCAGCACCTTTTCCAGCAGCGCCTTCGGCTCTTGAATGGTATTGATCGTCAGAGCAATCTCGGAGAGGGCGCGGAGCGGATCTTGGAGAGCGGTCGGGCTTGTTTCCATAGTCAGGGTATCCGAAAAGCGGCTTCTTTGGAGCGACTCTGATTACCAAACGCATCAACGACCGTCAACGTCCAGAAATACGGCCCCGTCGGCAGGGGCGTCGTGACGGCAAAGGTGGTCACGTCCAGCGGGATCGGATCGCTCTGCAAGACCAGCACATCCCGGTTGACTTCGGCGCGGAACAGGTCGACCCGATAGGTAAAGGCAAACCGTGCCGGAAAAGGATCCCAGGTCAGCGTGGGCTGGTCGACGGCGAGCAAGACGTCGTCTCTCGGGGCGGTGGGGGCCGGCGTGGTTTCCAGCACCCGTACGAGTTGCTGGGGTGTGCTGCTGACGACACCCCCCTCGGCGTCGCGCACATGGACCCGCAACGACCGCCCCAACAGGCTTTGCAGGTTCGCGGCCGGCAGCGAGTCGGCCTCGATCAGCTTGTCAAACTGCCCGGCCGCCTGAAGATCCATAGCGACCGTAAAGCCCAGGTCCGGGATCTCAAACCAGACATCGTCGATATCGAAAAGGCCGTCGGCATCCTGCACCTCGGCGTTGATTTCCAGGAAAAACAGGTCGTTCTGGGGCCACCAGCGGCTGATGTGGATGGTGCGCAAGGTCGTCTGGCGAAAGATGGGCAGGGCGTTTAAGCGTATCGTGGGGAGCTGCTCGGCAAAACCTGCCCGCACGGCGAGGGCATCCAGGCTTCCGGCGGCATACCCTTCTTTGAGCGCCTGGAGCTGGTAGTCTGCGCCGCCGGGTACGCCGACGAGGCGAAACCGTCCCTGGCTGTCCGTCCGTGTGACCAGCTCGGGCACGGACACCGAGGAGCCCGGAACAAGACGGACTTCAACGCCGGCCAGCGGCGCCTCGGCACGGTCGGTGACCCGACCCTCCACCCCGCCCTCATCGACAAAGCGATCCGAGTCAGGATCGAGCGGGTTGTCGTGGGGTGCGTCGCCGAGGCATCCGCTTCCCAGGAGGACCCTCCCTGCCAACATGATTCCGAACAGCCAGACCGTGCGGTTCATCTTCGAAAAAAACAGTGAGAAACCCTGAATGCCTCCGGTGCTACTCCGGGGCATGGAGGCGCGCCTCGGCAAAGTACATACCGGAGTCGACTAATGTCGGGCAGATCTCCTTCCTCGCTCCGGCGCAAGGTTACGGCATCAGCACGCTACGCACCCGGGCGCGCTGGACGCTTTCGTCGGCATCGAGCGGCTGGCGGAAGGGCTTATGCTCGCCGGGCTTGACGGCGCGCACCACCACGCTCATCGTCTCGACGAGGCGGTTATCGCCGTCGTACAAAGCGATCTGAATCTGGGCGCTGGAGATGGGCTCCGCCGAGCGGTTGTGCAGCTTCCCCGTCACGATGCGGGCGCCGCCCGGCAGCCGCGTCAGTTGGAACGCCTCGACCTCGACGCGGGCGGCGGGGTCGTCCTCGTCCGCCGCGCCGCCGCACGCCGCCATCAAGAGCAACAAGGCTATCCAGCCCATGGTTCGCGTAGGATGCATAGAACGCCAGGGTGTCTACGAAATGCACGAGTCGCGATGCTGCTCCTATCTTCGCTCAACGCCCACCGCAGCAATGCTTGTATTTGCGCCCGCTGCCGCATGGGCACGGGTCGTTACGGCCTATTTTGGGCTCCGCCCGCACGTACGTCGCTTCGCTGCCATAGCCCATCAACGTATCCGGATCCCCTGCTCCGTCGTCGGGTCCTGCTTCTGACTCCGGGTATTCGTCCTCATCTTCGTGGGCATAGGCCCGGGCCAGATCAAACGTGGGCGGCAAGGCGAATGGATCGTCTCCGGCGTGTAGAACCTTTTGATACCCCTCGAAGTCTCCGTAGACGCTCTCGTCGATCAGGTACCAGTCGTGCAGGGCTTCGACGTGCGCCTGGGAGTCCGCCTCGCCCAGCAGGGCCAGCGCAAAAGCCGCGAACGTCCACAGGCCGCGCTGGTCGTCATCGACGGCATCCGGCACGACGGGTTCGCCCCGGTCGGACAGCGGCGGCAAGACCGTGCGCAGGGTAGCCGTGACGTCCGGCTTCGTATCCGCATGCAAATGCGCGATGTTTTTCAGCATCATCGCGGCCGCCATACGCGCCGAGGGAGCGGCCGAAGCGTCCCGGATCAAGCGGGTCAGCATCGGGAGCGCCGGCGGCCCGTAGTAGGGCAACTCGCTCTCGTACCATTCCACGGCGGAGGCGTCTTCGTCTTCGCGCAGGATGCCTTCGAAAAGAGGCAGGGCCTTTTCTTCACGCAGGGCAATGAGCAAGCGGCCCGCATGGATGCCCCGGTACCAGCGCGGATCGTCGCCGGGCCAGTTCTCTTCGTATCCTGCTTTTTCTCCCTCGGCCAACATCGCCAGCAGGCCGGAGGCAAGCTCGTCGCCTCGGTCCAGGCACGCCGCGATCAACCCACTGGCGGGGTAACGCCCGGCCTGTTCGAGTGCTGCGAAGAGCTGATCGGGGGAAGCAATCGTGTAGTCCATGATGGTATTCGTTGTACGTTTCTGGGTATACAGGGCCGGCTCAATCGAGGTCGGCGAGGTTGGCCCGGAGGCGCTGGAGTTCGGCTACGGCGTCGCGCTCTTTCTGCCGCTCGCGCTCGACGACCTCGGCGGGCGCCCGCATGACGAACTGCCGGTTCTGGAGCTTGCGCTGCACGCTGAGCAGGAACTGCTCTTTCTGCGCGATCTCCCCCCCGAGCCGCGTGCGTTCCTGCGCCAGGTCCACCATGCCCGCCAGCGGGATAAATACCTCATGCTCGCGGATCACCACGGAGGCGCTCGCGGCCGGCTTCTCCTGCCCACGGCCGACGGTCAGGTCGGTGACCCGGGCCAGCTGGTCGAAGTAGCGCGCGTGGGCCGTCAGCGCCTCGGCGAGGCCGCCGGACCGGGCGGGCAGGTTGACGATGGCAGCCACCGCTTTGCCCGGCGCAACGCCGTACTGGCTCTTCACGTTGCGGATGTTGGACACCATCTCCTGCATCAGCGAGAAGGTAGCCTCGGCCTCGTCGTCTGTCTCCGCCGCGTCGGCCTTCGGCCAGGCCGAGCTGATGCACGCCTCAAGCTCACGGCGCGGGCGCAGCCGCCACCACAGCGCTTCGGTGATGAACGGCATGAAGGGATGCAGGAGTTGCACCATCTTCTCGTAAACCGCGACGGCCAACGCCACGGTATCCTCCTTCATCGCCTCCCCGGAGGGCGGCTTGATCAGTTCGAGGTACCAGTCGCAGTAGTCGCCCCAGAAAAGGGTGTAGATCTTCGTCAGCGCTTCGTTGAGCCGGTATCGCTCAATGTCCGCCGCGACGGCGTCGACGGTCCGGTTGAGCCGCGTCAGCATCCACTGTTCGACCAGCTCCAGCTCCTCGAATGCGCGCTGCCGGCGGTAGTCTTTGCCTTCCTCCATGAACCGACCGAACACGTTGAAGGCGTTCCAGATCTTGTTGGCAAAGTTGCGCCCCATCTCGAAACGCGAGGGGTCGAGCTTGATGTCCTGCCCCTGCGCACAGAGCACCGTCAGCGAGAACCGGACGGCGTCGGCGCCGTACTGCTCGATCATCTCCAGCGGGTCGATGCCGTTGCCGAGGCTCTTCGACATCCAGCGCCCCTGCTTGTCCTTGATCATCCCGGTGATGAAGACGTCCCGGTACGGGATCTCGCCCATGAAGTGCAGCGAGGCCATGATCATCCGGGCGATCCAGAAGAACAGGATGTCGTAGCCCGAGACGAGCACGTCGGTCGGATGGAAATAATCCAGGTCGTCGCGGACCTTCGGGTCGTCGGTGTGGGGCCAGCCGAGGGTGGCAAACGGCCATAGCCAGGATGAGAACCACGTATCGAGCACATCTTCGTCCTGCACCATGCCCGGCTCCGGCTGCTCGACCGACACGACGAAGTCGCGGCTTTCGTCGATGGCGCCGTCGGCGTCGGTGTAGTACCAGACGGGGATGCGGTGCCCCCACCAGAGTTGCCGCGAGATGGTCCAGTCGCGGATGTTTTCCAGCCAGCGAAAATATTCGTTCTGCCAGCGTTCCGGGTAGAACCGGATCTGACCGCTCCGCACGGCTTCGCGCGCCGGCTCGGCCAGCGGCTTCATCTTGACGAACCACTGCAACGACAGGAGCGGCTCGATGACGGCCTTCGACCGGTTCGAGATAGGCACGGACACGGTATACGTCTCGACCTTAACGAGCAGCCCCCGCGCTTCCAGGTCTTTTACGATCCGCTCACGCGCCTCGAAGCGATCCATCCCGGCGTAGCGCCCGCCGTTCTCGTTGATGGTCGCGTTCAGGTTCATGATGTTGACCACCTCCAGGCCGTGGCGCCGGCCGATATCGAAGTCGTTCTTATCATGCCCCGGCGTCACCTTGAGCGCGCCCGCGCCGAACTCCATCTTGACGTAGTCGTCGGCGATGATGGGAATCTCGCGTTCGAGGAGGGGCAGGACGACCTTCTTGCCGACGAGATGCCGGTAGCGTTCGTCTTCGGGATGGACGGCCACGGCGGTGTCGCCCAGCATCGTCTCCGGCCGCGTGGTGGCGATGGTCAGGTGCCCCTCGCCGTCGGCCAGCGGATACCGGACGTACCACAGGTGCCCCTCGCGCTCGATGTTGTCCACCTCTTCGTCGGAGAGCGCGGTCATGTCCTCCGGGCACCAGTTGACGAGGTAATGCCCCCGGTAGATGAGGCCCTCCTCGTAGAGCTGGACGAAGACCCGCTGCACGGCCTGGACGTAGCGGTCATCCATCGTGAAACGCTCGCGCTCCCAGTCGCACGAGTCGCCGAGGCGGCGTTTCTGTTGCAGGATGCGGTCGCCGTATTCGTCTACCCAGGCCCAGACGCGCTCGACGAACTTCTCGCGGCCGAGGTCGTGGCGCGTGAGGCGTTCTTCCTTCTTGAGGGTGCGTTCGACGACGTTCTGCGTGGCAATGCCGGCATGGTCTTTACCGGGCATCCAGAGGGCTTCGAAGCCCTGCATCCGCCGGATGCGGGTGAGGGCGTCCTGGATGGTATCCTGCAAGGCGTGGCCCATGTGCAGCGCCCCGGTGACGTTGGGCGGCGGCATCATGATCACGTGCGGCCGTTTGCCGCTGCGCCCGGTGCGGAAGAAGCCGTTCTCCTCCCAGTACCGGTACCACGTCTGTTCGATGTCGCCGGGCTCGTAGGCCTTGCTCCCGCCGAGGTCTGCCTGCTTGGTAGCCTGCGTCTCCATAATACAGCGCTGAAAATGTTGATTCTTTTCCGGGTCGCCTACCCCGATGCGTGCATCGGACAGCAACCGCTTCCTTCGACGGATACCTCGGAGCGTGCTCCCAGGAGGGTCATTTTAATCGCGTTGCCGTAAGAAAAAAAGCGGATCGCCGGGAAGCTGTCCGCCAGAAGAGTGCCAGGGAGTGCGCGAAACAAACCCCCGAGGGAAAGACCCGGTTCCTACGGCGCTGTGATCGTGTTTGGGTGTTATACCCGTTCTGCGTTTTTCTTGTGCATCATCGACTTGTCATCCCGGACTTGATTCTTTTCCGGGTCGCCTACCCCGATGCGTGCATCGGACAGCAACCGCTTCCTTCGACGGATACCTCGGAGCGTGCTCCCAGGAGGGTCATTTACGAGGAACGGCCTGGAAGGCATCGGCCCGCGCTACGGAGCCTCTTCGTCTTCCGCACCCGCCTGCGGAGCGCCGAGTTGCGCCGCCAGCCAGCGACGGTAGACCTCCGCCTCCTCGCCCTTGCCGGTCCAGCGGGCGCGGTTGAACATCGTCAGGGCCATCAGCAGGGCGTGATGCTGCCCGGCGCGGTCGCGCGCCACGCCGAACTGCCGGTAGCGCCGGTCGATCACCGCCACGCCGTGCTGCGCGGCCTCGACGTCCTTGAACCCCAGCTTCCCGGCGAAGAACCGGGAGTAGACGTTCATCGGATGGGCGGTAGAGGTGTAGAGGTCGAAGTAGTCGTGCACCAGCCCGGCATCCTGCAAGACGGAGCCGACGTAGGTGGGCCGGGTGCCGGTAAGCAACGCCAGGTCTTCGACGTCCGTCACGCCGGAGAGGAAGAGCGAGAGGATCTGATCTTTTTTGCTGACCGGCTCGTCCGGCGGCGGGGCATCGTGTTCGGGGTTGTCGGCCATGACGGTGCGTGAGGAGAAGTGGACGGTTGTTCGACCCGATGATGCAACATACGCCGCCGGCTACAAAAACGACAGCCAAGGACGGAGAATCGCAAGGGGATGCCGTCATAGTAACGATCCGCTATCCTCCATTCTCCATCCTCAGCGCCCTCCCCTACCCTCAAGCAAACGGATAGGGAATCACTCCACCGACGGTGCCCGGGCCAGCACATCGCTGAGGACGGCGCACAGCGATTCGGCGGTGAAGGGTTTGGCCAGAAAACGCGAGGCGCCGGCCTCCAGGGCCTGCTGCGCCATGGCGTCGTCCAGGCCGCTGACGGCCACCACGGGAAGGTCGGGATACGGCCCGCGCAGGCTGCGGATCATGGCGACGCCGTCGATCTCAGGCATCATCAGGTCGGTCAGCACGGCCACGATCTCGTCGCCGTGGTCGGCCAGCACAGCCAGCCCTTGCGCCCCGTCAGACGCCGTAAGGACGCGATAACCGGCCCCTTCGAGGATCTGCCGGGCCGTCTCCCGGATGAACGCCTCATCGTCGACGACCAGGATGCCCTGGCCCGCGCCGCGCCGCACGTCGGTCGCCGGCCCTTCGGTCCGGACGGACTCGCCCTCGGCTACGAGGGGCAGGAACACATGAAACGAGGTCCCGACGCCGACCTCGCTCTCGACGCTGACAAAACCGCCGTGGCTTTTGACGATGCTGTAGACCGTAGAGAGCCCGAGGCCGGTCCCCTTGCCTACCGGCTTGGTCGTGAAGAACGGTTCGAAGATCGTGTCCAGCACGTCAGGGGGAATGCCGGTGCCGGTATCGATGACGGAAATCCGGACGTAGGCGCCCGGTTCGGCCTCCAGGTGCATACGCGCCATGGCCGGATCGACGGTGCAGTTCTCTGCGCGAAGGTGTAGCGGCCCCCCCTCCGGCATAGCATCGCGGGCGTTGACGCACAGGTTCATGATCACCTGTTGGATCTGTGTGGCGTCTCCCTGCACCGGCCAGAGCGCCTCCGGCAGGTCGATGGTCACGGTGACGGCCTTCGGAAAACCCTCCTGGATGAGCGTTTCTACGTCGCGGATGACCTGCTCAAGGCGGAGCGGCACACGGTCGCCCTGGACGCCCCGGGCGAAAGCCAGCACCTGCTGCACCATGTCGGCACCGCGCTGTCCGCTCTGCTGAATCATCGCCAGGGTGCGCTGGGTCTGTTCGTCGTCCGTAAAGCGTTCCTGCAACACCTTCGCGCCGAGGAGAATCGGGACGAGGAGGTTACCCAGGTCGTGTGCGATGCCGCTGACGAGGCGCCCGATGCTCTCCATACGCTGAGCCCGCAGCATCTGCGACTCCAGCCTTTTGCGCTCCGTCACGTCGGTGTTGATGACCAGGATCGAGTGCTTTCCCGCTTGCCCGTGCCGCACGAGCGTCCACCGGCTCTCTACGACGATCTCGCTGCCCACCTTGGTCTTCTGCCGCAGTTCACCCGACCATTCTCCCTGTTTGCGAACGATCCGGTGGGCAGCCTTGCGCCGGGCGTCATCCAGGCCGCCGAGGAGGTCGTCGGCTACCTGCCCCATAACCTCCTCGGCCGTATACCCGGTGAGCCGTTCGGCACTCTTGTTCCAGTAGATCACCCGCCCGTCCAGGTCGCAGGCGCTGATGGCGTCGCGGGCTTTGTCGAGCAGCGTCGCCTGGGTACGGATGCGCTCCTGGGCCCGTTCGCGCTCGCGGGCATAGCGAATGGATCGTTCCAGGAGCGGCGCGTCGAACTCCCACTTGACGAGGTAGTCGGCCGCCCCGGCCGTCATCGCACCCAGGTCGACGGCGCGGTCGTCCTGTCCGGTAAGCAAGATGAAGGGCGTATGGCAGCCACGCGCCAGGGCGGCATGCAGCAGTTCGACCCCGTTGTGCGAGCCGAGCCGGTAATCGACCAGCGCCACGTGGTAGAACGACTTCAGGACGGCCTCCAGCCCCTCCTCGTAGGTTTGCGCCCAGTCTACATCCGCCCCGGTAGCCCGCACCAGCAGCCGCCGGGCAATGAAGAAATCGTCTTCGTCGTCTTCGACGACCAGGACGCGCAGCGACGCAGGTTCGCTTTCCATAACCTCAGGTACCGGCAGGAGGCAACTTGACGATCTCAAACCAGAAATTCCCGAGTACCCGGAGGCAATCCGCCAGCTCCTCGAAGGTAATCGGCTTGGTGACGAACGCATTGACGCCGAGGTCGTAGCTCTGCACAACGTCTCGCTCGGCGTGCGACGTCGTCAAGACGACGACCGGGATACGGCGCAAGTCGGGATCTTCCTTGATGGCCCGGAGGGCTTCACGGCCGTCCATGCGGGGCATGTTCAAGTCCAGCAGGATCAGGCCCGGGCGCGGCGCGGCCTCCTCCTCGGCATACCGACCCCGGCGATGCAGGTACGCCATCAGCTCCTCGCCGTCCTCGACCGACTTGATCGTATTGACCAATCGATTCTTGCGCAGGGCGCGGACGGTCAGCATCCGATCATCGGGGTCGTCTTCCGCCAGCAAGATGATGATAGATTCGAGAGGATCCATAGGGAAAATTACACAGCGCTGGTATCGGCGGGAGCAGACGCCTGATGCAGGGGAAGCAAGACCACGAAGGTTGCGCCCTCGCCGGGCATGCTGTGGGCCGTGATCGTACCTTGATGTCGCTCGACGATACGGCGGCAAATGGCCAGCCCCATCCCCGTCCCGGCATAGCGTCCCCGGCCATGCAACCGTTGGAACGGCGTGAAGATACGATCCCGGTATTTCTCGTCGAAGCCGATGCCGTTGTCACGCACCTCCAGACGACACCGCTCTCCCAGGGGTCCTCCCTCCGGCGTGGGAGCCGCCTCCAGGGTGCCGACGATTTCCACAATGGGCGGCACGTCGGGCCTGTGAAACTTGAGCGCGTTGCCGACGAAGTTCTGCAAGAGCTGACGCATCTGCGTGGCATCCGCCTTGATGGTGGGCAGGTCGGTTACGGTGACGTGTCCGCCCGTCTCTTCGATCCGCACTTCCAGATCCAGGAGGACGTCGGCCATGACGGCATTGAGGTCGACCGTATCGAAGGGCCGCGTGGCGATAGTGACCCGCGAATAGGCCAGCAGGTCATTGATAAGCCCGGACATACGCGCGGCGGCATCCTGCATGCGATGCAGATAATACGTGCCCGTCTCGTCCACCTTGTCCTGATAATCCTCCTGCATCAAGTCCGCAAAGGCGTGGATTTTACGCAACGGCTCCTGGAGGTCGTGCGAGGCGACATAGGCAAAATCTTGCAGTTCCCGGTTTCGGTGTTCGAGTTCGGTGTTGATACGCGCCAGTTCCTGCTCGGCCTGTTTGCGCTCGGTGACGTCGCGCTGGATGCCCACGTAGTGCGTCAGCCGGCCGGCGGCGTCGTGGAGCGGGTACAGGGTCAGTTCGTTCCAGAACAGCGTGCCGTCCTTACGATAGTTCCGCAGGACGACGCGGCACTGCATCCCCGTGTGTAACGCCCGCTTCACCGTTTCCAGGGCGGGTTGATCGCGGTCTTCTCCCTGCAACAGCCGGCAGTTGCGCCCCAGGATCTCTTCGGCGTCATAGCCGGTCATCCGTTCGAAGCCGGGGCTTACGTAAACCAGGGGATGATCGGCGGTCTGCGCATCGCTGATGGTGATGCCGTCGAGGCTGGCCGAGACCGAGGCTTCGAGCAGACGCAGGCGCCGCTCGGCCTGCCTGCGCTCGCTGATGTTGCGCACGATGCACAGGGCTTCGTCGTCGCCGCACCGCACGATACGGGCTTCGAACATCTGGAGTCCTTTCGGAAGCGCCAGCTCATACTCGTAGAGTTGCATCGCGCCCGTCGTCACGGCCCGTTCCAGGCACCGGGTGAGGTTTTCGATCAGTTCGGACGGCTTCGGCAAGTCGGCCAGGTTCATGCCGACGATCGCGTCGGCCGCCATGAGCAGGTCGCCTTCTTCCGCTTTGAAGGCGAGGATCGTACCGTCACGGCTGAGGCGAAACATCAGGTCCGGCACGGCTGCAAGCAGCGCCCGGCTGCGGGCTTCGCTCTCGCGCAGCGCCTCCGCCGCCTTCTTCCGGGCGGTGATATCTACGAGGATACCGTCGAAGTAGGCGGCGGCATCCGGCCCGTCCTGGATCGCTCGGGCAAAGTCACGCACCCAGATCACCTCACCGTCGAGGCGCTTCATGGCAAACTCGGTGGTGATGGTGCCGGCCGCCATGAGCTGCGCGACGTACTGGCCCCGGTCGTCGGCCTCGAGAAAGAGATCCTGCGCCCGCACCTGCCGTAAGGCTTCCACGCTCTCGACCCCGAACAAGGCCGCCATTGCCGGATTCGCCTGGATGAAACGGCCGTCCGGCGTCGTCCGATAGACGCCGACGGGTAACTGGTTGAGGAGCGTACGATAGCGTTCTTCGCTTGCGCTGAGCGCGGACGCCGCCTGTACACGCGCGCTGATATCGAAAAAGACCAGCACGGCGCCCTGCAACACGCCGTCTTCCACGATCGGGTTCAACGTGTAGGAAACCGGCAGGCGTGTGCCGTCTTTGCGGAGAAACGATCCATCCTGCCGGCAAGGCTGGCCTGTAGCAAGCATGTCCGTGAAAGCGCACACGCCGTCGGCATGCGGCGTCTCCAGGCCGCCGGTCATCGCCGCAAAGAAAAGCTGACCCGCTAGGGCCTCCTCCGCCCAGCCGAGCAGGCGTTCTCCTTCCGGGTTGATCGACACCACCCGCCCCTGCTCGTCCAAGGTGCACAACCCGGCCCCCAGCGAACTGATCACGGCGCGCAGCCGGTTGCGCTCGGCGGCGATGCGGCTCTCGGAGGTCTCGCGCAGCCGGTCGTAGAGGGCCTGCATCTCGCGCGAGGAGATCGAGAGCGACCGTTCCAGCAGGTACCGATCCTGATCGACTTCGCGATAAAATCGATCGATACGCGCCAGGAACTGCGTCCACAGGGCCGGGTCTTCCGGAAGCCGGTCCGCTCCGACGCCGAGCCGCGTCATCTGCCGTTGCAATACCCGATGGTACATCCGTCTCCCGTTATGACGCTTGCCCCCTGCTGCCGGCCTCTTGGCTGTACCGTTTCGTAATCTCCGCCAGGCTGTCGCCGCCGAATTTTTCGAGGAAGGCGTTGGCAATGACGAAAGCGACGGTGGCCTCGGCTACCGTCGAAGCCGCCGGTACGCTCGTCACATCGCTGCGTTCGTAGCGCGTCGGTTGGGCTTCCCCGGTGGCAATGTCGGCCGTGTCGAGGGGCTTGATGAGGGTAGGAATGGGCTTCATATACCCGCGCACGACGATGGGCATGCCGTTGGACATGCCGCCTTCGACGCCCCCGGCGTGGTTGGTGCGCCGCGTGAACGAGCCGTCCTCCCGCAGGATCGGATCATGCACCTGCGAGCCGGGCCACGCCGCGGCGGCCACGCCATCGCCGATCTCCACGGCTTTCTGGGCCTGGATGGAGAGGATAGCCTGGGCCAACAGGCCGTCGAGGCGACGATCCCAGTGGACGTACGACCCCAGCCCCGGAGGCACGCCCGTTACGACGACCTCATAGACGCCGCCGAGCGAGTCGCCGGCCGCCTTGATGGCTTTGATGTGGTCGATGCACTGGGCCGTCAACGATGGGTCGAGCATGCGGACTTCGCTCTCGTCGGCGGCCCGGTTGATCGCTTCGGCACCCTCGGCTGCCAGCGCGGCGACGCGGTCGCGCCACGCCCCGGCATCGGCGTACCCCACGGCGCCCAGCCGGACGACGTGGCTGCCCACCTCGATGCCGAACTGCTTGAGCATCTGCCGTGCCACCGTGCAACACGCGACCCGCATGGCCGTCTCCCGGGCGCTGGCGCGGTCGATGACGGGTCGTATGTCGTCGAAGCCGTATTTTTGGACCCCCACCAGGTCGGCATGGCCGGGCCGGGGGAGGGTTACCTTTTCAGCCCCTTCGCCGGTTCCTTCGACGGCCATCACCGTGGGCCAGCCCGACCGATCCCGGGTGTAGGCGGCGTTGTCCAGGCGCAGCGCGATGGGGCCGGCTATCGTCCGGGCAAAGCGTACTCCGGAATAGATGTGGACCTGATCCTGCTCGAACTTTGCCCGCCCGCCGCGCCCGAAACCCAACCAGCGGCGCGCCAGGTGATGATTGAGTTCAGCCGCCGTCAGCGGAACGCCGGCAGGAACACCTTCGATGATGCCGATGAGCGCCTCGCCGTGCGACTCTCCCGCCGTCAAATAGCGAATCATCTCGATTTTGGATGTTGCGTGACGGATTTTGGAGTTCTTCTTTCGACAGATGGTCCCTCGCTGTCAATCCAAAATCAAAAATCCAAAATCGAATTACCGGGCCGGGACGTTGAGTTCGTAGAACGCATCGAGGCCGTCGCGCCGCTTGATGCGCAGCAGTACAGCCTCGCTTCCGCCGGAAGCCATACCCAACAGGCGTACGACATCCTGCACCGAATTGACAGGCGCCTCGTCGATGCTCAGGATGATTACGTCGCGCGGGATGCCGGCCGCCTCGGCCAGCGTGCCCTTCTCGATGTAGGCGAGATAGGCCCCTTGCTCGACGTCGAAGCCGTTGCGCTCGCGGTCGGTCAATTCGCGGATGCCGAAGCCCCACCCTTCCAGCTGGAAGACTTCGAGGTTCGGACGCGTGGGAGAAGGCTCGGCCTCCAGCTCGGGTTCCGGTGCCTGCCGCTCGGCGTCGAGTTCGCTGATCCAGTTGCTTACGGCCGGGTCGTCGCGGCCGAGTAGTTCGATCAAGAGTTCCTGCGTCTTGCCCTGGCGCCAGACCTCGACGGCTACCTGATCCCCCGGACGATGCCGGGCAATCGAGCTCTGCAATTCATTCGGCTCGTTGACACGGCGTCCCTCCACGGCCAGCACGACGTCACCGCCCCGCAGCCCGCCCCGGTCGGCGGCACTGCCCCGCTCGACCCGTTCGAGATAGACCCCGCCGATCCGTTCCAGGCCCAGTTGCCTGGCCACGCCCGCGTCGATGCCCTGGATCGTCACGCCCAGATAACCCCGCTGCACCTCTCCGTACACGATCAGGTCCTGTACGACGCGCTCTACCAGATTGACCGGGACGGCAAACCCATAGCCTTCGTACGACCCGCTTTCGGTAGCGATGGCCGTGTTGACGCCGACGAGTTCGCCACGGAGGTTGACCAGTGCCCCGCCCGAGTTGCCGGGGTTGATGGCTGCATCGGTCTGAATAAAATCTTCGATGCGGAACTCGTCATCGATGATATTGACCTGCCTGCCGAGGGCACTGACGATGCCGGCCGTCACCGTCGACGTCAGCCGGAACGGGTTGCCGATGGCGAGGACCCACTCACCCACCTGGATCTCATCCGAATTACCGAGGGCCACGACGGGGAGTTCGTCGCCGGCGGGGTCGATCTGAAGCACGGCCAGGTCGGTCGACCGGTCAATGCCCAGCAGGCGCGCCTCGTACTGGCGCTTGTCGGAAAGCGTCACCAGGATGGTGGCGGCCCGGTCGACGACGTGGTGGTTGGTGACGATGTGTCCCTGGTCGCTGATGAGGACGCCGCTCCCGACGCTCTGCCTCGGCATCTCGCGGAAAAAGCGATCGCCGCGCTCATCCTCCTCGAAGTTGTGAAACCAGTCGCGCGGCACGTCGCGCCCGCTGCTCTCGACCTGGATGTAGACGACCGCTTCCGTGACCTGCCCGGCGACGTGTTTAAACAGCCGGTTGAGCGTCACCATGTCGACCACCGGCGTGGTCCGTCCCGAGTCCGGGATGGATGCGGCGGATCGAGGGGGTTGCCGTCCCAGTTCGACCCGTTCGACCACCCGGGGTACGGCGGCACGTTGTCCACGCATATCGACGAAGAACAACATCACTAAAATCCCTCCGAGGAGGCCGATGAGGACCAGGCCTATCCCGATCAGGATGGACGTTTGACGATGGCGAGGCGACTGCTCCATGAACGACGATATGGCTACGGATTGATGCGCCGGCTGGCTTTCAGACACCCGACACACCGTGGATTGTTTCGGCCCGGGCAGGCTTATCTACAAAATGAACCTATTCAAAACGCGGGTGGATCGTGCTTGTTGCAGAAAGGTTACGCACGTCCTGCCTCGGCGTCTCTCCAGGCAAACCCTTTCTAGGGAATCGGATGCAGCCGTGCTTTTTCAAGTGTAGCAGGCCGCCTCCTAGTTGACATTCACCAACGGCCGCTCCGCGAGGGCACAGACCGCTTGATGCGCCAGGGACGCCAGCGCTTTACGGTCCCGGCCTGCGGCCGCTATCGGCGTGCCCACCTGCACGGTGATGTCTATGTGTTTCAGCCCGAACAGATGCCAGCAATGCCGGGCAAATGTCTGGTTGTTGTGCGACACCTCGTAGCGGCGTCCGCGCTCGGCCGGCTCGCCTTCTACGGCCGATACGTCGAGGAAGACAGGCAGCACCGCTGCGTCGCCCTGCGCGGCTACGGCCTGAAAAGCCCCCGTTTTGAACGGCATCACGGTATCTCCCCGGCCGGTCGTGCCCTCGGGAAAGACGAGGACGGACACCCCGGCCTGCAGCTTGCGGCGTACCTGTTCGACGAAGGTGCCCGTACGGGTACGACGGTCACGATCCACAAACAGCATGCCGAAGGTGCGGCACACCCAGCCGATCAGCAACCATGTCTTGATTTCGGCTTTCCCGGCAAAAGCAAGCGGCATCTGGGATCCCAAAATGAGCGGATCGAGCACGCCCAGGTGATTGCAGACAAAGAGCATAGGCTTTCCCGGCGGGGGTGCTCCCTGCGTCGCGACGCGGACGCCCATCGCCCGGCACAACATCGTGGTACCCACCTGCTGCCGCCGGGCGCGGAAGGCCGGGCGCTCCGCCTGCGGGCGCAAACGGACGGCCAGGCCCACCCAGGTCGTGTACACGACGGCTATGCCTAAAACATGCAAGAGCCTCCAGATACGACGCATCTTAGCTAGCGGATTTGGCGAGGTTGGATGGGCTGCTTCACGTATTTTCGCTGAAACATTCCCCATCTAAAATGCCGCCGCAAATTTTTCCTGGCCGCCTACTACCGTGCGGAGCACACGGACGTGCTCGATGGCATGATACGGCTGCATCGACGGGATCACGCCGGCCCCGGCGAAGCGGGCGACCGCGTCCGCCGAGAGGTGCTGCGCGTGTTCGATGCGAAACCGGCGGTCCCGAGGACCATGGCGGCGCGCCGCCTCAGCGAAGGCATCGAGCAGCCAGTCGTTGGCCCGGTCGCCGATGGCGTGCACGGCGAGGTGCAAGCCCTTCGCATCGGCGTTCACAATGCGCTCTCGCAGCGTGGTGGTATCGGTGACGACGAGCCCGGCGGTCTCGGGCTCATCGTCATAGGGCGCGTAGAACCAGGCCGTGGTGGAGCCCAGCGAACCGTCGACGAAGCCTTTGAGACCGCCCCAGCGCAGCCAGTCGTCGCCGCGCCCGTGTTCCTGGATGAACGCGTCGAGCCGCTCCCAGGTGGCAAGGGGGACGAAGGCATAGATGCGGAGTTGCAGCCGCCCCGCTTCCTGCGCCCGGCGGTACGTCTCCAGGTCGGTCCACCCGCCGAGGCTGCCCATGTCGTGCACCTGCGTCACGCCCCGCGCCAGGGCATGGGCCATAGCACGGTCCAGGGCTTCGTCCAACGCCTCCTCGGAAGGATCGGGGATGACACGCCCGACCAGCGCCATCGCCTCGTCCTTGAGGATGCCGGTCGGCTCACCCGTGTCGGGATCGCGGACGAGGGTGCCGCCTTCCGGGTCGGGCGTGCCGGGCTGGACGCCGGCCAACACCAGCGCCCGCGAATTAGCCAGCGCCATGTGACCGTCGAGCCGGCTGACGAATACGGGATGATGCGCCGTGAGGCTGTCCACCCAGTCTCGCCGGGGTAGCGCGCCCCCCCACCGCTCGTGGTCCCAATCCCCCCCGGTGATCCACCGCCCTTCCGGCACCGTGGCGGCAAAAGCACCGAGCCGCCGGGCGAACTCCTCCGGGGTGTCGGCATCGCGCAGGTCGACGCTCGCCAGTTGAAAGCCGCCTCCGAGGAAATGGGTATGGTTGTCGATGAAGCCCGGCACGACGAGGCAGCCGTCGAGCGCTACCACACGGGTGCCGGGCTGCCGCAAGGCTTCGATGCGGGCGGCCGGGCCGGCACTGAGCACGCGGCCCGCACGGACGGCCAGCGCCTCCGCCCAGGGCTGCTCCGCATTTCCCGTCCAGATGCGGGCCCCGGTGTAGATGACGTCGGGCGCTTCGTCGACCGCGTTACACATAGATCCCAGCGATCCGGAAAAGAGCAGGAGGACAAGCCAGCAACGAGGCATGGAGGTGCGGAGGTTCCGTGTTTGTGGGTTTTACGCGGGTAGACATAGGGGTTGGGCCCTGGGGCACGCGTGGGCACTTCGGCCCACCGACGGCACAGGTCATGGGTCATCCGCGAGATGCTTTGTACCGAAGGCCACCGACCGATGACCAGAAGTCAACACGCGCATCCCTCAGCGCACCATCTCCGGGTGCCTGCGGGGCGTGGCCGGTTCTGCGACAGGCGACCGATGCAGCGGAAAGGAGACGGTAAAGATGCTCCCCCGGTCTTTCTGGCTCTCCACCTCGATCGTGCCCTCCATCAGTTCAACGAGCCGATACGTGATGGACAGGCCGAGACCGCTCCCCTCATGGGAACGCGATAATCCGCTCGACTCCTGCTTGAACTCGTCGAAGAGAAAAGGGATGAAGGTTTCGTCGATACCGATGCCGGTATCTGCCACCTGGATGCGGACCCGGTCGCTTTCATGCTCCGCCCTCACATGAACGGAGCCCTCCTCGGTAAACTTGATCGCGTTGCCGACGAGGTTGTTGAGGATCCGCTCCAGGAAACGCCGGTCCAGGAAGACGTAGATCGGCTGCGGCGGCCCGCTGTAGGCGAGCCGGAGTTCCTTCTGATAGGCCAGCGGCGCGAGCAGCCGGTTGACCTCCTTCACGACGTCGCTCACGTCGATCACTTCGCGACGCACTTCCATCATACCGGCGCGCAACTTGGCCAGTTCAAGCAACGCGTTGACCGTGTCCAACAGCCGTTGCCCGTTCGACTCGATGGGATCGAGGAATTCCTTATACCGCCGGGGCAGTTCCTCTTGAAGCACCGACGCGAAGCCCAGGATGGCCGTCAACGGGGTGCGTAGTTCGTGAGAGGTGGTTGCCAGAAACTCGTCCTTGAGTTTGTTGACTTTCTTCAGGCTCTCATTGGCCTCCTGAAGACGTTTGTTGGCCTGCTGCAACCGCTCGTTGACGACGCGCTCACGCGCCAACTCGCGCGCCTGCTCCTGGGCTCGTTTGTTCTCCTCCACGACGCTGCGATACCGCCAGGCGAGGACGCCGATGATCAGGACGATCATCGCATACAGCCCATAGGCCCATGACGTTCGGTACCAGGGCGGCAGCAGGATAAAGCCATAGGCGGCCTCCTCGCTGACCACACCTTGCGCGTTGCGCGCACGCACCCGAAACCGATAAGCCCCACCACGCAGGTCCGTATACAGCTCACTGAATCGGTGCGTCCAGGGAGACCACGCGTCGTCGTGACCCTCCAGATAATACTGGTATTGATTTTCTGCGTTATCGTTAAAACTGGGCGCGGCGAACTCGAAGTGCAGATCGTTATGAACCGCCTGGAAGGTGGGTGTGCTTTCGCCTGAGCCGTCGGCAGGGTGAGTGCCCCCGAAGAGCACGCGGCCCGTCTCGATGGAGGTAATCTGACGCACCAGGGCCCGGAACGGCGTATGGTATCCCTTCGGCAAGAAGGGATCGTACCGGATGAGTTCTCCCCCGTTGCCGATCCAGGCAATGCTACCCTCTTCTACGTAGATCTGCACAAGGTTCTCTTTGGGAAAGCGGAGGACAGGCGGTACTTCATGTTGGTACGAACCGTCCTCCTGCACGCGAGCAATCTCGACACGATCCTGGTATACCAGCCAGTAGTTGCCCACCTCATCTTCCGTGAAGGCCAGCAGCGAATCGCCCGCGGCTGTATCCACGGACTCAATCGAGGTGTCGTGGTAGAAAGCGGGTGCGCCCGGGTTGGCGGGGTCGGGTTGATACCGAAAGAATCCGTGCACGGACAGGGCGAAAAGCGCACCGTCCATGGTTACGAGTTGAAGGTCCCCCTCGGGCAACCCGTCTTGCCGGGTGAAGGTATCGACCGGGGCCGCGGCTTGAGAGAAGCGCAGAATACGGTCATCCCCCGTGGCGACCCAGAGCGCACCGGCCTCTCCCCGGGCGAGGGCGCGCACCTCGTCCCGGAAAGATGGGGTGCCGGGCACGAGTTGCCATCCCGTCGCCCCGTGTTCCAACCGCGCCAACCCGTTCTTTCTACCGAGGAAAATAGCCCCGTCGCGCTGGCCGGATTCCAGCATCGCGTAGACGGGCCACGGCCCTTTTTCGTCCTGAACCAGGTCGATTTTTTCGAGATTACCGCGACGCACCGCGAAGAGCCCGTGGTCGGTGCCCACGAAGAGCAGGCTGTCCGTCGGCAGCAGCGACCAGGATGATTCGTTCCGTAACTGTTTGAAGACGGCGCGTTGATAGGCGAGCGAGTCGGCAAGGGGTTGCTCTTCCAGTACATACAACCCTTTGGTCGTGGCTACATAGAGCTGCCCGTTGTAGCGCTTGATGTCGATGATGTTGCCGTCGAGTTTGCGCGTCCGATCATAGCGCGAAAGGGCGGACGGCACATCGACGCGCACCACGCCGTGGTTGTCGAGGGCCATCCAGAGGCCGCCTCGGTTATCGGGATAGAGCTGGTTGACGAAGTCGTCCAGGACGCCCGCCGGCTCGTTGAGCAAGCGGACGAAGCGCCCCTGGTCGTCGATCAGGATGGTCCCTCCGCCGAGTGTCCCGAGGGCGTAGAGCCCGTTGCGAAGCGCCGTCCCATGATAAAGCGGGTATTCGCTCAGATACCCATCTACGTCGGTAGGGAACGGCTTGATCGACCGCCCATCGTAGAGAAAAAGCCCTTCCTCAGCCGTGGCGATCAAGATCTGATCCTCGCCGGAGGGCGCCATCATGTAGATGCGCACGGCGGCAAACCGTTCGCCGCCGGGAACGAGCCGGAATTCATCCTCCACGAGTTGGAGGAGTCCGACGTCGTGTTCGCGCACATAGAGTTGATCCCGCACGACGAACGAGGTATGGAACTGGAGTCCGCTTACCCAGACCTTCATCGCCTGCCCATCCCAGCGGAAGAGCCGCTCCGGCGACTGAAAGTACACCCCGGCCGACGTCACATGCGTGGCCCAGACGGAGGTAAACGTACGATGTTCCTGGGCAATCTTGTCGAGGAGTGAGACGTATTGCAGCGTTCCGGTCGAGTCCGGGTCCAGATAGCCCAGTTCACCCACGATGCCGACGTACACCACGCCCGAGGTATCGACGGCCAGGGACCGCACAATGTCGGTTGGCGTGGCGATGAAGTTCCAGGTGGCCCCGTCATATTCGAGGATGCCGTTGTAGTTGCCGACGTAGACAACCCCGCGCGCATCCTGGGTAACCGCCCAGTTCTGATGATGCTGCCGGTAATGCTGCCGAGAAAAATGCTCGTAGAAAAAGGGTATTCCTACCTCGGGAGACGGTTCGACGGCAAACGGAGGTCGCTCCTCCTGGCCGGAAAGCACCTGTCCCCAGGCCACCAACGGCCAAAGCGACAAGGTAAGCAGAACCAGATGTCTGCCTGAGAGAAGCATGAGAAAGCGATGTGTACTCCGGGGGGAACGCAGGAAGGGTGGGGCCTCCTGCTATCGGGAACAGGGAATGTCGTAAGCACCGCGAAGAAGTTCAACAGTAGGACTTTAAAGGTTTTAATCTATCTGCGCTCCAACCTACCCCCGGCACCGCCTATGCGTCACACCATTATTACATGATATGGGGAGTCTTCCCATTGTTTTCAAGGATTGAGGGAGATACTTTTTTTCCCGTGATCAAACTGATGTAAATTATCAGTTTAATCAAATCATTAAATGCTAGCCATGCTGACAGGCGTAACGTCTTCTGCGGCTGGTGCTCAACGGCTTTCATCCATGCACCTTTCGTAGGGGAGGCAGCGTCCCCCTCTCCTGAATGCAGTGTACCCCCCTACCTCATCATCCTAGCAGGAGGCTTTGCCATGCAACGCTTTGTTTCCCCCCGCCCGCTCTTCGCGTCCCTCTTCGCCGCCGTTATGCTCACCATCGCAGGATGCAGTGCCGGCACCATCAGCGGCCCCGACCTGGCAACCTCCGAGACCGTGACACAGGCACAAAAAGCACCGTCAGAGGCCCCGTCCGCCCCCCGGAACGACGGCAAAGACGCCCATAAAGATGGCGGCGGTACCTCGACCACCCAGCACGCCGGCAGAAACTAGCGGTAGCCCTTCCCCACCAGGCTTACTTGATACCACCCTGTTTGCAGCCCGGCTGATTGCTCAATCAGCCGGGCTGTTTTGGTTGGAAACCTTTCCCCGTCCCCATCATCTCACCGTCGCGTACCTGCCTTTTCTTCCGCATGCACGCGGCGCGCGTGCTCCTCCTGTTCCGCGTATGGTTGCTCCAGACGTCGTGTTCGGCCTTACGGGCGACGTGCGCCGCAACTGGCGAGCGCTCAGGCAGCTACGTGCGCTGGCGGAGCTAGGCGCCACGGTCGAGGTGTTGACGTTCGGCCCCCCGGTAGAAGCGCCATCGCCAGGACCGGGCATCCGGCTTCGCGTACTTCCCCGTCCGGCCGGCCAGGGTCCTCCTTTCTTTGCCCGCGTCCACCGGCTCTTCGCCCAGACCGTGCGCGGGATCCCGGCCAGGATCTACCATGCCAGCGACCTGTACACCCTCCCCGCCATGCGGGCGGCAGCCCGCAAGTACCGAGGCCGGCTGGTCTACGACGCCCGCGAATGCTATCCCCATTTGGCGGCAACGGCCCGGCGCCCCTGGGTACGCTGGTTCTGGCGCGCCGTTGAGAGCCGCCATATCCACGATGCCGACGCCGTCTTTACCGTCAGTGACAGCATCGCCGAGCATATGGCCCGGGCATACCGGATGCCTCCGCCTACGGTACTTCACAACGTACCGCCCTACTGCCCCGTCACGTCGTCGGGCTACCTGCGCAGGCAGACGGAGGCGGGCGCACGTACCGTTCTGTTGCTCCACCAGGGGCAGATCCAGCAGGGCCGGGGCTGCCGCCTGCTGGCCGATGCTATGCGCGACGTGCAGGGCGCCTTGCTGATCTTCATGGGCGACGGCCCCCTCAAAGCCGAGTTGCAGCAACACGTCAAAGCCGCTGCCCTCGTTGATCGCATCTGCTTCCTCGACCCGGTTCCCCCCGACAGACTGCTGCCGATCACGGCCTCGGCAGACGTCGGCATCACGTTGCTCGAAGACACCTGCCTGAACCACCGCTTTGCCCTGCCGAACAAGCTCTTCGAATATTTGATGGCCGGGCTACCGGTGTTGGCCAGCGACCTGCCGGAGATCAGCGGCGTCGTGACCACGTTCGAGGTAGGCTGCGTCGTCGACCCGGCGAACCGGGCGGCGCTCGTTAAAGCCCTGCAACGGATGGTCGATGATCAGGAAGCCCGGGCACGGTGGGCGGCACAGGCACCCCGCGTCTTCGAAACCTTTAGCTGGGAAAAAGCATCTCAGCGCTTTATGAAGACCTATCAGGACCTCCTTAACCGTTCGGCCGCCCCATGAGATACGCCGTTCCTTTCATCCTGCTTTGCCTGGTACCCTGCTCGCTCGGATGCGCTCAACCGGCTTCGACGCCGGAGCCGACGGACTCCAATACCGCTACGCCGTTCTCGTGGCCTGCGTTCGACGAGGCCGTGGCCGCCGCTAAAAAGAGCGGCAAACCCATCCTGGTCGATATCTACGCGCCGTGGTGCGGCTGGTGCCGTAAGATGCAGGCGGAGGTCTATACCAACGAGGAACTCCAGACCTACGTGAAGGAGCATTTCGAATACGGCCGCCTCAACATCGACGACAGCGAGACGCAGCACCAGTTCAAAGAGTACGTCCTCACGTCCGAGCAGCTGGGCTACGCGCTGGGCGCCCAGGGTACGCCCACAACCGTCTTTCTGGAATCCAACGGCGACTACATCACCCGGCTCGACGGCTACTGGAACCTCGACGGCTTCCGCAAAGCCGTGCGCTACATCGGCAGCAAGGCCTATCACAACCAGCGCTACGACGAATTCATCGAGACGTCCGGCGACGACGCCCGCTAGGGCCGAATCAGGAGCCTCTCTTTATCCGAACGCTACGAAACGACTCCGTCCGGCTCGCGCAACCGCACGGCCCCACCGGCATACTGGTCGGGACGGCGATGGTGCAGGAAGAGGCGACGGGCCGGTGCCCCGGCACAACGCGCCAGCTCCAGATCCGCGTACAGGACGGCCTCGCGCTGTTCCGGCGCCTGTGCCACTATCTGTCCGAAGGGATCGGTGACGAAAGAGCCTCCCGCAAATTCGAGCACCTCTTCCTGGCCGACCCGGTTGGCCAGTGCCATAAAAAAGCCGTTTTGAAACGAGGCGACCTGGAGTTCAGCCTCGAAGAGCCCACCCGGCCACTCCGCCAACGCACCCGCCTGCGGCACCACCACGAGGTCGGCACCACCCAGGGCCAGCGCGCGCAGGTATTCGGGATAGTGACGGTCGTAGCAAATCGCCACGCCGAGGCGCCCGGCAGCCGTCTCGTAGACGGGGGCGCCGGTGTCGCCCGGTTCGTAATACCCTTGTTCGTAAAAACCTTCGTAGTCGGTGATGTGCATCATCCGGGTGCGGCCCAGGAGCGTTCCGTCCGCATCGAGCACCGGAGACGTATCGAACGCACGCACGCCGTCCCGCTCGTAGAGGTTGAGCACGACGACGACGCCGTGCCGCCGCGCCGCCGACGCGAAGCGATCCGTGGTCG
>Ga0302046_10000520_pt1 | contig 38354 bp, 36 predicted proteins | sample RVTome_11_FD_200261 | JGI IMG/M metagenome (GOLD analysis project Ga0302046, IMG submission 200261) | Soil microbial communities from uranium-contaminated site in the Upper Colorado River Basin, Wyoming, United States - RVT147D111 (version 2) ...
AGTCCAGCCGCCGCAGCACCGTGAGCGGCAGGATCACGTCCTGGTACTTGCCCCGCTTGAAGGTGTCGCGGATCAGGTCCGCGACTCCCCAGAGGAAGCTCACGATCTGGCTATGGTTCAAACGTCCATCTCCCGTCACCGAGTCAACGCATGTGATCCATCGAGCCGGCCGTCCTGGTCACGGCGACGTTCGATCTCGTCCGGCCGTGCCCGAGAGATCCGCCCCGCAGGCCGCGGCACAGGGGGTTCGAGGCTAGACGCGGTGGCGCCGGCGCGCCCGCGGGGGGCGATAGACGAGCCGTTGCAGGCCGGCTCGCTCGCGCTCCTCGACGTGGCGGAACTGGACGCCGAGGCGGCCGGCGCGGACCGACCGGGCGATGGCCTCGCCGATCGTGATCGCCTCGATGTGGGAAGCCGGCCGGAGGACGAGCGTCAGGGACGTTCCCGTCGGGATGGCCGCCTCGGTCTCGATGGCCGCGCCCGCCACCGACACGTTGCGCATTGTGCCCACCGCCTGTCCGCCCGCCCACTGCAAGTACGCTTGGCCTCGGATGCGGAGGCGCTCGTGGACGCGCCGTTCGGGTCTGAGCCCGGAGCGGTACCGGACCCCCCACACGAGCCTCCTGAAGCGGCGCAGGCAGTCCCGGCACCGGAAGGGATAGATGTAGAGCGCGCTCAGCGCTCGCTCCAATGTCCCATGACGCGTGGCGCGCTGCACCGCCGTGCCGCGGCAGCGTGGACAGCTGAGCGTGGCCATCGTGTTGACTCCGTCGTCCATCGCACCTACACTCACGCTACGGTCGATGTCTCGCCGCCCGGGTCCCGGAGAGGCGCATGTCCGTCCCGGTCCTCCAGCGTTCGTGTCCTCGCCCCCACGGCTCCCGCGCGTGATCGGACCGGGCAGTGAACCCGCGACGAGCCGGAAGGAGTTCGCGAGATGAAGGTCCTACGATGTGGCGATCTGATGCCGGGCTGCAGCTTCGTGGCAGAGGGACAGGACGTCGCGGAAGTGATGGCGAAGGGTGCCGAGCACGCCAAGAGGGACCACGGCATGGCCGTGATCCCGCCCGATCTGGTCGCCAAGGTGCAGGCTGCGATCAAGGACAAGTAGGCCGCCCTATCCCCGCGTGGGCTGCCGGGCTGCCGGATCGCCGCCCAGATCCGGTCGGCAGTCAGCGGGATATCGATGTGCGCGACTCCGAGCGGTCGCAGCGGATCGAGCACTGCATTGACGGTGACCGGGGCGGAGTCGATGGTGGCCGCTTCGCCGATGCCCTTCATCCCGAGATCGGTGCGCGGGGACGGCGTCCGCGCCCGGTCGTTCTCGAACGGGATGTCAGCCATCGTATGAGGTCTCCCGTCACGACCGGGTGGCCCGGATCAACCCTGGAATAATAGCCACGAAGGGCGGCGCCGGTCAAGGCAATTGCCGGCGGATGCTGGCGCCGGCGCCCCCGTCGCGGCACATTCTGGGCGCCCGCCTGGTCGTTCCCTGTTCCCGCGGCGGAGAGGGTGAGAGGGCATCCCGCGAGGGAGATGGGGATGAGGAAAGGGCATGGCCACGAAGGCCTACGGCTGGCTCGAGCAGACGCTCACCATCGAGCGGCTCAGGCAGCTCCGGCCCGAGGCGGGGGGTCCGCGATCGAGCGCCCCCCGCCCGCCAGCCTCTTGGCCGTCAACGTCGTCATCAAGGGGCTCCTGAGCGAAGGCGTGTCCTCGTCCACTCGGAGCGACCCCCAGGCCAAGGCCCTCGGCGAGTGCCTGCGCGCGGGGGTCGTCGAGATCCCGGAGGCCCTGCGCGGATGAAGCTCCTCTCCTGGAACGTCAACGGCCTGCGCGCCATCTGGAAGAAGGGGTTCGTCGAACTCCTTGCCGCGGAGATGCCCGATGTGCTCTGCGTGCAGGAAACCAAGATCCACGAGGATCAGCTCACGGGGGAGATGCGGCAACCGCTCGGCTACCACTCCTTCTGGAGCATCGGCGAGCGCAAGGGCTATAGCGGCGTCGTCACGTACAGCCGCGAGGCGCCGCTGACGGCGGCCACCGAGTTCGGTTCCCCCGTGCTGGACGCCGAGGGCCGCATCGTCTACTCGGAGCTGCCGGACTTCCATCTCTTCAACGTCTACTTCCCCAACAGCGGAATGGGGGCCGAGCGGCTCGCCCACAAGCTCCGGTTCTACGACGAGTTCCTGCGCCTCACGGAGGCCCTGCGCCGGCGGGGCAAGGGCGTGGTCGTGTGCGGCGACGTCAACACCGCCCACACCGAGATCGACCTGGCCCGGCCCAGGGAGAACGCGAAGACCCCGGGCTTCATGCCGGCGGAGCGCGAGTGGGTGAGCCGGCTCATCGCGCACGGGTACTGCGACACCTTCCGGCTCTTCTGCGGCGAGCCGGGGCATTACACCTGGTGGGACCTCAAGAGCGCGGCGCGCGCGCGGAACATCGGCTGGCGCATCGACTACTTCTTCGTCTCCGACGAGCTCAAGGGCCGGGTGCGGGAATCGCGCATCCTCCCCCAGGTGATGGGCTCCGACCATTGTCCGATCAGCCTGACGCTCGAGTAGGCCCCACCGGCCGGCCGGCGCGGCTGGGCCGGATCCTGCTGGGGGCGGCGCTCCTCCTGGCCCTGGCCTGGACAGGGGCGCTCTGGTGGCGGGCCCCGCGCGCGGACTACCACGGGACGGGTACCGTGGTCGGCCTGCTGCCACCGCCCTCGAGCCTCCATGCCACCCGGCCGGTGATCATCATCCATCACGACCCGATCGCCACCCTCATGGCCGAGAGCATGTCCATGCCCTTCATCGCGGCGTCGACCGCACTCTTCCAGGGGCTCCGGCCGGGGGATCGGATCGCGTTCGGCCTGCAAGAGACGCCGGATGCGCTGCTGGTGATCTGGATCGAGCGCCGCTGAGGGGGCGAGGAAGGGCTATCGGGCGAGGCGGACGACGAGGTCGATCTCGACCAGGGCGCCCAGCGCCAGGGCAGTGACGCCGATGCACGTCCGCGCGGGCAGCCGTCCCGGCGCGAAGTAGCTGGCGTACACGCTGTTCATGGCCGCGTAGTCGCCGAAGTTGGCGAGGTACACGCGGACGAACACGGCGCGGTCGAGGCTCGTGCCGGCCCCCTTCAGCACCACCTTGAGATTCTGCATCACCTGGTGGGTCTGGGCCTCGATGTTGCCCGGAACGAGGCGGTCCCCCATCCTGGCGTCCGTCCCGAGCTGCCCGGTCACGAACAGGAAGTCCCCCGCCCGCACCGCGTGACTGTACGGCGCCGTCGGCGGTGGCGGCGGGGCGTCGGGCACCATCAGGAACTCGAGGTCCATGGCTGACGGCGCGTAGTCTAGCACGGGTGTCCCGAGGCCGGCATGCTATGCTCCTGGCCGTGCCTCGACCTGCTGACATCGCCATCATCGGCGGCGGCATCGTCGGCCTCGCCACGGCCATCGCCCTGACCGAGCGTCAGCCGCGGTCTCGCCTGGTCGTCCTGGAGAAGGAGCCCCGGGTTGCCGCCCACCAGACCGGGCACAACAGCGGCGTCATCCACTCGGGGATCTACTACCGGCCGGGCTCGTTCAAGGCGCGCCTCTGCGTCGAGGGGGCCCGGCTCATGAGCGCGTTCTGCGACGCCCATGGCGTGGGCTACGAGCTCTGCGGCAAGGTGATCGTGGCCACCGACCAGGCCGAGGTGCCGCGCCTCGAGGCTCTCCACGAGCGCGGCGCCGCCAACGGGGTGCCGGGCCTGCGCATGCTATCGGGAGCCGAGGTGCGCGAGTACGAGCCCCACTGCCGGGCGGTGCGGGCGCTCCTGTCGCCCGCCACCGGCATCGTGGACTACGTCCAGGTGGCCGAAGCGATGGCGAAGCTGATCCAGGAGCGCGGCGCAGAGATCCTGACGGGGGCGCGCGTCACCGCCATTCGCCGGGGCGCCGACGGGCTCATGCTGGAGACCCACGCCGGACCCGTCCCCACGCGCCATCTGGTGAACTGCGGGGGCCTGTATTCGGATGCGGTGGCCCAGATGATGGGGATCCGGCCCGAGGTGCGGATCATCCCCTTCCGCGGCGAGTACTACATGCTCCGTCCCGAGCGCCGCTCGCTCGTGCGAGGGCTCATCTACCCGGTGCCGGATCCCGAGTTCCCGTTCCTCGGGGTCCACTTCACGCGTACCGTGCACGGGGACGTCGAGGCCGGGCCCAACGCGGTGCTGGCCTTCGCCCGCGAGGGGTACCGCATGGGCACCATCCGCCCCGCCGAGCTTCTCGCCACGCTCTCCTACCGGGGGTTCTGGGCCATGGCCCGTCGCTACTGGCGCATGGGGTTCTACGAGATCTACCGCTCGGTGAGCAAGTCGGCCTTCGTCGCCTCGCTCCAGCGCCTGGTCCCGGACCTCCAGGCAACCGACATCGCGCCGGGCGGGTCGGGGGTGCGAGCCCAGGCGGTGAGCCCGGACGGCTCGCTGGTGGACGACTTCAAGATCAGCGTCACGGCGGGGGCCATCCACGTGCTCAACGCGCCCTCGCCGGCCGCCACGGCCTCGCTTGCCATCGGCTGCCACATCGCCGGCCTGGCGGCCGAGACCTTCAGCCTGGCCTGATCGCCGGCCCGCGGCGCGGGGCGGGTCCTGGCGGCACCACCCGCCCGGTGGCCCGAGTTCGTGAATTGTCCGGCCTAGGGCTGCTGCTTGGTCCGGGCCTCGATCTCCCGCGCGCGGTCCTCGGCCTCCAGCATCCGCGTGGCGAGCTGGCGGATCAGGGCCACGGCCAGGGCTGGATTGGTGCGGACCAGGTGCTCGAGCCGGTCGGCGGGGATCACCATGAGCGTGACCGGCTCCGCCGCCACGGCCGAGGCCGAACGCGCCCCTTTCCGGAAGAGCGCCAGCTCGCCCAGGAGGTCCCCCTTGCCCAGGACCCGGAGCACTCGCTCCTCGTCGCCGAAGCGCTTGCGGATTTCCACCCTGCCCAGGTGGACCATGAAGGCCTCGCCCTTGGCGTCGTCGCCTTCCTGGAAGATGACCTCACCCGGCTTGAACGTCCGGGTCGGGATGTCCCCTATCTGACGGCTCACGATTTCCCTCTTGGTATAGAATGCGGTGCGAGGGATCTATGATACTTCGATTCGCCCTTCCCGGAGTCCTGGCCCTGCTGGTCGCGGCGGGGTTCCCGGGACCCGCTCGGGCCCAGCGGAACGGTATCACGATCCAGGAGGCCCTGCTCCGCGCCAAGCCCGCCGTGGTCCTGGTCATCGCCGAGGTCTCGGCCGAGGTGACGCTGAACTGCGGCAGCGGGCCGGCCACCGTGACCCCGCCGGCCTTCCGGGAGACGGGAACGGGGTGGTTCATCGACAGTAGCGGCTGGATCATCACCAACGGCCATGTGGTCCAGCCGGCCCACGAGCCGCCGCGCTGGCTCGTCAACCAGCAGGCCCAGCGGGCCGTCTCCTCCGCCTGTTTGCCCGCCGCGCTGGCGGCCCGGGGGATCACCCCGGGCGAGCGTCCCGACCTGGAGGATGCGATCAAGCGGAAGATCCTGGATACCGTCCTGCCCACCGCCAAGGTGAAGCTGAAGCCTCAGGTGTCGGTGGTGATCTCGAGCGGTGCCCGATTCCCGGCGGAGGTGAGGAAGTACAGTCCCCCGGTGAGCGAGATGTCGGCACGGGACCTGGCGCTCCTCAAGGTTCCCGGTGAAGGATTCCCGGTGCTGCCCCTGGCGGATGCTCGGGCGGCCAAGATCGGCGATTCGATCCGTATCCTGGGCTTCCCCGGTGTCGTCCTCTCCCATGAGCTGCTGCTCAACCAGTCCGCGAGCGTCGAGGCCTCGGTCACCAACGGCGCCGTGTCCGGGTACAAGGACGACCGGGCCGGTGAGCCCCTGATCCAGACCGACGCCCCCGCCGCCTGGGGGAACTCCGGCGGGCCCGCCGTGGACCACAAAGGCGAGGTCCTCGGGGTGCTGACCTTCGTCTCGCTGGCGCCCGGTCCCGAGGGCGCCATTGTCCAGGGCTTCAACTTCATCATCCCCTCGGAGGCGGTGCGGGCGTTCGCGGAGGGAACCCAGGCCACGGCGACCGGGCGGAGCAGGTTCAACGATGTCTGGTTCGCGGCTCTTCGCGCATTCTTCACCGACGACTGGACGGGCGCCGTGGGCCGGTTCGAGGAGGCCGACACGCTCGTGCCGAACCTCACCGACGTCAAGCGCATGGTGGCCGAGGCCCGCGACAAGGTCAAGAACCCGCCGCCGCGGCCGTTCCCATGGTTCTGGGTCGCTGTGGGAGTGTCGCTGCTGAGCGCCGGCGGCTACGGCGCCCAGTTCTTCGTGCGGTGGCACAAGAACCGGTACCGGGTGCATCCCTCCGAGGTCATCCGCCTGCTCGAGGCGGGCAAGGCCCCCATCATCCTCGACACGCGCAAGGCCGCAACCTACGACGCCCTGCCGCTCAGGATCCCGGGCTCGGTGCGGGTGGCTCCCGAGGAGCTGGCCGGGGCCATCGAGGCGCTCGAGCTGGACCGCGCGCGCCCGGTGGTTGCCTACTGCACCTGACCCGACGAGGCCACGAGCGCCAGGATGGCGCGGGACCTGAGGAGCCTCGGATTCAAGGACGTCAGGATCCTGAAGGGCGGCCTGGGAGCCTGGACCAATGCGGGGCTTCCCATCGAGACCCGCTCCGATCTCTCCGCCGTTGGCCTGGAGCTCTACAAGGCGCTGGCCGGCGGCAACGCGTAGCATCATCGGCGGCATTTGCCGTCCGGCGCCGGGGCCAGCCCCGACTCACCCGTGACGTCGATCTGATCATCCTCCTGCCGGCCGGGCGCGAGGAGCCCACGCTGCCCGGGACGGCCCCAGGACCCGCGCGACATCGAGGGGATTGTGGCGCGCCACGGCGCGGTGCCCGACGTGCCCTACGTGCGGCGGTGGCTCGGCGAGCTGGCGCGCGTCGCCGAAGATCCGGAGATGCTCGCCCGCTTCGACCGCATCTGGGCGCAGCCAGGTCCCCGGCGGTGAGCGAGCCGACCGAGTCGAGGAGAGACAAGGAAGGAAATGAAACGGGGAGGCGAAACCGCCTCCCCGAGGAGTGCACCCGAAACGCGCGACGGCGTTTCGGGCCCAGTTCACTTGCCGGGCCCCGCAGGGCGACCGGCGGCGGGCTCACGGCCCGTCCACAAAGTGGTGTGAGGTATTCCTGGTGACGCCAGAGTCCTCCTGTCGCTGGCGCCACGCAAGAGGCTCGTAGCCCGGGTGCGTCAACGCGGCTGCGTCAACCCTGTCGCGTCACAACGAGTCAGAATCCCAGGGCCGCCCCGTCCGCTCGGGGGTCGGACCCCCCCTCGAGGCCTCCCTCTTCTCGCGAGATCCAGATGCACTGGGCATGGCCGAAGAGGTCGTCCCACTCCTCGGCCAGCTTCACCTCATGGCCGCGTCCCTCCAGATCGCGCGCCATCTCGATGGGGTAGCGCCCCTCCAGGTTGAGAGCGCGGGATGGGGCTCCCCAGGTGCGCCCGTAGAGCCAGCGGGGAGCCTCCACGCATTGCTGAGGCCCGAGCCCCCGGGAGAGCCGGCGCGTGACCAGCGCAGCCTGGGTCTGGGGCTGGCCCTCGCCCCCCATGGTGCCGTACACGAAGCGTGGCCGGCCGCCCTCGAGGTACATGGACGGGATCAGGGTGTGCATGGTCCGCTTGCGGGGTGCCAGGGCGTTGACGTGCCGCGGATCCAGGGAGAAGAACGCGCCGCGATTCTGGAGCACGACTCCCGTGTCTCCTGCCACGAGCCCGGAGCCAAACGTGAAATAGAGGGACTGGATCAGCGAGACGGCGTTGCCGCGGGCATCGGCGGTGACGATGGCAATCGTATCGCCGCCCGCGGCCGTTGCCGGAGGGGGCGTCATGGCTCGGTCCAAGGAGAGCCGGCCCGTGAGCCGCCTGAGCCGATCCGGCGCCAGCAGCTCCGCGGGCGTCACGGCCATGGCCTCGGGGTCGGTCAGGTAGCGGTCACGGTCCTCGAAGGCGAGCTTGGTGGCCTCGACGAGCATGTGGACGTAATCCGTCTCGGCGAGCGAGCCGAGGTCGAAGCCCTCGCTCAGCGCCAGGATGGCGAGCGCCGACATCCCCTGGGTGGGGGGCGGGAAGCTCGTTGCCTCGCCGGCTCCGTAGCGGATCCGGAGCGGCTCCATCCACTCGGATCGGTGCTCGGCCAGGTCGGAGGCGGCCAGCGGGCTCCCGGCCGCGGCGGCCGCCGCGACGATGCGCCCGGCGAGCTCACCCCGGTAGAACGCATCCGGGCCGCCGTCCCGGACGGCCTCGAGCGTCCGGGCGAGATCGGACTGGACCAGCGGCCCTCGCCGCAGTGCGTTGGGGTGGTAGAGCGGCCAGAGCCCGCGCCTGATCTCGGCAGGCGCCTGCTCCCCGAAGAGGTCGGGCTCCCGCCGTGGCGGCACGCGCTGGCCGTCGGAGGCGCCGAATCCATCCTGGGCGTAGGCGATGGCATCGGCCACGAGATCGCCCCAGGCCAGCGGCGAGCCCATGGCCGACCGGCTGTACTGATGGGCCTGCCACCAGCCGTCCACAACGCCGGGCACGGTGAGAGCGGCCAGGCCACCCCGCGTCGGGATCGCACCCCTGATTCCGCGGGCCGCATACCACTCGATACTGGCGGCGGCCGCCGAGCGCCCGCAGCCCGAGAGCGCCAGGAGCCGGCCGCTGCCGGCATCGTAAATGAGCCAGAAGTTGTCGCCGCCGAGCCCGTTCATGTGCGGATACACCACCGTGATGGTGGCGGCCGCGCCGATGGCCGCATCGAGCGCATTGCCCCCGCTGCGAAGGACCGCCACGCCGGCCTGGGAGGCCAGCACGTGCGGGCTCGCCACCATGCCCCGCGGGGCGCGGGACTCGGGCCAACGGGTGGGCATTAGGTTGGGTTCAGCACTCGGACTTGACGGCTATACGCCTGGCGCCCCCACGCGCTGGACTGGGCGACCCGCGTTGCCGAGCCGCTTGTGACCACGGATGCAGTCCTCATGGAGGTCGCTGATGTGCTCTGTCGGAGCGATCAGCGGCGGTGGGCTGTCGAGGCGGTTCGGGACGTCCGGTCGGATCCGGCCATCACCTCGGTGCCCCGGGGGCGCCCAACTGTTCTCAGGTGGCTTCGAGCTGTACGGCAGCCGTCCAGACAAGGGCTGGAGCCTGACGGACTGCATCTCCTTCATCGTCATGAAAGAGCAGAAGATCAATCGCGCTCTGACAGCCGATCTCCACTTCGTTCAAGCCGGGTTCCGGGCTCTCCTGCGCGAGTAGACGCCTGGTTGTGTCGTCTCACGAGCACCCGGTAGTCGTGCCACACGTGATGCACTTGAGGCAGGTGCCGTTCCGCACCATCGTGAACTGGCCGCAGTCGCCGCAGGGATCGCCCTCGTAGCCCTTGAGGCGCGCGATCTCGGCGGCCGACAGGACCCGCGTCGAGGCCAGGCTTCCGCTGCCGCCGCTCATGGGCGCCGCCGCGCGCGCGGCGGCGGGCCGCCCCGGCCGCGCCGGCGCCTCGGCCCCGGCGGCGGACGCGGGCCCGTGTCCGGCCTTGCTCCCCATCGCATCGCTCCGCAGGTCCTCGTCGGCCACGTGGGAGAGGTCCGTGCGACCGAGGTAGGTGATGGCCAGCTCGCGGAAGATGTAGTCGATCACCGAGGTGGCCATGTGGATCCGGTCATTGCCCTTCACCATGCCGTTGGGCTCGAAGCGGGTGAACACGAAGGCGTCGACGAACTCCTCGAGCGGCACCCCGTGCTGGAGCCCCAGCGAGATGGCGATGGCGAAGCAGTTCATGAGCGAGCGGAAGGCGGCGCCCTCCTTGTGCATGTCCAGGAAGATCTCGCCGAGGGTGTCATCCTCGTACTCGCCGGTGCGGAGGTAGACCTTGTGGCCGCCCACCACTGCCTTCTGGGTGTAGCCGGAGCGGCGGTCGGGCAGCCGGTGCCGCTCGCGGAGGTACTTGGTGATCACGCGCTCGGTCATCTTCTCGGCCACCGCGGCCACATCGGCCGCGGCCGCCGCCGCCTCCTCGTCGGCAGTGGCGTTGAGCGGCTGGGAGAGCTTGGAGCCGTCGCGGTAGAGGGCCACCGCCTTGAGCATGCTCCGCCAGGAGAAGAAGTAGGCGCGCTTGACGTCCTCGATGGTCGAGTCGGCCGGCATGTTGATGGTCTTGCTGATGGCGCCCGAGAGGAAAGGTTGCGCCGCTGCCATCATCTTGATGTGGGCCTCGACCGGGATGAAGCGCTGCCCCTTCTTGCCGCAGCGGTTGGCGCAGTCGAAGACGGGCAGGTGCTCGGGCTTGAGGTGAGGGGCCCCCTCCACCGTCATGGTGCCGCAGCAGTAGTCGTTGGCCGCCTCGAGCTCGGTGGCGGTGAAACCCAGCGCTCGCAGCAGGTTGCGGTTCCACTCGGCCAGTCGCGCCTCGTTGAGGCCCAGCCGCTGCGAGACGTAGCCCTCACCGAGCGTCCAGCTGTTGAAGGCGAACTGGATGTCGAAGGCCCCCTCCAGCGCCGCCTCGATGCGGGCCAGGCCCTCCTCGTCGAAGCCCTTGGCGCGGAGCGTCTCGTGATTGACGGCGGGCGCGCCCCGGAGGGTTTTCCGGCCCACGCAGTAGGCCACGATGTCGTCGATCTGGGGCGGCGTGTAGCCGAGGCTCCTGAGGGCCACCGGCAGGCTCTGGTTGATGATCTTGAAGTAGCCGCCGCCGGCGAGCTTCTTGAACTTCACCAGGGCGAAGTCGGGCTCGATCCCGGTGGTGTCGCAGTCCATGACGAGCCCGATGGTCCCGGTGGGGGCGAGCACGGTGACCTGGGCGTTGCGGTAGCCGTGGGCCTGGCCCAGGGAGAGCGCCCGGTCCCAGGCCTCCCGCGCCGCCTCGAGCAAGGCGATGGGGCAGCGCGTCGGCTCGATGCCGAGGGGCGTGATGGTCAGGCCCTCGTACTGCTCGGGGGGCGCGCTGTAGACCGCGCGCCGGTGGTTGCGGATGACCCGCAGCATGTGCTCCCGGTTCCGCGTGTAGCCCGGGAAAGGCCCGAGGTCCCGCGCCATCTCGGCCGAGGTCGCGCAGGCCTCACCGGTCATCATCGCCGTGAGGGCGCCGCAGATGGCAACCGCCTCAGGCGAGTCATAGGGGATGCCCTGGCGCATCAAGACGGTCCCCATGTTGGCATAGCCCAGCCCGAGGGTCCGGAAGTCCCAGCTCTTCTGGGCGATCACCGGGCTCGGGTAGGCCGCCATCAGCACACTGATCTCGAGCACCAGCGTCCACAGCCGGCAGGCGTGGCGGAAGCCCTCGACGTCGAAGCAGCCGTCCGCGCGAAGGAACTTCGCGAGGTTGATCGAGGCCAGGTTGCAGGCGGTGTCGTCGAGAAACATGTACTCGGAGCAGTTGTGCACCACGAGACCGCCGGCCACGAAGTGATGGGTGGCCTCCTCAGTCAGGTCGAACACGTCTTCCTCGCCGGCCGGCTCCACGGAGCGCACCTGATCGGTCAGCTCGTCCCGGTACGTTCCCACCGTCGCGTTGAGCTCAGCCAGGGCTCGCGCCTTGGGGCTCTCGGAGTGGAAGCCGACCTCGCGCTCAAAGAGGAAACGGGAGGAGCGACTGATGCGAAGGGAGAACATCGGCTGGACCGTGTCCTCCCGCATTCCGCCATGGCCGTCGGGCAGGAGCGCGGTCGGTCCGCCGGTCCGCCGGTTCTCGTACAGCTTGGACTTGATCCCGAAGGACAGGAGCAGCAACTGGACCTGGCGGAGCAGCTCCAGGGAGCTCGAGTCAAGCCCCACGTATTGCGACTTCTCCCCGTAGTTGGCCACGGTGCCGTCTGCGGTGAAGAGGCCTCGCAGCAGGCCGGCCAGGGCCGACCGGTCCAGGTCGAATACCGTGGGCGTGAAGCGCTTTCCGGCCGAGTCCTCGTCAAGCACGGCGAACTGGAGGAACAGGTCGACCACGGGGCGCGAGCCGAAGGACAGCCGGGCCGTGGTGGCGGTCCGGGTCACCTCCACGCCGTCGTTTCGGCCCACCGATCCGACCGCCTTGAGGGCGGCCTTCTGAGTGTTCACCGCCTCGGCGATCGAGGCCAGCACGCCGGCCTCCTGCGGATGCATTGCCAGGATGACGTTCATCTGCTCCCTGCCGTTGATGGCGGACCGGGTCAGGCAGCCATCGCCCACCGCCAACCCGATGCCGAGCGCCAGATCGGCGGCAAGCGTGCGCCGGCCGAAGCCCGGGCCCTGGAGCACGAGCCGATCCTCCGGGGTGAGGTCCCTCACGGCGACATCGCCTCGCCCGACGGTCAGCACGCGGTGGTCGCCGGTGATCCGCACGCGGTAGCCGGACCGCGTCGTGAGCAAGAAGACGGGCTTCCGCCCCGTGGGGAAGATCCTCGTGACGAGGTGAGGCTGGCCATCGCCGCCGATGATGCGCGCGGAGCGGCCGACCAGCGCGTCGATGCGCTGCCAGCCCGCCGCGGTCGCCACCGGCGTGTCCCCGGTCACGCACGGGTTGGACGCGTTGATGCGGCCATCCTCGAGACAGGTATGCCACTCGTTGATGGTGGTCTCGTACTGCACCCCGGGATCGGCGCAGGCCCAGGCCGCCGCGGCGATCTCGTCCCAGAGCTGGCGGGCGGCGACGCGCTTGGCGACCTTGCCGTCGGTGCGGCGGGTGAGCGCCCACTCGCCATCGCGCTCGAGGACCTCGAAGAAGCGGTTCGGCACCCGCACGCTGTTGTTCGAGTTCTGGCCGGAGACGGTGAGATAGGACTCGCTGTCCCAGTCGGTGTCGTACTCGGGGAAGACCAGCTCCGTCACGCCCTGCGCCGCCAGCTGCACGACCTTCTGGATGTAGGCCTCGGGCACCATGGCCGCCCGAGCCTCGCGGATGGCCGAGCGGACCGCGGGGTTCTTCTTCGGATCGGCGTCGATCCGATCGCCCACCCAGCAGGCCGCCATCACGGCCTGGAGCCGGCGGTTGCCGAGGCGCGAGCCAGCGACCAGCGCGGCGACCTTCTGCTCCTCGACGACCTTCCAGCGGATGAACTCCATCACGTCCGGATGGTCGAGGTCGAGGCAGACCATCTTGGCGGCCCGCCGGGTCGTGCCGCCCGACTTGATGGCGCCCGCGGCCCGGTCGCCGATCTTGAGGAAGGACATCAGCCCGGAGGACTTGCCGCCGCCCGACAGCGGCTCGTTCTTGCCCCGGAGGCTGGAGAAGTTGGTTCCGCTGCCCGAGCCGTACTTGTAGATCCGGGCCTCGCGCGTCCAGAGGTCCATGATGCCGCCATCGTTGACCAGGTCATCGGCCGCCGACTGGATGAAGCACGCGCTGACCTGGGGTCGCTCGTAAGCGGAGGTGGCCCGGGTCAGCGCCGCGGTAGCCGGGTCCACGTAGTAGTGCCCTTGGGCGGGACCGCTGAGCCCGTAGGCCCAGTGGAGCCCGGTGTTGAACCACTGCGGCGAGTTGGGCGCGGCGATCTGGACGGCCAGCATGTGGCAGATCTCGTCGTGGAAGGCCTGGGCATCGGCCGGGCTGTCGAAGTAGCCGTGGCGCTGGCCCCAGTCGGTCCAGCACCCGGCCAGCCGGTGGAACACCTGCCGGGCGTCCCGCTCGCCGCCCAGGACGGGACGGCCCTCCGGGTCCAGGAGAGGCCCCCCGTTGACCTCGGTCTGGGGCACGCCTGACTTCCTGAAGTACTTCTGGGCCAGGATGTCGGTGGCCACCGCCGACCAGGCGGCGGGCACCGAGATCCCCTCCATGCGGAACACCGTGGATCCATCCGGATTCTTGATCTCCGAGGTGCGCAGGTCGAACTCGATCCCCGTGTAGGGGCTTTGGCCTTCCCAGGTGAACCGGCGGGCGATCTTCATACAGACCTCCTGGAACCTGCTTTCGATGACCGGCGGAACATTACCGGACCATTACGGGCTCTCGAGACGATGCCCAAGATATTGTGGTGGTCGACATCAAGTCAACCTTTATTTAGTGCTTGTACCTATCTTCTCAGGTTTTCGTAGCGCGGTGCGTTATCGTACCTGGTGGACCTCGCAAGGCCGGCTGCAAGCAGTGCGAAGATTCGGCAAGTTGGACATCTCAGCGCCCCTTGGAGCAACGAGCCCCGCCTCCGGAAGCGATCCAGGAAGAGTTACAATGTCGGCGCGATGCGCTGGCTCGTCGACGGCTACAACGTGATCCGCCGCTCGCCCGACCTCGCCTCACACGAGGGCGAGAGCCTGGATGCCGGGCGTGAGGCGCTCTGTCGCCTGCTCGCCGCGGTGGCGCGCGCCTCCGGTGATCGCTTCACGGTGGTCTTCGATGGGGCCCAGGGCGGTGGCACCGGATCGGGCGAGGCCGGCGTCCAGATCGTGTTCTCGAGCGCGCGCGAGACGGCCGATCGCGTGCTGGCGCGGATGGCCCGTTCCCACGGCGGCGCCGTGGTGTCCAATGATCGCGAGGTCCTCCAGGCGGCATCCCGAGCCGGTGCGATCGCCGTCCGCGCCGACCAGTTCCTCGCTCGGTTGGCCGCCCGCCGGGCGAGCGAGCGGGAGATTCTCGAGAAGGACGAGGACGACGAGCGGCCGGCCGCGTCCAAGAAGGGCAACCCCCGCCGGCTCCCAAGGAAGGCTCGCGCCGCGGCCCGCGCCTTGGGCCGTCTGGGTGGCATCCCGCGGCGGCCGGCTTCCTAGCTCGCATTATTCACGAATCCGCCGGGCGCGAGGCAGGCGGGTCCTGTCGTCGCATGCTGCCCCCGCGCGACGCGCTCCGTCAACCACTTGCCCGAACGCCGCTCTGCGAGCGGCGGACGGGCGGCGGGGGGCCCACTCCGCCCGTCGCGCGGGGGCGGCATGCGGCGCCACCCGCCCGGTTACCCGAGTTCGCGAATTGTCCGGGCCCAGCCGCCGCTGTCTGCGCTTCGCAGTTCCCGTACGGGAAGTCCTGCGCCAGCGCGTTGCGGCGACTCCCGCTGCCATCCCGGCCACGAGCAGGGCCAGGAGTGAGCCGTACCTCGAAAGGAGAGCGCATGCACGTCGGCTTCGTCGGCACCGGCAACATGGGACTCCCGATGGCGAAGAACCTCGTCAAGGCGGGGCATCAGCTCATGGTCTACGACCGGCGCATCGAGGCGACGGCGCCGCTCGAGGAGATGGGGGCCACGCGGGCGCCCGATCTCCCTTCGCTGGGCCGGGCGGTGCGGGTGACGCTGCTGAGCCTCCCCGACGCGCCGGTGGTGGAGGCGGTGGTCCTCGGCTCTACGGCCTCGGAGGGCCTGGTGGGCGGCGCGCGGCCCGGCGATGTCATCTTCGACCTCAGCACCGTGGGGCCGGAGAGCACTCGCCGGCTGGCGGAGCGCGCCGGTCAGCGGGGGGTGCGCCTGATCGACGCGCCCGTGAGCGGTAGCGTGAGCGGCGCGGAGGCGGGTACCCTCGCCGTGATGATCGGCGCGGAGGCCGAGTTCGCCCGCCAGTTCGAGCCCGTATTCCGGGCCATCGGCGCCAGCATCTTCCATCTGGGGGAAGTCGGGAAGGGCAACATCCTCAAGCTCCTGAACAACTACGTGGCCCTCAGCAACCAGGCGGCGCTGTGCGAGGCGATGGCGCTGGCCGACCGCCTGGGGATCCCCCGGCAGACGGTGGGCGAGGTGATCGCGCGCAGCTCCGGGGCCAGCTTCATCCTCGAGCGCAAGCTCGAGGCGCTGGTGGCCCGGGACTACCGGCCGGGGTTCTTCGTGGATCTGGCCTTCAAGGACCTCGGGCTGGGGCTGGAGCTGGCCCGGCAGGCCGGAGCAGCGGCGGCGGTGGGCGAGGAAGCCTGGCGCCTCTACGGCAGAGCCCGGGAGGCGGGCCTCGGCAAGCTCGACAGCTCCGGCGTGCTGGGGTTGCTCGAGCCCCCGCGCCCGCCCGTCGCTACTCCCTGATCTGCTGCTGCCGGCGCTGGAGATAGCCGTTACGCACGGCCGTGTAGAGATCCAGGGTGGTTTCCTCGAAGCCCTGGAAGAGCTCCAGGTTGAGCGCCCGCTCGTTGATCGTGTCGCCGATCCGCATCGCGAGCCGCTCCCAGATGAAGGGCAGGATATAGGTCAGGGGATCCATGAAGCCGTCCACGGCGACGCCGATCCCGTCGCGGGCGGTAAGCGGCGGCAGGAACGGCAAGACCAGATAGGGCCCGGGCCCGGCTCCCCAGACTCCCAGGGTCTGCCCGAAGTCCTCGTCGCTCTTCTCGATGCCCCATTCCTGCCTCGCCATGTCCCAGAGCCCGCCGATGCCGACCACGCTGTTGATCAGGAAGCGGCCCACCTCGCGGCCGGCCCCTCCCCACTTGCCCTGGAGCAGGCTGTTCACCACGCGCGGCACCACCCGGATGTTGTCGAACCCGCGGCTGATCATCTGCTTCAGCTCGTCCGGCATGACGAAGTCGTACGCCTTGGCCACCGGCTTTATGACGAAGCGGTCGAGCCCCCGGTTGAACTCGAACATCTTCTCGTTGAAGGGCTCCCAGGGATCGTACTCCTCGATCTCGGCCGGGTCGCGCCCGGCCGGGGCGTCGCGCTGGGCGACGAGGAGCGGCCCCGCGAAGGCGGCCAGCAACGACGCGGCATCCTCCTCGGCGGTGAAGTCGTCGAAGCTGAGCGTGAGCGCGGGGAGGTCGATCGATATTAGGCCGGTGCCCTCCCGGCTGTCGGCCCCGATGTCGAGGTCGGGCTCCCCGACGGCCGGGACGATGATGGCGACGGCGCTGGGCGCGGCCGTGGTCTCGCCGGTGGGATCCGGCCCCGCCGCCAGCCCCGGCTCGTCAACGGCGACAGTGGCCGCCGTGGTCACCGGGATCGGGTCCTCGCTACGGACCTCGGGCGCCGGGAGCGGAGATGCCGCCGATAGCGGCGGCTCGTCCAGAGCTCCAGCCAGCGTGCCGCAGCCGCCCATCGCCAGCGCCAGAATGCCGAACAGCAGTTCTGCCGCCCAACCGCGGGATCCGGAGCCCAACGCCGTCCCTCCTTGCCTGGTGTGAGTGTCTTCAGCCGCCCCGGGGCCTCAGCACTCCGACGAGCCTAGCCCGAAAAACGATTCTTGACTACCTAATCGCATGCCCGCCGTCCGGGCGTTCGGGCAGCGCGGCGGGCTTCCGTTCTCCCGCCGATGGCTCAGGCCCTGACCATAGTCCTCCGGAGCGCCGGCCCGCTGCCGGGTCCAGTGGCGTACTGAGCGAAGCAAGGGAAGTGCCAGGACCCGGATGGGGCCGCCGGTACTATCGCCCCGTCAATCCAGCGATTTTTCACATGGCCCATCCCCGTCTCATGCTCCGCCCCGGGCGGCGACTGGCGCGTTTTGTCATGCCGGCTACGGGGTTCGACATGGCTGCGGGCGGTAGTCGCGGCGCGGTTGACACCGGGGGGCGGGAGGGATTAGCGGGAGGGATTAGATGGATGCCTCACCTGGGGGAGGTGGTCGTGAAGCCCTTCGTCGTGAACCGGTATGGCCGCATCGTGTTTCCCTTCAACTTCTTCCCCGAGCTCGACTTCTCGGTCTTCGGGGCCCTCGACCAGTTCGCCGCGGTGATCAAGCGGGACTTCGAGGAGAAGGCCCCCAGCGAGACCGACCTCGTCGCGCGGCTCGAGGCGCAGGAGTACCGCGGGCGCTACGACCTGTTGCGCGACCTGGCGCTGAACCTGTTCTGGGTCAACCGCTACGCCATGACGATGTACGAGAAGCGCCCACCCGCTGGCGCGACGTTGCGCGCCAGCGCGACGACGTCTTCCTCGCCATCCACGACGCCGTGCGGGAGGGCGTGATCGACCGGCCGATGCGGGTGTTCGCGCCCGGCTTCGGCGCGGGAGCGGTGGGCGGCTACGTGATCATGCGCGTCGACCCCTCGATCGTGGCATAGTGGACGCATGACGACGGCGCGCCGGCGGCGGTGGGCTCACCGCGCCGCTCTGCTCCTCGTGCCGCTGGTGGTGGCGGTCCAGCTCCAGCGGGGAGCGGCGGAGGCGCATCACAACTTCGATGCCCCGCTGACCATCGAGACCCCGTTCGCGGTCCTGCCTTGCGATCTCGCCCTGTGGGCCTATCCGGCCATCCTCGATGACCCGTTCCGGGACTCCCTGGCGGCGCTGGCCTCGGCCTCCCACGCCCGGGTGGGCCTCCTCGCCCTCGGTCCCGATCGCCCCGCCCAGCGGGCCCAGGGCGCGCTCGATTCACCCCGCGCTCCCCCCCAGCCCTAGCCCCGCTCTCACCCGTCCCGTGCCGCGCCGGCCGCCGGCACTCCGGCGGCCCGGCTGGCGGCTCCCATCATGCCGTCATCGTGGAGGGGCTCTTCATGGGCATCGGGCTCGGCGCGCAGGTCGTCACGCTGCTCGTGCTGATCGTGTGCTTCGCGGGGGTGGTGCTGGTCACCCCGCGGATCTGGGGCGCGAACGTGCCGGCAGAAACCGGATCGGATACGGCCGGGAAGCCGGCAGGAGCCAAGAAGCGAGAGAAGCAGGCGGCCTGAGGAAGCGGCGAAACGACGCCTGGGGGCCGGGCGGGAGCAAGCCTCCCGCCCGGATCGCCCCGCTGGCATGTGCGCAGCCCATGCTGCGCCTCCCGGCGCTAGTCGGGATGTGTTGGTCTTGCGGCCGGGTGCGTCATCGGAGGAGGTTCACCGCATCCGATGACGCGGCTCGGTAGTCCGGTGGAGTGTCCATCCCACACCTCCGAGTTGAACTCGCGTGACGGCGGCCTCGCCGCCACGCTCCAAGTAGATCGCCATCAGAGCGGGCATGTCAAGCCCTCTCGCTGTCCGGTAGTGGGTCCGTTTCTGCAGCGCGCGCTCGACGCCGCCGCGAGGGGCCCGCTATCTCCCGTCCGGATCCGTTCCCGAGACCGGACACAGGGCGCGCTCGACGCGGACGAGGGCGTCGAGGACGGTGACGCCGGCGCCCCGCTGGCCGACGACGACAGGGTTCAGGTCGATCTCGCTCACGCCGCCCTCGAGGCTGCGCGCGGCCTCGCCGAGCCGCATCACCAGGTCCACGGCCGCCGCGAGATCGAGAGGGTCGCCGCCCCGCACCCCATCCCAGAGCGCGCCGATCCTGAGCCCGCGAAGCGCTTCCTCGGCGGCCGCGGCGTCGATGGGCGGTAACAGGAGTTGGAAGTCGCGCAGGGCCTCGATCCGCACGCCGCCGGCGCCGACCAGCACCACGGGGCCGAAGACCGGATCGACCTTGACGCCCAGGGCGAGCTCCAAGCGCCCCGCGGCCTGTCGCTGCACGAGGAAGCCCTCGAGGCGGGCAGCCGGGGCGTGCCGCCGGGCGCCGGCTGCGATGCGCTCGCAGGACGCCGCCACCGCGGCCGCGTCCTGCAGGCCCAGCTCCACGCCTCCCACATCGGACTTGTGGAGCAGATCCGGCGAGCAGACCTTCACGACCACCGGGTAGCCGAGCGCCTCGGCGGCCCGCTGCGCCTCGTCGGCGTCCCGGGCCAGCGCGCTCGCCACCAGCGGCAGGCCGAAGGGCTCGAGCAGGCGCCGGCTCTCCCACTCCGAGAGGAATCCCGCGGCGGCGGCGCGCTGCGGATCGATGGCGGGCGCCTCTCGCGGGGGCGCGGGCGCTGCCGCGGCGCGGGCGAGCCAGCGCGGCCGGCGGCGCGTGGCCGCCGCCAGGCAGGCCAGCGACCGCAGCGCCACGGTGGGGTCGTCGAAGGCGAGGACGCCGGCGCGGCGGAAGATGTCCACGACCCAGCGCTGCGGGCAGCTCATGGCCACCACCTTGGCCGTGGCGCGGGCCACCGAGGCGACGTCGCTCGCGAACCGCTGGGTGTCAGGCCCCGACCCGAGCAGCGCGATCTGGAACAGGATGATGTCCACGCCGGGATCGGCCTCCAGCAGCGGCAGCACCCGCATCAGCATGCCCTGATCGGTCAGGAGCTGGGCCGTGAGGTCGACCGGGTTCGCCGCCGGGGCGAAGTCGGGCAGGGCGGCCCGGAGCGCGGCGATGGTCTCGCCCGTGAAGGTGGCCGGGACGAGCCCCAGCTCGGTGCAGAGGTCGATGGAGATCACGCCGAGGCCGCCGGAGTTGGACAGGATCGCGACGCGCGGGCCGGCCTCGCGGTACTGGAGGAAGGCCTGGGGAAGCTGGAGCAGCTCAGCCGGATCGGCCGCGCGGATCGCGCCCCAGTCGCGGAACACGGCGTCGTACACGCGGTCCTCGCCGGCGAGAGCGCCGGTGTGGGAAGAGGCCGCGCGCCGTCCTTCCGCGCTCCGGCCCGACTTGAGGACGAACACCGGCACGCGGTGGCGATGGGCGCGGGCGAGGGCCTCGCGGAAGCGCGCCGCATCCTTGATATCCTCCACGTAGCAGAGGGCCACGCGCGTCTCGTCATCCTCCACGACCACGCCCAGGATCTCCGCGGCCTGGACGTCGGCCTCGTTGCCCGTGCTCACCCAGTAGTTGAGGCCGAGGCCGGCGGCGCGAGCCATCTCGTAGATCATGCCCGCCATGGCGCCCGACTGGCTGACCATGGCGATGGGGCCCGCATCGAGGCGCTCGTCGCGGAACGGCGAGGCGAAGGTGGCGATGAGCCGCGACGGCAGATGGGCGAAGCCCTGGCAGTTGGGGCCGACGACGCGGAGGCCGGTTCGCTCGGCCACCTCGCGGATCCTCGACTGCACCTCGCGGCCGGCCTCCCCGACCTCGGCGAAGCCGCTGCTGAAGACGATGGCGACCTTCACGGCCGCGGCGGCTGCCGCCTCCAGCGTCTCCAGGACGAGCGAGGCGGGAACCACGACGATGGCGAGGTCCACGGCGTCCGGGATCGCCGCGAGGGAGGGATAGGCCGGCAGCCCCTGGACGGTCGGGCGTCCGGGATTCACCGGGAAGACCTGCCCCGTGTAGCCGTGCCGGAGCAGGAAAGCCAGGGGCCGGCCGCCGATCTTGATCGGATCATCGGAGGCGCCCACGACGGCGATGGCGCGGGGGCGAAACAGGGCATGCAGGGCGGCGCTGCGGGCTTCGCGTTCCGGGCCGGTCACGGGCAGAGAGTATACCCCGCGCGCCGCCGCGCGGCCTTCGATTTGACAGCGGCCGGGGCCCGCGTATGATCGCTCTCACCGTGACGGTTCCGGCCAGACCACCTCGTCCCGGCCGGCGCGGGGATCCGGGCCGGCGGGGACCTCGATGATCCGGCGTGACGCGGGCTTCGCGCTTGTCGTCGCGCTGAGCACCGCGATCCTGCTCGGCCTGCTGGCGGGGCTCGCGACCGGGGTGGGGCGGCCGTACCCGGGGTTCTTCTTCGGCGTCGACTACCGGATCTTCCCCGTGGAGGACGCCGCCCGCGCGGCAGGACTCGCGCACGGAGACCGCCTCGTCTCCGTCGACGGCGCCGCCCCCCTCAGGCTGATGGCGGAGGTGCGGGGCGGGCGCACGCCCATCCGCTACGAGGTCGAGCGCGCCGGCCGGCGCTTCCAGGTGGAGCTGGCCCCGACCCGCTTCACGTGGGCCCACCTCGTCGGCCATTTCGGGGGCTTCTTCCTCGTCTCCGCGATCATGCTGGCGGCGGGGGTCGGAGTCTACGTCCAGAACGCGCGGGCCCGGCCCAACCGGAACTTCCTCGTCTACATGTGCCTCTGGGCCGTCTCCAACGTCGCTGCGCCCGAGGCCGTCCTCGGCCCGGACAAGTACGGCGCCGTGCTCCTCGGCTTCCTGCCCCCGCTCCTCTCGGTGCACGGCTGGGTCTTCTTCCTGACCTACCCGACCAACCCCGCGCGCGAGGTCTGGCTCGGCCGCCACCGGGTGATCCCGCGCCTCTACGCCGCCGCCGTGACCGTGGGCATCCTCCTGTCCCTGGTCTTCGTGGGCATCAACCTGCTCGCGCCCGCCCTGCTGGTCGAGGGCTGGATCTACCCGGCGGCGTGGACCTTCCAGGTCGCCCTGGCCGTCGTGTCCTTCCCGATCAAGACGGGCGCGTTGCTCGACACGCGCCGGCGGGCGGCCTCGCCGCTCATCAACCAGCAGACCACGGTGTTGCTCCTCGGCATCGCCCTCGGCCTCGGCGGGTGGCTGGCCTTCATGCTCATGCCCCTCACCCATCTCTACGAGGGGCCGGTGAGCCCCCAGGCGGGCTCCGCCTTCGTGCTCCTCTACCCGGCGGCCATCGCCTATGCCACGATCCGCTACCGGCTCTTCGACGCCACCGTCGTGATCCGGCGCTCCGTGGTGTACGCCGCCCTGGCCGGCCTCATCACCGGCGCCTACGCCCTGGCCATCGCGGGGGCGAACCTGCTCCTGGCCCAGGCCGATCTCGCGCGGTCGCCGTGGTTCTCGGCCGCCTTCGTCTTCGCGGTGGCGCTGGCCTTCAATCCGCTGCGGGACTGGCTCCGCCGGGTCGTGGACCGCACGTTCTTCCGCGAGCGCTACGACTACGCGCGCACGATCCGGGCCCTGGCGCGAACGATGACGAGCCTGCTCGACCTGGACGAGATCACGCGGCGGCTGACGACGACGATCGAGGCGGCCATGCACGTGCGCTCGGTGAGGCTCGTGGTGGGGCCGCCCGCGGGCGCGCTCACGCCGCTCCTGGCCGCGGCCCCCGGGGCGCTCTCGCGCTACCAGGTGGCCGCCGACCCGCGCTTCGCCCCGCTGGCCGCCGGGGCCCTCGACGCCTACCGCGGGCTCCAGGCCGAGGTGATCGTGCCGCTGCGCTTCCAGGACGAGCTGCGCGGGCTGCTGCTCATGGGCCCGAAGCGCTCGGAGGCCGCCTACACGGCGGAGGACCTGGGGCTGCTGGAGACCCTGGCCGATCAGGCCGCCGTGGCGGTGGCCAATGCCGAGGCTCATCGCCAGGTGGTGGACTACGCGCACCAGCTCGAGCGGAGCCTCCTGATCCGCACCAACCTGGCCAAGTTCGTCCCCCAGCGCGTCCGCGAGCTGATCGAGGAATCCCCGGAGGCGCCCTCCCTCGACAAGCGCGAGACCGAGGTCACCGTCCTCTTCGCCGACATCACCGGCTACACCCGGCTCTCCGCACGGCTGGCGCCCGACGCGCTGGATGCCCTGGTCGAGCGCTACTTCGGCGCCTTCCTCGACGAGATCGTCAAGCACGGCGGCGATGTCAACGAGACGGCGGGCGACGGGCTCATGGTGATCTTCCACGAGGGCGAGCACTGGCGCGCGGCGGTGGAGGCCGCGCGCGCCATTCACCGGCGGGCCGGCGAGCTGAACGCGGAGCTGGCCGGGCGCTTCGACCCGCTCGCCATGCACATCGGGATCAACACGGGCCCCGCCCTCCTGGGCGCCACCAAGATCGAGGGGCGGGCGGGGACGCGCTGGACCTACACCGCCTCCGGCCTCACCACCAACATCGCGGCCCGGCTGGCCGCGGTGGCGGAAGGGGGCGAGATCGTGATCAGCGAGGACACGGTCGGTCGCCTGGGGGCCGGTCTTCCCCTGGAAGACCTCGGGCTGCGCGAGCTCAAGAACGTCGAGCACGCCCGCCGGCTCTTCCGGCTCCGATAGCCCAGGGTATATCGACCCCCGGACCCTCACCCGAGAACAGGAGGATCAATGACCACTCCCATCCGCGTGCTGGGCTTTGCGGGAAGTCTCCGGAAGGACTCCTTCAACCGGGCGGCGCTCCGGACGGCGGCGGAGCTACTCCCGGAGAGCATGAGCCTCGAGGTCTTCGACCTGCGGCCCATTCCCCTCTACGATGGCGACGTCGAAGCCGCGGGGCTGCCCGAGCCGGTGCGGGAGTTCCGGAGCCGCATCACGGCCGCCGACGCGCTCCTCATCGTGACCCCCGAGTACAACTACTCCATGCCTGGCGTCCTGAAGAACGCCATCGACTGGGCCTCACGGCCTCCCGATCAGCCGATGAACGGCAAGCCCGTCGCCATCATGGGCGCTTCCCAGGGCGGGTTCGGCGCCGCGCGCGCTCAGTACCACCTGCGCCAGACCTGCGTGTTCGTCAACATGCTGCCGGTCAACAAGCCCGAGGTCTTCATCTCCGCGGCGCATCAGAAGTTCGACGCTCAGGGCCGCCTGACGGACGAATCCGCGCTCAGGGGGATCCGCGCGCTGCTCGAGGCTCTCGCGGCGTGGACCCGGCGGCTCGCGCGCGCGTGACGGTGACCGGCCGGATCCGCTTCGACCACGTCGCGATCGGCGTCCCGCGCATGGCGGAGGAGGCGCCGTTCCTTGTCGGCGCGCTCGGCGGGACGCCCGAGGCGGCGGGCAGGGCGCCCATGGAGGGATCCATGACCGACAGCGAGGCCAACCACCGAGGGAGCGAGGCACGTGGGCGTGCCGATCATCCGGGCGGCGCTGCTCACGGCCAGGGACGTCTTGGCCGAGAGGGAAGGGAGGACGGCATGAGGCATCGGATCGCGGTGATTCCCGGCGACGGGATCGGCAACGAGGTGCTGCCCGAGGGCATGCGGGTCCTCGAGGCGGCGGGGCGCCGATTCGCCTTCGAGCTGGAGTGGACGACCTTCGACTGGAGCTGCGAGCGCTTCGCCAAGACCGGGAGCATGATGCCCGAGGACGGCCTCGACCGGCTGCGGCAGTTCGAGGCCATCTTCCTCGGCGCGGTGGGGTTCCCCGGCGTCCCCGACCACGTCTCGCTGTGGGGGCTTCTCATCCCCATCCGGCGGGGCTTCCGGCAGTACGTCAACCTGCGTCCGGTGCGGCTTCTGAAGGGCGTGCGCTCTCCGCTCGCCGGGCGCGGGCCCGCCGACGTCGACATGCTGATCGTGCGCGAGAACAACGAGGGGGAGTACTCGGAGATCGGCGGGCGGCTCTACCGCGGCACCCCCGAGGAAGTCGCCGTGCAGACGGCGATGTTCACCCGCTCGGGCTGCGACCGCGTCATGCGCTACGCCTTCGAGCTGGCCATGAAGCGCCCCCGCCGGAAGGTCACGTCGGCGACCAAGTCCAACGGCATCATCCACAGCATGCCCTACTGGGACGAGCGCTTCGCGGCCATCGCCCGGGAGTACCCGGAGGTCAAGACCGACCAGTACCACATCGACATCCTCACCGCCCACTTCGTCCAGCACCCCGACTGGTTCGACGTGGTGGTGGCCTCCAACCTCTTCGGCGACATCCTCTCGGATCTGGGGCCGGCCATCGCCGGCTCCATCGGGCTGGCCCCGGGGGGCAACATCAACCCGGAGAAGGAGCACCCCTCGATGTTCGAGCCGGTGCACGGCTCGGCGCCCGACATCGCCGGGAAGGGGATCGCAAACCCGATCGCCCAGATCTGGACGGGCGTCATGATGCTCGAGCACCTGGGGCACGCCGATGCCGCGGGCGCCGTGGTGGCGGCCATCGAGCGCGTGGTGGAGGAGGGCGCCGTGCTCACGCGCGACTTGGGTGGCAAGGCCTCGACGGTCGAAGTGGGGCAGGCGATCGCGGCCCTGATCTAGCTGCAGGCTCGTGGTGTCCGTGAGATGATGGACACACCGGGCCGAGCCACCCGCTTCGAGAAAGGAACCGTGATGCGCACGATCGCGCTGTGGTCACTCGTGGTCCTGCTGGCCGGCGCCTCCGGCGCCCCCGCCGCCGGACAGGAGCTCAAGACCGAGGAGGAGAAGACCCTCTACGCGCTGGGCCTCGCCATCAGCACCAACCTGGCCGTGTTCGGGTTGAGCGCGGCCGAGCTGGAGCTGGTCAAGGCCGGGCTCACCGACGGCGTGCTGAGCAAGGAGCGAAAGGTCGACCTCCAGACCTACGGGCCCAAGATCAAGGAGATGCACGCCGCGCGGGCAACGGCGGCGGCGGCCGCGGAGAAGAAGGCGGGCCAGGCGTTCCTCGACAAGGCGGGCGCCGAGAAGGGGGCGGTCAAGACGGCCTCGGGCCTGATCGTCACCACGATCAAGCCCGGCGCCGGGCCCTCCCCCAAGGCCACCGACAAGGTGAAGGTCCACTATCACGGCACGCTCCCCGACGGCACCGTCTTCGACAGCTCGGTGCAGCGGAACGAGCCCGCCACCTTCCCGCTGAACGGCGTGATCCCGTGCTGGATGGAGGGCGTCCAGCTCATGAAGGTGGGCGGCAAGAGTCGGCTCGTCTGCCCGCCCACCCTCGCCTACGGTGACCGGGGGGCGCCGCCCCGGATCAAGCCGGGCGCCACGCTCGTCTTCGAGGTGGAGCTGCTCGAGATCACGAAGTAACGGCCGCCCTCGCCGGCGATGCCGGAGCTGCCGGAGGTCGAGACGGCGCGCCTGGCCGCCCAGCGCGTGGCGGCCGGGCGGCGCATCGTCCGCGTCTGGTGCGCGGCCGATCCCCTCGTCTTCGAAGGCCGCCCACCCGCGCGAGTCCGGCGGGCGCTCCACGGCCGGCTCGTGCGGGCGGTGCGCCGCCACGGCAAGCATCTCTGGTTCGAGCTGGACCGGCGACCCTGGCCCTCCTTCCACTTCGGGATGGCCGGCGGCTTTCACATGCCGGGGGCCGCGGGGGTGAAGCTGGTCTCGAGCGGCCGGCTCGGTGCGCGGCCCGGCTGGCCGCCGCGCTTCACCAAGCTCCGGCTCACCTTCGACGACGGCGGCGAGCTGGTGATGACCGACGCCCGCCGTCTCGGCCGGATCCGCCTGCGCGAGGATCCCCGGAGCGAGCCCCCGATCGGCCTCCTCGGGTTCGACGCCCTCCTCGAGCTGCCGCCGCCCCGGCGGTTTCTCGCCCTGCTGCGCGCGCGCGCCGCGCCCGTGAAGGCGCTCCTGCTCGACCAGTCCTTCGGCGCCGGCGTGGGCAACTGGATCGCCGACGAGGTGCTGTATCAGTCCCGCATCGATCCACGCCGGCCGGCCCACTCGCTGTCCGGCGAGGAGGCTCGCCGGCTCCGCAACCGGCTGAGGTCGGTGATCGCCACCGCCGTCAGGCTGCGGTCGGACAGCGATCGCTTCCCGCGTGCGTGGCTTTTCCACCATCGATGGGGCCGGAACGCCGAGGCGGTGACGGCGCGGGGGGAGCGGATCCGGCACCTCACCGTGGGGGGACGAGCCACGGCCTGGGTGCCGGCGGCGCAGCGGTGACGCGCGGCCTCCCGGTGCCGCCCCCGCCGGGCGGGGTGATGCGCGCCGGGCATCTCCGCGGGGTCGCTCGCGCGCTCAGCCCGCGCGGTACTTCTTCTCCGCGCCCGCCGTCAGCGCCATGCCGTGGCCTGGCCGGTCCGGGATGCGCAGGGCGCCATCCTCCCAGCGCGGCGTCTCGGCCCACAGATCGGGCGGCGCCCAGTCCATGTACTCCACCAGGAAGCCGTTCGACAGGGCGCCGACCACGTGGACGGACAGCTCGTGCACCACATGCGGCGAGACCAGGACCGAGTGGGCGGCGGCGAGACGCGCGATCCGCAACGTCTCGCTGAAGCCGTTGGCGCGGCAGACGTCGGGCATGAGGTAGCGGGCGGCCCGGCGCTCGATCAACTCCCTGAATTCGAAGCGGGAGTAGTTGTTCTCGCCGGTGGCCACCGGGATGCGGATGCTGCCCGCCACCTCGGCGCAGGCGGCGAGGTCGTCGGCCAGCACCGGCTCCTCGTACCAGACGAGATCGAGATCCTCGAGCAGCGCCGCCTGGCGCATGTTGCCGAGGACGTCGAGGCGCTGGTTGACGTCCACCATGAGCCGCACGTCGGCGGGCAGGGCTGTCTTCACGGCCTCCACGCGCTGGCGGTTCACCCGGGGATCGGGGTGGTGGATCTTCATCTTGTAGTAGCGGCAGCCGAGGGCGACATAGCGCTGGGCCTCGGCGACGAGGTCGTCCACCGTGTAGGGGCCCCAGCCGCCGCTCCCGTAGGCCGGGACCCGGTCGGTCACTGCGCCCCAGAGCTTGTAGAGGGGCAGGCCCGCGGCCTTGCCCACGAGGTCCCACAGCGCGATGTCGAGCGCGCTCAGCGCGTAGGCGGCCACGCCCTGGCGCTTGATGCCGCGGTCGGCCCGGTACATCCGCTCCCACAGCCGCTCCACGAAGAGCGGGTCCTCGCCGACCAGGAGCGGCTTGAGCCGGGTCTCCAGGTAGACCAGGATCGCCTCGGCGCCGCCGCCCCCGAAGGCCAGGCTGTAGCCCAGCCCGGTGAGCCCCTCGTCGGTGTGGAGCTGGGCGAAGACGAGCCGGTGCTCGGGGAACTCCAGCCCGACGGGCTTGGGCGTCGGGATACGGAGGACGAAGCTGTCGATGGCGGTGATCTTCATGGATCCGCTCCGGCCGTCGTCTACACGGGCTTCGCCACGACGTGGACGGCGACCTCGGTCGCGACCGCGACCGTGCGGTAGAGCGGTCAGCGGCTCTTGTACGTCTCCACCAGCGCCTCGGCCTGGGCCTGGTCCACCCCCATGATCTCGAAGCGCATCGAGACCGACGCGAAGCGCGGCTCCGGGGGCGTCCGCACGCCCTCGATGGTGACATGCATCTCCTTGACCGGCACACCCTTCTCGCGGGCATGCATCTCGATGAGCGTGACGCCGCACGAGGACACGCCGGCCAGGAAGGCCTCGCTGTTGGTCAAGGCGTCGTCCCTGGGATGCGTGGAGGAGTCCAGCACCAGCGACACGCCCCGCGCGCCGCTCACCGAGCGGCCGATCAGCCCGCTCGAGGACGACCGCACCGTCTCGATCTTGGATTCAGCCATGGAAGCACCTCCCCGGACGCCTGCTGCCAACGTGTCCTCTCGCCCCGAGCGCGAGGGGTTGCGAGATCACTGCGCACGCCCACACCCGGCCGTCCCGGCCGACGACCACGTCCTCGGGGCGCGCTGGAGGCCCTCTCCCTACCCGAGTCAAGGTCTTCCAGCGGACCCGGGCCCGGGCCATCAGTACCCTTCGTCGAGGAGGGGGAAGGCGCTCGTCACGTGCGCGGGGCCTACCGGAGACGCCGGGTGGAGGTAAGACTGGTCGAGCGCGGTGAAGCTGCTCACCCCGAGCAGCCCCAGGCAGATCCTGATCTCGTCCTCCAGCAGCTCGAGGACGCGGATGAGGCCCGCCTCCGCGCCGGCCGCCAGCCCGACGCAGGCCAGCCGCCCGATCCCCACGCATTGCGCGCCGAGCGCCATGGCCTTGACGACGTCGCTCCCCCGCATGAATCCACCGTCGACGATGATCGTGGCTCGGCCGCCCGCTGCCTCCACCACCTCGGGAAGGATGTCCATGGTGCCGCGGCCGTGGTCGAGCTGACGGCCGCCGTGGTTCGAGACATAGATGCCCTCGACGCCGTGCTCGCAGGCAAGGGCGGCGTCCTCGGCAGTCGCGATGCCCTTGAGGATGAGAGGGGCGTCGTGGGTGTCCTTGAAGCGCTTGACGTGGTCCCAGGTGAGCCCGGCCTGGAAATCGAACCCGGCGGCGCGCGCGCGCCACGGCTTCACGAACCGCCGGGCGAGGTCGCGCTCCCGCCGGCTGTAGACGGCCGTGTCCACCGTGAGGCAAAAGGCGGCGTAGCCGTGGTCCACGGCGCGCCTGACGTGGTCGTCCACCCAGGCATCGTCGCCACGGACGTAGAGCTGGAAGATGCGGAAGTTGTCGGCGGCGGCGGCGACCGCCTCGAGGCCCGGGTTGCAGACCGAGCTGAGCATCTGGGGCGCGCCGAACTCGGCCGAGGCGCGGGCGGCGGTGGCGCCGCCGCCCGACGTGAAGGTCTCGATGGAGCCGATGGGCGCGAGCATGACCGGGATCCGCACCGGCTTGCCGAACAGGCTCGCGGCGCAGTCGATCTTGGAGACATCCCGCAGCACCCGCGGCCGGAAGGCGATCGCATCCAGGGCCTGGCGGTTCCGCCTGAGCGTGGTCTCGGTCTCGGCGCCTCCGACCAGGTAGTCCCAGGGCCCCGGCGCCAGGCTGAGCCGCGCGGCCTTGACGATCTCGTGAAGCGTCTGGAACCGATCCTCGAGATTCGACGCCATGGCCATCTCCGGTGTGCTCTAGCTCGCTGAGCGTGGGATGACGCTAGCAAGGAAGCGCGAGAATTACAAGCCACCTCACGCATGTATCTCAGCAGATCTCAACCAGAACACACCGACTAGATTCGGGGTGAGGATCAACACCCGCCTCGCCTGGCATGGCGGCGCTATCTCACCTGGCGCCAGGCCGCTTCCACCTCCCATGTGCGATTGACGACCGTTCCCGGAATTCGGGGCACGAGACCGGCACTCGCGTGGCGGATTCCGGTGTGGCGCGGTCGGCTCCCCGGGACAAGATCGCCCACGCGGGGTTTTCTTCTCGCGGAACGGCGTGGGCGGTGGGGACGACCGACAGTCGAGCGCGCGATAGCCCTCAAACATGCGGTAGCCCAACGACGAGACGTGCGGTACCCTGACGGCGAGGTAAGAAGATGGAACCCACAACAATTCCGGAACCCGCCGGGTTCAGCGACCTGTCCAAGGCAGAGCAAATCCGCTATCTGCAAGCACTCTGGGACCGCATCGCCGAGAGGCCGGGCGAGATTCCGGTTCCCGAGTCGCACCTCGCGCTCGCGGAGGAGCGGCTAGCCGAGTACCGCCGAGATCCAAGCCGCGCGCAACCGGCCCGCGAAGTGTTGGATCGGCTTGCGAAGAAGGAGCGGTGACCGAGTATCGGCTGGTTGCTGAGCCGCGTGCTGCTCTCGATGTCGCGGCGACGTTCGACTGGTACGAGAAGGAGCAAGCCGAGAACGGCCGCCACAGGGGCTCCAGATCGGCGACGAAGCACGGGACGTCTCCGAAGTGCGGGTAGCTCGCGAGACGCCGTCGCATCCCGCTTGCGATGGGATACACTCCGGCCCGCTCCAGGGCCGGCCCCGTGAAGAGAAGAAACCCGCCGCCGCTCCCAGGACGAGGGAGCGGCCGGCTACTCGATCCTTCAGCGCGGCCCGTCGCCGCGCATCGCCGCCCAGAGCCGCTCGGCGGTCAGGGGCATGTCGAGGTGGGTCACGCCGAAGGGCGTCAGCGCGTCGACCGCCGCGTTGACGACGGCGGGCGGGATGGCGATGCAGCCCGCCTCGCCCAGGCCCTTGGCGCCAAGCGGGTTGCGCGGCGACGGCGTGTGCATCTTCTCGATGGTCACCGGCGGCACCTCGTCGGCATGGGGCAGCGCGTAGTCCATGAGCGTGCCGGTGAGGAACTGGCCCGCCTCGTCGTAGACGACGCGCTCGAGCAGGGCCTGGCCCAGGCCCTGGGCGAGGCCGCCGTGGAGCTGGCCCTCGGCCAGGAGTGGATTGATGATGGTGCCGGCGTCGTCCACCCAGACCAGCCGCTCGACGCGCAGCCGTCCGGTCTCGCGCTCGATCGCCACCGCGCACACCACGGCCCCGAAGCTCCACACCTCGCCCTCCGGCTGGAAGTAGGTCGTCGCCTCGAGGCCCGGCGTCTCGCCGGCGGGAAGCGCGCTGCCCCCGGCGTAGGCCGCGGTCGCGACCTCCCGCCAGGTGACGCGCCGCTGCGGCACCCCGGCCACCTGGAAGCCGCCGGCCACGGGGACGACATCGGCCGCTGCGGCCTCGAGCAGCTTGACGGCAATCCGCCGGCCCTTGTCGCGCACCACCTGCGCGACCTGGACGAGCGCCCCGCCACCGAGGGCGGTGGAGCGGCTGCCGAAGGTGCCGAAGCCCTCGGGCCCGCTGCGAGTGTCGCCATGGAGCACCACGACGTCGTCGGGCGCTACGCCCAGGTGATCCGCGACGACCTGCGCGAATGTGGTCTCATGACCCTGTCCGTGGGCGCTCGAGCCGGTGATCGCGGTGACCCGACCCGAGCGCTCGACCTTGACGCTGCCGCTCTCCCAGCCGAGGGCGCAGGGCTCCACGTAGCTCACCACGCCCACCCCCACCACCTCGCCGCCGGCCCGCCGCTCCGCCTGGGCGCGGCGGAGCCCGGCGTAGTCCGCGGCGGCCAGCGCGCGCTCCAGCGCCTCCGGGTAGTTGCCCGAGTCGTAGACCTGGCCGGTGACGGTGCGGAAGGGGAAGCGGTCGGGTGGCACGAGGTTGCGCCGCCTGAGCTCGGCGGGATCGAGGCCGGCGGCGCGCGCCGCGGTGTCCATGAGCCGCTCGATGGCGAAGCAGGCCTCGGGGCGTCCCGCGCCGCGGTAGGCGGCCACCGGCGTGCTCGTGGTGAGCGCGCCCACCACCTCGATGTCGCAGGCGGGCACCATGTAGGCCCCGGGCAGGAGGCGCGCGTGGTTCCACGGCGGGCCGGCGGCGGCGTTGAGGAGCGAGGCGCCCAGCGGCGAGGTGATGCGCGCGCGGAGCGCCGTGATGCATCCGCCGCCGTCGACGCCCAGCTCGGCCTCGCACACGGAGCCGCGCCCATGGTTGGTGGTCAACATGTCCTCGCTGCGCGTCGCGGTCCACTTCACCGGGCGCCCGAGGCGATGGGCGAGCCAGGCGAGGAGCACGTCCTCCCGATACGGGCCACTCTTGACGCCGAAGCCGCCACCCACCTCGGGCGCGATCACGCGGACGCCCGCCTCGGGCAGCCCCAGCAGGCGCGCGACCTCGCCCCGGATGCGGAACGGCGCCTGGCACGACACCCAGAGCGCGAGCTCTCCTGCCGCGGCGTCCCAGCGCGCCAGGACGGCGCGCGGCTCGATGGGTACGCCGGCGATGCGCGCCTGGGCGATCCGGATCGAGGCGCGGTGCGCGGAGCGCGCCAGCGCGCCGGCGGCGTCTCCCTCGCGGAGCGGCCGCGCGAAGACGCGGTTGTTCGGCGTCTCACCGAAGAGGCGGGGCGCGCCGGCGGCCACCGCGGCCTCCGGCTCGGGTGCGGCGGGCAGGGGCTCGTAGTCGACGGCGATGCCCTCGACGGCGTCGTGCCCGGCGGCCGCCGTCTCGGCCACGACGGCGGCCACCGGCATGCCCGCGGCGACGACCACGCCGTCGGCCAGGATGGGGTGCGGAGGCACCTTCATGTCGGGGATGAGGCGGTTGACCGGCATGGGTCCGAGGTGGCGGACCTCGTCGCCGGTGACCACGGCGACCACACCTGAGGCGCGCCGTGCTGCCTCGACGTCGAGCCGCGCGATACGGGCGTGGCCGTGCGGGGAGCGGAGGAGGACGACGTGAAGACATCCGTCCACCCGGAGATCATCGACGTAGGTCCCGGCGCCCACCAGGAGCTTCGGGTCCTCGCGTCGCCGAAGCGGGCGTCCGATCCAGCCTCCGTCCACGCCGTGATGCCGGTCGATGTGGTGAGCCATGAGATCCCTCAGCATGCTAGCACGAGCCGTGCGCGGCCCATGACGGCGCGAGGAGATCGGCCGGGTCCCACGACCGTTGTCGTCAGCATCGACGCAGCCGGTCAGGCCCGGCGGCGCCGGGTGGCGATCTCCGCGCCGTCCTTGAGGGTCGACGTAGTTGGTCGTCGTGTCGATGACGCCGGGAAGCAACACCATGGAGCCGGGCAGCGAGTGGCGCTCGAGCCCCTTGTACTCGTGTCCTACAACGTGCGCAGGGCCACGGTCACGGGCAGCCGCGCGGCCCGGATGGCGGGAAACAGGCCGCCGGCCGCCCCGATCACGAGCGCCCACAGCAGGCCTTCGGCCAGGAGGCCCGGCGTCACCCGGAAGTCGAACGCCACCTGGGAGAAGGTGCCGAAGTTGAGCGTGGACAGCGAGGCGCCGCCGCAGTAGAGGTACGCGAGCGCCCCACCGACCCCGCCCCCGAGCAGTGCCAGCAGCAGCGCCTCGATCATGACCGAGACCACCACCGGGAGGCTGCCAAAGCCGATCGCGCGCAGCGTGGCGATCTCGACCTGGCGGCTGGCGATCGCCGAGTACATGCAGTTGAGCGCGCCGAAGGTCGCCCCGACCGCCATGAAGGTGGCCACGGTGTAGCCGAGCACGTTGATGAGGTTCGACAGGACCTTGGCCTGCCGGGCGTAGTACTCGGGCTCGCGCAGCACGTTGATCGAGAAGCGCGGGTCTCGGCTGACCGAGTCCTTGAAGGCGGTGACGCCCGCGTCCGCGCCGTCGGCGAGCTTGGCGGTGAGCGACTGGTACCCCCGCCGGCGGAACGCCGAGATGGCGACCTCCACGTCGGCCCAGATCTCGGATTCGTGCACGTCACCGCCGCTCTCGAAGATCCCGACCACGGTCCAGTCGCTGTCCCGGAAGCCGATCCTGGAGCCGATGGTCAAGCCCGCGAACTCCTGCGCTGCCTTCCGGCCCACCATCACCTCGCGGACGCCCCGCTCGAAGCGGCGCCCGTCGACGATCCGGACCTCGTCGCGGATCGCGAAGGCCACCGGCTGCACGCCCCGGAACGGCACGTTGTTGGGGCTGGTCTCCCCCTTGCGCGGCAATTCCACCATCACCACCAGCTCGGCCGAGGCGAGCGGGCGGCCCTCGGCGTCGCGGGCGACACCGGGCAGGGCCGCGAGCAGCGCGGCCTGGTCACGCTCCACGCCGCTGGACATCTCGGCGTCCGAACCCGCGCGAAGCATGATCACGCGATCGTTGCGTCCGGTGCTCGCCAGCGTGTGGCGGAAGCCCTCCGACATCGCCATGACCGACACCAGCACGCCGACGACCCCCGCGATCCCGACCACGACGACCAGCGACGGGCCGAGGCGCTGGGGGATGGTGCGGAGGTTGAGGAACGTGATCTCAACGACCTGGGTGAGCCAGCGCATGATCCTTTGTCAGTCCGCGAACATGGGGGAGGCGGAGCTGCGGTCGGATGCCGTCATCGGTGTCCCGAGAGCGCCTCGACGATCCTGAGCCGCCGCGCGCGGAGCGCGGGCGGGAGCCCGACGGCGAGCGCCACCGCGAGCGCGATGCCGATGGCCAGGAGCCAGGTGCCGGCGCTCACGAACAGCGGCGGGAAGCGGCCGCCGGTGGAGCCGTTCAGGACGGGCAGCGCGCCCGTGGCGCCGGCCATGCCCAGCCCGCCGCCGATGAAGAGCAGCAGGACGGCCTCGGCCAGGACCAGCGCCGTGAGCGTGCCGTCGGGAAAGCCCACGGTCTTGAGGATCGCCAGCTCGGGGATGCGCTCGCGAATGGACTGCGCCATGGTGTTGCCGGTCAGGATCAGGATGGTGAAGAACACCGCGGCGAGGATGCGGGTGACCAGCGCGCCGATGTCGCCGATCTGCCTGGCGAAGCCGATGGCGAACTCCTTCTCGGGCTGCGTCTTCGTCTCGTCGGGGGAGTTCACGAACAGCCGGTCGATCTCGGCGGAGATGGCCCGGGCCTGGGCAGAGTCGGCGATGCGCACGATATACCAGCCGGTCTTGCCCTTGCCGAACTGGCGCGCCTCGTCGAAGTAGGCGGCGTTGATCAACACCAGGTCGGTGTTGCCACGCTGCGCCGGGTCGTCGGCGTCGAGGACGCCGACGAGGTCGAACTCCCAGTTCAGGCTGCCGTCGGTCTTCGGGTGGATCTCCGAGCTGATCGGCAGCTTCTGGCCGAGCTTCCACCCGAAGCGGTCGACCAGGCGCTTGCCCGCCACGGCGCCCGTGCGCGTCTTGATGAACACGTCCCGCTGGGCCGGCGCGATCACGAACTCCGGATACATGTCGAGGTAGCGCTTGGGGTCCACCGCGAACACCGGGAACGCGTTGCTCTCGTTCTGGTACTTGGCGCCGAACCAGTCCGCGTGCGCCACCCCCGCGACGCCCCGCACCAGCTCGATGCGGCGCAGGTAGGAGATCGGCAAGGGCTCGATGATGGAATAGCGGGCGGTGGTGACCAGGCGCTTGGCGTCGGCCGTGTCCACCCCCGACTCGAATGCCGTCTCCACCGCCTGGAGCAGGCCGAACAGGAGGAACGCGACGGCCACGGAGAGCAGGGTCAGGATGGTCCGCGTCTTCTTCCGGAAGAGCCCGGCCCAGAGGAGCGGCAGGTATCTCATGGCGCGCCGTCCCCGGCCGCCAGCGTGCCCTTGTCCAGACGGAGCCGCCGGCGCGCGTACTCGGCCGCCTTGGGGTCGTGCGTCACCATCACGATCGTCTTGCCGTGGTCGCGGTTGAGCATCTGGAGGAGCGTCAGGATCTCGTGCGCCGTCCCGCGGTCGAGATCGCCGGTGGGCTCGTCGCAGACCAGGAGCGTGGGGTCGGACACGATGGCGCGGGCGATCGCCACCCGCTGCTCCTGGCCGCCCGACAGTTCCCGCGGCTTGTGCCTGGCGCGGTCGCTCAGGCCCACCAGCGTGAGCGCGATCTCGGCGTTCTTCCGCCGCTGCGCCGCCGAGAGGTTCGTCAACAGCAACGGGAGCTCCACGTTCCGCTGGGCCGACAGCACCGGGAGCAGGTTGTAGAACTGGAACAGGAAGCCCACATGGGCGGCGCGCCAGCGTGACAGCTCGCCGCTCGAGAGCCGGTCGATGCGGAGGCCGCCCACGACGATGCTCCCCGCCGTGGGCGTGTCGAGCCCGCCGATCAGGTTCAACAGGGTGGTCTTGCCCGAGCCGGACGGGCCCATCAGCGCGACGAAATCGCCCCGCGGGATGTCGAGCTCGACGCCGTGGAGCACCTCGATCTGCTCGCTGCCGCGCTGGTACGTCTTCGTCAGGCCGCGGATCTCGACCAGATTGCCCATGCGCGCGCCGCTCACCGAAGAAGCCCGATCATTCGTTCTCGGCCAGCTTCACCACGTCGCCGTCCTTGAGCGACGGGGGCGGCGACAGCACGACCCGCTCGCCGTCCCGCAGCCCGCTCAGGACCCGGCGATTGCCGCCGATGCTCTGCCCGAGGGTGACACTGCGGCGCTCCACGCGGTCACGCGCGTGGACGAAGAGCACGCCCGCGCCGCCCTCCTCGCGGATCGCGTCGACGGGGACCAGCACGCCGGTAGGGGCGACCGTCTGGGGCGCGCCGGCCGGCGGCGCCGGGTTCAGGAACCCCACGCGGACCCCCATGTCGGGCACGATTCGCACGTCCTTCTGCTTGATGGCGATGCGCACCTTGACCGTGGCCTTGCTGCGGTCCGCCGTCGGGATGATGGCGATCACCTCCGCCGGGATCTTCCAGTCCGGATAGGCGTTCAACGTGGCCTCCACCGCCTGCCCCGGCGCGACCCGGTTGATGTAGGCCTCGTTGACGTCCACCTGGATCTCGAGCGAATCCATGTCCACGATGGTGCCGATGCCGGTGCGGGTGAAGCCGCCCCCGGCCGAGATGGGCGAGATCATCTCGCCCGGCTGCGCCGCCTTGGCCACCACGATCCCGCCGAAGGGCGCCCGGATCACCGTGTTGTCGAGCTGCACCTGCGCCACGTCGACCGATTCCTGCGCCACCTTGACCTGTTCGCCGGCGCTGGCGAGCCTCGCCCTCAGCGTGTCGCGCTGGGCGATGGCGGCATCCAGCGCCTGCGCGGCGACGAGCTGCCGGTCGGCGAGCTCCTGCTGGCGCGCGTAGTCCCGCTCGGCCTGGGCCAACTGGGCCCGAATCTCGGCCAGCTGGGAGCGCGCGGCGGTCAGCTGCGCCCGGGCCAGCGCGAGCTGAGCCTTGGCCTCGCTGTCCTCCAGCCGGGCCAGGACGGCGCCCTCCTCGACCCGCATGCCCTCCTCGATCAACACCTCGGCCACCTTGCCCGTGATCTTGGCCGAGACCGTGGCCTGCCGCCGCGCCGTGACGTAGCCGCTCGCATCGAGCACCGAGCCCGCCGCGGGCGCCTGGCTCGCCGCGCGCGCCACCGCGGTTCGCACGGTGGGCCGCTCCGGATGAGCCAGCGCGAACCAGAGCCCCCCGGCCAGCGCCAGCAGGACGCCCGCGGCCACCATGAGCCAGCGCGCGCGCGAGCGCGGGGCGCGGGCCGAGGGGTCAATGCGAAGCTGGTTGAGAAGGTCCGACTTCTCCATGGCACGCTGCGCCTCAGGCGCAGACTTCCCCAGTTTGCCACAAGGGCACGACCGTGTCGCGCGCCCGAGCGCCGGTGGTCGTCGTAGCGCCACGGTACGGGCCCCCGTATCAATGGCCCTGGTACGGATACCAACAGTCTCGAGCTGTGCCTCCATCGAAGCACCGTGTCGACATCGACGTACCGCAGGCTGACCCTCCAACCTCGCGATCTTCGCTGGTGGACCACTGGGTCCTTCAACCCATGACATTTCCATGGACCAACCGCAGCCCTCCGCGCTGTTGTTGACAACCCGCCCAAGCCTTCCTAGACTCCGCTCAGCCCCTGTGGTCTAACCGTCCGGCCCTTCGAGGAAGCGATATGCCTCCGAGAGGCCTCTTCGGCGGAGATGCCTGAAGGCGATGCGCAAGTACGCGCTCCGTCGCCTGCTGCTCTTCGTCCCGACGCTCCTCGGGGCGTCCCTCCTGATCTTCGTTCTGATGCGTCTCGTCTCCGGGGACAGGTCACCGAGCCGGTGACGGCCTGACGGGCCGCCACGGAGCCGGACCAGGCGCGACTTCGGACGCGAGCGAGCATCGAGGCGCAGAGCAGAAAGGAGCATCCCAGGAATGGCCCAGGTCTT
>Ga0302046_10000522_pt1 | contig 38158 bp, 29 predicted proteins | sample RVTome_11_FD_200261 | JGI IMG/M metagenome (GOLD analysis project Ga0302046, IMG submission 200261) | Soil microbial communities from uranium-contaminated site in the Upper Colorado River Basin, Wyoming, United States - RVT147D111 (version 2) ...
CGGCGAGGGATCGCCGCTCCGCCTCGCTCCGCGCCGATTGCGGCCTCGCAAGGCAGAAACGGCCGCAATCCGCGAGGGCCGCTGAGGGGCGGGGATAGGGAGCGGACGCCCGACTACGGGGACGATGCGGCGACAGGCGCGCTCGCTGCGCTCGGTCCCTGGCGGTAGGCGCGAAGGCCGAGGAACATCGCGCCGAAGCCCAGGAACGCGGTCGCCCAGTACGCCAGGAAGCCGATCAGGAACGGGATCTCGAACACCAGGTACAGCACCACGAGCCCGACGACGAGGCCCAAGTACGGAGACGGGTCGCGCGAGCCCACGGACCGCAACATCAGGCGTCCGATCCAGATCGCGACGGGGAGCTTCGCGATGTACAGTCCGATGAGCCACAGCGAGAACGTGACCGCCGCGAGAGGAATCGTGACGACGAGGAAGCACACGATCGCGGCGGCGACCGGCACGACCATGGTCAGGACGAAGCCGACGCCGAGGCTGGGCAGGGCGTCGCCGGCGATGGCCTTCTCGATCGACGGCGCCTGTGTCCGGAAAATCGCGATCAGCACGCAGCCGACGATCAAGGACCACGCCAGCTTGACGAGAATCCAGGCCACGGAGCCGAACGACCAGCCGCTGTCCTCTTCATCCTCCTCGGACTTCTCCACGAACTCCACGCTGCCGGCCACGACGCCCAGATCCTGCAGTCTCTCGACGGGCTGGCGCGAGGTGTAGATCAGGTTCCCTCCCACGCGCGAGGCCGGATCCACGTCGAGCGTGTCGCACGTGATGTTGGCGTCGTGCTCAACCTGTCCAGCCAGTCGGAACTCGCCGACGGTGACTTTGACGCTTTGCGCCGAGCCGGCGAGGGTCATCGCCTGCCCCGACCCCCTGAGGCTTCCGCCCAGCCTGCCTTCGATGGTCACGTTCTGCGCCAAGACGAAGAGGTCGCCGGTGATCACCGCGTTCGGACCCACGGTCACGGTCTGGCCGAGGACCACGACATCGCCCTCGATGGTCCCTTCGATGACCACGGTCTCGCCGCCGATGCGGGCCGAGTCTCCGACCCGGCCGAGGACGTTGACCACCTTGCCCCACACCATCAGGTCGCCTTCGAGATTGCCGGGCACACTAACCGAACCCGCCACGCCGATAACGTCCCCGTTCTGGGTTCCCGCGATGTTGATGGTCTGACCCACGGTGTAGATGTCGCCTGCGTGGGTCTGGCCGGCGGGCAGCGTGTACGACGCGTTCTTGCCCGGCTTGCAGAATTCCAGGGCCCGGGCCGGGCCGGAGGACGCCAGGGCCAGCCCCGCCAGGATCAGGACGGGTCCGCCGGTCGATCTGCGCCCGCGCATCGTGGCGACTCTCATGGCGACTCCCTGGGATCCAGGTTTATCCCACGCCGGCGGCGTTCACAACGCCCGAATGGCCGGCGGTCGGAGCGAGCCCGCGAGCGGTCCGCGGCGGGCGGCCGCCGGTGGCTCACCACGGGATGCGCTCGCGCAGGCGCCGGGCCTGGCGACGGGAGAGCGGCACCACGGTCTTGGCCTCGTCCTTGAGGACGATCTGGAACGTCCCGGCTTCCTCGGGGAGGATCTCGCCGACGTGGGTGAGGTTGACGAGATAGCCGCGGTGAGTGCGGAAGAACCGGGCGGCGAGCTGCTCCTCGAGCTCGACCAGGGTCCGCTCGACCATGTAGCGCCCACCCGCGGTGCGGGCGTAGACCAGCGTGTCCTCGGCCTCGAAGCACAGCACCTCGTCGGGGTCGAGCAGCAGGATGCGGGCCCCGCGACGCGCGGGGATGCGCTCGGGTGCGCCCTCGCTCCCGCCGGGCGCCGCTCGCTCCGCGGGCCGCGCGGCGAGCGCCTTGATCTGGGGAGCGCCGGTCCGGAGCTGCTCCAGCAATTCGCGAATCGCGGCACCCGGGGGGCCGTCTTCGTGCTGCATCGCGCTGCGTACCCGCTCGACCGCCGCGGCGAAGCGCTTGCGGTCGAACGGCTTCAGGAGATAGTCGAGGGAATTGACCTCGAACGCGCGCACCGCGTACTGGTCGTAGGCGGTGGCGAACACGACCCGCGGCACGTAGGCCAGCTTCCGCAGCACGGCGAAACCGTCCCCCCCGGGAATCTGGACGTCGAGGAAGCACAGATCGGGTCTCTCGCGCTCGATGGTCTCGATCGCGGAGCGGACGTCCGCCGCTTCTCCCACCACGACGACGTCGGGATGGTCCCGCAGGAGGCGGCGCACGCGATCTCGCGCCGGCGCCTCGTCATCGACGATCACGGTCCGTATGCTCACCGCCGAACCCCCTCGAAGAGCGCCGGCCGCCCGTGGCGAACTTCGCCGCCGGCCCCTTCCTCCCTGCGCTCCATGGGGAGCGACAGCCGCGCCACGGTCCCGCGGCCCGAGGCCGCGCGCTCGACCCTCAGGGAGCCCGCGGCGCCGTAGCGCGTCACGACCCTCTGGCGAACGTTGTCGAGCCCGTGCCCTTCGCGGAACAGAAGCTGCGGGTCGTCCCCGGGGCCCGCGCCGCCGTCCTCGATCGCGACCTCGAGGCGTCCGCCCGAGGTGCGAGCGACGACGCGAACCGTCCCGCCCTCCGGCACGGGGGCGATTCCGTGCCGCACCGCGTTCTCGACCAGGGGCTGGAGCAGCAGGCCGGGAACGCACGCCGTGCGGGCGTCCGGCTCGATGTCCCACACCACCTGCAGGCGCGCGCCGAACCGCGCGCGCTCGATGGTCAAATAGCCCTCGACGAACCGGAGCTCTTCGTCGAGACGCACCGACTCGACCTGCGTGGCCACCATCGTGTAGCGAAAGAGGTCGGCCAGCGTCTGCACGACCCGCTCTGCGGCCGGCGGGTCGTCCTCCAGCAGCGACGAGATGGTGTTCAGGGTGTTGAAGAAGAAGTGCGGGTTGATCTGGGCCTGCAGCGCGGCGAGCTCGGCGCGTGCCGCCTGCTCCTCGAGGCGGGCCTCCACGAGGCGGACCTCCTCGACCTCGCGCAGCGATTGCGCGAGCCGATGCCGCAGGCCCTCGTAGGCGTACACCACGACCCCCACGATCAGGGCGACGACTCCGTTGATGGCGCCGAGGGACACGAACTGCCCGAGCTCGCGCAGCAGGAACAGCGGGAACAGGACGACCACGAGCGCGGTCCCGGCCACCGCTCCGGACAGCAGCACGAGGCCCAGCACGGCGAAGCTCGCGACGGGCGGCATGGTCCTGAGGCGCGGGAACAGCACCACGGACGACACCTCCACCGTCCACCCCACCACGTTGGCGAACAGGATCCCGATGAGGATGATCGGCGCTTCTATCCCGCCTTCGCGAAACGCCCCGACGGCCAGGCCCACCGCCGCGCCGGCCGCGGAATTGGCGGCCGTCCACGCCGCGACCTGCAACGCGAGGCGGACGAGCGAGCGATTCACCGCGCCCTCGCCAGCACGAGGGTGACGTCGTCGTGCGCCGCGGCGCCGGCGCTCCACGTCCGGAGCTCGTCCATCACGATACGGATGATGTCGTCCAGGCTGTTCTCGCGGTGCTGCGTGACGATGCGGGCGAGTCGATCGTGCCCGAACTCCTCGTCGGAGCCGTTCGGCGTCTCCACGACTCCGTCGGTGAACAGCGCGACGACGTCTCCGGCGCACAGCTCCACGCGCGCCTCGCCGTACCTCGAATCGGCCATGATCCCGATGGGCAGCCCGCCGTCCTTGAGCCGCACGACGCCGGTGGAGTTGATCAGCAGGGGAGGGTGATGCCCCGCGTTGCTGTACCTCAGGCAGCGTTCCGACTCGTCGTACATAGCGAAGAAGAACGTGGCGTAGCGCGCCGCCGAGGTCGATTCGTGCATGATGTCGTTCAACCGCCGGTTGATCACGGCGGGCGAGATGCTGGCCAGCCCGAGGCTGCGAACCGACGCCTGCAGGCCCGCCATCAGCAAGGCGGCGGGAATGCCCTTGCCCGAGACGTCGGCGATCACCAGTCCCCACCGGCCCTCGCCGAAGGGAAGATAGTCGAAATAGTCGCCGCCCACACCGACGGCGGGGATGCACACGCCCGCGAGCTCGAGACCGGGGATCGACGGCGTGCCGCGCGGGAGGAGCTCGCGCTGGACCTCGCGCGCGATCCCGAGCTCGCGCTCCATGGCTTCCTTCTCCCTGAGCCCGCGGTACGAGGCCTCGATCTGGCGGCGCATCGAGTCGTAGGTGTGGAGCGCGATGCCCACCACGACCGCGAGCGTGGCGTTGACCACGACGATCATCACCACCGTCTGGAAGCGCGCCAGGCTGAACAGCGGCTGGAACAGCAGGATCGCGACGGATCCGAACAGCGTGCCCGAAACCAGGGTCAGCACCTGCAGCAGCAGGCGGACCGCGTAGGGCAGCTTCCTGAACAGCGGGAAGACCACTCGGGCGGAGACCAGGGCCGTGAACCCGACGACCTCGGCGAACAGGACGCTGATCACGAAGATCGGTCCCGGGTCGATTCGCTCGAGAAGCAAGGCGATGCCGGCGCCCACGACGGCGCCGACCGCGGCCCACCCCACGAGCCATCCCGCCATCAGACGAAGCTGCGGCGCCACCATGGATTCGCGATTCGTCGAGTTCATGTCATGTGCCGGAGAAAACGCGCGCGGCGGATTATATACGCGCGAACCGACTCGGGCGCCGACGGAGCCTAGGTCGCTCGAGCGCCCGCCGCGGCGATCGCGACGGCGATGATCGCGCCGGTCGTCGCGCACAGGATCGCGGTCATCCGCGTGAGTCCGGCGCACGCGGCCTCGTCGCCCGCGTCCAGACGAGAGAGTCCGAAGGCCAGGATCGGAGCGGTCGCGAAGGCGCTCCACGCGGCGCGCGGATACTCGCCGAGCGCGACGTTCACGGCGATCGCGAGATAGGCGAAGATCGGAAGCAGCCACATGCCGAGCCGGGCCTGGTCCTGGCCCAGGATCGCGACGATGGACGTGCTCGCCCCTTCCGGATCGCGGCTGAAACGATGCACGTCGTGGAGGTAGGCGAGCGCGGCGCCGTAGAAGCCCAGGGGCAAGGAGGCGAGCGCGGCTCCCACCGTGAACGATCCGCTCTGCGCGGCGTAACCTCCCAGGACGGGAACGAGGCCGAGGCCGGCGAACGCGGCGAGCTGCGGAAGGCCGTGGCCGAGGTCGCGTAGGCCGACGCCGGGCACGCCGTAGAAGATGGCGATCATGAGACCGGCGAAGCCGAGACCGATGGCGAACGAGCCGACCGGCCGGACCAGCAACGCCCCGCAGACCAGGGCGACGGCCAGGAACGTGGCGCCGACGCCCGCGGCCTCGGGCAGGCTCACGAGCCCGGCTCCGATGACCTCGGGCCCTTGCGCGCGGGACGAGTCGTTCTCCATGAGCGGCTCGCGCCCGAGGGTGATCTCCAGGATCGCGACGATCGTCATGGCGCCGAGGAACAGCGTCGCGCCGCCGAGCAGCGCCAGCACGAGCGGCACGAGGCGCAGCTCGTAGGCGTCGTACAGCGCGTAGGCCGTCCCGACGAGAATCGGCGCGATCGCGAGCACGACGTACGGCGCTCGCGCGAGACGCAGCCACAGTCCCAATCGATACACGCCGTCCCCCCGGCCTGCCGCCATGGCGGAGCCGCGTTCTCCCCGTATACTAACCGCAGCCGCGCTCGCGACCACAGCAGGCGGACCCCGGTCGGGCCCGCGACGAGGCTTCGATGGGTTTCGCGGATCGATTCGGACGGATCCACGACGAGTTGCGGATATCGGTCACCGACCGCTGCAACTTGCGGTGCACGTACTGCATGCCGGAGGAGCCGACGTGGTTCCCGCGCGCGGAGATCCTGAGCTACGAGGAGATCGTGAAGATCGTTCGAATCCTGGAGCGGCGGGGCGTGCGGAGATTCCGCGTGACCGGCGGCGAGCCGCTGCTGCGCCGGGATCTCCCGCGGCTGATCGGGATGCTGGCGGCGACTCCGGGAGTGGAGGAGCTGTCGCTGACCACGAACGGGTTGTTGCTCGAGAAGCTGGCGCGCGACCTCGTCGCGGCCGGACTCCAGCGTATCAACGTCAGCCTCGACACGCTCGAACCGCAGCGCTTCCGCGCCCTGACGCGCAGGGACGGACTGGACCGCGTGCTGCGGGGCATCGATCTCGTCGGCGAGCTGGGGCTGCGGCCCGTCAAGGTCAACACGGTGCTGCTCAAGGACGTCAACGACGACGAGATCTTGACGCTGACGGCCGCAGCCCGCGAGCGCGGGTGGGAGCTGCGGTTCATCGAGTTCATGCCCCTCGATAACGACGGGTCGTGGGACCCGTCGCGCGTGGTGTCCGGTGAGGAGGTCCGCCGCCGGATCGAGAGCCGCTGGGCGCTCGAGCCGGACCCCGACGCGGACCCGCGGGCTCCCGCGACACGCTTCCTGTTCGCGGACGGCCGTGGCGCGGTCGGGTTCATCAACTCGGTGACGATGCCGTTCTGCTCGACCTGCAGCCGACTGCGGCTGACGGCCGACGGCAAGCTCACCACCTGCATCTACGCCGCCGAGGAGCTCGACCTCAAGACGCCGCTACGCGCCGGAGTGGGGTCCGAAGCCATCGAGCGTCTCGTCGAGGAAGCCGTCACCCGCAAGGGCCGGGGAGGGGCGCTCGACATCCGCGACACCCGGAGCGCGCTCCCGCTGACCCGCACCATGCACCAGATCGGCGGCTGATCGCAAAAAAAGGGGTCTGACCCCTTTTGGGGGGCTACCGCGTGGCGCGCTCGGCGCCTCGTAGCGAGTTGTAGCTCTGCCCGTCGTCCACGCAGGAATGACCCGGCCACCGGTCGTGCGGCACGCACACCGCCACGGCGCCCTCGCACTGGCCGCCGCGGTCGTCCTCCCCCCGGAACGCAATCCGATAGACGCGTCCGTTGCCCGCACCGGCGCGCTCCGCGCGAACCTCGGCCTGTCCTTCGACGATTCGAGCGTCGGGGCTCGCGTTGCCCGCGCCGCGGCCGCCGACCGGCTCGTCCTGGGTCACTCCGGTCACCGTGATCGTGACCGGGTCCCCGTCCGGATCGCTGACTCCCGTGATCGAGACCGCCGTCATCCGATCGTTGGGCGGCCAGAGGTTCGTGACGACGGGCTTGGAGGCGCCGCAATCGGGGTCGGCGTTCGAGCCCGCGCCGATATTGAGCAGCACGGAGACCGTGTCGGCGAGCCAGTCTGCCGTGGCCAGGTCGAGCTTGCCGTCGCGATTCACGTCGCCGATCGCCACGGAGTGGGGAAAATGCCCCGTGCCGAAGTCCTTCCTCACGAAGCTCCCGTCGCCGTTGCCGAGTAGCACCGAGACCGCGTGGAACTCGTAGTTCGCCACCGCCAGGTCGAGGTTGCCGTCGCCGTTCAGGTCGCCGATCGCCAGGGAGCTGGGATCGTTCCCGAACCCCGTGTCGAAGTCGGTCTTCGGCCCGAAGCTCCCGTCGCCCTTGCCGAGCAGCACCGAGACCGATGCGTTGTAGCCGAGGTTCGCCGTCGCCAGGTCGAGGTTGCCGTCGCCGTTCAAGTCGCCGATCGCCACGGAGAGGGGAAATAGGCCCGTTGCAAAGTCGGTCATCACCCCGAAGGTTCCGTCGCCGCTACCGAGCAGCACCCGGACCGTGTCGGAGAACCCGTTTGCCGTGGCCAGGTCGGGCTTGCCGTCGCCGTTCAGGTCGCCGATTGCCACGGAGACGGAAGGGCTCGGCGTCATGACATCGGAGTTCGCACCGAAGCTGCCGTCGCCGTTGCCGAGCAGCACCGAGACCGTGTCGGCGGCGATGTTCGCCGTCGCCAGGTCGGGCTTGCCGTCGCCATTCAGGTCGCCGATTGCCACGGAGTAAGGAACGCGCCCGGTCCCGAAGTCGGTCTTCGGCCCGAAGCTCCCGTCGCCGTTGCCGAGCAGCACCGAGACCGTGCTGGAGCCGCCGTTCGCCGTTACCAAGTCGGGCTTGCCGTCGCCATTCAGGTCGCCGATGGCCACGAAGTCGGGAGCGCTTCCCGTCCCGAATTCGGTCCTCACTTCGAAGCTCCCGTCGCCGTTGCCGAGCAGCACCGCGACCGTGTTGGCGTTCGCCACCGCCAGGTCGGGCTCGTCGTCGCCATTCAGGTCGCCGATCGCCACGGAGACGGGAAAGCTGCCCGTTTCAAAGGCGGTCTTCGGCCCGAAAGTCCCGTCGCCGTTGCCGAGCAGCACCGCGACCGCGTGGGATTGGACGTTTGCCGTTGCCAGGTCGGGCTTGCCGTCGCCATTCAGGTCGCCGATTGCCACGGAGTAAGGAACGCGCCCGGTCCCGAAGTCGGTCTTCGGCCCGAAGCTCCCGTCGCCGTCGCCGAGCAGCACCGAGACCGTGCTGGAGCCGCCGTTCGCCGTCGCCACGTCGGGCTTGTCGTCGCCGTTCAGGTCGCCGATGGCCAGGGAGAAGGGACTGCTCCCCGCGTCGAAGTCGGTCTTCGGCCCGAAGCTCCCGTCGCCATTGCCGAGCAGCACCGAGACCGTGCCGGGGTGGTCGCCGTTCGCCACCACGAGGTCGGGCTTGCCGTCGCCGCTCAGGTCGCCGATCGCCACGGAGGAGGTATTGCTCCCCGCGTCGAAGTCGGTCTTCGGCGCGAAGCTCCCGTCGCCGTTGCCGAGCAGCACCGAGACCGTGTTGCCGGAGTCCACCGCCGCCAGGTCCGGCTTGCCGTCGCCGTTCAGGTCGTCGATCGCCACGTCGCCTATCGCGAAGAAGGATGTATTGCTCCCCGCGTCGAAGTCGGTCTTCGGCGCGAAGCTCCCGTCGCCGTTGCCTAGCAGCACCGAGACCGTGTTGGAGCGGGGGTTCGCCGTCGCAAGGTCGGGCTTGGCGTCGCCGTTCAGGTCGCCGATCGCCACGGAGTCGGGACCGCCTCCGGTCCCGAAGTGGGTCTTCGGCCCGAAGGTCCCGTCGCCGTTGCCGAGCAGCACCGCGACCGAGTCAGAGCGGGAGTTCGCCGTCGCCAGGTCGGGCTTGGCGTCGCCGTTCAGGTCGCCGATCGCCACGGAGGAGGTATTGCTCCCCGCGTCGAAGTCGGTCTTCGGCCCGAAGGTCCCGTCGCCGTTGCCGAGCAGCACCGCGATCGAGCCGCCAGCCACGACCAGGTCGGACCTGCCGTCGCCGTTCAGGTCGCCGATCGCCACGGAGTCGGGAGCGTTCCCCGTGTCGAACGAGAGGAACGGCGCCGCGAACAGCGGACCGTCCGTGGCCGTCGCGGGGCTGACGCCCAGCAGTAGGCTCAACGGGAGTACTACCATTCTGCACGCGCGAACATCGTGAGCTTCTGGATGACGGGCACAGTCATTCATGGCGACCGTTTCCGATTCGACAGGTTCACAACCGAGGTCGTAGCGCGCAAACTGATTGTAGTCCCGCCACGAACGAACTCCCCCGAAAACGAGGACAGAAGTACTCCCAAACGCGGGTGGAGGCCATCCGCGTGGGCAGGTTTGGTCTTGACGGAAACGCCGACGCGGCGGCTCAGTGCTGGTCGTTGCCGCCCTCGTCCTTCGAGCGCAGGGCCTGGTTTTACACACGGGGCGTTTCGGACGCACGACGGTGGAGGGGCGTGGCTTCCGAGCCCTGACTCGCCGCCTCGGGAATCAAAGCCACAGCGCGGCGAGATCGACGACGAGACCGTCGAAGTCCGGATGGGAGGGCTTCGCGTCGCCGCGAGCGTCGAGGATCCTCCGGTACGTGTCGCCGGCAAGCCGCAGACATTCGATCCGTCTCGCTTCGGGGTCCACGATCCAGTAGTGGCGGACACCGAGCTCGGCGTACCGCCCGAGCTTGACCTCGCGATCGCATCTCAGGGAGCTGGGGGACAGGATCTCCACGACGAGCAACGGCGCGCCCTCGATCCCTCGGCCCGATACCTGGACAGCGTCGGCGACGACGAGCAGGTCGGGCTGCACGATGTCGCTCTCCGTCAAGATGACGTCGAGCGGGGCATTGAAAACCTCGCCCATCGAGCGGCGCTCAAAGTAATCCATGAGCTGCACCTGAAGCCGCTTCGAGACTCTCTGATGCAGGGGACTCGGCGAGGGAGTCACGTGCAGGACTCCTCGCACGATCTCGTAGCGCTTGCCGTCGTCGGGCATCGCGACGTAGTCCGAGTAGTCCAGCTTGCGCTCGAGTCCCGAGCCCATGATCCGGCGCTCCCTCGAGATCGATCGTACCGCGACACCGCGCAGTAGGCAACCGCTCGGGACCTTCGGCAAGGGGTGGGGGAGCGATCGCCGGTCGCCGATCCGCAACCCCGGAGTCGTCCCGCAGTCGATCAACGGGCCGGCGCCGGTGTGGGTGCATTGCTCCGGGCGCGGCCACTCGATCCCGGGCTCAGTTCAGGTCGTTGCCGCCCTCGTCTTTGGAGCGCAGGGCCTTGAGGTGCAGCACCCGCTTGAGGACGTCGTCGAGCAGCGTCAGCGCCTGCTGCTGCCGCTCCAGCAGGTCGTTCTCCTCGAGCAGGCTCTGGCGGATGGCGGGATCGACGGGCAGGTTGGCGCACGCGCCGTTCACGGCCGTCTCGAACGGGATGCGGTCGTCGAGGACGATGCCCTGCTCGCCGGAAAGCGCCAGCTCGCGAACCAGGCAGCCGTGGGACGCGAGCAGATCGAGCTTCGCGGCGTTGATGCGGTCGGAATCGTCGTCCACCCGAGTCTCGGACAACGGCGTGACGCGCACCAACCGGTACGGGCGCTCTTGGATGCAGGCCTCGAAGCGCACGCGCTGCATCCCGATCAGCCGCAGGTTGTACCGTCCGTCCTCGAGCACCTCCAGATCCTCGATCCGTCCGACGGTGCCGATGTCGTGGAACGCCGGGCTCCCCTCGTAGTTCGTCTCCCAGCCCGGCTTGAGCAGCGAGATCGCGATGAGTCCCTCGCCGTTCATGGCGTCGCGAACCATGGCGACGTAGCGCGCCTCGAAGACGTGCAGCGGAAGCACGGTCCGAGGAAAGAACACGACTCCGGGTAGCGGGAAAACGGGCACTTGTCCCGACGGAGACACCGGCATCGGGGCACTCAAGCAGACCTCGCTCGAACCGACGACGATGGCCTATTGTACTCCCGCGCGGGAGCAACCGACTAGCGCGGTTTCTTCGCGATGATACCCGCCAGAGCGCGGGAGGGGTTGCCCGGCCCCTCGTTCTCGACGTACTCGCGGTACCGCAGGATCTCCCAGTCGGCGAAGATCCTCGCCAGCTCGCGCGGTTGAAGCAGGTGTTCCGCGTTGCGCGGTCCGGATTCGAGCTGGAGCTGGGCCGTCGTGAAGGTCTGGTAGACCACGACTCCGCCGGGCTTGAGCCCTTCGCGGATGTCCGTGAACAGCGGCCGGTGAAGGAAGTTGAAGACGGCGATGACGTCGTAGGTGTCGATGGGAATGATGTAGGTCCCGTCCTCGACGTTGCCGACCACGGCGCGAATCGGAGCGCCGAGGCGCCTCGCCTTCGCGCGTGCCCGGGCCACCGCCTCCGGATCGACGTCGACGCCGTCGACGTCGAAGCCGCGGGTCGCGAGGTAGATCGCGTTGCGTCCCTCGCCCATGGCGAGATCGAGGACCAGGCCCTTGGGCAGATGCTCGAAGTTCTCCACCAGAAAGCGGGCCGGGGCGATCGCGCGATGCGGGTCCCAGTTGCCGTCCAGACCTTCGTCGGTCGGTCCCGGCCAGGCCTCGAGGCCGCCCGAGAGGTTGAACAGCGGCCCGATCCCGTGCTCCGCGAGGTACCGGCACGCCGAGACGCTGCGGATCCCGTGCTCGCACACGACGGCCACCGGCGACCCGCCGTTGGGCACCTCGCCGACGCGGCCTTCGAGCTGGTGGAGCGGGATCAGGATCGAGCCCGGGATGTGTGCCGCGGCGAACTCGGTCTCCGTGCGAACGTCCAAGACCACGACCGGCTCGCCCATGGCGAGCCTGCGGTAGAGCTCCTCCCCAAGGATGCTCTCGAAACTCTCGTCGAAGGCCAATGGCGCGAACCTCCCCGGATGCCGAGGATGAATATAGCTGACGGTTTGCGGAAGCGCCGCCCCAGCTCCCGGGTCGCCGACCGGGGTCCTCCGAGCGCGAGCGCGTGAGGAGATTCAGACGAGGTTCTTGCCCGTCCAGGGGCAATCCGGCTCCAGACCGCACCGCCGGCAGGCAGGAGCGCGGGCGGTGCACACGCGCCGGCCGTGCCAGATCAAGGCATGCGAGGCGAAGGTCCAATCCTCGGCGGGGATCAGCTCGCCGAGGTCGAGCTCGATCTTGTCCGGGTCGGTCTTGGCGGTCAGCCCGAGGCGGCCCGAAAGGCGCTTTACGTGGGTGTCGACGGTGATGCCAGGGACCCCGAACCACGTTCCCAGCACGACGTTCGCCGTTTTCCTGCCGATGCCCGGCAGCCCGACGAGATCCTCGAGACGGTCCGGCACCTCTCCTCCGAACCGCTCTTCGAGGCCCTGGCCCAGCGCGATCAGGGACTTCGTCTTGTTCCGGAAGAACCCGGTGGGCCGGATGGTCGCCTGCAGCTCGAGAGGGTCGGCGTTCGCGTAGTCTCGCGCCGCGCGGTACTTGCGGAACAGCGCCGGCGTGACCTGATTGACGCGCTCGTCGGTGCACTGCGCCGAGAGGATCGTCGCCACCACGAGCTGCAGCGCGCTGTCGTGGCGCAGGGCGCATTGGGCGTCGGGATACAGGCCGTGGAGCCCGCGCACGATGCGCCGCGCGCGTTTGCGGCGCTCGTCCTTGCTCTCCCGCATCGCCCGTTCCTCCGGCCTCGCCGCGGATGCGGTCAGCGCACGACCGCGTAGCGGCAGTACAGCTCGTCACCGTGGCGATCGACCGACACGAGACGCAGGCGAACGCGCGAGTCCATCGCCAGGCCTTCGCCGTCCACCGGGGTCGGGGCGGCGCGGCCGCCGAGCACGCACGGCGCGACGGTCACGTACAGCTCGTCGACGAGTCCCGATTCGACGAACGCCCAGTTGAGCTCGCCTCCGCCCTCGACCAGCAGGCGCTCGACGCCGCGCGCACGGAGCCTGGCGAGCAACGCGCGCAGGTCCACCCGGCCATGCCCCACTCTCCAGACCTCGGCGAGATCGGACAGCCGGCGCACCGCGTTCTCGGGAGCCTCCTCGACCGTGGCGACGATCCGGGCGGACGATCCCTCCGTGAACAGTCGCGAGCCGGGATCGAGGTCGAGGCTCGCGCTCACAACGACGACGACCAGCTCGTCGGGCTTGCCCAGCGAGCGACGGTGGCGCCTCATCTCGGGGTCGCGGACGCCGAGCGGGGGATCGTCCGCGCGCAGGGTGCCGGCTCCGACCAGGACCGCGTCGGCCTCGGCGCGCAAGCGATCCATCGTCTTCTTGTCGTGCGAGGACGTGAACCTTGGATACTCGCGAGCGGACGAGGTGATCTTGCCGTCGGCCGTCATGGCCATGTTGACGTAGACGAACGGCCGCGGCGTCTCGCTCATGCGCTATCGCAGCTTCACGGAGACGGTGACCCCGTCACGCAGCGGGACGAGAGTCGAAGCCCAGCGATCGTCGGCGTGCAGTCGCCGCGTCAGCTCCAGGACCCCGCGCGTCGACGCCTCTGCCGGCTCGGGCTCCAGGACCTTGCCTTGCCACAGCATGTTGTCGGAGATGAACAGCCCGCCCACTCGGACGCGGCCGGCGGCGACGTCGAGGACCGCAGGGTAATCCTGTTTGTCGACGTCGTTGAACACCACGTCGAACGGGCCGTCCAGTTTCTTGGCGATCTCGAGACCGTCACCGACCTCGATCCGCACGCGGTCGAGCAGGCCGGACCGCCCGAGGAAGCGCTCGGCCTCCGCGGCGCGCTCCGCGGAATACTCGGTCAGGATGACCTCGCCTCCCGGCCCCACCGCCCGCGCGAACCACTGGGCGCTGTACCCGAAGCCCGATCCGAGCTCCAGAACGCGCCTGGCGCCGATCGAGGACGCCATCACGAGCAGCAGCCTTCCGACCTGCGGCCCGACGATCGGAAAGGAGCGCTCGGTCGCCAGGCGCTCCATCTCCGCGAGCACCGGATCGGTCGTCGGGACGAGCCGGGCGAGATAGCGCTCGACGTCGGGATTCAGGAGCTGCACGCGTTCTCCTCGCGGCGAGGAAATCACGCTAACATGAAACCGCCGCCGCGAGCGAGGAGAGCCCATGGCCGCAACCGGAACGGAAGGTCTGCCGCCGCGGGAGCAGGCTCTGGCGCTGCTCCACGAGCACACCGCGAAGCCGGGTTTGATCAAGCATGCCCTGGCCGTCGAGGCGGCGATGCGCGCCCACGCGCGGCGCCGAGCGCAGGACGAGCTCGCCTGGGGTCTCGTCGGGCTGCTGCACGACTTCGACTACGAGCGCTGGCCCGATCCCGAGAACCACCCGTGGAGGGGCTCGGAGATCCTCGCGGCGCGCGGTTATCCGGAGTGGTTCCGGCGCGCGATCCTGTCCCACGCCGACTACACCGGCGTGGCGCGCGAATCGGAGCTCGAGAAGGCGTTGTACGCCTGCGACGAGCTGTGCGGGTTCGTGGTCGCCTGCGCCCTGGTGACGCCCGACAAATCGCTGCACCGCCTGGAGGTCGAGTCGGTCCGCAGGCGAATGAAGGACAAGGCGTTCGCGCGCGCCGTGGACCGCGTCCACATCACGGCCGGCGCGGTGGAGATCGGCATGGACCTGGACGAGCACGTCGCGCTCGTGATCCAGGCGCTGTGCGGCGTTGCCGACGATCTCGGATTGGCCGGGCCGCCGCGGCCGGATGCGGGGCCCTGAGCCTCGTCTTGGGGGGCCCGCGCGATGCTGGAGCGCCTGTTCCGACTCCGGGACAACGCCACCGACGTCAGGACCGAGCTCCTGGGCGGGCTCACGACGTTCATGACGATGGCGTACATCGTGGTCGTCAATCCCACGCTGCTGTCGCAAGCCGGAATGGACTTCGATGCCGTCTTCGTGGCGACCTGTCTCTCGGCCGGCATCGCCACGTGGGTGATGGGCTTCGTCGCGAACTACCCGATCGCGATGGCCCCGGGGATGGGCGAGAACATCTTCTTCCTCGGCGTCGTGACCGGGACCGGAATATCGTGGCAGGCCGGGCTCGCAGCCGTGTTCGTGTCGGGGGTCGTGTTCTTCTTCCTGACGTTCGTGCGGATCCGCGAGCTGATCATCGACGCCGTTCCCACCAGCCTCAAGCACGCCATCGCCGTCGGCATCGGCCTGTTCATCGCGTACATGGGACTCCGGAATGCCGGCGTCGTGGAGTTCCGGCCGCCCTCCGGATTCCCGCACCTCGGCGACGTCACGCGGCCGGCGACCCTGGTCGCCCTCGCCGGTCTCGCGGCGACGGCGGGATTGCTGGCGCGTCGGGCTCGCGGCGCGGTCCTGTGGGGCGTGCTGCTGTCGACGCTGCTCGCATGGGGCACCGGCCTCGTGGCGTGGGAGGGTCTGGTGGCCGCACCGCCGTCGCTCGCCCCGACGCTCCTGCAGCTCGACCTGGGGGGGCTCGTGGAGGTCAAGATGCTCCCGGTGGTCGTCGTCTTTCTGTACATGGCGGTGTTCGACGCCATCGGAACGCTGATCGGGATCGGCGAGCAGGGAGGGTTCCTGAAAGACGGGAAGCTGCCGCGGGCCACCCGCGCCCTGATGGCCGATTCGTCGGGGACCGTGGTCGGCTCCTTGCTCGGAACGTCGACCGTGACGGCCTACGTCGAAAGCGCCACCGGAGTCGAGGAGGGCGCGCGCACGGGCCTGGCCAACGTCGTGACGGGCGCCCTGTTCTTCCTCGCCCTGCTGTTCGCGCCGCTGGTGCGCATGATCGGCGGCGGAGTCGTCGCGGACGGAACCGTCCTCTATCCCCTGACCGCACCGGCCCTGATCGTGGTCGGCAGCATCATGGCGCGCAGCATCGTCAAGATCGACTGGTCCGACCCGACCGAGTCGCTGCCCGCCTTCCTGGTCGTCATCGGCATTCCGTTCGTGTGGTCGATCGCCGACGGGATCGCGCTCGGGTTCGTCGTCTACGCGGTGCTCAAGATCCTCTCCGGACGGGGTCGCGAGGCCTCGTGGCTCGTCTACGTTCTGGCCGCCCTGTTCGCCGCGAGATACGCGTTCCTGTAGCGTCCGCCGGTCACCCGGAAGGACCGTGCTCGGCCAGCAGTCCGGCCAGCTCGGGATCGCCGCGGAGCGCGGCCAGGTCCACTTCGAGATCGACGTCGTGAAGGAAGAACCTGGCTTCGAGCGCCTTCCGGAGCCTGCTCGATGACTGCTCCGACACGGCTTGGGCGTAAAGCAAGTCGGGGTGGTCCTGCGGTTGGAACGCGCGGCGGACCTCCGCGGCCCGCTCGGCCAGGTCGCGGGCGTCCTGAGCATCACCCGCGCTCCGGCCACGCGCGACAGCACGAGGCAGGCGTCCGCGAGGGCGGAGACGTTCGACCCGGCATCTTCGAGCGCCGCGCGCGTCTCCTCGAGCCATCGGCGCGCCGCGGCCGTCCGCTCCTGACGCCGGTAGCAGTCGGCGAGACGGACGGCCATGCGCTGCCGGGTGGCGTTTTCGGGCGCGACCCTGGCGTCGGCGATGGCCAGCGCTCGCTCCAGCAGCCGTGCCTTCGCGCCGGGCCAGGTGGCCCCGCGGGACGCCGCCATCACCGCCTCGGGCCTCGACTGCCCGTGACGAGACGGATGGTCCAGTTCGAGACTGGGACCATTACGCGCGGGCGCCGGGCGCTCGGGATCGCGACGGAGCCGTGAGATAATCCGCCGTCCATGCCCAACTGCCCTCGTTGTTCGCACGAGGCTCCCGCCGCGAGCCGCTTCTGCCCGCATTGCGCGCACGCCCTCGGACCCGGGCCGACCCTCGATGCGACGCGCACCAGCGCGCCGACGTCGGCGCCGCGCCCGGCGTCCATCGCGTCCCCCGGGGCGGACGACGAGTCCCGCTTCCTGCCCGGCACGGTCCTGGCCGGGCGCTATCGCGTGGTGGGCCTGCTCGGCCGCGGCGGTATGGGCGAGGTCTACAGAGCCGACGACCTGAAGCTGGGCCAGTCGGTCGCGCTGAAGTTCCTGCCGCGGGGCTTCGAGCAGGATTCCGGGCGGCTAGAGCGCTTCCGTAACGAGGTTCGCCTGGCGCTGCGCATCACCCATCCCAACGTCTGCCGGGTGCACGACATCGGCGAGTTCGAAGGTCAGCACTTCATCTCGATGGAATACGTCGACGGCGAGGATCTGGCCTCGCTGCTGCGCCGCATCGGGCGTCTCCCCGAGGAGCGCGGCATCGAGATCGCGCGTCAGATCTGCGCCGGCCTGGCCGCGGCGCACGAGGAGGGGATCCTGCACCGCGACCTCAAGCCGGCCAACGTGATGATCGACGGCCGCGGCCGGGCGCGGATCACCGATTTCGGATTGGCCGGGCTCTCGGGCACCGTCGAGGGTGACGAAGCGCGCGTCGGGACTCCCGCCTACATGGCACCCGAGCAGCTCTCCGGCGGAGAGGTGACGAAGCGCTCCGAAGTCTACGCGCTCGGCCTCGTGCTGTACGAGATCTTCACCGGCAAGCCCGCGTTCGCGGCGCGCTCGGCGGCCGACATGGCGCGGCTCCAGGAGACGTCGGCGCCGACCACGCCGACCTCGCACGTGCGCGGGCTCGACCCGGCGATCGACGCCGTGCTGATGCGCGCGCTCGAGACCGACCCAGCGCGGCGGCCGCCCTCGGCCGTCGCGGTGGCCGCGGCGCTGCCCGGCGGCGACCCGCTCGCCGCCGCGCTCGCCGCCGGGGAGACCCCCTCGCCCGAGATGGTCGCCGAGGCCGGCGGGAAGGGCGGCATCGCGCCGTTGTGGGTCGTGCTGTCGGTGATCGCCGTCGTCGCGGGGGTCGTCGCGAGCGCTCTGCTCTCGCCGAGCAACGACGCGCTCGGTGCGATCGACACGCCGCTTTCGGTCGCCGCGCTCCACGAGCGGGCGCGGGTGATGAGCGAGCGACTGGGCTTCGGCGACGCCGGCGTCCACAACGCCCACGGCATGATCGTCGACGGCGACTACGTCGAGTGGCTTCAGGAGGACGAGAGGGCGGCCGACATGCTCGACCGCGTCGCCGCAGGGCGGCTGCCGGTGTACACGCTGTGGTACCGCGAGTCGCCCGAGCGCCTCTCCCCGTCGCTGACTGCGGAGCGGGTCGGCGAGGACGATCCTCCCGTCACCGTCCCCGGCATGGTCAGCTTGCGGCTCGACCCCGCGGCACAATTGGTGGGGCTCTCCGCCGTGCCGCCCGACCGCGACGAGGCCGCCGGCCCCGCGGACGGGGACGGCGGCGACGGTGGGTCCGGTGCGTTGTGGGCGACGCTGTTCGAGCAAGCGGGACTCGATCGCGACCGCTTCACCGAGGTCGAGCCCGGGCGCACGCCTCCCTTCTTCGCCGACGCGCGCGCCGCGTGGGAGGGGACGCTCGCCGAGGCCGAGGACGTGACGCTGCGCGTCGAGGCCGCCGCGTTCCAGGGACGGCCCGTCTCGTTCCGCATCATCGGTCCGTGGACGCGCGACCGGGGCGCCGTGAAGCCTCAGGAAGGGATGGAGGTCGTCCTGCCGTTCGTGTTCCTCGCCCTCGCCCTCGGCCTGCTGATCGGGCTCGGCCTGCTCGCCCGCCGCAACCTCAACAGCGGGCGCAGCGACCTGAGGGGCGCGCGGCGCGTCGGGCTGTACATTTTCGTCGTCCAGCTGGCCTCGGTGCTGGTGAGCGGTACCTTGTTCCTCGGGGGGGACGTCATGGAGCGCGTCTTCGTTTGGCTCTCGGTCGTCGTGTTCCTCGCCGTGCTGGTGTTCCTGGCCTACGTGGCGCTCGAGCCGTACGTCCGCCGGTTGTGGCCGGCGACGCTGATCTCGTGGACGCGGGTGCTCGCGGGACGCTTCGCCGACCCGCTGGTCGGTCGCGACCTGCTGATCGGCGGGGTGCTCGGGGCGTTCACGGGCTGTCTCATGACGGTGCACACTCGGCTTCCCGGCCTGCTCGGACTGCCCGCGGAGCCGCTCGGCGCGGGTCTGGCGGACAACTCCGGAGGCGCGCTCGTCGCCGTCCCGGCCTTGCTCAACAGCGCGGGCGGGGCGGTCGGGCAATCGATGCTGCTGCTCGTCGCCCTGGTGCTGCTGCGCCTGCTGTTCAGGAACACGTGGGTCGCGATCGCAGTGTTCGCCTTGATCGCGATCGTGCCGCCGAGCCTCGTGTCGCCGCACCCGGCTCTCGACATCGCGGTGCACGCGGTGGTGACCGGGCTGACGCTGTTCGTGACGCTGCGGGTGGGACTGCTGGCGCTGATCTCGATGTGGTTCTTCGAGGTCGTCGTGAACCAGGTGAACACGCTCGACCCGTCGTCGTGGGTGTGGGAGACGTCGCTCGTTTGCATCCTGGCGCTGGGGGCGGTCACGGCGTATGCCGCGGTGGTGGCGCTCGGAGGCCGGGCGCTGCTGCAGGACGAGGTCTGAGCCGGACCTCCGCGTGCGCTTCTTCCTCGGCCGTGCTGGCCACGGGATAGCAACGGAGTAGAACGCGCAGCATGGAGCGTTGCGCGGCCAGCCCTGCTGGGCCAGCCATGCCTTGACCTGTGGAGTGTCGTGAACCGACAGATTGTCCGCGACGCGGATCAACCGCCCGCGGGGCTGGAGGAACTTCTGATGTCTCCGGCGGCGACGAAACGCGGGCAACGACCTGGCCGGTGCGCACATCGAGGCCGGCCAGGGCGGCCAGGGTGCCATGACGCTTGTAGTGCTCTTCGATCCGCTCCAGTCGGCCGGGCGCGACGGGTCGGCCTGGATGGAGCCATTCGAGAATCTGCGCCTGCGTCTTCTCGTCCCGCCTCCGTCTCGATGCCGTCCTCTCCTCGTCGCCCGCAGGCGCTTGCGCTCCGCGGTCGAGTCGCCGGATGCACCGGAGCGCGCAGGGTCGGCTCATCGATGTCCCGGTCCGCGACGGTTCGGTCGGCGTCTAGCTCCCGCCGGCACGACATCGGAGTTAGAATCCTCGTCTTTGGACAACTCGAGTCGCGAGCGGACGAACCGCCAACCACGGAGGTTTCCCGACATGCCCTCCCGGACGAGCCCGGCGAGAGTCGTTCCCGTGCCGTCGATCAACGTCGCCCTGTCGATCGTCGCGCTTCTCGCCGCAGCAGCAGCGGCGGCCGAGGACCTCCCCGCGTCGCCCTTCAAGTCGATGACCTACCGCAGCATCGGCCCTTATCGCGGGGGACGCTCCACCGCGGTCGGCGGCGTGCCGGGCCAACCCGAGACGTTCTACATGGGGTCGACCGGTGGAGGGGTGTGGAAGACCACCGATCTCGGCCAGACCTGGACCAACGTCTCCGACGAGCACTTCAAGAGCGCGTCGGTGGGCGCCGTGGCGGTCGCGCCCTCGGACCCCAACGTGGTGTACGTCGGCATGGGCTCGGCGTGCATACGAGGGAACACCTCTCCGGGCGACGGGATCTACCGCTCGACCGACGCCGGCAAGACCTGGAAGCGCGTCGGACTCGAGGAGGGGGGACAGGTCGGGAGGATCGTCGTGCACCCCACGAACGCCGACGTCGTCTACGCCGCGGTCCTCGGCCACGCCTTCGGTCCCAACGAGGCCCGGGGCGTCTACCGCTCGCGGGACGGCGGCGAGAAGTGGGAGCGCGTGCTGTACGTCAGCGATCGCGCCGGAGCCGTCGACCTCGCCCTCGATCCCAACAACCCGCGGAACCTGTTCGCCGGGATGTGGCAGGCGGTCCGCCGGCCCTGGGCCCTGATCAGCGGCGGCGAGGACAGCGGTTTGTATCGCACGACCGACGGCGGCGACACCTGGACCGAGCTGACCGAAGGCCTGCCGGCGGGCATCAAGGGGAAGATCGGGGTCACGGTCTCCGCGGCCAAGCCCGGTCGCGTATGGACCCTGGTCGAGGCGGAAGACGGCGGGATCTTTCGCTCGGAGGACGGCGGCGACACCTTCCGGCTCGTCAACGACGACCGCAACTTCCGCCAGCGCGCGTGGTATTACTCCCACATCTACGCGGATCCCGCGGCACGCGACACGGTCTACGTCCTGAACGTCGGGATGTACCGCAGCACCGACGGCGGCAAGAGCTTCACCACGATCCAGGCCCCGCACGGCGACCATCACGACCTGTGGATCCATCCCGACCGGCCCGAGATCATGATCAACGGCAACGACGGCGGAGCCAACGTGACGATCAACGGTGGCCAGACGTGGTCGACCCAGGCCAACCAGCCGACCGCGGAGTTCTACCGGGTCACCGTGGACGACGGCTTCCCGTACCGCGTCTACGGGGCCCAGCAGGACAACACGACGGTCTCGATCGCGAGTCGGACGTCGTCGTCGGGGATCACGCAGCGCGACTGGCATCCCGTGGGGGGAGGGGAGAGCGGGCACATCGCCGTCGATCCCCGGAATCGCGACATCGTCTACGCCGGCAGCTACGGCGGGGAGATCACGCGCTACGACCACGCGACCGGTCAGACGCGGAACATCCTCGCGTACCCGCAGATGCAGCTCGGCCAGGCGCCGCGCGAGGTCGAGTACCGCTTCCAGTGGAACGCACCCATTCGCCTCTCGCCGCACGACCCCGGAGTGCTGTACCACACCTCGAACTTCGTGCACCGCTCGACCGACGAGGGTCAGACCTGGGAGCTGATCAGTCCCGACCTGACCCGCGCCGACCCCGACAAGCTCGGCCCTTCCGGGGGGCCCATCACGCTCGACAACACCGGCGCCGAGGTCTACGCGACGATCTTCGCGTTCGAGGAGTCGTCGCGCGAAGCCGGAGTGCTGTGGGCCGGGAGCGACGACGGGCTCGTGCACCTGTCGCGCGACGGCGGCAAGAGCTGGACGGACGTCACGCCGGACCGCATGCCCGAATGGGGCCAGGTGAACATGATCGAGCTCTCGCCCGCGGCCGCGGGCCGCGCGTTCGTGGCCGTCACGCGCTACAAGCTCGACGACCTCGAGCCGTACATCTTCCGCACCGACGACTACGGCAAGAGGTGGGCGCTCCTGACCGACGGCAAGAACGGGATCCCCGGCAACCACTTCGTCCGCGTGGTTCGCGAGGATCCGGCACGACGGGGCCTGCTGTACGCCGGGACCGAGTTCGGCATCTACGTGTCGTTCGACGACGGCAGGCGATGGCAATCCCTGCAGCTCGATCTTCCCGTGACGCCCGTCACCGACATGGTGGTCAAGGACGGCGACCTCGTGGTCGCGACGCAGGGCCGGTCGTTCTGGATCCTCGACGACCTGACGCCCCTGCGGCAGTTCGACGAGCGGGTCGCCGAAAGTCGCGCGCACCTGTACGAGCCGCGCCGATGCTACCGCGGCGAGAGCGGCGGCGATCCCGACGGCGACTCCCGCGCGGCGGGCAAGAACCCGCCCGGCGGAGCGGTGATCTACTACCATCTGTCCGAGGCGCCCGCGGACGAGGTCGTTCTGGAGATCCTGGACGGCGAGGGCGAGGTCATCCGCTCGGTCTCCAGCCTGAAGGAGGAGCCGCGCGCTCCCGATCCGTACGCCCAGTTTCGAGCGGAGCCGCGCAAGCCGGTCAAGCTGTCCGCCGATCCGGGCCTCAACCGCTTCGTGTGGGATCTCCGCTATCCGGACGCGCGGATCCTCGAGAGCGCGGTGCTGTGGGGCAGCCCGCGCGGCCCCGAGGTCGTCCCGGGAAGCTACCAGGTTCGACTGTCCGTCGGGGGCGAAGCGCAGACGCGCTCGCTCGAGATCGTCCCGGACCCGAGGCTCGAGACGACCCAGGCGGACTTCGAGAGTCAGTTCGAGCTCGCGATGGACCTCCACGGCATGCTGAACGCGGCGCACGGGGCGGTTCGCAAGATCCGCGACGTGCGCGCACAGGTGACGGCGATCGCCGAGCGCATGCGCGCGGCCGGGCTCGGCGACGTCGAGGAGGCGGCCCGCGAGCTCGACGCGAAGCTGACGGCCATCGAGGAGCACATCCACCAGACGCGCGCCCGGGGCGCGCAGGATCCCCTGAACTTCCCGCCCAAGCTCGACAATCAGATCCTTTATCTCTACGACGTCGTCGGCAGCGCGGATGCGAAGCCGACGGCGGGCGCCGTGCTGCGCCACGGGGACCTCGAGCGGGAGCTCGATGCGGTGCTGCTCGAGCTCCGGGGGGTGCTCGACGACCAGCTCGCGGCGTTCCAGGCCGCGGTTCGACGTCACGACGTGCAACCGGTCGTGGTGCCGCATTGAGCGCGGGCTCGGGTCCCGAGCAGCGCGGTGACTGACCCGAGATCCGGTGCGGCGCTCACGCTCGCGACGCTGGTCCTCGCGAGCGCGGGCTGCGGCCGCGGCGAGAGCCCCGCAGAAACGGTCCACGCGGACGGCTTGACCTCGGTGCCCATGGCCGACGCCGGCCCGCCGCTCGAGGGCACGCGCTTCGAGCGCCTCGACGCGAGCCGCACCGGAATCGACTTCGTGCACCGCTGGGCGCCGCCGCCCGAGCACGCACATCGTCTCAACACCTCGGCGACGGTGTCCGGCGTCGCCGTCGGCGACTACGACGGGGACGGCCTGCCCGACGTCGTTTTGACGAGCCCCCACGGCGGAAACCGGCTGTACCGCAACCTCGGCGAGTTCCGGTTCGAGGACGTCACCGCACGCGCCGGGATCGACGGCGCGGCGTGGGGTGCCGGGGTGACGTTCGCCGACGTCGACGGCGACGAAGATCTCGACCTGTACCTGTGCGTGTTCGACGGCCCGAACCGGCTGTACGTCAATCGAGGCGACGGGACCTTCGTCGAGGACGCGGCCGGGCGCGGGCTGGATTTCAGCGGCGCCAGCACGATGATGGCGTTCGCGGACTACGACCTCGACGGAGACCTCGACGCTTACCTCCTGACGAACAACAACGCGCCGCTCGAGATCCCGAAGTTCAAGAGCGTCGCCGTCGACGGCGTGCCCGCCGTCCCCGAGCGCTACCGCGAGGTGGCGGCTGCGATCCGGATGCCGGGCGGGCGGTACGGTCTGGTCCCGGCGGCGCAATACGATCACCTGTATCGCAATGACGGCCAGGGGAGATTCACGGACGTCAGCGAGCAGGCGGGCATTGCGGGGAACCACTTCGGACTCTCCGTCACGTGGTGGGACTACGACGACGACGGCTTTCCGGACATCTACGTCGCCAACGACTTCTTCGGTCCGGATCAGCTGTATCGCAACGACGGCGACGGCACCTTCACCGACGTCGCCAAGGAGGCGCTTCCCCATACGCCGTGGTTCTCCATGGGGGCGGATGCCGCCGACGTCGACAACGACGGACGTTTCGACCTCCTGAGCTCCGACATGGCGGGCTCCACGCACTACACGCGCAAGACCTCGACCGGCGACGCGGAGCACCCCTGGTTCTACGAGGTCGCGAATCCGCCGCAGTACATGCGCAACGCGCTGTACCTCAACAGCGGCACCCCGCGGTTCTTCGAGGCTGCCTTCCTGGCCGGGGTGGCGCGGACCGATTGGACGTGGTCGGTCAAGTTCGCCGATCTCGACGACGACGGTCGCGTCGATCTGTTCGTGTCGAACGGCATGACCCGTGACTGGCTCGACGGCGATCTGATGCTGCGCGCCCGGAACGAGTTCGGACGACCGAGCCTGTCGCGGCACTACCTCGACTCGCCTCCGCGCGCCGAGGCCGACCTGGCCTTTCGCAACCTCGGCGACCTGAAGTTCGAGGAGGTAGCGGAAGCCTGGGGGCTCGATGCCGTCGAGGTCTCGTTCGGTGCGGCGCTCGGCGACCTCGACCTGGACGGCGATCTCGACCTCGTGGTCAGCAACTTCGAGGCCCGGCCGGCGGTCTACCGCAACCGATCCACCGGGAACCACCGCCTCCGCATCCGGCTCCGGGGAACCGTGAGCAACCGTTGGGGGATCGGGACCAAGGTAACGCTGACCGCGGCCGACGGTTCCCAGACGCGGTACCTGTCCCTCGCCCACGGCGTCATGTCGGCCGACGAGCCGGAGCTGCACTTCGGTCTGGGCAACCACACCCGGGCCGAGCGGCTCACGTTGCGCTGGCCGAGTGGGCGAGTCCAGCAGTTCGAGAACCTCGAGGCCGATCGACGGTACACGGTCACGGAGCCGCGCGGCGCCGCTCCGCAGCGTGCTCCAGCGCCGCCGCGTTCGACCCTGTTCGTCCCGTCCGACGCTCTCGCGGACGCGCGGCGGGTCGAAGCGAGCTTCGACGACTACGCCCTTCAGCCCCTGCTGCCGCGCCGCCTGTCGCGCATGGGGCCGGGGTTGGCGTGGGGCGACGTCGACGGCGACGGCGACGACGACGTGTACGTCGGCGCTCCGAAGGGGCGGTGGGAGGCCCTGTACCTCAACCTCGGGAATGGCCGCTTCGAGCCCGGCGCCAACGACGCCTTCCGTCGAAACGCGGAGTGCGAGGACATGGCACCGCTGTTCTTCGATGCCGACGGCGACGGCGACCTCGATCTGTACGTCGTCAGCGGCGGAGTCGAATCGCCCCCGGGAGCGGAGACCCTGAGGGACCGGCTGTACCTGAACGACGGCAAGGGACGCTTCACCACGGCGCGGGCGGGCGCTCTTCCCGATCTCCGGGACAGCGGCGGGGCGGCGGCGGCGGCGGATTTCGATCGCGACGGTGACGTCGACGTGTTCGTCGGGGGGCGTGTGGTGCCGGGGGGGTTCCCGAGGACTCCCGAGAGCCGGCTGCTGCTCAACGACGGGAAGGGGATGTTCCGCGACGGCGCCGCGACCCACGCGGAGGGCCTCGGTCGAACGGGACTGGTCACGAGCGCCGTGTGGAGCGACGTCGACGACGACGGGTGGCTGGACCTGCTCATGACCCACCACTGGGGACCCGTGAAGCTGTGGGTCAACGAGCGCGGCCGTCTCGTCGAGCGCACCCGGCAGGCGGGGCTCGCGGGGCGCACCGGATGGTGGAACGGGATCGCCGCCGGGGACGTCGACCACGACGGCGACATCGACTACGCGGTCACCAACCTCGGCCTCAACACGCAGTACCACGCCTCGGCGCAGCGGCCGGCCGTGCTGCTGTACGGGGACTTCGACGGCAGCGGGACGCGGAACGTCGTCGAGGCGGAGTACGACGGCGACGTCCTGGTGCCGGTCCTGGGCCGGGACGCCCTGAGCGCGGCGATGCCGTTGCTCGCCGAGGAGTTCCCGACCTACGACGCGTTCGCGCGGGCGAGCGTCGAGGAGCTGTTTCCGCGGGGCCTCGACGGCGCGCTGCGCCTCGAAGCGAACACCTTCGAGTCGGGGGTGTTCGTCAACGACGGCCGAGGCGCGTTCGAGTTCGCGCCCCTTCCGAGGCTCGCGCAGATATCGCCGGGATTCGGGGCGGTCGTGAGCGACGTCGACGGGGACGGCGCCGCCGACCTGTACGTCGTCCAGAACGCGTTCGACCCGCGACACGAGACCGGTCGCTTCGACGGCGGGCTCAGCCTGCTCCTCGAGGGCAACGGGGACGGTACCTTCGAACCCGTGTGGCCCGACGACAGCGGCTTGATCGTCCCGGGCGACGCCAAGGGTCTGACCCGGGCCGACGTCGACGGCGACGGCGCCGCCGACTTCGTCGTCGGAATCAACGACGGGGAGGTCATGACCTTCCTGAACCGCGCTTCGACCCCGGAGCGAACGGCGCGCGTCCGCCTGCGCGGCCGTCCCGGAAACCCGAGCGCGATCGGCTCCCGCATCACGGTCCGCCTCAGCGACGGCTCGCGACGGACGGCGGAGGTTCACGCCGGCGGCTCGTATCTCTCGCAGTCGAGCCCCGTCGCGTTCTTCGGTCTCGGGGCCGGCGGCGGGATCGCCGGTGTCGAGGTTCGCTGGCCCGACGGGACCGTCAGCTCCCACACGATCGCGGATCCCCGAGTGGAGATCGCGATCGAACAACCGCCGCGGCCCTAGATGCCGCCTACTTCGGCGGCTGGTAGCCGCACTCGCCGGCTTTCTTCATCGCCTGAACGCCTTCCTCGACGGTCATCAGCGGCGTCGTCTTGAACGCCCTGACGCCTCCCGCGGCCCCGGCAGCGATCGAGAACGCCACCGCGCTGGCGTTGTCGGGCATGTCGACGATGGCGATCGCGTCCCACTCCCCGAGCGCGAACCACACGTGCTTGAGCGAGCCCCCGAGCTTCTCGATCACGGGCTTGATCGCCTCGGCGCGGTTCTGGGGGTGCTTGACCAGCTTGGCCGTCGCGTCCTGCGAGTACGCTGCCTGAACCATGTACAGTGCCATCGAAGCTCCTTTCCGGCCGGTGTGACACGCGCCTCCTGCGGCGCGCGTTCAAACTTGTTCCAGGGAACCGCGCGATTCTACACCACGATCCCGGGGGTCCCGCGCAGGATCTTCGGCCTCGATCTCGATGGCGGCCGCCGCGAGGCGCGCGGCGATCCTTCCCCTCTTGCGGCTCTTCATCCACAGCCAGATGGCGAGCTGGTGACCCACGAATCCCACGAGAAAGGCCCCGCCGGTGATCACATGCACGGCCACCATCGCGACCAGCCAACCGCGGTGCGTGAGGGCCTGGATCAGGTATCCCGAGAAGACCATCGGCCCGAAGGTCAACAACGTCCAGGATCCCGAGATTCGACCGCGCACCAATCCCGAGCGCCACTGTTCCCAGATGTGCTTCAGGAACACGATCCCGACGGCAAAGACCAGCAGGGGAGCGGTGACGATGTGGACCTTGAGCATCAGGGGCTGGAGAGAGTGGTTCACGATCGCGTACGGATCGTCGGAGGTCATGGCGTACTTCATGACCGCGATCACGATCCCGGACACGCCGACCAGGATCGACGAGCCCCACAGCATGGCGCGCTCGAACGGGGTCACGGTCGTGCCTCCCCGGCTGCCGGATTCTCGGAAGTGTCCTCACCTGAAATCGCCAGATGGATGGCCACCACCCGGCGCGCGGCCTCCGTCACGGCGCGAGCCGACAGCGTGGCTCCGGTGATGCCGTGGATGGACCTCTTGAGGCTCAGATCGGAATCGAGGGCTCGGCCCCGAAACTGGTCGAGCCATGTCGGGCGCGGGAGGTACTCGCGCGGCTCGAGAAACGAGAGGATCTCGACTCGCTCGACCGTGCCCCGGGGCGTCACGACCACCATGATCGTCTCCTGCAGCGTGCGCACCGGGTGGGTGTCGAAGTACGCGGTACCCAGAGTCTCACCGATCCCTTTCGCGACGTAGCGCGTGACCAAAGCTGCCTTGATCTCGACCTTGTCTCCGGCCAGCTCGCGGGCGCGCGCGAGCTGCTCGTCGGTCAGGAAGACGGCTTCGCGACGCACGTCGACGTCGCCGAACGCGAGCCGCAGGGCCTCGTCGCGCGTCATGTAGACCTCGGCGCGCGACTCGACGCCCGCGATCGACAGCGCGAGAGCGAGACACCGTATACCGCGTCGGATCATGGCGCCACCGAGTCTCAGAACATGAATCCGAGGGCGATGTTGATCTGGTCGACTCCGGTGCGAGCCTCGTTCTCGATCCGGTTGTAGTCGGCCTTGAGGGCGACGTTGAGGATGGGCAGCCACGCGACGCCCACCGTGGTCACGGTGACGTCGTTCGCGGGGTTCGCGGCAAAGCCGGCCGGCACACGGTCCTGGGTGTCGTAGCGCTCGTACCGCAGGTACGGGATCAGCTCCTGCTCCATCTCCGACGTCGACAGGGTGTCGTAGCCGATCTCGGCGTAATAGCCGTACTGGCGCTCGCCGACCGACTCGTCGCCCGTGAACCCCTGCGCGGCATTGATCTCCGCCACGTCGTCGATGCGGGTGCCGACGTACAGCGCTCGTCCCCGAAGCCCGCGCCAGCGCGCCTGTCCGTGCAGCTCCCAGATCGTGGTGTTCGCGCCGATCACCTCGCCGGTGGGCGTCGTCCGCCCCTGTCCCGCGTCGCCCGAGAAGACCGACCCGCCGAACAGGAGCCACGGCCGTGCCTGCCAGTCGAGGCGGGCCGTCACGGCCAGATCCTCGGCCGCCGACTCGGAGCCGCTGGTGCGGCCATCGCGGATCCCCTCGGCGTCGAATCCTGCAGCCTGGCTGGAGGTCCCGCCGACGGCGGCGAGGCTGTTCGTGACATAGACCCGATAGTCGAGCGGCCCGTGCTCGCCGTACACGCCGACCCCATTCTCGCGCCAGGTCGTCGGGAGGAGGAAGCGGTCGACGTTCGGGCGGCGCGCCCCCAGGAAGATCGGAGGCTCGTGGAGCTCGTTGATGAAGCCCATGGGCAACAGCAAGAGCCCGGCGCGGAGGTTGGCGGCGTCGTTGAACATGAAGTCGAGGTAGGCGAACTCGACCGATACCTCGCCATTCCGCCCCGTCGTCGCGTGCTCGTATTCGATCTCGGAGTTGAACAGGATGCGGTCGTTGAACTTGTAGCCGAAGTACAGGACCGCCCGCAGGAAATCGAGCACGTCCGTATCCGCCGACGGCGTGCCGTCCTCCTGCTCGGAGTCGAAGCTCTCGTACAGTATCTCGCCGTAGCCGCCGATCGAGACACCGCGAGTCGCACGGTAGACCTTGGAGGCCGAAGGACCCAGGCCACGGGTCGCGCCGTCCTCGGCGACCTCCGCCTCGCCGAGCTTGAGATCCTCGATCTCGTCGGCGAGGATCCGGATCTGCCGCTCGAGCTCGGCGAGTCTCCCGGGATCGACCCCGCCCTCCGCCGCGCGTAGCTCCGCGAGCAACCGCTCGAGCTCGGCGATCCTGGCCTCGAGTTCATCCACCCGCGCCTCCGGCTCGAGGGCCGGGTCGGCCAGGGCAGGTGCAGCGAGGGGGAACAGCAACGCGACTCCCAGGGCGACGCCGAGCAGCAGGCGGGTTCGCGAAGTCGACGGTCCGGGCATGGAAACTCCTAGATGCGAACTAGTCGCAAGAGAGAACATAAAAGAAGCTAATCGGGTTTACGGAACTCGCGGCGCTGGCACGATGAGCACCGCCCGCCCATCTCGAGCCGCACGACCTCGGCCCTGAAGCCGGCTTCCTTGGCCACCTTCTTCTTGAGGTCTTCCCAGAACGGGCCTCCCGGCTCCTGGACGCCGCGGCACGAGGTGCACACGAGGTGGATGTGGAACGCCGACGGCCGGACCTCGTAGTAGTGGCGCTCGCCGGCGACGTGCATGAGATCGAGCTCGTCCACCAGACCGTGGATCTTGAGGAGGTGGAGCGTGCGATAGACCGTGGAGCGGTGGATCGAGCCGTCCTTCCTTTTCGCCAGGCGATAGACGGCATCCGCGTCGAGGTGCTGCTCGGCGCCGTCGAGCAGCTCGGCCAAGAGCCGGCGCTGTCCGGTCAGGCGCAGTCCCTTGTCCCGGATACGGTTCACGAGCCGCTCGCCGGCCCGCGGAGCCACGCGCGGACTGTCCATGCGGCTGCCTCGACCCTGCACGGTGCACCACCCGTCACTACTTGCGAACTATTCGCAAGAACGTCCAACGCCGGCATCATAGAGTAATGAGATCCGCGCTGTCAAGTTTTGGCAAAGCTCGGAAAGCTCGGCGGGGATCGGCCTTGATGGACCCCTACCTTCGGCGGTTGGCAGCTTCGCCGGCCGCCGGCGGTTCGACGACCAGGCGCAGGATGCGCCGGCCGCGCACGCGGCTGACCCTCACGGTCCGGCCGCCGACCTCGACGGCGTCTCCGATTCGAGCCATGCGTCCGAGCCTGGCCAGGACCAGCCCGCCGAGCGTGTCGATCTCGTCCTCGGGGGCCTCCTGGATTCCGAGCTGAGGCTCGATCTCGTCGACGGGGAGCGTGGCGTCGACCGAGAGCCGCCCATCGGGGAGCTTGCGCACCTTGGGCTCCTCCTCGTCGAACTCGTCCTGGATCTCCCCGGTCAGCTCCTCGAGCACGTCCTCGAGCGTCACGAGGCCCGAGACGCCGCCGTGCTCGTCGATCACGATCCCCATGTGCAGTCGCTGTCTGCGAAAATCGGTGAGCAGCTTGTCGATCGCGAGGGTCTCGGGCACGAACATCGGCTCCCGGGCCAGGGCGCGGAGGTCGCGCTGGTCGGAGACGGCCTCGGCGTGGACGAACATGTCCTTGATGTGGAGCACCCCGATGACGTTGTCGAGGTCTCCCTCGCACACGGGGTAGCGCGTGTGCCCGCTCTCCCGCGCCGTGCGGATGTTGTCCTCGTAGGTGCGGTTGACGTCGATGTACACGATGTCGCCGCGGGGGAGCATGATCTGCCGCACCGAGCGGTCCGCGAAGTCGAGCGCGCGCTGCAGGAGGCGGGCCTGGCTCTCGGAGAACACGCCGCCCATGCGACTGCGCGCGACGATCATGCGCAGCTCTTCTCCGCTGTGGGCCAGGGACGCGGCGGTGACCGGCTTCAGGCCCATGGCGCGCACGATGACGATCGACAGCTCGTTCATCGACCAGATCGCGGGATAGAACGCCCGGTAGAACATCCGGATGGGCCACGCGACGGCCAGCGCGGTGGGCAAGGCCCGGTCCACCGCGATGGTTTTGGGCACGACCTCGCCGAGGACGACGTGCAGCACCGTGATGAGCACGAACGCCACGGCCACCGCCAGGGTGTGCGCGGCGATCACGCGCCCGGCGCCGAGCCAAGAAAACAAGGGCTCGACGAGGTGCGCGAACGCGGGCTCGCCGACCCAGCCCAGTCCCAGCGACGCCAAGGTGATGCCGAGCTGGCAAGCGGCGAGGTAGGCGTTGAGGTCGCTCACGACCTCCCGGGTGGCGACGGCGCGCTTCACGCCGCGAGCGGCAAGCTCCTCGATGCGCGTCGCCCGCACCTTGACGATGGCGAACTCGGTGGCGACGAAGAAAGCGTTGAGAGCCACCAGCGCGAGCGCCGCCAGAAGGTAGATCGATGTGGTCATCGGAAGAGGATCGGAGATCCGTCGAAGTCGAACAGCTCGCCGCTGTCGAGCAGGTTGCGGATTCTCCTCGTGACCTCGTCGGCGCTCCTGAGCGTCGTCGGATCGAACGCGACCACGCGATCGCGATTCGCCGCCAGCCATCGTCCCACCAGCTCGAGGTGGACGTCCGGCCCGACCGCGGTCGTGGGCCCGTCGGGGAGCGAGAAGAAGTGGTCCTCGAGCAGCCGACGAGTGCGTTGCAGGCCGCCGCCCTTCGGTCCGATCGCGACCTTGTCGACCAGGCGGCCGTCCCGAATCAGGTAGGCCCGGAGGATCCACGGCGGCGCCGCAGGCTCCAGAATCATGATGGAGCGCAATCGCGCTCGATGATGCCCCTTGACGTGGATGTGGCGCTGCACGTTGCTCGACGGCTCGCGACTCGCGATCTCCGTCGCCTCCTGCAGCATGGCCTCCAGATCGGAGTGCAGCGGCTCGTACTCGATGCGGTGCAGCTCGTCGAGCAGGGCCTCGATCCTCGACGAGCGCTTTCCGCACCGGAAGTACGAGCCGATCCGGCGCCGCAGGTTCTTGGACTTGCCGACGTACATCAACTGGCCGCCGTCGTCGTAGAAGCGATAGGTTCCGGCCACCGCCGGGACCGCCCGCAGGAAGCTGCGGTCGAACGCGTAGCGATGCCACGGAAGCGAGGAAGACACCGCGCCCCGGAGGGAGTGCAGACTCTCGTCGTCCCGGCGCAAGGCGCCGAGGCACGCGTCCAGGATCTCCGTCTCGTCGAGGAGCTCGCCGGGTTGGCGCCAGTCGAGCCCGATCTTCGCGACCAGGGCCTCGAGATCATGATCGGCGGGCAACCCCAGCCGATCCCTGCCGAGCTCCCGCAGGGAGACCGCCGATTCCAGGGGCTCCTCGAGCCAGTGCTCGAGCGCGACGCGCGCGCCCGGAGCGTCGTGCAGGACCGCCACGGCCCCGTCGAGCAGCTCCAGCAGCTCCCGCCGGAGAGCATCGCCCTCGGGGCCCGCGACCGGGCATCCCCCGCAAGCGGCGACGACCGTGTCGCCCGTCAGGCGGACGGCCGCGACCTCGCGCAGCGCGTAGCGACGCTGCCCCGGTACGCGTCCCCCCGAGATCAGAATCAGGACGCGCGGTCCATCCGGCGCGGTCTGCGTCGCGCGTCCAGGCGCGGCCCCCGGCTCGCACTCGGCCGCCACGCAGCGCCATGCGCCGTCCTCGTAGGCGAGTCTCGGGTCCTCGGCGAACGCCGTCCGCAGGACGGTCGTGGCCGTGCGCTCGTCCGGCACGCGCGTCGCCAACACCTCGCGCGCGAGCGCCACGCTGTCCAAGGGCAAGGGTCGCCCGCGCAGGAGGCGCACGGCCCGCTCGGCCGCGAGGGACACCGGTTGTCGCCGGGTCATCATGCTCGTGCTCAGTCGCGCGGCTCCGGGGCCGCCGCCGACAACGGTCCCCAGCGCCGGATGACTTCCACCAGGGACAGGACCTGCTCTTCGGTCAGCGGTCCGCCCATCGTCCGGGAGAAACCGGGCATTCCGGGGTTCGACGTGCCGTACGAGATCGCAACACCCAGTTCTTCGTCGTCACGAGTGGCGAGGTAGTCGGGAGTGCGGAGACTCGGACCGTGCGCCCCTCCTTCGGCCTGCGCTCCGTGGCACATCGCGCAAACCGACGCGTACAGCGCTTCGGCGGTCTTGCCGTCGGCGGGCTCCGCGTGGCACGAGGCGCACTCCCCCATCAGGAGGGACTGGCCTGTGACGCGCGGATGCGCCCCGGGCTCGAGCGGCTGCTCGACGACCGCTACCCTGGCCTTGATGGTGAGCAGGACGTGCGGATCGGTGGGATCGTTGGAATTGACCGCCAGGGTCTTGCGCACCGAGCCGTGCTGTCCGGCAGGATCGAAGGTGACGCGGAGCACCCCCTGACCTCCGGGGGGAACCGAAGCTTCGGAGACGATGCTCGCCGTGCAACCGCACGACGGCCGCGTGCCGAGGATCTGGAGCGGCTCGTCGCCGTCGTTGTGAAACACCCAGTCGTGGCTGACCTTGTCCTGATCGTCGCGCAGATCGCCGAAGTCATGGAGCGTGCCGTCGAACCGCAGACGCGGACCGCGCTTTCCATAACCGGTCCCGTCCTCCTCGACGGCCGCCGAGCCCGGGCCGACGAGGAGCGCCACGGCCAGACAGAGAATCCGGAAACGTCGGTTTCCCGACCGCGGGCTCAAGCTCAAGATCTCCCCGAGGCGCCCTGGTGCCTCATGTGCGCTGCATCCATGGTCGCACCGTCGAGCCGTCACTGTCAAAGCCAGGATCGCGCCACCCAACCCCGCCGCCGCCGATGATAATGTCAGCCGCGTGAAAGCGGAACTCATCAGGGAAAAGCAGCGCGCCGCCCTGGCCAGCGTGGCTGCGGGCGCGATCCTGACGGCCCTGAAGCTCGCCGCCGGGATCACCACCTCCTCCCTGGGCCTGTTGGCGGAGGCCGCTCACTCCGCCCTCGATCTCGGAGCGGCCGCCCTGACGTGGGGCGCCGTCCGCGCATCGTGGCGCCCGCCCGACGCGGAGCATCAGTACGGCCACGGCAAGATCGAGAACCTCGCCGCGCTGGCCGAGACGTTCCTCCTGGTCCTCACTTCGATCTGGATCCTGACGGAGTCGGTCCGTCGCGTGGCGGGCGAAGGCCCCGAGGTCGAGCCCACGATGTGGGCTTTCGTCGTGATGGGCCTGTCGATCATCGTGGACGGGTACCGATCCCGCGACCTGCGTCGCGTCGCCGAGGAGAGCGGCAGCCAGGCGCTCGAGGCCGACGCGCTGCACTTCAGCACCGACATCGCGTCCTCGGCGGTCGTGATCCTGGGGCTCGGCGGCGTGCTGGCGGCCCAGAGGTTCGGCTGGCACTGGATGTCGCTCGCCGATCCGGTTGCCGCGTTCGTCGTCGCGCTCATCGTCTTGGCGCTGTCCTTCAAGCTCGGGCGCCGCGCGGTGGACGTGCTGATGGACCGCGCGCCGGCGGGACTGAGCGCGCGCATCGAGAGGGCGCTCGCCGGGCTCGAGGGCACCCAGGGCGCGACCCGCATCCGGGTGCGGCAGGCGGGCGATCGCGTCTTCGCTGACGTCGAGCTGCGACTGCGCCCCGGGCTGCCGCTGGCCGAGGGCGATCGCATCGCCTCGCAGGCCCGAGACCGGGTGAAGGAGATCGCCGGAGCGGAAGCGAGCGTTCTCGTCCAGCTTCACCCCGAGCCCGACGAGACGGCGTCGCTGCGCGAGAGGGTCTCGACCGCGGTGGCGATGGAGGGCGAGATCGCTCACGACATTACCTTGCGCCGCTCGGGAAACGCGGCGCACGCGGATCTGCATCTCGAGTTGCCCGGGAGCTTGACCCTGGCCGAGGCTCACGCCGTTGCCGACCGGGTGGAGGCGCGCATCCTGGAGCAGGTCCGCGAGGTGGGGCGGGTCGACATCCATCTCGAGCTCCGCGAGGAGGAGCCGGATCGCGCGAACCCGATCGACCGGGACGTTCGCAGCGCCATCGAGTCTCGCGTGCGACGCGCCGCGGCGGGGATCGTCCCCGAAGGCGCGGTTCACGACATGCTGATCACTCAAACGCCGGCCGGGATCTACCTCTCGTGCCACTGTCTCATGCCGCCGCAGACGCTCCTCGAACAGGCCCACGCGCTCACCGACCGGCTCGAGGCCAGGTTGCGCGAGGCCGTGCCCGAGCTCGCGCGCGTCTCCGTCCACGCGGAGCCCGAGGGTCATCACGGCGGTCCCGGCGCGCGCGCCGGTGGCTGAGAGGGGATCGCACGACTCCTAGGAGCCCGCGCCGGGCTCCGGCTCCGGGTCGAGCTCCGGCGGCCGGATCCCGGATGCCTCGAGGTAGCCGCTTCCGGTCAGCTCGGCATAGACGGCGCATTCCCGGATCTTGCGCAGCAACGTCGCGCACGCCTGGCCCTCGCCGTGACGCGCCGCGGCCTGGATGATCCGGGCTCCGTGGATGTTCAGGAACTCGAGCAGCTCCGGGATGTCGCCGGGAGCGACGAACGCCCCGACGTCCGCCGGACCCTTCACCTCGACGTGCAGCGACGCGGCGAACTCGGGGAACTCCTCGCACGCTTCGGCGAACAGCCGCCGGGGCGGCACGACGAAGCCCGGCGGGGCGACCCCCGCCGCGCGACACACGGTCTCGAGGCCGTCCACGTCGCGCGCGATCCAGAACGGTACGGCTCGCGAGTGCAGCCATAGGGCGCGGTGCGGGAGACCGGTCACGACCACCTCGCGCGCCGGTCTGCGGGGAACGTCGATCCGGCCCCAGCTCTCGCCGCGCCGCGCGCAGTTCACGATGTCGTACAGGTCCTTGAGGCGGGCCAGGAGGTCGGCGCGGTAAACGAGATCGGGGGACAGATCGGGACCCTCGGTGGGCTGCAGGCGCTTCGCCACATCGGCGCCGAGATTGACGAGTTGCTCGATGACGAGGGTGTCCACGGCATCGTCGTTGTGGGCGCCGCGGAACTCCTCGACCAGCCGTGCGACACGCCCCGCCGACCCCTCCGTGATGAAGAACGGCCGGCCGTGAAGGTGGAGGTCGGGATCGACGACGGTCTTCAGGGCGCGCGCCAGCTCGCCCTCGCGATGGTCCATCCGCTCGAGGTGCGTGCGGAAGCTCTTCAGGATCCCGGCCCCCGGCTCGACGCGCGGCGGTTCGGCGGCCACGAGGGCGTCCTCGATCGCCCCTTGATAGCGCCGGGCGCGCGACGACCGACTTCTCGCCCTCAGGGCCGCGTTGAGGAACGCCTCCGGATTGACCTTCCGTGCCGCCAGCAGCGGTTGAACGGTCTCGTCGAAGAACTCGACCTTCACCGGGTGGAAGGAAAACGTCCCTTTCACGACCGCTCCGCAGCGCCGACGGCCGCGCGTCCTCGCGGCCGGGGAGAGACACTATGCGACACGAGTCGCCAAAGTCAAAGGTCCGGTGAGCCTCTCGCGACCGCTGCGCCGGCCGCGCTTCGAATTGCTCCCAAATGGACATCTATTGGTCGCGCAGACGATTGAGGTCGAACCTCCGGCGGCCTAGCCTACGAGAGGAGAACAAGGGTCGCCGAGTCACCCCGCATCCAGAGGAGGACAGTGTGATGGGTCGCAACGTGAAATCCGGATCGACGACGAAAGACCCGACGCCGGCGATCCTGGGCGACGTCCTCGCCGACAGGATCAGAGCCAAGCTCGCCCAGAAGGACGAGGTCCTTCGGAAGCACGGTGCCGAGATCCTGTCCGAGGTGACGGTCGCGCAGGCGTACGGCGGCATGCGCGGGGTCAAGTGCATGGTCACCGAAACCTCGGCGGTGGACCCGTGCGAGGGAATCCGCTTCCGGGGCTACACCATTCCCGAGCTTCGCGACAGGCTCCCGAAGGCGCCGACAGGGGGGGAGGAGCCGCTTCCCGAAGGCGTCTTTTGGCTCCTGCTCACGGGCGACATCCCGACCCGCGACGAGGTCGCCGAGATCACGGAGGCGTGGCGCGCCATGGAGGCGCTGCCCGCGCACGTCGGGGCCGTCCTGGACGCCATGCCCGTGAATGCCCATCCGATGACCCAGCTCGCGCAGGGTATCCTGGCGATGCAGCCCGAGTCGATCTTCGCGCGCCGTTACCGCGAGGGCATGACGAAGGGCGACATGTGGCGGGCGGCGCTCGCGGATGCCATGGTCCTGCTGGCGAGATTGCCCGTGCTCGCGGCCTACGTCTACCGCAGGAGCTACAAGGACGGCGATCACGTGCCGCCCGGCGGAAAGCGCCTCGACTGGTCGGCGAACCTGGCTCACATGATGGGATTCGGCGACCCTTCGTTCGCCGAGCTGCTGCGGTTGTACCTCAGCATTCATGCCGACCACGAAGGCGGGAACGTCAGCGCGCACACGACGCATCTCGTCGGCTCGGCCCTGTCCGACCCCTACCTGAGCCTGGCGGCCGGGATCAACGGGCTGGCGGGGCCGCTGCACGGTCTCGCCAACCAGGAGGTCGTGCGCTGGATCGAGGAGCTCAAGGACAAGCACCGCGGCGTTCCGACGCGCGCTCAGCTCGAGACCTACGTGCGCGACACCCTGAGGGACGGCCACGTGGTTCCCGGATACGGCCACGCGGTCCTGCGCCGCACCGATCCGAGGTACACGGCCCAGAGGGAATTCGCTCTCGAGCATCTTCCCGACGACGAGAACTTCAAGATCGTGCAGCTGCTGTACGACGTCGTCCCCGAGATCCTCAGGGAGCAGGGC
>Ga0302046_10000523_pt1 | contig 38111 bp, 30 predicted proteins | sample RVTome_11_FD_200261 | JGI IMG/M metagenome (GOLD analysis project Ga0302046, IMG submission 200261) | Soil microbial communities from uranium-contaminated site in the Upper Colorado River Basin, Wyoming, United States - RVT147D111 (version 2) ...
GCTCTCTTCCGACCAGTCGAAGCCTCGTCCCGGCGCGCGCGACACGGGGAGAACGCGGTGACCGGCCTGCTCCAGGCGGCCCGTCACGCGCTTCCCGAGAAACCCGGTGGCTCCCGTCAGCAGGACCTTCATCGCGATTCCGAGCCTTCCCCTCGGGATCGTCCTTCTCGCGGAACCCGCGCGCCTGAACCTCCCCGCCTACCTCTCGATCTCGGCCAAGAGCAGGTCGACGGCCTCGTCCATGTCCTCGCCGCGCGGGCCCTTGAAGCGGATGCGACCCTCGTGGTCGAGGATATAGATCGTCGGCCAGCCGCGCACGTTCCAGCGGGTGGAGATCGGGCCGCGGGTGGAGCCGCCGTTCCAGAAGGAACGCCAGGTGATGTTTTCCTCCGCGAGCCGCGGACGCAGCACGTCCTTGTCGGCGTCCGAGTTCACGCCGATCAGGGCGAAGGGTTCGTCGGCGAGACGTTTCACGAGCGACCGCTCGTGCGGGTACATGGCCCGGCAGGGGGGTCACCAGTCGCCCCAGAAGTCGAGCACGACCACCTTGCCGCGGTAGTCCGAGAGCCTGAAGGCGACGCCGTCGAGGTCCTCGCCCTCGATCTCGGGCGCGATGGACCCGGGCGTCAGGCTCTCGAGCTCGAACAGGTTGCGCTGCGCGTCGTCGCCCGCGAGGTCCGCGTGCTCCGCGACCAGGGTCGCGAAGAGCTCGCGCGCCTCCTCGGCGTAGGGCTTCCAGCCGGCCTTCTCCACCTCGTCGCACAGCTCGTCGCCGTAGAACTGCCGGTAGTAGGCCTCGACGTCGTCCGGGGGCGGGCCAGCGTAGATCACGCCCAGGTCGTACAGCTCCTTGGCGCGCTTCGCGAGAGCGGCGACGGCGAGTCCGCGGTTCCCGGCCAGCTTGCTCGTCCTGCGCACCTTCTCGAAGAGCGGCTTGGTGTCTGGCGTCACGGGCACCGAGGAGAGGATCTTCCCGGCCCCCGCCGCGTCCGCGAAGTCCTTCGCGACCGCCGCGAGCACCTTGGTCCCGTTCTCCCCCTGGCCGTCCTTCTCGCCGATCCAGACGAGCGCGGTCAGCGCCGCGTCCGTCCCGGCGCTCTTCTCGGCCAGCTCGAAGAAGCGCGGCGTCCAGTGCGCCGGATCGGGACGGTGCTTCTGGTGATACTCGCGCCGCTCGGCGCGCGGGATCGCCTCCAGCTCCTCGTTGAAGGCCGCCTCGGCCTCGTCCCAGTCGGCGACGAGGGCCTGAAGCTCCTCCTGCACGGACTGCGACGCCTCCTTCTGCGCGGCGCACGGGAGCGCGAGCGCGAGGACCACCAAGCTCGAGTGGATCGCGTGCACGGCTAGTTCTCCTTCATCTCCGCCAGGAGCGCGTCGATCGCCTTGTCCATGGCCTCGCCGCGCACGTCCTTGAAGCGGATCGTCCCTTCGTGGTCGAGCACGTAGATCGTCGGCCAGCCGCCGACGTTCCAGGCGGTCGAGATCGGACCGTCGGTCGAGCCTCCGTCCCAGAAGGACCGCCAGGTGATGTTCTCCTCCTCCATGCGCCCGCGCAGGATCTCCTTGTCTCCGTCGGAGTTCACTCCGATCAGCGCGAAGGGTTCGTCGGCGAGGCGCTTCACGAGCGACCGCTCGTGCGGGTACATGGCCCGGCAGGGGCCTCACCAGTCGCCCCAGAAGTCGAGCACGACCACCTTGCCGCGATAGTCGGAGAGCTTGAACTCGACGCCGTCGACGTCGGCGCCGGTGATCTCCGGGGCCGGCTTGCCGATCCCGAGGTTGCGGAGCTCGAAGAGCTCGCTCGCGGCCGCGTCCTTCAGCGTGCCGCGCCAGTGGCGTACCTCGGGGTACTCCGCGAGGAGCACCTCGAACAGCTCCTCGGCCCGCGCCAGCGCCTCCTCGCCCGCGCCCCCGTCGGCGCGACCCTTCCAGTACTGGGCGATCTGGAAGCAGGCGATGCCCTGCACGTCCACATGGGGACTGCTGGCGAAGATTGCGTCGACGAGGTCCAGCATCCGCGTGTCCCGGATGTAGGCGCGCTCGACGATCCCGGCGAGCCTCGGGCTGTTCACGTGACTCGCGATCGCAGCCTCGAGCACAGGCTTCGAGTCGGAGGGGTCGTTCGAGTTCTCGCCGATCCACGCGAGCGCGTCGAGCTCCGCCGCGCTCCCCACGTTCGCCGCGGCGATCTTCCACAGGCGCGGCGTGAACTTCCCGACGTCCGGGTAGAGCTCCTCGAACGCAGCGTTGCGCTCCTCGTCCGTCGTCGCGGCCTGGTAGGCCTCCATGAACGCGTCGTTCGCCGCGCGGTGCTCGGCGATCACGTCCTTCACCTGCTCGGAGGGCGTCTTCTCCGCCGAGGCCTCCTTTGCCTCTTGCTTCTCGTCGTCGACCTTCTCCTGCGCCGCGGCCTGGGCGGCCAGCGCGAGCAGGGTCAGGAGCCAGAGCGTCTTCGGCTTGCGCATGGATCCGTCCTCCTTGTGATGACGGGGGTCTTCGAACGCCCGGCCATCCTACTCCCGGGGGCGCCCGCGGCAGTCGCGAGGCCCGCTCGAGGGTGTTCGCCCTGTGTTGCGCGAGTCCTGGAGCGGGAAGAGCAGCTCGCGACTCCCGTCCGGCCGAATGCGCTCGATCCCCCGGCCGTGACGGCCGGCGAGGAAGAGGATGCTCCCGTCCTCCTCCGACGCGAACACGGTTCCTTCGGGGAGCTCCGCATGCAGCAGCTCGATCGAGTCGAGGTCGGGATCGAAGCGGTAGAGGTCCCGTCCCTGGAGGAGGAGCACGGGCTCGCCCGCACGGAACGCGTCGAAGCGTCCGAAGTCGTCGGCCCTGACGACGGGACCGGGGAACCCGTCCGCGATCGTGGAGAGCTCGCCGCTGTCCGCGTCGCCCGCCAGGAGTCTCTTGTCGTCCCAGAGCAGGACGCGCCCGTCGGCGAGCATGGGAGGGAGAGCGCTCGAGCGCGGCCACTCGAGCTCGACGCGTGAGCCATCGTCGGGATCGAAGCTCGACCAGGTCTTCCAGGCGGACTCCTTCGCGTCCGGGCCGGCCGCCAGCAGCCAGCGTCCGGGTCGCACGAAGACCGTCGCGTTCCCGATGTCGGAGAGGTCGGAGCGCGGGTACTCCCATCCGCGGAAGGGGTCGAACAGCGCCAGCCTGCCGTCGCGCACCCGCATCCGGCCCAGACCCACGGGGTAGCCCTGATCGACGATCCGGTCGAGGGCGAAGGGATGCACCGCGCCGTCCGATAGATCGATCAAGCACACTGGCTCGCGCTCGGGTGTTCCGATGTGCATGAAACCGCTCGAGTCCAGGCGCGGATCGAAGAGCGGCCAGGTCTGCTCCGGCGACGGTCGCTCCCACGCGCCCGTCTCGAGGTCGACCACGAGCACGCTCCTCCTGGGCTCGTCGAACCACGGGTCCGTCTGGACCGAGAGCAGCACGACCGTCCGCCCGTCCGCGCACGGCCACACAGACCCGATCTCGAAACCGTCGGAGCCGGGGCGCACGGCGTTGCGCTCCGCGTAGCGCAACGCGGCCCAGCCCGGAACGGGCACGAGGAATGGGAGCGAGACCACGAGTCCGTGCAGCATCGCGACCGCCGGCGAACGACCGAAGCGGCGCCCGCGCAGGAAGGACACCGCGGCGACCGTCAGCGCTCCCGTCACGAGCAGGAGGTACGCGGTCCGCATCTCCCAGATCTGCGGCACGTAGCCGAACGCACGGACGATGACCACGACCGGCGCCGAGACCGTCCCGAGCAGGAGCAGCGCCACCGGGAAGGCCAGCGATCCCCGCGGCACCCAGGACGACACCGCGAACGTCCACGACCCGACCACGAGGGTCGGCACCAGGACGAGCCAGGCGATCTCCTCTGCGTCCCAGGTAGGCACGGCGCCCGTGCGCCACAGCGAGACTCCCGTGCCGAGCGCCCAGCCGAACAGCCCCGCGAAGGACATCAGGAGTCCGAAGAAGACGAGCTTCGCGACGAACGCGCGGCGCGGACCGGAGGGAAGCCGCTCGAGGAAGCGCCGGCGCGCACCGCCCGACTCGGGCATGGACAGGTCGCCCGCGTACAGCAGGACCGCGCACACGACCAGGCAGATGCACACGCCCAGGGCCGGATCGCCAGCCATCGTCTTGGGCGTCCAGCGGGCGACGAGCACGATCAGCAGTGTCGACACACCGAACAGGACCGCCAGCGGTCCACGCTGCTCGCGCCACTCCTTCCAGAGGTGCACTCGAATCGTCTTCACGCCGCCACCTCCGTGAGCACGCGGTAGAGCTTCTCGGGGATGCGCGCCGGCGAGTACTCGCCCAGCACCTCCTCCACCGTCCCGTGCAGCGCGACCCGGCCGCCAGCCACGACGACGATGCGATCCGCGAGGCGCGCGGCCACGTCGAGGTCGTGCGTGGCGACCAGCGCCACTCGCTCCTTGCCCTCGAACTCGGCCAAGAATCCGCGCAACAGTTCGTGCCGGACGACCGGATCGAGGCCGCTGAAGGGCTCGTCGAGCAGCACGAGCTCCGGCTCCGGCGCGAAGGCCGCGACCAGCATCGCCTTGGCCGCTTCGCCGCGCGACAGCGTCTTCATCGGCCGATCGAGCGGCAGACCGAGGTCTCGCGCCATGCGCTGCGCGACACCATCGTTCCAGCGCTCGTAGTGCGGCGCGAGGAAGCGGAAGAGCTCCGCCGGCGTCATCCAGTCCGGCGCATCCGGAGTATCGGGCACGAAGCCGACGCGCTGGGTCGAGCGGCGCTGGTCGCGGACCGGATCGAGCCCCAGGATCTCGAGCGAGCCCTCGCAGGGGCGCAGCGTCCCCAGCAGGCACGCGAAGAGGGTGCTCTTGCCCGCGCCGTTCGGCCCGAGCACCACCGTGATCCCCGGCTCGTCGATCTCGAGCGAGATCCCGTCCAGGGCGACCTTGCGTCCGAATCGCTTCCGGACGCCCGCTGCTCGCAGGAAGTGCTTCATGCCGAGTTCCTCTTGCCCTCTTCTTCCATCAAGACGTCCGCGAGCGCGGCTCCGCGATGGCCCGCGCGCAACGCCTCGTGTGCGGCGCGACGAAACGCATCGAGCGTCACGCTCGACCTGGCTCGCCGCGCGATCTCCTCGCCCTCGTCCGTGACGAACACGCCGCGGCCGTTCTCGCCGCGCGTCGCTCCCAGCGCCTCCAGGTCGCGGTAGGCCCTGGCGACCGTGTTCGCGTTCACCAGCGCTTCCGCTGCCAGGGCCCGCACCGACGGCAACCGGTCGCCGGCGCGCAGCACGCCGCTCGCCATGGCGTCCAGGGCGGCCTCGACCAACTGCCGCGAGGGCGGCGCGTCGGCGTTGGGATCGACGGACCAGCTCGTCACGGGCCGTACCATCGTCCTGGTACGGTGCGACGCTTGAGTCACGCGCTCGGTTTCGCGCGCCGGCTCAATCGCGCTCCAGCCAGACGACCTCCGCCGGCCAGCTCGCGTACCAGACCCGCGGCCGGTAGCCGAGGCGCTCGATCGCGAGTCTGCCCGCCGGCGAGGCGTCGCGCAGGACGAGACGACCCTCCCCGTCGCTCGTCCCCCACTCCATCAGGCCCTGGTCCAGGAAGCGCGCGCCCTCGATCGGGCGCTCGTCGAGCGCGTCGAGGACGAGGAGCGGCGCGACGTCGCCGCGCTCGAGGCGGACCTCGAGCATGGCATCGCCGTCCGGAAGCAAGCCGCTCGCGCGGACGTAGCCCGGCGCCCAGGCCAGCCAGCGCAGCGCGCGTCGGTCGGCGTGCACGATCCACACGTGGTCCTCGCCGTGGAACCCGCTGTTCACGTCCATCGACTGCATCGAGTCCTCGAAGTAGAGCGCGACCCCGCTGCCGTGGACGGACTCGCCCGTCTCGGCGTCGACGACGCGGAAGCGCGACACGCGACGCTCGAGAGTCTCGACGCGCCGGAACACGAGGCCGGTCGTGCCGAAGGGAACGGACACGGACTCCGGGGCATAGCGATCCGTGTCGACGCGCTCGGAGAGCCGCACGAGGAGCTGGTCGCAGGGCACGCGGTAGAGCGCGAAGCGGCCCGTGACGTCCGGGTAGACGAGCTCTCCGTGCACGCGACTCTCCCCCACCCACAACGAAGCGTCGAAGGTCGGCGTACCCGCTTCGTCCAGGAAGACGCCCGAGACCGCCAGCGCCAGCCCGTCGCTCGCGAGCACGACCTCGAGCACGTGCTCGCCGCCCTCCTCGACGACCAGCTCCCCGCGCAGATCGTGCTCCGAGTGCGGTGCGCGAACGTGTGTGCGGTACTCGCCCGCGGAGACGTCGGCGAAGCGGACCTCGCCCAGTGCATCGGTGCTCCCGACGATGACGCGCTCCTTCGTGTCGAGCGCCGCGACCGGCGAGAGGTGGACACCGGCGGCCTCCACCGGGGCTCCGGCAGCCTCCTGCAGCACGCGCACGAGCACGCTTCCTCCCGGCAGCATCCGCAGCGGGTGCGGTCCGCGTCCGAAGGGGACGCGCAGCTCGACGACCTCCGTCGCTCGTCCGTCCTCGGTGCGTCCCTCCGCGCGGACTCCCCAGGGAAGGCCTCCCATCGGCGGCTTCCGCTCGACGAAGCGGAAGCGAGCGATGCCGTCCGGGCCGGTGCGCACGGCCTCGCGCAGATCGGGGGAGATGCCGCCGACGAGCAGGCCGAGATGACAGGTCACGACGCAGTCCGCCACCGCGACGCCTTCGGTGTCGACGACCTGGAAGAGGACGACCAGCGGAACGTCCGCTTCCTGCGGAGCGGTGAGCGCCGGAGCAACGGTCGTCTCCGGCGGCTCGTCGCGTGCCCCGGCATGGGACACCTCGGGCGCGAGCGCGCGAGCCGGGTCGAGAAGCGGCTCGGACGGAGCGACGCGCGGAGCCCCGGGTTCGCCTCGCTCGAGCTCGCGAGCCGCTCGGTCCGGTCCGAGCAGGAGGATCGAGAGCACGAGCGCCGATCCGATCAGCGCGAGGGCGATCCAGCGCTTCATTCGCCGGAGGATCCCAGACCGCGGCGGCGAGCGCGCTCGAATCGGCCCCTTTTCCGTTTCCGTCGCGCCGGGGATCGTCTCGGGTGGAAGGCCTCGAGTTCCGTCCCTCGGGCCACCGATCGAGGCGGTGGTAGGATGCCCGATCGTCTCCCCGCCGTCCTCCGCCCCATGCACCCCTCCGACCGCCGCTCCGCGGCCCGACTCGCCACGTGGACCCTTCGCGGCGCGGCCGCGGCCGTGGTCCTCCTCGCCGCCTGCGGCGACGGCGGGGGGGGAGCGGAGCTCGAGTCGGGCCCTGCGCTCGCCGGCTCGACCCTGTTCGAGCGCGTGAAGCTGGAGGCGCCGGAGTGGCATCTCGAGAACCTGCGCGCGCGCGAGGCGGCCGGCGACGACTGGCGCGGCGAGGCGCTCTACGACCTCGCCAAGCCGGCCTTCGGCGCGTTCCTCGCGTCCGTCCTGCACGGCAGCGACGTCGGCGAGCTCGTCGGCCCTGACTTCCGTTCCACGCGGCTGCGGCCGGCGGAGCTCCGGACCGTGTTCGACGACGGCAACTTGATCGTGCGGCGCGGAACGATCGAGGCCGAGCGCTTCGGCCCCGAGCGCCTGCGCAAGCTCGTGGCGGAGCTGGTCGCGCCCTTCACCGAAGAGGCCCACCAGTTCTTCAAGATGGTGCACGTCGAGGACGGCTCGCGCACGGACCTGCTGCAGACCGTGCTCTTCCTGCACCTCTCCGGTCCCGGACAGCGCGGCCCCGTGCAGCAGAACCTCGAGCTCGGCGTCGACTTCGCGATCGAAGGGGACGGCTCGGCACGCGTCGTCCTGGTCACGGTGCACGCCTTCGAGGAGACGGAAGCCTCCGGTCCGCTCTTCTCCGACATGAGCGGACACGTGTTCGCCGGCGTGAGTCGCTTCAAGGAGGACTTCCTGCGCGGGATCCCCGAGTACCGCTTCCGCAACGACATCATGAACGGCCGCCACTTCACCGGCATCCAGGGACTCGCCCTGGGGGACGTGAACGGGGACGGTCTGGACGACGTCTACGTCTGCCAGCAGGGCGGGCTCGCGAACCGGCTGCTTCTGATGCAGGCTGACGGGACATTCCGGGATGCGTCCGCCGCGGCGGGCGTCGACGTGCGCGACTCGACCCGCAGCGCCCTGATCGCCGACTTCGACGGGGACGGAGACCAGGACCTCGCCTTCGCGACGACGATCGCCATCGTCGTCGCGTACAACGACGGACAGGGGAAGTTCACGGACTCGGCGACGCTCGCGCTCGACACGACGGCCGACGTGTACTCGATGTGCGCCGCGGACCCGGACCAGGACGGAGACCTGGACCTCTATGCCTGCCGCTGGTCGTTCAACAACTCGCGCTTCAGCACCGACGATCCGCCGGCCCCCTACCACGACGCGAACAACGGCGCGCCCAACTACTACTGGCGCCAGGACTCCCCGAAGCACTGGGTCGACGCGACCGACGCGGTCGGCCTGGGCGCGAACAACGCCCGGTTCAGCTACGCCGCGATCTGGGACGACCTCGACGACGACGGCGACCTCGACCTCTACGTCGCCAACGACTTCGGGCGCAACAATCTGTACGTCAACCAGGGAGGCAGCTTCACGGACCGGGCGGACGAGCTGCGCGCCCAGGACAAGAGCTCGGGCATGGGCGTTACGGTCGGCGACTACGACCTCGACGGCGACAAGGACATCTACGTCTCCAACATGTTCTCGTCCGCCGGCCAACGCATCGTCCCGCAGTACGCCAAGCGCGACCAGGACGGGTTGATCGGCGATCACTTCCAGTTCGCGCAGGGGAACACGCTGCTGCGGAATCGGGGGGACGGCTCCTACGAGGACGTGTCCCTCGCCGCCGGCGTCACGGTCGGCGGCTGGGCCTGGGGCGCGCGCTTCTACGACTTCAACGCCGACGGCTTCCCCGACCTCTACTCCCCGAACGGGTACATCACGAACGACGACCCGGGCGACTTGTGAAGCTTCTACTGGCGACGCGTGGTGTCGCGCACTCCGAAGACCGAGGCGAGGTCGGCCGAGTACCTCCAGGGCTGGGAGAGCCTGAAGCGGATGATCGTCGAGGAGAACGCCTCGTGGAGCGGCAGCGAGCGCAACGGCGTGTTCGTCAACCTGCGCGACGGGACGTTCGCGGACGTCTCGACCATCTCCGCGGCGGACGAGATCGGTGACGGGCGCTCGATCGCGGAGACGGACTGGGACGACGACGGGAAGCCCGACTTCCTGCTCCGCAACCGGACCGCGCCGCGCCTGCAGCTCTTCCGCGACCTGGACGCGAGCGAGAGCCACTTCCTGGCCGTCGAGCTGCGCGGCACGACCTGCAACCGGGACGCGATCGGGGCCGTCGTCCGACTCGACGTCGCCGGACGCAGGCTGACGAAGACGCTGTACGCCGGCGACGGGTTCCTGGCGCAGTCCTCGAAACGCATGTGTTTCGGGCTGGGCGACACGGAGCGCGTCGAGCGCCTGGTCGTCACCTGGCCGGGAGGCGGCGAGACCGTCCTCGCGGACCTCGCGGGCGACACGCGCTACCGCATCACCCAGGGCGTGGACGAGGCCGAGGTGATCCCGGCGCGCACCCTGAGCCGCTACGCGTCGCTGCCCCCGGCGCCGCTGGCGCGCGACCAGAGCGGGCTGCCGCGGCTCGACCTGCGCGAGAAGTTCCCGCTCGCGCCGGTCGTGCTGCCGGGCTTCGAGGATCCCGCGCGGACGGCGGGAGCGCTCGCCGGAACGCCGGCGCTGGTCAACCTCTGGAGCACCTCCTGCGCCGCGTGCCTGGTCGAGTTCAAGGAGCTCCGGGACCGGCGCGCGGAGCTGGACCGGGCCGGCCTGCGCATCGTCGCGCTCGCGACCGACGCGGCGACCGAGCGCGAGAGGGCCGAGGAGCTGCTCACGACCTTCGGGCTGCGCGAGCACGCGGGCTACGTCGACGAGCGCCTGCTCGCGATCCTGCAGCTCGTCTTCGCGCAGGTCGTCGGGAGCCAGGAGGAGACGCCGCTCCCGACCAGCCTGCTGCTCGACACGAAGGCGCAGCTCGTCGGCATCTACTTCGGCCCGGTCTCGGTCGACGACCTGCTGGCGGACCTGGCGAGCCTCGCGCGCATGGATCCGGACGACGCGTCGGACGTGAAGCTCGCCCCCGGACGCTGGCTCTCCGTGCGCAAGCGACCGATGCGCAGCTTCCACCAGGGACTCCGCGCGCTCGGCGAGAACGAGCTCCGCGCCTGGTACGCCAACCGATCGAAGGGCGAATGACGGCGATGCGAGCTCTCCTCCTCCTGTCCGTCGCCGCGCTGGCCGCCTGCGGCGACGATCCCGCGGACCTGGTCGCGCCCACGGGCACGTCCATCCTGCTCGAGGCGAAGCGCGAGGAGGCGCCCGCGTGGCACGAGGCGAACGTCGCGCGGCGCGACGCGGTCGACGACGACTGGCGCGGCGAAGCGCTGTTCTCCCTGGCGAAACCGGCCTTCGACTCGTTCCTGGGCGGGCTCGTGGCCGGGACGAGCGTGGCCGACCTCCTCGCTCCCGGCTTCGAGACCAGCGCGCTTCGTCCGGACGATCTCGAGCTCCTCTTCGCCGACGGCGGTACGACGGTACGGCGCGGCGCGCCCGGCCCCGAGCGCCACGGAGCCGAGGACCTCCCGCGCCTGGCCGAAGCGCTGCTCGCGACCTTCTCGAGCGCGCGCGACCACGAGCACGGGGTCCACTCGTCCTTCAAGGTCGTCGGCGTCGAGATCACGCGGGAGGACGTGTTCGAGACGGTGGCATTGCTGCACGTCGTCGGTCCCTCGCCCCGCGGCCACGTGCAGCAGAACGCGCACCTGTCGGCGAGCTGGCGCGTCGTGGGGAAGGACGAGCGCGTGCTGCTCGAGTCGCTCGCAGTGGAGAGCTTCGAGGAGGTCGAGGTCGGGCGCGAGCTCTTCGGCGAGCTGACCGACCACGTCCTCGGCGGCATCCCGCTGTACCGCAACGATTTCCTGCGCGGGATCGCGGACCACCGCTACCGCACCGACATCCTGATGGGGAACCACCTGACCGGGATGCAGGGCTTCGCGCTGGGCGACGTCGACGGCGACGGACGGGACGATCTCTACGTCGTGCAACCCGGCGGTCTGATGAACCGCCTGCTTTTGCAGCGCGAGGACGGGACGGTCGAGGACCGCTCGGAGGCGTCGGGGCTCGCCTTCCGGAACTCCGGTCGCAGCACGTTGATCCTCGACTTCGACAACGACGGGGACCAGGACGTCGCGCTCTCGCTCGCCAACCGGGTCCTGATCGCCTTCAACCAGGGCGACGGGACGTTCACCAGCCAGGCGACGCTCAAGCTTCCGGAGGACGCCGACGTGTACTCGATGTGCGCGGCGGATCCCGACGGGGACGGCGACCTCGACCTGTACTGCTGTCGCTGGTCCTACACGCGCTCGCGCTTCAACATCAACGACCCGCCGCTGCCCTACCACGACGCGCAGAACGGACCGCCGAACGTCTTCTGGCGGCAGGACGCGCCCGGGGAGTTCACGGACGCGACGGCCGAGGTCGGGCTCGACCTCAACAACACGCGCTTCAGCTACGCGGCGATCTGGGAGGACCTGGACGAGGACGGCGACGTGGATCTCTACGTCGCGAACGACTTCGGGCGCAACAACCTCTTCATCAACAGGGGCGGGAGGTTCGTGGACACGGCCGCGAGCGCGCAGGCGGAGGACAAGAGCTCGGGCATGGGAGTCACCGCCGGCGACTTCGACCTGGACGGAGATCGCGACCTGTACGTGTCCAACATGTTCTCCTCGGCCGGCCAACGCATCGTTCCCCAGTACGCGCTGCGCGGGAAGGAGCAGGAGGACCTGCTCGCGGCGCACTTCCAGTTCGCCGTCGGCAACACGCTGCTGCGGAACGACGGGAACGCCACCTTCACGGACGTCTCGCGCCAGGCCGGGGTCACGGTCGGCGGCTGGGCCTGGGGCGCACTGTTCGTCGACTTCAACAACGACGGCTATCCGGACATCTACGGGCCGAACGGGTACATCACGAACGAGGACCCGGTCGACTTGTGAAGCTTCTACTGGCGACACGTGGTGTCGCAGACTCCGAAGGGCACGTCGCCGACGAGCGGCTACCTGCAGGGCTGGGAGAGCCTCACGCGCATGATCGTGGAGCAGAACCTGTCCTGGAGCGGGCGCGAGCGGAACCTCGTCTACCTGAACCTGCGCGACGGGACCTTCGCGGACGTCTCGACCATCTCAGGCGCCGACGCGATCGGCGACGGACGGGCGCTCGGAGCGGTGGACTGGGACGACGACGGCCGCGTCGACCTCTTCCTACGCAACCGGACCGCGCCGCGCCTGCAGTTCTACCGCAACCAGAGCGAGGGCGACGCGCACTTCCTCGCGGTCGACCTGGTCGGCACGACCTCGAACCGCGACGCCATCGGCTCGCGCGTCACCGTCGAGGTCGACGGCCGCACGCTGACGAGGACGCTGCACGCGGGCGAGGGATTCCTGGCGCAGTCCTCGAAGCGACTCCACTTCGGCCTGGACGACGACGCCCGCGTGGAACGTCTCACCGTCCGCTGGCCCGACGGCACCCTCTCGGAGTTCACGGACGTCGCCGGCGACGCGCGCTACCGCGTCACCCAGGGGTCGGACGAGCTGGCGGTCGTGCCGCGCCTCGGCAGCTCGCTCGCGCGCGTCGCTCCGCGGCCCGCGCAGCGCGATCGCGGCATTCCGCGGCTCGAGCTCATGGAGAAGCTGCCGCTCGCGCCCGTCGGCGTGCCCTCCTTCGCAGACCCGGAGCGAACGGTGGCGGACCTCGCCGGCGGCACGACCCTGCTCAACCTGTGGTCGACCACCTGCGCGGCCTGCTTGGAGGAGTTCGGCACCTTCCGCGATCGCAAGCGCGACCTGGAGGATTCCGGACTGGAGGTGATCACGCTCGCCACCGACGGCCTCGCCGAGCGCAAGAAGGCGAAGGAGCTGCTCGAGCGCTACGGGCTCGCGGACGGCGCCGGGTACGTCGACGATGCGCTGTTGGCCGTGCTCGAGCTCGTGTTCCAGCAGGTCGTCGGGAGCCAGCAGCAGACTCCGCTCCCCACGAGCCTCCTCCTGGACGGTGCGGGGCAGCTCGTCGCGATCTACTTCGGTCCGGTCGTCGTCGACGAGCTCCTGGCTGACGTGCGGTCCGTGGCGCGCCTGGCTCCCGAGAACCTGACCGACGTGCGGCTCGGCCCGGGATCCTGGTTGTTCAAGACCGAGCGGCCCTACACGGTCTTCATCCGCAACCTGCGCGACATCGGGCGCGACGACCTGGCGAAGTTCTACCGGCGCCTGTCGAAGGACCGTCAGTAGACCGAGCCGAGGAACTCCTCGAACGCGCGCTCGAGCAGTGTCGAGCTCTCGAATCCCAGCGCCTTCCAGCCCGATCTCTGCGACTCGCCGGCGTAGTAGGCACGCATGTAGTCGATCAAGGCGGTGCGTCCCTCCTCGCCGCATTCGTTCATCAGGTAGTACACCAGCGCGCCGGCCTGGTCGTAGAAGAGGCCGCGCTGCGTCAGGAACCGCGCGCCGGTCGTGTATCGCAGCGTCACCGGCTGCTCGGAGATCGGCAGGTCGTTCAACAGGGCGAAATCGGCCTGGCTCATGTCGACCAGCCTCCCGAAGTCCAGGAGGCGCCTCGCCTTCCAGACCTGCACGACGGTGTCGACCGATTTCACCGTCGGGTCGGCGAATCCGCGGTCGACCCGGCCCAGCTCGAGGAACTGGTCCTCGAGGAAGCGCGCGAAGCCCTCGACGATCCAGAAGCCCGGCGTCGTGGTCCTGCTCTTCGCCTCCTCCGCCCAACGCAGGTCGATCCAGTGGTGGGTGATCTCGTGCGCCAGGACGTAGTGCAGCTCGCGCTCCTCCGGGTCGTCGCGCTCGCCGCGCGGAACGTAGAAGCGCGAGACGTCCTCGCTCGGCGCGTAGTAGCCCGCGGACCAGAAGGGAACGCCGTCCTGCGCGTCGAGGTAGCTCTGGCGGTCCTGGAAAACTCGGATCTCCAGCGGATCGTCGCTCGCGAAGGCGGCCCGTCCCAGCAAGCTCTCGAGCGCGCGAACGGTGCCCTCGCCCTTGCGCAGCGCCTTGCCGATCACGGTCGGGTCCGACTCCATGGAGAAGAGCAGCAGGTTCGGGGTGCGCAGCCCGATCGCCCCCTGGCGCCAATCGTCGGGTAGACGCTTCCAGGCGGCGTCCTCGCGCGCCAGGAAGCGCCCGTCCGCCGGAAGCAGGTCCTGCGACCAGCGCATCCACCTGCGCACGTCGTCGGGCCAGGGGAACTCGCGCGGCATCGTGGAACGAGCGAGCGCGAGAGCCTCGTCCGGCTCGTCACCCGCGGCGACGTCGTGCACATCCGAGAGGATCACGCTGGCCGCGACGGTCATCCCGCGCTCCTTGCACCACTCGGCTGCCCGCAGGTAGGACCGCTGGACCACAGCTCGCTTCTCCGTCTCCTGCGCGTGCTTCTTCGCGAGCTTCGCCTCCACCGTCGCGTCCGACCTCTCGCGCTTGCCGCTGAGGAGCGCGTCCAGCTCCTTGCGGCGCTCCATTCCGAGTCCGTAGCGCGCAGCCTCCGTCATGAGCCGCTGAGCGTCGTCGACGTGGCGTTCGCTCGCGTAGAGCAGGATCAGCTCGTCCAGCGCGGCCAGGTGCTCTTCGTGGAGAACGGAGCGCCAGGCCGCGTACACGGGGAACTGCGAGCCGACCTTCTTCGTTCCGCCCGAGGACTGCGCGAAGGCGATGTCGTCCTCGACGACCTCGATCACGGTCTTCTCCTCGCTCTCGACGCGTGCGCCCCCCTGGGCGGGGAACTCCACCGTCCCCGCGAGCACCGAGCCATCGGTGCGGATCACGACCGCACCCACGTCCGGACGGACGGCCCCGCCCGCCGTGCCCGCGAGCACGGAGGTCGCGGTCCTCCGCGACGCCATCCTCGGATCGAGGAGTCCGACCAGCGACCGGCCCTGCTGGTAGACCAGACGACCGTCTCCCATCGGCATCAGCGGCCCGTTCGGGTCGATGCTCGGCTCGCACCACAGGACGCGGCCCGACGAGCCGTCGAGCGCCCAGTTCCCGAAGTAGAGGACCTCCTGCGAGCCGCTGCCCATGCCAGGGCGTCCTCCCTCGGGGAGCGCGCCGTTCGGGATCACTTCGATCACCGAGCCGTCGACGTCGAAGCGGAGGAGCGCGCCCTCCTCGGAGAAGCCGTAGGCCTGCCGCTCGTAGATCACCGCGTCGGTGACGATCGGCGCCACGTGTCCTTCGTCGCCGTTGGCCATCGCGCTCCCCGAGCGTCCGCCGCGCGCCGAAGGCAGCGTGAAGTGCGAGCGGATGAACCACCTGGGCTCGTACTCGCCGTCGACCACGCCGCAGTAGGCGGCGTAGCCCTCCTCGGCGATGCGCGTGTTGCCGGCGTTGCCCAGCCAGTTGCGCCGGCCGTCCACGACCGAGGCGGCGCGCGTGCCGAGGCCGTGACCGCGCGCGATGAACAGGCGCACGAAGTTGCCCCGGTAGCCGCTGCGAGGGCCGACCGTGAAGGTAGCGATCGAGACCTCCTCTCCGAGTCCGTGCACCGCCGGCCGACCCTCGCCGCCCTCGGCCGTGCCGATCACGGAGAGACCCTCCAGCTCGATCGCCGTGAGGAGCGTGCCGTCGGCGACGAACAGCGTCCCCTCGTGGACCGCCGGAGGCAGCCGGTACCCGCCCTTCAGCCGCTTGCCGCCACGCAGGTCGCCGCTCGTGTGCGAGAAGAGGCGGACGTTGTCGTGGTCGAGCAGGACGATCTGCCCGTTCCAGGCGCCGAGGTAGGCGCGTCCACCCTTCGCCAGCCGCTCGACCGCGTCGGTCGCCCCGCTCTCGAGATCGATCGCCACCAGCTTCCGCTCGCGCCCGTCCAGGACGACGGCGTAGACGTAGCCGCCCCACTGCACGGGGTTCGAGAGGATCTCGCCGAAGTGGACGCGCCACTCCTCGACCGGCGTCGAGCGCACGGGCTCGAAGGCGAGCAGCCCGGAGCCAGAGGCCGTTCCGCGCGGCTGGTTCCAGGCCGTGAGGTCGGACGAACTCGCGAGCTCCGCCTCCTGGGTCGACACGAGCGAGCAGGCGAGGAGCAGGACGACGGCGGAATCGAGAGCGCGCTTCATGAACCTTCCCCCAGCGACGGTCCGCCTCCAGCATCGCCGAAGGGGACCGGACTGAGCTCCCGCGTCTCGGAATCTTGCCGTGCCGCGATGAGACGGGCCTCGCCCGGAAGCCCGCGGCTTCCCGATGGACAACTCCGGGACACCCGCTCAAAGTGCCCCCGATGCGGCGCGCCGACCGGCTGTTCCAGATCGTTCAGATGCTGCGCAAGCGCGAGCTCACGACAGCGTCGCGCCTGGCCGAGCGCTTGGAAGTGTCCGAGCGCACGATCTATCGCGACGTGGCCGACCTCGTCCGCTCTGGAGTGCCGATCGAGGGCGAGGTGGGCCTGGGCTACCAGCTCGGACACGGCTTCGACCTCCCGCCCTTGATGTTCGACCGCACGGAGCTCCAGGCGCTCGTGCTCGGAGCGCGCATGGTTGCGACTTGGGGCGACGAGGAGCTGCGTGAGGCGGCGAGGAGCCTGCTCGAGAAGACGGCGGCGGTGGTTCCGCTGAAGGATCGGCCGCGCATGCGGGAGACGGCGCTCTTCGCGCTGCGCGGCTACTACGCGACCGATGCCAAGTTCATGAGCGAGCTGCGGCGCGGGATCGACACGCTGCACAAGGTGGCGCTCGTCTATCACGACGAGGCGGAGCGCCGAAGCGAGCGCGAGATCCGACCGCTCGCGCTGTACCACTGGGGCACGAAGTGGACGGCGGCGGCCTGGTGCGACCTGCGCGAGGACTTCCGCCAGTTCCGACTCGACCGGATCCAGAGCGCCACGGTGCTCTCCCAGCGGTTCGTGCTCGAGTCGCCCGTCACGTTGGAGGACTTCGAGCGATCGATGCAGAGCCGGTGACCGAGCGCGCCCTCTACGATGCCCGCGGCGTGGCGGAACGCCGTGCTCGGCTCGCCCTGCGGGTCCTGCAACTCCTCGGCGCCGGGGCCTGTGTGCGCGCGGGCGCGACCTGGTGGGCCTGGGGCGACGCGCTCGCTCTCCACCTGCCGGTCCTCTTCCCCGTCGTCCTGGCGGGCCTCGTTCTCTCCGCCCTGGTCCTCGCGCAGGGGCTCGCACGCGAGCCGCGCTCTCCGCGCGCCGGGGTCGCGGCCTTCCTGACCGCGGTCCTGCTGGGAAACCTGGTCTACCTGGCGCTGTTCCCCGCCTACCACGCGCCCTATGCCGAGGCCACGCTCGGACTCTCGGCCGGCGTCGGGAGTCTGGTCGCGCTCGCCTCCTTCGGACGCCTTCGGTCGCGGATCCTGGTCCTCGTTGCGACGCTCGCGGGCTCCTTGCTCGCCGCGGAGCTCGGCTTGCGCGTCTACGCGCGCGTCGTACCGACCTACATCCTGGCCTCGAGCACGAGCGGAGCGCGCTACCTCCTGGCGGCGCGCCGGCTGGTCCCCGGAAAGATCCGGCACGGCTACCAGGTCAACTCACGCGGCGACTACGACGACGAGCCGCGCGCGCTCGCGCCCGGAGAACGGCGCGTGGTCGTGATCGGCGACTCCTTCTCCGTCGGGACGGTGCCGCTGCCGCTGAACTTCACCTCGCGCATCGAGGACGAACTCCCCGGCGTCGACGTCTACAACCTGGGGGCGCCGGGAATCGGGCCGCCGGAGTACCTGCACCTCCTCCTGACCGAGGCGCTCGCGCTGCAGCCCGACCTGGTCGTGGTCGACCTGTACGTGGGAAACGACCTCGTCTTCGCCTCACCGGAGCGGCCCTGGCGCGGCTGGCTCCACCCGCTCTACGGACGCGACGCGATCCTGCTCTTGCGGCTCTTCGTGCGCACGCTGCGCATCGAGGCGGAGAGCCGCGACGCCAGGGGGATGGCGGAGCCTGCCTGGAGAGAGGACCTCCGGCAGCTCGACCTCGAGCAGCTCCTGGCCGCGCACCCGTGGACGCTCGATCCCACGCTCGAGACGCCGACCTACTCCGAGGCGCGCTTCCACGCGAACGAGCTCGCGAAGGCCGAGACCGTGTGCGACCGCGGCTCGTCCGAGGAGCTCGCGGCGTTCCCCTTCCTCGAGCGGATGGTCGAGGCGGCCGGTGACGTGCCGCTCGTCTTCGTCGTGATCCCCGAGGAGTTCCAGGTCGAGGACGGGCTCTGGGGGAGGCTCGCGGCGGACTCGCAGGTCGACCTCGAGCGCGATCGTCCGCAGCGATTGCTCTCGCGCTGGTTCGCCGAGCGCGGGATCGACTTCCTGGACCTCCTGCCGGCGAGCCGCGCGGAAGAGCCGCTCCTGGACGGCGACCGCCACCTGTACCACCAACGCAACACGCACTGGAACGTGCGCGGCAACGAGCTCGCGGGGCGGGAGATGGCGGCCTTCCTGCGCGCGCGGCTCCCGGCTCAGCCGCCAAGCGCGGCCGACACCTCGGGCAGGCCGAGCTCCGACAAGGCGGAGTAGGCACGCTCCGCCGCCGGGTGGTCTCCTTCCGCTCCGACGAGCTCCGACGCGCGCCGGGCCAGGTGGACCAGGGACTCGACCGACGCGATCCGAGTGGCCTGCTCGCGGTCGCGCGCGAGCACGCCGAGCAGCTTGATCGCCCGCGTCCAGTCCTCCTCCTCCGCCTCGCGCAGGGCCAGCGCCGCCAAACGCCGCTCGAGCGGGTCCGGGAGGAAAGCGCTCTCCTTCCAGTCGTGGACCGAACGGCGCTGGACCGCGAACGGCACGAGCAGCGCGAGCACGAGCACGGCCACCGGCGCGACGCGCGGACTCACTTCGAGACGATCCACGCCAGCAGCCTGCGGAAGCTCGGCGCCTGCCCCTGCGCGAGCACGCCGACGCGGAAGATCTTCCCGCTGGCCCACACCAGCGCGATCGTCGTCGCCAGGCACATCGCCAGGCCGGCGAAGGTCTCCCACAAGGGCGGACCCGGCGGCGCGAGCAAGCGGATCAGGAGGATCATCGGCGTGGCGGTCGGCACGTAGGTCAGGGCCTGCGCGATGCTCCCGTTCGGCGCCTCGAGCACGGCGCCCCAGGCGAAGATCGGCACCATGATCACGATCATCGCCGGCAACATCATGGTCTGCGCGTCGCGCAGCTCGGAGCAGGCCGAGCCGAGGGCGCTGAAGAGCGCTCCGTACATCAAGAGCGCGAAGACCATCATCACCAGGAACCAGGCGTAGGCCCTGCCCGGGACGAAGTCCTCGACGCCGTAGTAGTGCGTCGCCCACAGCACGCCGGAGAGGTAGACCGCGGCCAGCGTCATGCAGATGCCCACGCTGCCGACGAGCTTGCCCAGCATGAGCTGGAAGGGCGTGACCGCGCTGACCAGGACCTCGGAGATGCGCTGCATCTTCTCCTCGAGCACCTGGTTCATGAGCTGCGGCGCGCTCGTCATCACCAGGAGGAAGAGCAGCATCATCGCCGCCGCGGGCACGCCGAAGGTCCGCGCGCCGCTCTCCTTCTCGGCCTCCTCGATCGTTCCGTCGTCGCGCTCGGAGACCAGGCCCCAGGTCGAGGTCGGGATGCGGCGGTCGAGCTTGGCCACCAGCTCCTGATCGAGCCGAGCCTGCTCGAAGCGTAGCCGCCGGATCTCGCGGTTGATCACCTCGTCGAGCCAGGTCGGGAGCTCGTTGAAGGTGGGCTCATCGGTGTGGTAGGCGACCAGGCGGCGGTCGTAGTCGGGGTCGTCCGCGAGCACCTGCTCGTCGATCAGGAGGAACCCGGTCAGCTCGCCGTCCTCGACGCGACGGGAGAGCTCGAGGTCCGCGCGCTCGGCGTCGGACTCCACGCGCTCGAGCACGAAGACGGGACGCAGTTGCTTGCGCTTCCCGCTCGCTTCGTCCGTCTCCCAGATCCGCTCCTCGTTGCGCTCCTTCGCCGCGGCCTCCAGGACGGGCCATAGCTCTCCGGTCGGATCGACGATCGCGCAGGCGCGGTCGTCGAGGTCGACCTGGTCCTTGAGCAGGATCTGCACGCCGATGCTGCCGCCCATCAGGACCGGCATCAGGAAGAGCCCGATCAGGAACGCCTTCGAGCGGACCGCCTGCAGGTACTCCACGCGACCGATGGCGAGGATCTTGTCCATCAGCGCTCCTCCGAGGCGGCACCGACGGCGGGTGCGAGCTCGGGTTCCTGCTCGAGCGCCGCCGGGCCGGCGATGCGGATGAAGATGTCGTGCAGCGTCGGCTTGGCTTCCTCGAAGTGGCGCACGTTCGTGCGTGCCGAAACGGCGCGCAGGAGCTCTTGCGGATCGCCCTTCACGCGCACGTCCTGGAAGCGGCCGAGGTCGAGCACCTGCTCGACCATCGGAAGATCCTGCAAGGCGCGCATGCCCGCGTCCGTCCGCAGCCGCACGGTGTCCTGTCCATAGCGCGCCTGGATCGTCTCCATCGTCCCGTCGAGCACCTTGTCGCCCTTGAAGATCATGATGAGGCTGTCGCAGATCTGCTCAGCGACGGTCATGTCGTGGGTCGAGAAGATCACGGTCGAGCCGGCCTCGGTCAGGTCGAGGATCGCGGCGCGCAGGACCTCCTGGTTCACCGGGTCGAGCCCGGAGAAGGGCTCGTCCAGGATGACCAGATCGGGCTTCGAGATCACCGTGGCGATGAACTGCACCTTCTGGCTCATCCCCTTGGAGAGCGCCTCGGTCTTCTTGTCCATCCACTCGACGAGCTCGAAGCGCTCGAGCCACTCCTCCATCTCGCGCTTCGCCTCGCGCGCGCCCATGCCCTTGAGCGACGCGTAGTAGGCGAGCAGCCGGCGCACCGTCATCTTCTTGTAGAGCCCGCGCTCCTCCGGCAGGTATCCGACCTGGTCGTTCGCGGCGCGCGAGCCCTCCCGGCCGAGCACCTCGATGCGCCCCGAGTCCGGCGCAAGGATGTGCAGGATCATCCGGATGGTGGTCGTCTTGCCCGACCCGTTCGGCCCGATGAAGCCGTACAGGGCGCCGCGCGGGACCTCGAGGGACAGGGAGCGCACGGCGGTGTGCGAGCCGAAGGACTTGGTGACGTCGGTGAGACGGACGGCGGTCAAGGTCTGGACTCGGGCAGGGGTGAGGCGGGTCGAGGTATGCACCGAAGCGGGTCACGGTCCGTCCCGAATCGGCGCCTATTCAACCCCAAGCAGGACGCCTTACGCGAGAGCGCATTGCCCGCCGATCGTTCCACGAGCGGGCGATCACGCGCACGCTCCGTGACGCTCGAGCACCTCGCGCACGCGCGGCACGGCGTCCTGGAGCAACCGGCGGCCGTGGGGATCGCCCTCGGGGTCCCAGGCGTCCGCGAGGGACGCACCGGCCGCGCACAGCATCTCCGCGATCGCGACGTAGCTCTCGACGTTCTCCTCTGCGCCGCCCGAGTAGCGCGAGCCATGGGCGACCCAGCACAGGGCCGTCCCGCAATGGTCCTCGCAGGGGAGGTCGAGCGGCGCGCCGCGCTCGATCAGGAAGCGCGCGGACTCGGGCGCGGCGAACCAGGCGGCGTTGTGCAGCGCCGTCCCCCCGTCCAGACCGCGGGCGTCGATCGGACAGCCGGCGTCGAGCAGGAGCTCGAGCGCCGGCACGGCGCCCGGACGACCCGCCAGGTCGGGAAGGATGCGCGCGTCCTCGGGTCCCATGGAGCGGACGAGGTCCGGGTCCTGCGCGAGGCGGGCGCGCGCGCCCTCGAGGTCGCCGGCGACGAGCGCGACGCACAGCTCCTGGGCCGGCGCCAGCGTCCTGTCCGCGCCCCTCCTCGCCAAGTTCTCCGCCACCTCCGTGAAGCCGCGGCAGACGGCGTGCGCGTAGGCCGTCTTCCCGCCCTTCGTGCGCGCGTCGAGGTCGACGCCGTGCTCGGCGAGCACGTCGACCGCGTTGTTCCGCCGGCGCCGCACGGCGACGTGCAGCGGCGTCTCCGCGAGCGGACCGAAGCGCAGCTCCGCATCGGCGCCGTGCTCGAGCAACAGGTCGAGCACCGGACGCCGGTAGCACAGGTCGAGGACGCGGTGCAGCACGGGGCCGCGGGTCGCGTCGTCCGGATCGGCGCCGCGCTCGAGCAGGAGCCGCAGGCACCCGGTCGTCCCGTGCTCGGCCGCGACGTGGAGCGCGACGGGGTCGCGCGCGCTGGTCCCGGAGTCCAGCAGCCGTCGCACCTCCGCCACGTCGCAGTCGACACCGGCCGCGCAGGCCAGCGGACCGATGCGCCTGCGTACCTCCTCGGGAACCTCGTCCATCGACTCTCCTCCACGCGCCTCGGCGCGGCCCCATCCTCGCCGATCACGCGGCCGGCGCCCACCCCGTCGCAATCGCCCCCGACCCCCCGCCCGGGGACCGCTTGGGGATTCGAGGCCCGGATCCGATAGGGTGAGCGTCTGTCCGCCCGGCGCCCGCCTCCGACTCGCCCCCCGCGTTCACCATGTGGTTCTTCCTCTTCACCGCCCTCGTCGTCGCGCTCGCCCTCTTCAGCATCGGCCGGAACTGGCTCGGCTGGGTCGTCCCCCTGGCGATCGTGTACCTCGGCTGGTGGCGCACCGGCGTGAGCGAGAGCTTCACCTATCCGTTCCTCTTCTCCGCCGGGCTGATCGTGCTGCTGGCCGTGATCGGCGGCGTGCCGCGCCTGCGGCGGGACGTGCTCTCGCGCTTTCTCCTACCGAGGGTCGCCCCGATCCTCCCGCGCATGAGCGACACGGAGCGCGTTGCCATCGAGGCCGGCACCGTGTGGTGGGAGGCGGAGTTCTTCACGGGCAAGCCGGACTGGTCGCGTCTCCTCGAGTTCCATCCGAAGGAGCTGTCGAGCGTGGAGCAGGCCTTCCTCGACGGCCCCTGCGAGGAGGTGTGCGCGATGGTCGACGAGTGGGACGTGCTCCAGGCCGGCGATCTGCCAGCGAAGGTCTGGGCCTTCCTCAAGGAGAAGAAGTTCCTCGGCATGATCATCCCGAGGAAGTACGGCGGCCTGGGATTCTCCGCCGCGGCGCACTCCGCGGTCATCGCCAAACTCGCGACGCGCTCGGTGCCGCTGTGCGTCACCGTCATGGTCCCCAACTCCCTCGGCCCGGCCGAGCTCCTGCTCCACTACGGGACGGAGGAGCAGAAGGACCACTACCTGCCGCGGCTCGCGCGCGGCGAGGAGATCCCCTGCTTCGCCCTCACCGAGCCCGAGGCGGGCAGCGACGCCGGCTCGATGGTCTCGTGCGGCGTCGTCCAGGAGGGGACCTACGAGGGCAAGAAGGTCCTCGGGATGCGCATCGACTGGGACAAACGCTACATCACGCTCGCGCCGGTCGCGACCGTGCTCGGCCTGGCCTTCAAGCTGGAGGACCCCTACGGGCTCCTGGGCGGCGAGAAGGAGCTCGGCATCACCTGCGCGCTGATCCCGGTCACGGTGCCGGGCGTCGAGATCGGCGAGCGCCACGATCCGCTCGGCGCCGCCTTCATGAACGGGCCGACGCGCGGCAAGGACGTGTTCGTGCCGATCGACTTCATCATCGGCGGACGCGAGAACGCGGGGCGCGGCTGGAGGATGCTCATGCAGTCCCTGTCGGCCGGGCGCGGGATCTCGCTGCCGTCGATGGCAGCCGGCTCGGCGCGCCTCGCGACGCGCGCGACCGGGGCGTACACGAGCATCCGCAAGCAGTTCAACACCGAGATCGGCAAGTTCGAGGGCATCGAGGGCCCGCTCGCTCGCATCGCCGGGTTGACCTACGCCATGGACGCGGCGCGCCGGATGACCGTCGGCGCGGTGGACGCCGGCGAGAAGCCCGCGGTCGCCTCGGCCATCGTCAAGTGCTACCTGACCGAGGCGATGCGCCAGGTGACGAACGACGCCATGGACATCGTCGGCGGCGCGGGGATCTCGAAGGGGCCGCGCAACGTGCTGGCGAGCTCCTACCAGGCGCTTCCCATCGGCATCACGGTCGAGGGCGCGAACATCCTGACCCGCTCGATGATCATCTTCGGGCAGGGCGCGATCCGCTGCCATCCGTTCGTCCAGGACGAGATGAAGGGCGCGCTCGAGGGAGACCTCGAGCTGTTCGATCGCGCGTTCTTCGGGCACGTCGGCTTCGTCTTCCAGTCCATGGCGCGCTCCTTCGTGCACGGCCTGACGGACGGGAACTTCGCCTCTGCGCCGTCCGGGTCTCCGGCGGCGAAGTACTACCGCCGGCTGACGCGCATGTCGGCCTCCTTCGCCGTCGTGGGAGACTTCGCCATGGCGACGCTGGGCGGCTCGCTCAAGCGCAAAGAGGCTATCACCGGCCGGCTGGCGGACACGCTGTCCTGGATGTTCGTGGCCTCCTGCGCTCTCAAGCGCTTCCGCGACGAGGGCCGGCTGCGCGAGGACTTCCCGGTCCTCTCCTGGGCTTGCGAGCACGCGCTGTACGAGGCCCAGGAGGCGCTGCTGGGCGTGCTCCGGAACCTCCCGCTGCGACCGGTCGCCTGGTTCCTGCGGCCGATCGTGTTCCCGCTCGGCCGCCTGTGGTCGCCGCCCAGCGACCGGCTCCAGCACGAGATCGCGCGCGCCCTGCAGAACGGCGGCGAGCTGCGCGAGCGCCTCACGCAGGGCATGTACGTCCCGCGCGACGGGGAACCGGGCCTCGGCCTGCTCGAGGAGACCCTGAAGAAGCTCGTCGCGGCGCAGCCGACGCACGACAAGATCGCCGTCGCCGTGAAGGAGAAGCGTCTCGACAAGCGCCCGAAGGACACGCTGCTCGAGCGCGCCTTCGACGCCGGCATCGTCACCGCCGCGGAGAAGTCCCTCGTGGACGCGGCAGAGGAGGCACGGCGCGACGCGGTCGCCGTGGACTCCTTTTCCAGCCGCGAACTGACCGCGATGCGCGCGAGCTGACGGCCGTCAACCGCCGTTCGCCATGAGACTCGGCAGCGCGCCGCGGATGCTGCCGCGGTGGAAGCGCACCCGGCCGAGCTCGAGGTCCTTCCCGATGGCGGTCGCGGCAGCGGTGTACAGCCTTCCGTCCGACGTCAGCACGCACTTGCCGGCTTCGCGCCCGGGCAGGACCGCCACGACCGCGCGCGCTTCCTCCAGCATCCGGTGCCAGCGACGCCCTAGCTCCCCGGCATCGGGCGCCGGCCCCTCGAAGGCCAGGGCCGCCACCTCGTCGTCCGAGTATCGCGCGGAGCGTCCCGCGTGCTCGAGGATCGAGGTGGGGCTGAATCCAGGGTCCTTCCCGCTCGCGGCCCAGGCCAGGAGACCCAGCGGTTGGACCCGCTCGCTGCTCTCGATCGTGTCGATCCAGTCACGGACCTCCACCCGGCCGACGAGCGCCAGCACCTTGTTGGTCGCCAGGTCGAAGGGGTGCAGGGTCAAGCCGAAGGGCTCGCGCTGGATCAGGGGGAAGAAGCGGAAGGCGCTGTCCTGCATCCACTGGAGCAGGACTCTCTCGCCCGCCCTCGCGACCTCGACCTCGACGAACGAGGGACGCTCGCGGACGACGCGCAGCTCGAGCCCGAGGGAGACGAGCAGCTCTCGGTCCGCTTCCGAGGTGGCGGCCAGGGCCTCCCCGGTATCGTGGAACAGGTCGATGTCGCGCGAGACACGGGGTGTGCCCAGGAGCTCGTTCAGCGCGGCACCTCCGGCGACGTAACTCTCGCCGGAATCCAGGCGCTGTTGCGCTAGGACGCTGCAGAGCTCTCGCTGGAACTTCGTGAGAGCCATGCTCGGATCTCGGCTGCCCGCTGGAACGCGGCCAGGTCTCCGTGCTCCTCGATCTGCCGCAGGACCCGCAGGATCTCCGCCGTGCTCTGCGGGTAGTAGTCCGACCTCAGGAACCACAGACATCGACTGCGGTACTCGTCCACGAGCGGGTGGACCATGGATAGGACCCGTTCGGTCGCGTCGTCGGCCCGTTCGCTCATCGCGCTCCCATCCTACCCGTGCCGCGTGGCGCGATCGTCCACCGATTCCCCGGTCGGCTCCTCCGAAGTCGGTGGATCAGGAGAAGGGTATCAGCCGAGGGAGGCCCGCGATCACTTCGATCCAGTGCTGGCGCGAGAGCACGTGGCCTCCCTCCGGGCCCTGCATCCGGAGCAACCCGTCGCGGAAGCCGCGCGCGACGACCTCGGGCGGCGCCGCGGAGAAGATCAGGAGCTCGCGCTCCGTGAGCTTCGCGAAGCGCTCCCCCGCCACGAAGCGCACGAACCCCTCGCGGTCGAGCGCCTTGAGCCGCTGGATGAAGTCGTAGGGGAGCCCGTCGTAGCCCTTCGACTGGCGGCGGTAGGCCTCGAGGAAGAGCCGTCCGAACTCCGCGTCGGAGGGATCGCGTCGTCCCAGCTCGGCGTTCAGCGCGCGTCGCAGGGCGAGCGCGTCGTCGCAGACGCCCGGCCGGCCGATCGCCTGATCGAGCGCCGCCACCGCCTCCTCCTTCCTGCCGAGTGCCTGCAGAGCGAGCGCCCGTTCGTGATGCGCCTCGCCCAGGTCCGGATCGAGCTCCAGCGCCCGCTCGAAGTCGCGCAGTGCCGGCGCGGGATCGCCGGCAAGCAGGCGACCGCGCTCGAGGATGGTCGGGGCGTGGTCGGGGCGCAGCTCGAGCGCCCTCTCCAGCGCCTCGCGCGCACCCTCGAGTCCGAGCATCCGGCGGAGACGACCGATCCAGAGCGGGCCGAGCGGATCCCAGGGACGCAGCGTGGAGCCCTGCTCGAAGGCGTGCAGGGCGGGGAGGCTCTCCGCGCGCCGCGCGCGCGTCCGGCCCAGGGTGAACCAGGCGAGGGCGAGGTCGAAGGCGGGCCACAGGAGGTAGGGCAGGTGCAGCCCCGCCAGGACCTCGCCGACGTCGCGCGGCATGAAGCCCGGGCTCCCGCACTGCAGCACGACGTCCTCCGCTTCCGCGAGCGTGACGAGGATCTCGTTCGAGACGGTCTCGTCGAGGTCCACGCGCAAGGAGCGCTCGCCCGGCGCCACCTCGACGCGCAGCGAGCGGCCCAGGGGGACCTCCGCTCCCCGGACATCGTCGACCACGAGCCGGCAGGAGCGGTAGTTGTTCGCGAGCTCGGACTGGCGCTCGAGGAAGACGCGGGCCTGCACCATGGGCTGGGCGATTCTAGGCGCGAGGGGGGTGGTCCTGGCGCCGGGAAGACACTCTCCCGCGTGGCCCCGGCGGCGAGGCGGGTCCGGGTGCTCAAGCCCGCGGCCGAAGGGACCGAAGGAGGAAACCCGTTCCCGGGGTCTCTTCATGTTCCTGCCCCTCCTCGCCCTCGCTCCGTTCGCACCGGCGGAGTCGGTGCTCCAGGATCCGGTGCAGGACGAGCTCGCGCGCTTGCGCGCTCGCGTGGAGGTGCTGGAGAAGGACGGTCCGCAGCGAGGCTCTGTCTCCCTCGAGGACGACCAGCTCGACTCCGTCGCGGGCTTCGTCTCCGACGACCCGCTGGCGCGGGCCTGGTACGACAACTTCGAGCTCTCCGGCTTCGTCGCGGCCGGGTTCTTCGACTCCGGCGGCACCGGGTTCGTCCCGAACGGGGAGTTCCTGGTCGACCAGGCGACGGTCTACGTCGACGTCGAGGTCGCCGCCGGCGTCTCGGCCCTGGTCGAGGTGCAGTACTCGCGCTTCAAGTACGACTACGACAAGGACGTCCGCACCGGGGAGGTGTTCGCCTACGTACACGACTTCTGCGGCGTCGGGATCAAGGTCGGTCGGTTCGACCTCCCGTTCGGCGAGGAGTACTTCTGGGTGGACGCGCCCGCGAACCCGCTGATCACGCCGTCGGCCGCCCAGGTCTACGGCGAGGACGAAGGCGTCCTGGTCCACGGGAAGGTGAGCGACCTGCGCTGGTTCGCGGCCGTCACGGCGGGCTCGAACCGACGCAGCAACGACGACGACCCGGGCAAGCTCGTCACTGCCAGACTGTCCGGCGGAGACGACGCCTGGAGCTGGAGCGCGAGCGCTGCGAGGACCGGCGACGCGGCGGAGAACCCGTTCCTGCTCGGAGGCAAGCCGATGAAGCCAGTCGGCGAGGGCTTCGCCTCGACGGCGGGCGTGAGTCCGAGCTCGAAGGTCGACACGACGCTGTGGGAGCTCGACACGTCGTTCGAGCTCGGCGACCGCGCCGAGACTTCACTCATGCTCGGACAGGCTCTCCTCGACGACGAGGTCTCCACCTTCGACCGCGATCTGACCTGGTTCACGCTCCAGCAGGAGCTCCTGCTATCCCCCGATCTCTCCGCCACGCTTCGCTACAGCGAGGTCGGGACCTACGACGACGACGAGGGCTACATGATCGACGGCATGTTTCACGGCTCGGGCCGCGACCTGGGCTACGACACGAAGCGCCTGCAACGACTCGCCTTCGGCCTCCAGTGGCGCTTCCGGCCGCGAGTGGCGTGGAAGGTCGAGGTCGGGCGGGACCACTTCCAGGTGATCGACGGGTCTCCCTTCGATCCACAGAACAATGACCGCCTGTATGCAGCGTTCGAGCTGGTCGCTTCGTTCTAGGGCGCTCCTGCCGCCTCTCCTGCTCGCGGCCGCGCTCGGCCTGCACGCCGAGCCGGACGAGGAGGAGCTCATGGAGTCCCTGAGCGCGAGCTTCCTCGAGCTCCAAGCCGTCGTCGACGTCGGAGACGCGCGTGGGATCGACGCGATCTCGACGCGCATGCTCGGATTCCTCGACGGGGACCGGACCGCCGACGACGCCGTGCGCCGGTCGCACTTCGAGCGCCTCGGACGGACGCTGCACGAGATGCGGGAGCTCGCGGGCGAAGGCCGCGTCGAGGGAGCGGCCCAGGCCCTCGAAGAGGTCCGCGCGACGTGCGTCTCTTGTCACGTCCTGCTCCGCCAGGACAACGAGACGCGCGGGCTCTTCCCCGCCGTCGGGAACACCGTCAGCGGTCAGGTGACACTCCAGGACCTCGACGGTGCGCCGCGCGCGGATCGTTCGTCGGTCCTCCTGTTCCTCGAGCGGACCAGCGAGGTACCGCACGCCCACCTGCGCAAGAACCCGGTCATCGACCAGCGCGACAGAGCCTTCCACCCGGAGATCCTCCCGGTCGTGTGCGGCACGACGGTCGAGTTCCCCAACGGGGACACGATCTTCCACAACATTTTCTCGCTCTCGCGGGTCAAGCCCTTCGACCTGGGCGTCTACGAGCCCGGCGACTCACGCCACGTGACGATGGACCAGCCCGGACTGGTGAAGATCTACTGCAACATCCACCCGGAGATGAAGGCGAGCGTCGTCGTGCTGGCGAACCCGTATTTCGTCCTGGCCGACGCCGACGGACGCTTCGTCCTGGCCGGCGTGCCCGACGGAGAGTGGACGCTGCGCGCCTGGAACGAGCTCGGTGCCGACCTGCGCCTCCCGGTCGAGCTCGCGGACGGGGACTGGCAACGCTTCGAGCTCGATCTGCGCGAGACCAAGAGGCTCCTCCCGCACAAGAACAAGTTCGGGAAGGACTACGACAAGAGATACCGGTGACGACGACCTCGATCCGCACGCGCATCCTGCTCGGGATGACGGTCGTCCTGACCGGAGTAGTCGGTCTGTCCACGCTCGTGCTCGAGGGGTTGCTCGATCACCTGGTCGAGGAGGAGCTGGCCTCCTCGCTCGAGCGCGCCAAGGTGGCCTACGAGCACTTCGCGGACACGCGCGACCGCTTCCTCGAGGACCAAGCGCGCTCGCTGGCCCAGGTTCCGCACCTGAAGGCCACGCTGGACACGCCCGGAGTGGACGGCGAGACGCTCGAGTTCACGCTCGCGACCCTGCGAGAAGGGATCGACATCCCGCTGACGATCGTGACCGACGCGGAAGGAGGGATCAGGGCGTGCAACCTGCCCGCCGGAGGGTCGAGCCACGCCGACCTGCGCTCCTTCGCGGGCTTCGAGGAGGTCCTCCTGGGACGGGTGATGAGCGGCCCGTGGACACACGGTCCCGACGTCTACTCCCTGGCCGTGAGTCCCGTCTCCATCGGCGGCGTCATGCTCGGCACGCTGGCCCTCGGGATCCCGCTCGACGCGGCCGCCGCGATCGAGCTGCAACGTGTCACCGGCCGGGACGTCACGCTGATCGACCGCGGCCGGATCCTCGCGCACGCCGGACACGCGGCGCCGGCCGTTCCCGGCGACGACTGCGACCCGGGGACGCCCTTCCTGCTCGAGGACGAGGAGCTGCTCGCGACCATCGTCCCTCTCGGCGAGGGCGAAACGCAGCTCGTGCTCTCGACGTCGGTGGACGCCATCGTCGCTCCGTTCCGCCTGGCGGAGCGCGTCGTGCTCCTGCTCGGCGCGGCCATCGCCGGCATCGCGTTCCTCGTCAGCAACCGCATCTCGCTCCGGCTCGCCGGCCCGATCCAGTCGCTCGCGCGCGCGGTCGACGGCTTCTCCGGCGGTCACCTGGTGTCGAACCTCGAGGTCGAGGGCGAGGACGAAGTGGCGGAACTGGCGCGCTCCTTCAACGCCATGGCGGAGCGGATCCGAGCCCTGGTGCAGGAGATCCTCGACAAGGCCGACGCGGCGGAGGCGGCGAGCCACGCCAAGTCCGTCTTCCTCTCGACGATGAGCCACGAGGTGCGCACGCCGCTCAACGGCATCCTCGGTCTCACCGAGCATCTGCTCCAGGAGCAGCTCACGCCCGACCAGAGATCCGCCGTGGAGGATCTGCACGCGTCGAACGCGCAGCTCCAGGAGCTGCTCGACGAGGTCCTCGACTTCTCCGAGTCCGAGGAGGGTTCGTTGGACATGGCGGAGGTGGACTTCGACGTCGAGCGCGCGCTGCGCGGCCTGTACGCGCCCTTCGCCACGACGCTCGAAGCCAAGGGCGTGGCCTTCACGGTGGACGTCGACGAGGCCGTGCCCAAGCGGCTGCGCGGCCCGGTGCACCGCGTCCAGCAGGTCCTGCGCATCTTCCTGGAGAACGCCGTGGGGTTCACCGAGAAGGGTGTGATCTCCGTCCGCGTGGCCGCCTCCCGCCGCACCGGCGACGGAAGCGTGACGCTGCGCGTCGCCGTGCGGGACACCGGGATCGGGATCCGCGCTGAGGACCAAGCGCGTCTCTTCCGACCGTTCTGCCAGATCGACGACTCCTACGCGCGCGACCACGGTGGAGCCGGACTCGGCCTGGCGCTGTGCCACAAGATCCTGGAGCGCATGCACGGGCGTCGCGGAGTCACGAGCGAACCCGGCGCCGGATCGGAGTTCTGGTTCGAGGTTCCGCTGTGCGAGGCGGGCGCGCGCGTGAGCCCGTCACCGGCCGCTCCGCTCCCCCGCACCGACACGGCCGCGACCGGCGCGACTCCGTGGCGCGCGCAGCAGCGCATCCTGGTCGTCGAGGACAACCCGGTGAACCAGCGCGTCGCGACGCTCGTCCTCGCGCGCGCGGGCTGGAAGTTCTCCGTCGCGGACCACGGCGCGGCCGCGCTGGAGCAGCTCGAGCGCGACTCCTTCGACCTCGTCCTGATGGACCTGCAGATGCCCGTCATGGACGGCATCGAGGCGGCGCGGCGCATCCGCGCGGGCGAGTGCAGGCACGGGCGGGACGTGCCCATCGTCGCCCTGACGGCGAACTCGAGCCCGGAGGATCGCGCCGCCAGCCGCGCAGCGGGCATGGAGGCCCTGGTCGGCAAGCCGGTGCGCTACGCGGACCTCGTGCGGGTGCTCGACGGCTTCCTCGCGCCGATGAAGGCCGTCTGAACGAGCGACGAGTTCCGCGCCGTGGAGATCCTGCGTCAGACGTCCGCGAGTCGACGACCGCGGTGGACGGACACGTCGGAGCCGACCGCCAGGAAGGCGGACGACGGCGCGGCGCGCAGCCAGGGCTCGAAGGCGGCGCCGTAGAGCCGCGCGACGTCGCAGTGGAGCTCGCTCTCCACCACCGGACGCAGGAGCCAGCGTGGGTGGTCGACGCGGTACTCCGCGGTCGAGCCGTCGCGCCGGCGCGTGTAGCCCCAGTAGTGCTCGGCGACGAAGGACTCGTGCGAGTCCGCTGCCGGCAGGAACGCCTCGCCCGCGACGCGCACGGCGAGTCGGTTCCACGTCTCGCCCGTGAACCACTCGTAGGCGACCTCTCCCTCGCGCTGCGCGGCGAGCGCGTCCGCGTGCCGCATCGGGAGTGCGACGTAGTGCTCGTGGTAGAGCGCGTTCGCGAGCCAGGCGACCGCGCGACGCGGGACGATCTCCCTCACGAAGACCACGCCGCGCCGCAGCTCGCCGGCCACCTCGCGGCGCACGTAGAAACGCAGGTTGACCTCTTCGAAGTCCCGGTGACCAGGGACGGCGACGCCGAGCACGCGCGCCCGCAGGAACTGGAAACCGACCATGCTCGCGAGCACGCGGCCGTCGAACGCGTCCAGCTCGGTGCCCGCCGGGACCAGCGGCTCGAGCAGCGCGGGGTCGACCTCGTAGTTGAGCAGCGCGAGATGCTTCCAGTGCGCGCGCAGGAACGTGCTCGTCATGCCCGCGCCCTCTCCAGCGGCCGCAGCAGGAGCCACGTGCAGGTGCTCGCGAGCGCGTACAGGACCACCGTCGTGACCATGACCCAGGTGTAGTCGTTGCCGGTGCGGTCGAGGATCGTACCGCCGAGCAGCGGGCCGAGCACCCAGCCGAGACCCCAGGTCAGCCCGACGACGCCGTTCTGGAGCTCGCGCAGGCCCGGCGGCGAGACCTCCATCATGAAGTTCTTGAGGATCGGCTGGGAAGTGTTCATCAGCGCGCCGCGCACCAGGAACGCTCCGATCGCGAGCGGCAGCGAGTGCGTGAACGCGAGCACCAGGAAGAACGGGATCGAGAGGAACTCGCACAGCACCATCCCGCGCACGTAGCCGAAGGCGTTCAGGATCGCGGGCGAGAGCACGAAGCCGACCGTCATCAGCACGTGACCGGCCGCGAAGAGCGTCCCCACGGAACCGGGCGAGAAGCGGAAGCGGTCCTGGAAGTAGAGCCCGAGGAACGGGATGACGAGGCCCGCGCCGAAGGCGACCAGGGTCTGCGGGATCGCGAAGCGCACCACCAGCGCTCGGTTCGCCCGCAGCGCCGGCAGCACCGGAGGCTTCTCGACCGGCTCGCGCTCGGCCTCGGGAATGCGCGCGAAGACGAACGCGGCCGCGAGGGGCAGGAGGCCGACGATCGTGAGCACGTAAGCCATGGCCTGGAGCTCCGCGTCCCCGATCGACCCGAGGTAGGGCGCCCACCAGGTCACCGCGCGGCCGCACAGGAAGCTCCCCAGCACCGCCATGAGCGTGTGCACCGCCTCCGCCAACCCGAAGGCGAGCGCGCGCTCCTTCAGCGACGTGTTGCGGAACAGGAACGGCGCGATGGCGACGTGGTGCACCTGGTCGAACAGGCCGCGCGCCAGGTTGACGGCGATGAGTACGGAGAGGGAGCGCAGCCACGGCAGCGCGAAGTAGCCCGCCGCCGCCAGGACCGCCGTCCAGGCCAGGATCGGCGACGTCCGCCGCCGCGCGAGCACGAAGGCCGCCGGAATCGCGACCAGGGCGCGCCCCCAGGCCTCGGCCGCCTGCACCGAGCCGATCTCCGCCTTCGCGAAGCCGAGCCGGTCGAGGTACAGGTTGAAGAGCGTCCAGGGGACGGAGAACGCCATCCCCATCAAGGCAGAGCCGACCAGGTAGCGCCGCGTCTCCGGCCGGAGGAGGCGGACGTCCTGCCAGGTGCGGGCGAGCATGGGGGGAGGCCGGCGCTACTGCGGGACAAGCTTGCGCGCGTCGCTTGTCTCGGTCCAGGATCCTTCTGCTCTGTCGGGGCGAAGGCCTCTCGCGGGGATCCAGTCCTGCCGACGCACCCTCTCGCGGATCCAGATCGGGGCGAAGGGTGAGGTGCACCCTTTCGAAACGGGGTAGTCGCGGTAGATCCCCCAGGGCCTCGCCGATGGCGATGGCGCGCTTGCGAAGCCTGGGGAAGTGGATCCCGATTCCCGCCGCCCATCTCGGACTCGATGCGCCCCAGGAGTGCCACAGGGTCGAGCCCTTCCGGACTCTTGGCGATTCGCTCGGAGGTCAGGCTCCATCCGGCGCGCGCTGCCCAGGGATCGTCCGTGGCCATCCAGGCTTGGCGATGGGTCTCCTTGTCGGGGTGCTTCCTGACGACGTAGGAGCTGAGCCAGTCCGCCACGTGAGCGAAGTCGGCGGAGCGGACCAGCCGGTCAAGCTCGGCGCCGGACAGGCGCTTCGGTTGGTTCAGGAGGATGAAGCGCGCGGACCTCGGCGCGCGTCCGGACGACCGGAACGCGCTGCGGGCGCTTGGCGCGCACGATCTCGTCCATCCTGGGGAGCTCCCTCGCCCGCTAGTTCCCCCGCAGCACGATCTCCGGGTTGTCGCCGACTCGGAGGGTGACATCCCGTGCAGCGCCGGGAGGTGTGTCGCCGTCCTGGGAGAACCCGAACCCGTCGCGCGCTTGGATCCGCCAGCGGCCGGGAGGTAACCCCGAGAAGAGATAAGTGCCTTCGAGCAGCTCCAACTTGTCCATGTCTCCCCATCTCGTTTCGAGGCTCTCCGCTTCCCGCTCCCGGTCCTCCTCCGGAAGGGAGCCCGCGCCGATCCAGGTCGCAACGACCTCGGGGAGACCTTGCTCCATCCCGATCCAGTCGAGCAGGCGCACCTGGACGCTGGCCCCGTCCTGCATCGTGACATCCTCCACGTGCTCGAGGGCCCCCTCGGCGAACTCGAGCGGCCCAGCGCGCCGAACCGCGTTCCCGTGGTGGACCTCGAGGAAGAGCCCCGCGCGGTGGCGCACGCGCGCGAACCGGAAGGCGCCGTCGGAGTCGGTCGACGTCTTGTGCAGTGCACCACCCCATGGCTCCATCTCCCACAGCTCGAAGCGCCCGTCCTGGCTCTTCTTGGCCAAACGGACCAGCGCTCCCGCCACCGGATCGCCGTTCTCCCTAAGTACGCCTCCGCGAACGGCCAGGAACGAGAGGTCGATGTCGTGGCGCATCTCGGGCGCCGTCAGCTCGAGCTCGTAGGCATCGACCTCGCCGAACTCGGGGTGGATCACGCCGATCTCCTCGGTATTCGCGGCGAGCCCGTCGATCGAGTACTTCCCGTCGACGTCGGTCCATTCCTCGTAGATCGAGTACTGCACTCCCGCACCGGCGAGCGGACGACCGTTCTCGGTGACCACGCCGAAGAGCCGCGTGCGCGGAGTTCGCTCGAGAAGCAACTCCTGTCGCTCCTCTCCCCGGACCACGACGCGTCGGATCGATCCTTCCCACTCGCCCTCGATCTCGAACCTGTAGGGGCCTGGGCGGAGCCGTCGAAACCGGGCGAGACCATCGACGTCCAATGTCTCCCTGCGGGACCACCCCTGACCTTCCGAGTCTGCAAAGATGTACAGGCCCAGGAGCGGCAACCCGCTCGCCCCATCCACGCAGCGCACGTCGACCGAACCGCCTTCCTCGAGCTGCAGCACGAGCGTGTTCCCCGACTCCTCGACCGTGGTCCGGAACTCGAGATCGACGTACTCGGGATGCTTCGCCGTGATGCCCAGCGCCCCGCTGCCGCCGAGGAAGAGCTGCGCAGTTCCGTTCGCATCGGTCGTGGCGCTCGCGCGCTGGGGCGCGAAGGCGATCCTCCTCTTCCGAGTCTCGAGGATGTCCGCTTCGTACTTGTTGCCGTGGTAGTGGACGTTCTCCGGGTCCAGACAGCTCTCGACGAGCACTCCCGAGACCGGCGCGCCGTCGGAGCGCCGCGTGACCCGCACGGTCCTGGGTTCGAGGGGTTCTAGTTCCACGCGGCCGAGTTCGACGATCGAGCCGGGTGCCGGCACGAGGCCACGGATGCGATAGGAGGTGTATCCCGGACAGTCGACCCACAGCGACGCGACGGGGTCTTCCATGAAGATCCCTTCGTGCAGGAGCGCGAAGGCCACGACGCTGCCGTCGTCCTGGGCGACGACCTCGGTATGGATCGACATCGGCATCCCATCGCTGGGAACGCGCAGCACCGGATCCGCGGCGAGGCTTCGACCGGAGCGCGCATCCACCACCCGCAGGCGGAAGCCGGTCGACTCGATCACTCGCAACACCACATCGGTCTCGCCTGGCTCGACGATCAGCGCGTCGGTCAAGAGACCGAGCCGCCCGTTCGGCGCCACGACACGAGCCGTCAGTGACAGGGCACCGCCCTCCCCGCTCAGTCCCTCGATCCGGAAGCCGCCGTCCGGATCGCAGGGCGCGCGCACCTCCAAACGGAGCTCGCTCTTGCGTTCGGCGAAGACGACGACCCGTCCTCCCTGCGGGGCACCCACGACCCGGCCCGTGATAGGCATGTCTCGCGCGAGCACGAACTCGACGTCGGGCCCTTTACTCCCGAAGACCTGCACGACCAGCTTCGCGGTCACGTAGCCCGGCGCGCTCGCGAAGAACCCGGTGCGACCATAGGCGAACGTGCTCGAGCGGAACGCGCCGGTGCCGTCAGTCCTTGCCACCGGCACCTCGCCGAAGTCGTTTCGGTGGGTGACGTAGGGGAAGAGCTTGCGGATCTCCGCGCCGGCGATGGGCCGGCCGTCCGCGTCGCGAACCCACCCGGTCAGCGTCACGCCGCGGGTGAGCTCGACGTCCCCCAGGTCGAGGTCTTCCCCCTCACCACCCGTGATGAAGTCGTGTCGTTCTACGAATCCGTCCAGGCCGACGCACCACACGACGTACCAAGAGCCGTCTCGGGCGAAGCGAACGGCGAAGCGTCCCTGTTCGTCGCTCTCGACCGCCCGGATCGTTCCCGGCGGCACGTGCGTCCGGACCCAGCTCGAGTCGAGCCGGAAGCTCACGCGCTCACCGCTGTCCGGGTCGACGAGCGGGGCCGAAGCGAGCACGCGCGCTCCCGCGAGCGGCCGACCGGACGCGTCCACGACACGACCCCGAAGCTCGAAGTTCTCCGGGTCGTGCTCCAACGCGAGCCGTTTGCCGCGCGCCTCGGTCCCCGTGGCGGGCAGGGCTGGTCCGTCACCAGGATGCACTTGCTCGAGCCGGCCGACCGGGGGCTGCGCGGGCGAACTCCTCGATGCCTGACCGCGCAGAACGGTCCAGAGAACGGCGACACCGACGAGACCCGCCCCGAGGAGCAGCGAGCGGCGGGCGAGGGATCCTCGGGCCATCGCCCGATGCTACGCGTCTCCAGTCGTCCGCGTTGGACGAGCGCTCCGCCGGCGCAGCGCGCTCCCGACCCCCCACCTACATCGCCCCCTCCAGCTCCAGCAGCGCCCGCTTGCGCTCCATCCCGCCGCCGTAGCCGGTGAGGGAGCCGTCGCTGCCGATCACGCGGTGGCAGGGGATGACGAGCGAGACCGGGTTCCGGCCGTTCGCCGCCCCCACCGCGCGGAAGGCTCCGGGCTTGCCGACCTTCTCCGCGAGCCGGGCGTAGCTCCAGGTCTTTCCGAACGGGATGCGGCGCAGTTCGCGCCAGACGCGTTTCTGGAACGGCGTGCCCTCGGGCGCGACGGCGAGCTCGAAGCGCCGGCGCTTGCCCCGGAAGTACTCGTCGAGCGAGCGCTCGACCTGGCGCAGGCGCGTGCGACCCCAGGTGATCTGGCAGTCCCGCGCCGCGAAGCGTCGCTCGAGCTGGCGCTCGGTCCTCGGCGCGTTGCGGCCGCCTTGGAACTCGAGCAGGACCAGCCGCCCCGCCTCGTCGACTACGGCCCACAGGTATCCGAACGGGCTCGGCAAGCGATCGGCCCAGAGCATCTTCATCGGGTGTCTCCTCGTCCTCGCGTGTCCTGCGAGAACGTTCGCCACAGGTGGAAGGTCGCCAGGCTGCGGAAGGGGGCGAAGGCCTCCATCAGCTCGACGGTGCGCCGCGCGTCGGGTCTCTCGCCGAGCGCGAAGAAGTTCTGGAGCGCCTGGACCAGGGCCACGTCCCCGACCGGGACGCAGTCCTCGAGTCCGAAGGAGCGCATCAGGAGGTAGTTCACCGACCACGGTCCGAGACCGCGCACGGCGCCCAGCGTCTCCTCCGTCCGACCGGCAGGCGCTCGGCGCAGGCCCTCGAGGTCGAGCTCCCCCGCCGCGATCGAGCGCGCCGTGTCGAGCACGTACTCCGCCTTGCGGCGCGAGAACTGGAGCGCC
>Ga0302046_10000525_pt1 | contig 38023 bp, 28 predicted proteins | sample RVTome_11_FD_200261 | JGI IMG/M metagenome (GOLD analysis project Ga0302046, IMG submission 200261) | Soil microbial communities from uranium-contaminated site in the Upper Colorado River Basin, Wyoming, United States - RVT147D111 (version 2) ...
AGCAAAGACGCAGGGCAAAGCGTATCGGCGCCTGCGCGGCCCGGTCAGACCGGCCGCGCGCCACCGCTACGGCCCGAAACGACCAAGGGCCCGGCCGTTTCCGGCCGAGCCCTAGAGTTGTCTGGTGGAGCCGAGGGGAGTCGAACCCCTGACCTCTTGAATGCCATTCAAGCGCTCTCCCAACTGAGCTACGGCCCCTCAGGTCGTGAACGAGTAGGCGCGCCTTTTGCCGCGCGATCCCGCGTGGTCGATCATAAAGGAACCGGGCAGAGTTGGCGCAAGGGAAAATTTCCTCGAGCAGTGGGCGGCGGCGAATGGCCGCGCCCAAGGAGCCGGGTCGCGCCGGCCGGCGCTCAGGCCTCCTTCTCGCGGTCGTCGTCGACGTTCTCCAGGACCTCGGCCACGTCGTCCTCGTCCTCGCCCAGATCGGAGGCGTCCTCCAGCACGCTCTCGTCATCGTCGTCGTCGAGGTTGTCGTCATCGAGGTCGTCGCCGGTGTCGAGGACATCGTCGTCGTCGCCATCCTCGTCCTTGGCGGCCGCCAGCGCCTTCTTCTTCTTTTCCGCCTCGGCCGCGGCGGCCTTGCGGGCAGCCTCGGTCGGCGCCGAGGCGCGGGCGCGCTTGGGCTTGGCGAAGACCTCGGGATCGAAGGTGGTACCGCAGGACGGGCACTCAATCGGGTTCTTCTGCAGATCGTAGAAACGCGAATGGCAGTTCGTGCAAATCCGCTTCACGCCCCATTCCGGCTTGGCCACGCCGCATGCCTCCAGGACTGTGTGACAGTTTCGAGGACCGGCGTGCGTGTGACACGAGATCGCCCGCCTGTCAAAAGCAAATTTGCCGGCGGCGCGACCAAGTGCTAGGCAGTGCGCGCCGCCTGCCGGCGGCCTCGGAAAGGGCCCGTAAAATTGTGTGCATGCCGCGCCAGATGCCGTCGGCCGCAGGGCCTTGGACGCCATGGTGAGGACGCTCGAGTGAGGACGCCATGGTGAGGACGCCATGGTGCGAGTGAGGACGCTCGTCTCGCGGCCCGTGCGCGGGCTCAACGGCGCCGCGCGCCCGCCCGGCGACAAGTCGATCTCGCACCGGGCGCTGATCCTGGGCGCCTGCGCCGTCGGCGCCACCGGGATCGAGGGGTTGCTCGACGCCGACGACGTCGCCGCCACCGCGCGGGCGCTCGAGGCCATGGGCGCGCGCGTCAGGGCCGGCTCCGACGGGCTCACATATGTTACCGGGCTCGGGGTCGGCGGGCTCGGCGAGCCGGAGGGCGTGCTCGACCTGGGCAATTCGGGGACCGGGGCGCGCCTGCTGATGGGCGCGGTGGCGACCCATGCGATGCGCGCGACCTTCACCGGCGACGCCTCGCTGTCGCGCCGGCCGATGGGCCGGGTGATCGCGCCGCTCGAGGCCATGGGGGCGCAGATCGCGGCGCGCGGCGACGGCCTGCTGCCGCTCACCATCGACGGGGCGGCCGAGCCGATACCGATCGAATACGCCATGCCCGTCGCCTCGGCGCAGGTGAAGTCGGCGGTGCTGCTGGCGGGCCTCAACGCGCCGGGCGTGACCTCGGTGATCGAGACCGCGCCGACCCGCGACCATACCGAGACCATGCTGCGGCACTTCGGGGCCGAGGTCGCGGTCGCGGACGGACCGGACGGCCGCGTTGTTTCCGTGACCGGCTATCCCGAGCTCGAGGCCAAGCGGGTCGTCGTGCCGGCCGACCCCTCCTCGGCGGCCTTCCCGCTGGTGGCCGCGCTGGTCACGGCGGGCTCGCAGATCACGCTGGCCCGGGTCGGCATGAACCCGCTGCGCGCGGGACTGCTCGTATGCCTTCGGGAGATGGGGGCGGCGATCGAGGCGGGCGGCGAAGGCGAGGACGGCGGCGAGCCGGTCGCCGATCTCACCGTGCGGTCGAGCGGGCTCGAAGGCATCGCCGTGCCCGCGGGCCGCGCGCCGGCGATGATCGACGAGTATCCGGCGCTGGCCGTGGCCGCCGCCTTCGCGCGCGGCACGACGGTGCTCGAGGGGATCGCCGAGCTGCGGGTCAAGGAGAGCGACCGCCTCGCCGCGATCGCGCGCGGGCTCGCGGCCTGCGGCGTCGAGGTCGAGGAGGGCGAGGCGAGCCTTGCGATCCATGGGGCGGGCGCACCGCCGCGCGGTCTCGCGAAGGACGCGCCGCCGATCGAGACGCATGGCGACCACCGCATCGCCATGGCCTTCCTGGTCCTGGGCGCCGGGGCGGCGAACCCGGTCGCGGTCGACGGCGCCGAGATGATCGCCACCAGCTTCCCCGATTTTCCCGGCTTCATGAACGCGCTCGGCGCCGACATCGTCGATGGCGGCGAGGGACTGACGGCGCCGTGATCGTCGCGGTCGACGGGCCCGCGGCGGCCGGCAAGGGCACCCTCGCCCGGCGTCTCGCCGAGGCGCTCGGCCTCGCCTATCTCGACACCGGCGCGCTCTACCGCGCGGTGGGCCTGTGCGTGCTGCGGGCGGGCGGCGACCCGGCCGACGAGACGGCCGCCGTCGCGGCGGCGAAGGCCCTCGACCGCGGCATCCTCGACGATCCCGAATTGCGCGGCGACGCCGCGGCGAACGCCGCCTCCAAGGTCGCGGCGATCCCGGCGGTGCGCGCGGAGCTGCTGGTCTTCCAGCGCCGGTTCGCCGCCAATCCGCCGCCCGGCAAGACGGGCGCGATCCTCGACGGGCGCGACATCGGCACGGTGGTCTGTCCCGAGGCGCAGGTGAAGCTTTTCGTCACCGCCAGCGCGCAAGCGCGGGCCGGGCGGCGCCTCAAGGAGTTGCAGGGACGCGGGATCGAGGCTATACACGCCACCGTCTTGCAAGACATGAAGGAGCGCGACGCCCGCGACCAGGCACGGGCCGTGGCGCCGCTGGTCCCGGCGGAGGATGCCCACATCCTCGACACCACGGACCTCGACGCTGACGCCGCGTTCGAACAGGCCCTGGCGATAGTCGATCCGAGCACGGCGCCCGAGCGGTCGTCTTGAAGGACGATCGCCCGCGCGGGGGGCGACACGCATTCGCCCCGTTTGCCGCGAATATCTATGGCAATTCGTGCGGAAACGCCCCATCTTACGCCCAATCGCCCGGTTCGCAGGCTGTTGGGTGCCGTGGGGCCGCATCGCCGGGCGTCAAACTCCTACCCGTCTTGCACCCGAATTTTGGCAAAGACCGCCGGAACCAACCGGCTGGCCGGACAATCGTGACACCAACCGAAGGAAGCAAACGCTAGACATGGCAAACACGAGCACGGAGGCCGCGGGCGCGGCCAAGGAAGACTTCGCGGCGATGCTCGAGGAATCGCTCTCGACCACCGAGAACTTCGAAGGCCAGGTGGTCAAGGGCAAGGTCATCGCGATCGACAACGACATCGCGCTGGTCGATGTGGGCCTGAAATCGGAAGGCCGCATCCCGCTGAAGGAATTCTCGGTCCAGGGCGGCGAGCCCGATATCGGGGTGGGCGACGAGGTCGAGGTCTTCGTCGAGCGCATGGAGAACCACCACGGCGAATCGGTCCTCAGCCGCGAGAAGGCCCGCCGCGAGGAAGCCTGGACCCAGCTCGAGCAAGCCTTCAACGACGCCAAGCGCGTCACCGGCGTGATCTTCGGCCGCGTCAAGGGCGGCTTCACCGTCGACCTTTCCGGCGCCGTGGCATTCCTGCCCGGCAGCCAGGTCGACATCCGGCCGGTGCGCGACGTCTCGCCCCTCATGGGCACGCCTCAGCCCTTCCAGATCCTGAAGATGGACCGCCAGCGCGGCAACATCGTGGTCTCGCGCCGCGCCGTGCTGGAGGAGACCCGCGCGGAGGCGCGCACCGAGCTGGTCGCCAACCTCAAGGAAGGCCAGGTCCTCCAGGGCGTGGTCAAGAACATCACCGACTACGGCGCCTTCGTCGACCTCGGCGGCATCGACGGGCTGCTCCACGTCACCGACATCTCGTGGAAGCGCGTCAACCATCCCAACGACGCGCTGCAGATCGGCCAGACCGTCGACGTGCAGGTGATCCGCTTCAACCCGGAGACCCAGCGCATCTCCCTCGGCATGAAGCAGCTCGAGGCCGACCCCTGGGACGGCGTGGTCGCCAAGTATCCGGTGCGCGCCAAGCTCAAGGGCCGCGTCACGAACATCACCGACTACGGCGCCTTCGTGGAGCTGGAGCCGGGGGTCGAGGGCCTGGTCCACGTCTCGGAGATGTCCTGGACCAAGAAGAACGTGCATCCCGGCAAGATCGTCTCGACCAGCCAGGAGGTCGAGGTGATGGTGCTCGATGTCGACCCGCAGCGCCGCCGCATCTCGCTGGGCCTCAAGCAGTGCCTCGACAACCCCTGGGAAGCCTTCTCCACCCAGTATCCCTCCGGCACCGAGATGGAGGGCGAGGTCAAGAACATCACCGAGTTCGGGCTCTTCGTCGGCCTGCCCGGCGACATCGACGGCATGGTGCACATGTCCGACATCGCCTGGGGCAAGCCCGGCGAGGAGGCGATCGCCGGCTTCGAGAAGGGCAACATCGTCAAGTTCAAGGTGCTCGACATCGACACCGAGAAGGAGCGCATCAGCCTCGGCATCAAGCAGCTGAGCGAGGATCCCTTCGCGGGTGCGGCGGCCGAGATCAAGAAGGGCGACATCGTCACCTGCACCGTCAAGTCGGTGGTCGACGGCGGCATCGAGGTGACGGTGAACGACACGCTCGACGGCTTCATCCGCAAGGCGGAGCTGAGCCGCGACCGCTCCGAGCAGCGGCCCGACCGCTTCGCCGTCGGCGAGAAGGTCGACGCCAAGGTGACCGCGGTCGACGCCAAGTCGCGCAAGCTCACGCTTTCGATCAAGGGCCGCGAGCTCGACGAGGACAAGCAGGCGCTGAAGCAGTTCGGCTCCTCCGACAGCGGCGCCTCGCTCGGCGACATCCTGGGCGCCGCCTTCGACAAGGCCAAGGAGAAGTCGGGCAAGGACGACGCCGAGGACGAGGACGAGCCCGAGCCCGGTCCCGAAGCTGCCGCCCCGGCCGAGGACGAGCCCGAGCCCGGTCCCGAAGCTGCCGCCCCGGCCGAGGACGAGGCCCCGGCGGAAGAAGCCCCGGCGGAAGAAGCCCCGGCAGAAGACGTCAAGGCCGAAAAGCCGGCGAAGAAGCCTGCCGCCGATACGGCGGCGGCGGACGAGGCCGATGCGGGCGAGGCGGAGAAGAAGCCGGCGGCGAAGAAGGCTGCCGCCAAGAAGCCGGCGGCCAAGAAGACCGCGGCAAAGAAGCCTGCCGCCAAGAAGACGACCGCCAAGGCCAAGTAGGACGCCGACGCCTGGAGCAGATCGTGGATCAGGTCGACTCACTTCTTGGTTCGACCTGGTCACGTGACGCTGCACTGTTGTCGAATAGTTGGATCGGATTCACGCATCTGGGCCGGATCAATTCCTGACCCGCCCAAGTGCGATCCGATCCAGCGCCCGGCGGGGAAACCGCGCGGCCCGGCCCCGGCGCGGCCATTGTTGTCGCGACACTGTGAGGGGCGCGCCGCCGTTCGGCCGCGCGCGCCTCGCCGTGGCGCCCCGCGCCGCGGGACGGACCGCCTTTGGCGGTTGCACAGCGCCCGGCCCGGCCCTCGGACGGCCCCGCGCGGGCGCCGCAACACCCGCCAAAAAATGGTTTTTTCTGAACAACTTACCCTTGACGACCCCCATGCCCTCTGGCAACCTTGGCGGCGCTGAAAGACCGGGGGTTGAACGTCGGTCGGCGCGCAGCGATGCGCTCGGCTGCGGGGTAGATAGGCAAAAGCCGGACATTTCGGTGTCACCCCTGGAACGGTGAACGCTCCAATGCGCGGGGCCGCGGTCCTGGCCCGCGCGGGGATGCGCCAGGTTTGGACGCGAGGCGGATTCTCAAGACGAGCGACGGGTCGGGTATTGGGACGGGTGTCGGGACGGATCGATCGAACGCCATGACGAAATCGGAATTGATACAGCGCCTGATGGAGCGGAACGCTCACTTGTTCAGCGGCGACCGGCGGCTCTACCAGCGCGACGCCGAGCGCGTGGTCGGCACGGTGTTCGAGGAGATCGCGGCGGCGCTCGAACGCGGCGACCGGGTCGAGCTGCGCGGCTTCGGCGCCTTCTCGGTCAAGCGGCGGGACGCGCGCGTCGGCCGCAACCCGCGAACCGGCGAGACGGTCAGTGTCGAGGCCAAGCACGTTCCCTATTTCAAGACCGGCAAGGAGTTGCGCGAGCGCCTCAACGGCAAGGCCTAAGCGCGCCGCGATGCCGCCGACGGGCGCCGCCCCGCGGGGTCCCGCACACGCCGCCGGAACGACCGCCGGGCCCGCCGCATGAAACCCATGAAGCTGATCGGCTGGGGCATCCTCGTCATCGCGGCGCTGATCGCCGTGGTCTTCGCGATCCACAATCACGCCCGGCAGACGGTCGATTTCTGGCCGCTTCCCTATGAGTTGAACGCGCCGCTCTATGCCATGGTCATCGCGGCGCTGGCGCTCGGCTTCGTGCTGGGGGCGGCGGCGAGCTGGATCGCGGGGCGAAGCTGGCGGCGGCTGGCGCGCGCGCGCCGGCGCGAGATCGACGCGCTGACCCGCGAGCTCGACACCGCCCGGACCAAGGAGCGCGAGCGCGCCCTGGCGGCGCCCGCCGGCGGGAAATCCGGCGGATCGGGCGAGAATGCCGGCGGGCGCGCGGTCGCCCTCAAGGACGACTGAGACGCGCCGGCCGATGCGGATCGTCGACGCCGCTGCGCTCGCGACCCTGCTCGACGACCGCGCGCTGATCGAAGCCTTGCGGGACATGTTCGTGTCCGGCTGCGAGGTTCCGCCGCGCCACCACCACTCGATTGCTCAGCCTGGCGCCCAGCCCGGCCGGGACGCGACGCTGCTGCTGATGCCGGCCTGGGAGAGCGCCGAGGCGGAAGGCGATGCGCTGGGCGTCAAGGTCGTCACCGTCTATCCCGACAACGCCGCAAAGGGCTTGCCCGCGGTGATGGGCAACTACATGCTGCTCGACGGCGCCACCGGAGCGCCGCTGGCGCTGCTCGACGGCCAGGCGCTGACCGCCCGGCGCACCGCGGCGGCCTCCGCGCTCGCCGCCGACTACCTGGCGCGGGACGACGCGCGGACGCTGGCCATGGTCGGCACCGGCGCGCTGGCCCCGCACCTGGTGCGGGCGCACGCGACGGTGCGGCCGATCGAGCGGGTCGAGATCTGGGGCCGGACGGCGGAGAAGGCGCGCGCGCTGGCCGAGGCGCTCGATACCTCGCTGGGCGAGGCAGTGGGAGGCAGGACGATCATTGTGCAGGCAACGAACGACCTCGAGGGCGCGGTGCGGGACGCCGACGTGATCTCCTGCGCCACGCTTTCGGCCGATCCGCTGGTCGCCGGCGACTGGCTCGCGCCGGGCCAGCATCTCGACCTCGTCGGCGGCTTCACCCCGGCGATGCGCGAAACCGATGACACGGCAATAGCCCGCGCGCGGGTCTATGTCGACACGCGCGCGGGGGCGATGCGCGAGGCCGGCGACATCGTCCAGCCGCTCCGGAACGGCACGCTCAGCGAGGACGCGATCGCGGGCGACCTCTTCGAGCTCGCGCGCGGGCAGGCCATGGGGCGCACGAACCCCGAGGAGATCACGCTCTTCAAGTCGGTCGGCACCGCGCTGGAGGACCTGGCCGCGGCGAAGCTGGCGGTGGCGGGGCTGGCGGTGGCGGGGCCGGCGCAATGACCGAGATCTACCGCGCCATCGACACGCCCGACCTCGCCGCCGCCGCGCGGCTCGTGGGCGATCTCGCCGGGGCGGGCGGGCTCGACGGCACCGCCTGCCCGCCGCGCGAGGCGGCGGCGGGCGGCCGGAAGCGCGTGACCGCCCGGGCCGAGGCGGCGCGGCGCATCGCCGCGGAGCGCGCCGCATGAGCGCGCCCGTCAATCACACCGTCGTCAAGATCTGCGGCATCACCCATTCGCTGGCGCTGGGGGCTGCCGTCGCCGGGGGCGCGGACCTCGTCGGCTTCATCTTCTATCCGCCCTCGCCGCGCTACGTGGCGCCGGGCCGCGCCGCCGCCCTGGGCGCCGCCACGCCGCCGGAGATCGGCCGCGTCGGCGTCTTCGTCGATCCCGCCGACGCGGTGCTCGCCCAGACCCTGGACCGGGTGCGCCTCGACCTGCTGCAGCTGCATGGCTCCGAGACGCCCGAGCGCGTGGCCGAGGTCAAGGCGCGCTTCGGCCTGCCGGTGATCAAGTCGGTCGCCGTCTCCTGCGCCCGCGACGTCGAGACGGCGGAGGGTTTCGCCGAGGCCGCGGACTGGCTGCTGTTCGACGCCAAGCCGCCGCGGCGGCCGGGCGCGCTGCCCGGCGGCAACGCCGAGCGCTTCGACTGGACGCTGCTCGCCGGACACGGCTGGGCGGCGCCGCATCTGATCTCGGGCGGGCTCGACGCGGCGAACGTCGGCGAGGCGCTCCACGCGACGGGCGCGCGCGGCGCCGACGTCTCCTCCGGCGTCGAGCGCGCGCCCGGCGACAAGGATCCGGAGAAGATCGCCGCCTTCCTCAAGGCCGCGCGGGCCGGCGCATGAGCGGCCCCAAGACCTCGGTCAACACCTACCGCGGCGGCCCCGACGAGCGCGGCCATTTCGGCATCTTCGGCGGACGCTACCTGCCCGAGACCTTGATGCCGCTGGTGCTGGCGGTCGAGGCGGCCTACGAGGCGGCCAAGGCGGACCCCGGCTTCCAGGCCGAGCTCGACGAGCGCCTCAAGCACTACGTCGGCCGGCCGAGTCCGCTCTATTTCGCCGAGCGGCTGACCGATGCGCTCGGTGGCCCGAAGATCTACTTCAAGCGCGACGAGCTCAACCACACCGGCTCGCACAAGATCAACAATTGCCTCGGCCAGGCGGTGCTCGCCCGGCGCATGGGCAAGACGCGGATCATCGCCGAGACCGGCGCGGGCCAGCACGGCGTCGCGACGGCGACGGTGGCCGCGCTCTTCGGCCTGCCCTGCACGGTCTACATGGGCGAGGTCGATATCGCGCGCCAGGCGCCCAACGTCTTCCGCATGAAGCTCCTGGGCGCCGAGGTCACGCCCGTCACCTCGGGCTCGCGGACGCTGAAGGACGCGATGAACGAGGCGCTGCGCGACTGGGTCTCGAACGTGGAGAGCACCTTCTACGTGATCGGCACGGTGGCGGGCCCGCACCCCTATCCCGCCATGGTGCGCGACTTCCAGTCGGTGATCGGCAACGAGGTGCGCGGGCAGATCATGGAGGCCGAGGGCCGCCTGCCCGACATCATGGTCGCCTGCATCGGCGGCGGCTCCAACGCGATGGGGCTCTTCCATCCCTTCCTCGACGAGGGCGAGGTGCGGCTCATCGGCGTCGAGGCGGCGGGGCACGGCGTCGAGACCGGCGAGCACGCGGCCTCGCTGGCGGGCGGGCGGCCCGGCGTGCTGCACGGCAACCGCACATATCTCCTGCAGGACGACGACGGCCAGATCACCGAGGCGCATTCGATCTCGGCCGGGCTCGACTATCCGGGGATCGGGCCCGAGCACGCCTGGCTGCACGAGAGCGGCCGCGTCGAATACGTCGCCGAGACCGACGAGGCGGCGCTCGAGGCCTTCCAGCTCTGCGCCAGGACCGAGGGCATCATCCCGGCGCTGGAGCCGGCCCACGCGCTCGCCCATGTGCGGCGCATGTCCGGGGCGCTCTCGCCGAAGGATCTCCTGGTCATGAACATGTGCGGGCGCGGCGACAAGGACGTCTTCGCCGTGGCCGAGCGGCTCGGCGTCGAGCTGTGAGCCGGACCGACCGCATCGGCGCGCGCTTCGCGGCGCTGAAGGCAAAGAACCAGGCAGCGCTGGCCGCCTTCGTGACCGCGGGCGATCCCGACGAGGCGACGTCGCGCGCGATCCTGGCCGCCCTGCCGCATGCCGGGGCCGACATCGTCGAGCTCGGCATGCCGTTCTCCGATCCGGTGGCCGACGGGCCGGCGATCCAGCTCGCCTCCGAGCGCGCGCTCGCCGCGGGCGCCAGCCTGCGCAAGACGCTGGCCATGGTGCGCGGCTTCCGGACGGACGACCGCGAGACACCCATCGTGCTGATGGGCTATTTTAACCCGATCTATAGCTATGGCGCGGAGACTTTCGCGACGGACGCGGCGGCGGCCGGCGTCGACGGCCTGATCATCGTCGACCTGCCGCCGGAGGAAGACGAGGATCTGCGGCCCTTCGCGCAGGCCGCCGGGCTGCACCTGGTGCGGCTGGTGACGCCGACCAGCGACGAAGCGCGGCTGGCCAAGGTCCTTAAGGGCGCCGGCGGGTTCGTCTACCACGTCGCGGTGGCCGGAATCACCGGCACCAAGGCGGCGGGGATCGAGGAGCTGAGCGACGCCTTGGCCGTGGTGCGCAGGCACACCACATTGCCATTGGCGGTCGGCTTCGGGATCAGGACGCCGGAGCAGTCGGCGGCGGTGGCGCGGGTCGCCGACGCCGCGGTGGTCGGCACGGCGATCGTCGAGCGGATCGCCGGCGGGCTGGGCGCCGACGGGCGCGCCGGGCCGGGGTTGATCGACGGCGTCGCGGCGAGCGTGCGGGCGCTGGCCGAGGCGGTTCACGGCGCGCGCGGCGGCTGAGCCGGGCGCGGCGCGACGGAAGGCCGGAGGGCCGCAGAACGAAGAAGGCCCGAGGGCCGCAGAACGAAAGAGAGCGACCATGAGCTGGCTCACCAACATCGTCCGGCCGCGCATCCGCAAGCTGGTCGCCCGCGAGGTGCAGGACAAGCTCTGGGTGAAGTGCCCGGCCTGCGACCAGATGATCTTCCACCGCGAGCTCGAGGCCAACCTGCGGGTCTGTCCGCACTGCACGCACCACATGCGTCTCAGCGTGAAGGAGCGCCTCGCCGCGCTCTTCGACGGCAGCGCCTACCAGACCATCGAGCTGCCCGAGAGCATCGTCGATCCCTTGAAGTTCCGCGACCGCAAGCGCTACGTCGACCGGCTCAAGGAGGCCCAGGCGGCGACCGAGAACCACGACGCGATCGTGGTCGCGCACGGCAAGCTGGGCGGGCTGCCGCTCGTCGTGGCGGCGTTCGACTTCGAATTCATGGCCGGCTCGATGGGCATCGCCGTGGGCGAGGGCTTCATCGCCGCGGCGCGCCTGGCGGTGCTGCAGGAAGCGCCGCTCCTGGTGATCCCCGCCTCGGGCGGGGCGCGCATGCAGGAGGGCATCCTCTCGCTGATGCAGATGCCGCGCACGGTGATCGCGGTCGAGGAGGTGCGCGAGGCGGGCCTTCCCTACCTCGTGCTGCTGACCGATCCCACGACCGGCGGCGTCTCGGCCTCCTTCGCCATGCTGGGCGACATCGCCGTCGCCGAGCCGGGGGCCGTCATCGGCTTCGCCGGGCGGCGCGTCATCGAGGAGACGATCCGCGAGCAGCTCCCCGACGACTTCCAGCGCGCCGAGCATCTCTACGACCACGGCATGGTCGACATGGTGGTGCCGCGCCACGATCTGCGCGACACGCTGATCCGCATCCTCCGCCTGCTGCGCCAGCCGCGGCCGCCGGCGGACGTGCTGGCATTGCCGCATGGCGAGGCCATGGACGAGGACGACGCCGCGGTCGAGGCCTTGGCGGAGGTCGAGGCGGGCGCCGAGCCGCCGCCGACCGCCGAACGCGGCGGTGACGAACGTGGCGACGCCCCCGGCGTCAAGGACTGAGCCGGCGGGCGCGGCGCAGACCCCGTACGTGTCTGAGAAGTCGCTCGACGAGGCGCTGGCGCGCGTCCAGCGCCTGCACCCGCGGGTCATCGACCTCTCGCTCGGCCGCATCGAGCGGCTGCTCGCCGCGCTCGGCAACCCCGAGCGCGCGCTGCCGCCGGTGCTCCACGTCGCCGGCACCAACGGCAAGGGCTCCGCCCTGGCCTTCCTGCGTGCCATGCTGGAGGCGGCGGGCTACGCGGTGCACGTCTACACCTCGCCGCATCTCGTGCGCTTCAACGAGCGCATCGTGCTGGCCGGCGGGGAGATCGGCGACGCGGCGCTGCTGGCGCTGCTCGACGAATGCGAGGCGGCGAACGGGGGTGCGGCGATCACCTTCTTCGAGATCACCACGGCGGCGGCCTATCTCGCCTTCGCGCGCGCCCCTGCGGACATGCTCCTGCTCGAAACCGGGCTCGGCGGGCGGCTCGACGCGACCAACGTGATCGACGCGCCGGCGCTGACCGCGATCACCCCGGTGAGCCGCGACCACCAGGGTTTCCTGGGCGACGACCTCAAGGGCATCGCGGCGGAGAAGGCGGGGATCCTCAAGCCCGGCGTCACCGGCGTGGTCTCGCGGCAGCCGGCGCCGGCGATGGCGGCGATCGTCGAACGCGCGGCGGCGATCGGCGCGCCGCTTCATCGCGAGGGCCGCGACTGGCGGGTCGAGGCGGCGGACGGCGGGCTGCGCTTCAGCGGGCGCGGCGGGGCGCTCGCCCTGCCCCGGCCGGCTCTCGAGGGCGCGCACCAGATCGCCAACGCCGGGATGGCGCTCGCCTGTCTCGACGCCCTGCCGGGCCTCACCGTCGACGCGGCAGCGAAGGCGCGCGGCATCGCGGGCGCGCGCTGGCCGGGCCGGCTCCAGCGCCTCAGCGCCGGGCCGCTGGCGCAGGCGCTTCCCGCGGGCTGGTCGCTGTGGCTCGACGGCGGCCACAATCCCGACGCGGCGCGGGTGCTGGCCGACTGGGCGGCGGAACAGGCGGCGGCGGACGACCGGCCGCTCCACCTGGTCTTCGCCATGCTCGACACCAAGGATCCCGAGGCCTTCCTGGCGGCCCTGGCGCCACACACCGCGAGCCTGCGGGCGCTGGCCCCCGCCGGCGAGCACGCCTACATCCCGGCCGAGCGGCTGGCCGCGATCGGGCGGAAGCTGGGGCTCGACGCGGCGGCCGCGCGCGACCTGCCCGGCGCGCTCGAGGACCTGGCGAGGCTCGGCGGACGCGCGCGCGTCCTCATCTGCGGCTCGCTCTATCTCGCGGGCGAGGTGCTGGCGCGGAACTTGCCGGCCCCAACCCGTCATTCCGACCGAGCGTAGCGAGCGGAGGAAACCGGCCAGACGCCGCATCAACCGCGCCCAGATTTCTCCGCTCGCTGGCGCTCGGTCGAAATGACGAGTTCATTTTTCGCGAGACGATTCGGGCCGTCCCAAACGAACGAAGCCCCGCCGCTGTGGCGGGGCTCCGCGTCACCTTGCCGGAAAACTTTTTGGGCCGGAAAACTTTCAGGCCGGAAAACGACCGGGTATCTACGCCGCGGCGTCCTGGAGGACCGACTCGACCCACTCGTAGAGCTTCGACTTGGGCAGCGTGCCGACCTTCTGCGCGGCCACCTGGCCGTTCTTGAACAGGAGCAGGGTCGGGATGCCGCGTACGTTGTACTTCTGCGGCGTGCCCGGGTTCTCGTCGATGTTGAGCTTGGCGACGGTCACCTTGTCGCTCAGATCGCTCGCCAGATCGTCGAGCGCCGGCGCGATCTGCTTGCAGGGCCCACACCACTCGGCCCAGAAATCGACCAGGACTGGTTGCTCCGACTTAAGAACGTCGTCTTCGAACGAGCCGTCGGTAACCGTAGTCGTGCTCATATCCATCCCCTTGATGCCATGCGACGGGCGGACCGCCGCTGAACGTCAAGCGAATCTAGGAAGCTAAATTTGGCAGGTCAAGGCGCGATCAATCCCCCTGTTGGTAACCCCCGGAAGCCTTTGAAATCGCGGGTTTCTGGACTCAGGGAGCATAGTCGTCCAGGGCCTCGCCGGGCACCGGCATGAGGCGCGGGCCGTCGGTCCAGAGCAGCGCGGCGCGGACTTCGCGGCCGGGATAGACCTTGGCGAGCACCGCCCGGTAGGCCGCCAGCTGGCGGAGATAGAGGGGGGCGACGTCGGCGATCTCGGCCGGCGGCGGGCGGTTTGTCTTGTAGTCGAGGATGGTGACGGACCTCTCCTCGACGCAGAGCCGGTCGACCTGGCCGGAGATCACGTGCTCGCCGATGACGCCGGTCACCGGCACCTCGGCGGCCGAGCCGGGGCCGAACAGCGCCGCGTGCTCGGGCGCCTCGAGCACGGCCATGGTCTCGGCCAGCAGCGCCGCGCGCTCGGCCTCGCCGAGGCCGTGGCCCGGGCGGGCGAGGAAGCGCCGGGCCGCACCCACGCGCTTGCCCGGCGGCAGCTCGGGCAGCGACTGCAGCAGGCGGTGGATGATGAGCCCGCGGCGGAAGCGCGCGCCGTCGTCGGCGCCCAGGGGCGTGCGGACCGGCGGGTCGTCCTCGCCCGGCCGCGAGGGCGCGAAGGGGCGCGGCGGGACCGGCTCGGGCGCGGGTTCGGCGCGCGCCCAGGCGGGCGGCGGCGCGGGCGCCTCGCTCGCCTTGGCCGGCGGCGCGGGCGGGCGCGGCATGCCCGTCACGATGCGCCGGCCCTCGCCGGCCCATTCGCCGCCGAAGTCGAAGGCGGCGGGCGCGCCCCGGTCGGCGAGGCCCCGCTCGACCAGGCGATACCAGCAATCGTCGCTCGGCCTGCGCTGGGTCTCCCAGCCGCAGACGTAGAGCCGGTCCTCGGCGCGGGTCATGGCGACGTAGAGCAGGCGGCGGTATTCCTCCAGGCGGCGGGCGTCGATCGCCGCGCGCGCGCCCTGGTCGAGCGAGCGCTCGAGCCTGCGCGTCGGCGCCCAGATCGGCGCGCCGGGCCCGCGCGGGTCCGGCCACAGGATCAGCGGCGCCTTGGTCGGCGGCAGCGCCATGGTGTCGGCGAGGAAGACGATCGGGGCCTCGAGGCCCTTGGAGCCGTGGATCGTCATCACCCGCACCTCGTCGCGCGCGCCCTGCTCGAGGTCGCGCTTGACCTCGGTCTCGCCCGCCTCGAACCAGTGCAGGAACCCTTGCAGCGAAGGGGTGTGCAGGCGCTCGTAGTCGAGCGCCAGCGAGAGGAACTCGTCGACCGCGTCCTCGGCCTCGTGGCCCAGGCGGGCGGCGAAGGCGGCGCGCCCGCCGGTCGCCTCGACGACATGGGCGAGAAGCTCGTAGGGCGGGGTGAAATCGGCGCGGGCGAGGAGGTCGGCCAGCGCCGCATGGGCGCGGGAGAAGACGGGCGTCTCACCGGCGCGCCGGGCGAGGGTGGACCACAGCGTCTCCCCGCCCCGGTCGTGGGAAAGCTCGAAGAGCCGGTCCTCGTCGAGGCCGATGAGCGGGCTCTTGAGCAGCGCCGCGAGCGTCAGGTCGTCTTGGGGCAGCGCCAGGAAGCGGGCGAGCGCGCCCAGGTCCATGACCGCGATCTGGTCGGAGAGGACCAGGCGGTCGACGCCGGCGACCGGCACTTCGAGGCGCCGCAGCGCGCGCACCAGCTCCTCGACGAAGCCGCGGCGGCGGCGCACCAGCACCATCACGTCGCTCGGCCGGATCGGCCGGCCGGCGGATTCGAGGAGCTCGCCCCCGTCGATCCAACGGTGGACGGTGTTGGCGATCTGGTTCGCCAGGCGCGCGCGCGGCGCGTCGGCCGCGGCGCGCTCGATCGGGGGCGTCCAGGGCTCCTCCACCTCCGCGTCGCGCGGCCGCACCGCGGGCCAGAGCTCGACCAGCCCCGCGGCCTCGGCGCGCTCGGCGATATGCTCGGTCGGCGCCTCGGCGACGCCGGCGCGCGCGGCATCCTGCGCGAAGACGGCATCGACCGCCTGCAGCACCGCCGCCGTCGAGCGGAACGAGACGTCGAGGCCGACCGGGCGGAAGCCCTCGCCGGCGCTCGTCGCCTTGCCCTCGAAAAATTCGCGCTCTCTGCCGAAGCCGTCGGGGTCGGCGCCCTGGAAGCTGAAGATCGACTGCTTGACGTCGCCGACGGCGAAGACGGTGCGGGGGCTCGCGGTCTCGCGCAGCCGGCCCTCGCCGGCGAAGAATTCCTCCGAGAGCGCCTTCACCACCTCCCACTGGTCGGTGTTGGTGTCCTGGGCCTCGTCGATCAGGATGTGGTCGAGCCCGCCGTCGAGCTTGTAGAGCACCCAGGCGGCGGCCGCGCGCTCGGCGAGCAGCTCGCGCGCCTTCATGATCAGGTCGTCGAAATCGAGCAGCGCGCCACGCTGCTTCCTCGCCGCGTAGTCCTCGAGCATGCGCGCGCCCAGGCGCATCAGCCCGGCGCTCGCCCGCGCCACCACGACCGCGTCGAGCCTGGCGCGAACGGCGGCGACACGCTCGGCCTCGGCGGCCAGGACCTCGTCCGCCCCGGGGGCGGCGGCGAGCGCGTCCTTGAAGATGAGCGTCATGCGCGGCTCCCCCGCCGTGGTGACGAAGACGCTCTCGTAGGCCTCGAAGCGCGCGTCGCGCAGCGCCGGATCGGCCAGCCAGTCGGCGATCGATGCCCCATGCGCCTGGTCGGTCTTGCCGCCCTTCTCGACCATCGCGGCGGCGGCGCGGCGGAGGCCGTCGCCGTCGAAGGACGCGTCGAGCGAGGCCGGCGTCAGCACCGTGGCGCGGTCGTCCTGCGGGTCGACGCCAAGCCACCTGAAGATCGCGCCCACCAGCGTGTCGATGCCGCCGGCGGTCTCGACCAGCCCGCGCAGCTTGCCGCGCGCGAAGGTGAGCTCGGCGACCAGCTCGGCGAAGCTGGCCTCGCTGGCATGGCCGGTGACGTCGTCGAGCGCTTCGGCCAGCTGCGGCTCGCGGCCGGGGCCGGGCATGGCGCCGGCGAGGAGCGCGCGCTGGACCTCGCCCAGGAGATCGAGGGCGTCGCGCTCCTCGAGCACGGTGAAGTGCGGCGGCACGCCGGCCTCGACGGGAAAGCGCTTCAGCAGCGCCTGGCAGAAGGCGTGGATGGTCTGGATCTTGATGCCGCCCGGCGCGTCGAGCACGCGCGCGAAGAGCCGCCGCGCCGCGCGCAGGCGTTCTTCGTCGGGACTCTCGCCGGTCAGCGCCGCGATGGTCTCGGTGAGCTGGGCGTCGGAGACCACGGCCCAGGCGGCGAGGTTGCCCGAAAGGCGCGTCGCCATCTCCGCCGCCGCGGCCTTGGTGAAGGTGAGGCAGAGGATATGCTCGGGCCGGGTGCCGTCGAGCAGCAGGCGCAGCACCCGCTCGGTCAGCACGCGGGTCTTGCCGGTGCCCGCCGAGGCGGTGACCCAGGCCGAGACGCCGGGGTCGGAGGCCGCGCGCTGGCGCGCGACCGCGCGGTCCCTCGGCGTCGCGGCCAAGGCGCCCGCTTCCGCGCTCATGCCTCCTCCTCGGCGGCCGACCACTCGGCGACGCGCTCGAGATGGGCGTAGTCGTTGAAGGCCAGCGCGAAGGCCGGGCGCGGGATCGCGCGGTAAGGGGTCGCCGGATCGTCGAAGGTGTGGACGAGCCGGGTGAGGCCGGCGAGCGCCGCCTCGGCCAGGGCTTCGGGGTCGGCGACCCGCTTGATCTCGCCGGGGGGCTCGCCGCCGCCGAGCTTCCAGAAGGCGAGCTCGCCGACCGCGCCCGCCGGCACGCCCTCGAAGCCGCCGGCCTGCGCGATCGCCGCCTCCAGGGGAAGCTGCGGGGCGAAGCCGGCGGCGAGCTCCTTGGGGCTCGGCACCCGGCCGGTCTTGTAGTCGAGGATGGCGAGCGTGCCGTCGGCCAAGCGGTCGACGCGGTCGGCGGTGGCGGTCAGCAGGAACTCGCCCGCCGGGGCGTCGATGACGCGACTGCCCTTGACCTCGACGGCGCTGGCGGCGAGGCCGACACGGCGCGCGCGCTCCTCCTCCAGGAACCAGGCGGCGATGCGCTCGTAGCGCGGCCACCAGAAGGCCCTGACGCCGGGATGGTCGAGCGCCGCGCCGAAGGCCTCGCGGCCATGCTCGAGCAGCCGTTCCAGGGCATCGTCGGGAATGGCGCCGGGGCAGGCGCGCACGAAGCTTTCCAGCGCCTCGTGGATGAAGAGGCCACGGTCGGCCGCGCCCGGATCGGCGTCGAGCGGGTCGAGCGCATCGAGGCGCAAGACCTTGCGCGCGTAGAGCGCGTAGGGATCGCGCATCAGCGTCTCGACCTGGGTGACCGAGAGCCGGCGCGGCCGGGCCTCGACCGGCGGGCGCGGCTCGGGGGGCGCCACCTCGACCCGCTCGGCCGGGGTGTCGAGCGCGCGCGACCAGTCGAGGATCGTGCCGCCAGGCCAGGGCGCGGCCGTGTCGCCGAGGGGATCGCTGCCGTGGATGGCGTGCAGCACCGCCTCGATGCGCGCGAGCCAGCGCGAGGGCACGGTGGGCGCGCCGGCGACCCGGGCGGCGCGGGTGAGGACGACCTGCTCGGCGCCCATCGCCTGGGCGAAGTCGTGCGCGGTGAGGCCGGTGCGGCGCTCCGGCAAAGGCAGGCCGAAGCGCGCCTGCATGGGCCGGCTCATCCACGGGTCGGCGGCCGCCTCGGGCGGCCAGACGCCCTCGTTCAAGCCGCCCAGGATCATCACGTCGGCGCGCTGGAGGCGCGCCTCGAGCAGGCCCCAGATGAAGAGCCGCGGATGGCGGCCGTGGCGCGGCCGGACGACGCGGCCGGCCATCAGCGCCGCCAGCAGCGCCGGGTACTCGGCCGGCGTCACCGCCGCGAAGCCGGCGGCGGCCTGGTTGAGCTCGGAGACGAAGCTTGCCGCGGCCTCGCCGGCGCCGCCGGCCCAGAGACGCGCCGCCCCGGCCTCGGCGTCGCTCGCGGCGAGCGCCTCGGCGGCCTCGACATGGGCGGCCAGCAGCTCGGTCAGCCGCGCCTTGCGGGCCGCCATCGCGGTCGCGAGCGGCGCCAGCGTCGCCGCCAGCTCGTCGACCCAGGCGGCGAGCCGCTTCAGCGTCGGCACGTCGACCTTGCGGTAGCGGTCGGCCTCGGCGTTCGCGAGCGCGGCCTTGAGGCCCTCGAAGCCTGGGCCCGGGCGCGGCCCGCGCAGCACCGCGCGCTCGAGCAGGCGGACGTTGGCGAGGAAGTCGCTCCGCGCGCGGCCGCCGGCGGCGAGCGGATGCTTGAGCGCGGCGAGGAGCGGCACCGGCGCGGCCTCGGCGGCGGCGAGGTCGGCGGTGAGGCGCAGGAAGGCCCCGGGCGGCGAGGCGTCGAGCGGCACGCCGGCGCTGTCGTCGACCTCCAGGCCCCAGCGCCCGAGGGCGGCGGCGACCCGGCGCGCCAGCGCGCGGTCGGGGGTGGCCAGGGCGGCGGTGCGGCCCGGCGCCTCCAGCGCCTGGCGCATGACCAGGGCGATGGCGCCGGCCTCCTCGCGCGGATTGAGCGCATCGAGGCGGGTGAGGCCGATCAAGCCGTCCTCGAGTCCTTGGCCCTTAAGGTCGCGCCAGCCATCGCTCGCCTCGGCGGGGGTGAGGGCGGCGGAGACGAGGCGGGTCCGGGCGGCGGCCGGCGATACGTCCTCTTCTTCGTCGGGCCAGTCGTCGACCTCCGCGCGCTCGACGCCGAGGCGCGCGAGGAGGCGCGCGAGGCCGTGCTGGGGGTGCGCGGGATCGTCGAGCACCCGCGCCCAGGCGTCGGCGCCGAGATGCCGGTCGAGGCCGGGCAGCACGACGGTCCCGTCGGGCAGCGCCGCCACCACCGCCAGCAGGTCGGCCGTCGCCGGAATGCTGCCGGTGGAGCCGGCGGCGATCACGGGATGGCCGGGCGGGCTGGCGCGCCATTCCTCGGCCAATGCCTCGAGGGCGGCGTTGCGGCGGGCGGCGGGATCGAGCGCGCCCTCGGCGGTCAGCATCGCCGGCCAGTCCTCGGCGAGCACCGAGAGGAAGGCGAGCACGCTCTGCCAGTGCTCGGCATAGTCCTCGGGCACGAGGTCCGCGAGCCCGTCGAAGGCCAGGCGCTCGGTCTGCACCCGGTCGAGGAAGCGCGCCAGCTCGACCGCGAGCCAGGCGGCGTGCTCGGCGTTGAGCGCGCCGCCGGACTGCGCCATCAGCTTGCCGGCGAGCAAGAGGCGGCGGCGCAGCTCAGGGATCGCGGGAGGCAGCTCGAGCGCCGTGTCGCCGGCGCCCTCGTGGAACTGCCCGGCCAGGCCCTCGCCGAAGGCCAGCTCGTCCTCGTCGACGTCGCCGACCGGGCGCATGCGCGGCAGGATCAGCGCCGCGCCGCCCGATTGGCGCAGGAAGGCCTCGCGCAGCGCGCGGCAGGCGCGCCGCGTCGGCAGCAGGATGAGCGGACGGGCGAGCTTGAGCGGCTCGTCGCCCGCGCGCGCCAGCAGCCCGCGTGCAAGCGCATCGACAAAGGACTGCTCCGGCGGGATCGTGTACAGCATCGTCCGCGCAGGTTAGAGCGGCGCCCGCCTCGCGGGAAGGACCATGCCTGGAACAGCTCACCAGATACAACGCTGGTCGAAAGCCGTTCCGATTGCACCAGCGTCCGGACTATACTGCTACGTGCAAAGGCTACGCGACGGCGCCGAATGGCTAGGCGGCTTCAATCCGCGCTAATCCGGACAGGGCGGGGACGGTAGCAAAAGCGCAGTACGACGCAAGCGCTGGACCATCCGCAAGCGTGGCCGGGTGAGCGTGCAACTTGCACGTTGCGACACAGGATCAGGCGCCGTGATGCATTGCCGCCTAGGCAATGGGAGGGTGCCATGACGACAATCAGAGTACTTGTTGGGGGCTTGGCCGCAATCATCGGCGCTGCGCAGGCGCATGCGGAAGCCCGGGTGGAGTTCATCCTCGACGGCTCCGGGTCGATGCTCGGCAAGGCGGGCGGCGAAGCCAAGGTAACGGCTGCCAAACGGGTCATGTCGGCGCTGCTGAGGGATATCAAGCTGCCACCCGACAGTACGATCGGCCTTACCCTCTACGGCCATCGCCGCAAGGGGGACTGCGCCGACATCGAGCGTCTCGGGCCGGTCGGCTACGCCAGGCGCGAGCGCCTGGTCGCCGCGGTCGCGGCGCTCAAGGCGAAGGGCAGGACGCCGATCGCGGACAGCCTGGCAATGGTCGGGGAATCGCTCAAAGCCAGGGAGGGCGCGACCTCGATCGTGCTCGTATCCGACGGGATCGAAAGCTGCGGCAAGGACCCGTGCGCGGTGGCCCGGAAGCTGCGCGAGCGCTACGGCATCAACCTCGTGATCCATGTGGTCGGTTTCGACGTCCGGAAAGGCCAGGATCAGCTGAAATGCATCGCCAGAGCGGGCGGCGGCGGCTACCACGCCGCGGCCGATCCGCAGGCCCTCGCCAAGAAGCTGGGCGCCATCAGGGTCGCGGTACAGACGGCGGCCAAGCCGAAGATCATTACCGTGACCGCGAGCCCGCTGAGCGCCATCCTGGTCACGCCGCTTACGCTCGAGGGCTTTCCCAAGGTTGAGGAGATCGGGATCTTCAAGTCGGGCTACCGCAAACGCTGCGCCAGCGTCTACGATTGGTACTGGGGAGAGCGGGTTGCCCGCGCCAAGGAGGCGGGCAAGAAGATCGTCGTCACGCCCGGCGCCTACGACATTGTGGTCAAGACCGCCGGGGCGCCGAAGACGACCAGGCTCGTCGTTGGGCTTGAGGTGCCGTCCAAGCGGACGGTCACCGTCAACACCGACAGGGCGATCGCGGCGATCAAGGTGCCCAAGATGAAGGGGATCGAGCACAAGGGCGTCTACGTGGTGACAGCCGGCCAGACCCGCAGTGCCGGGACAGTCACTAACGCATCATATCACATTCAGGCCGCCAAGACGTTTGGCGTGGTGATGCCGGTGGAGGCGGACTGCCCTTACGACGTGCTGCTCAACACCGGGCAGACGCACTTCCTGCCGATCGCGGAGAAGGTGGCGGCGAAGCCGGGCGGATTGCTGGTGATCAAATGACCTCGAGGGTGCGGGGATCCTCCATCGGCCCGGAATGCCGCGGGAACGCCGATCGCGGCTTTTGAAAGAGCGGTGAGATCGGCTGCGACGGCCTAGATCGGGTCGCATTCTGGCCGGATCGAAAATTGATCCGGCCAGAATGCGTGAATCCGATCTAACTATTTGATAATAGAGCAGATTCACGTGATTTGATCGAATCAAGAAGTGATTCGACCTAATCACGACCTGCTCTAGCCGCCTAAAGCCACTCGCGCGCGGCGGGGCCGCCGGTCATGACGCGCTCGACGGTGTGGAGGAGCCGGGGGGTGCCGACGTGGTACCACTCGCCGTCGTGGCGCATGCCGAAGAGCCGGCCGCGCTCCTGAAGCTGGTCGTAGAGCCGGACCAGCGAGAAACGGCCCTCCGCCACGCCGTCGAAGATCTTGGGATGCAGGATCTGGACGCCGGTGAAGACGAAGGGCGCCACCTGGCTCTCGCCGCGGCGCCGCAGCCGGCCCTCGGGGTCCATGAAGTAGTCCCCCGCCCCGTCGTAGCCCGGCACCGCGATGGTCGGATAGAGCATCAGCAGCGCGTCCATGCGGCGGCCGTCCCAGGCGCGGCGCAGGCGCTCCAGCGCCGGCGTCGGCCCGTCGAGCCAGACGGTGTCGGAGTTGGCGACGATGAAGGGCTTGTCGCCGAGCTTGTCGATGGCGTGGCGCACGCCGCCGCCGGTCTCCAGGAGATCCTGCTCGGGCGAGAAGACGATCTTCGGCTTCTCGCGGTCCTTGATATGCGCCTCGAGCTTCTCGCCCAGGTGATGGAGGTTGACGACGGCGGTCTCGACGCGCGCGCGCTCCAGGTGATCGAGCACGCGGTCGATCATCGGCGTCCCGAGCACCTGGATCATCGGCTTGGGCAGGGTGTCGGTGAGCGGGCGCATGCGCTTGCCGTAGCCCGCGGCGAGCACCATCGCGATCCGGATCGGCGGGGGTCCTGCCATGCGTCAGATGATCTCGCGTGGGGCCGTCATGCTCGGGCGATCGTATGTCAGGCAGCCGGGCGCACGGGCGGGATGCGGCGCGCGTCGGCCGGGACGACGCGGTCGAGCCAGGCCTTGAGCGGCGCCAGCGCCGGGTGGGCGAGGTCGCGCTCGAGCCAGCGCCAGACGCGCGGGATGTGCTTCAGGTAGACCGGCTTGCCGTCGCGCACGCAGAGCCGGGTGAAGATGCCGATGATCTTGCAGTTGCGCTGAGCCGAGAGCATCGCCGCGGCGGCGGCGAAACCGGCGCGGTCGAGCTCGGGGAAGGCGGCGAGGTAGCGCCCGGTCATGGCCTCGATCAGCGGCTCGGGCACGTCCCGGCGGGCGTCCTCCAGCAGCGAGACCAGATCGTAGGCGGCCGGGCCGATCACCGCATCCTGGAAATCGAGCAACCCGCAGCGCGCCAGGCCCGTCTGGCCGGCGCGCCACATCAGGTTGTCGACGTGGAAGTCACGGAGCGTGAGGGTTTCCGGCACCGCGTCGGCGAGGCCGATCAGCCCGGCCCAGAGCGCGCGGTACTCCTCGCGGAGGCCGGGGTCGGTCGGCGCGCCCGCGATCGCCGGCAGGTACCAGTCGACCAGCAGCGAGGACTCCCGGAACAGGCGCGGCTCGTCATATGTCGGGCGCTCGACCGCGGCCGCGGCCGCGTTCCTGTGGAGCGCGATCAGCACGTCGGTGGCCAGCGCGTACATCTCCGCCTCGTCGCCGCCGGCGGCGAGGCGCCGCGTATAGGTCTGGTCGCCGAAGTCCTCGATCACCAGCAGCCCCGCCTCGACGTCCTCGGCGAAGATCTCCGGCGGGCTGAAGCCGAGCCCGAGCAGGTGGCGGGCGACGCGCACGTAGGGCCGCACGTCCTCCTGGGGCGGCGGCGCGTCCATCAGCAACGCCGGTCGGGGCCCGCCGTGCAGGCGCACGTAGTGCCGGAACGAGGCGTCGCTCGGCAGCGGCTCGCGCGTCGCAGCGCCCCAGCCGGCGGCGGCCAGCAGCGCCTCGATGCGGCGCTCGCGGTCGGGCGGGCTATCGGGCATGGCCGGATCCGTCGTCGTCGAGGTCGAGCGCCTCGAGCCGGGCGCGCCAGGCGGCGCCGGGATGAAGCCCGATCGTGCGCTGCTCCCCGGGGCCGGCGGCGATGGCGAAATGGACAGTGAGCCAGCGCTCGGTCCGCAGCGCCGCCGCGCGCCCGGGCCATTCGATCAGGGTGATGCCGTCGGCGAAGGCCTCCTCGAGGCCGAGCTCGTCGAGCTCGGCCGCCGCCTCGATGCGGTAGAGGTCGAAATGATGGATCGGTCCGCGGCCGCTCTCATAGATCTGGACCAGGGTGAAGGTCGGGCTCGGGACCTCCTCGTCGGGACGCGTGAGCGCGCGGATGAAGCCGCGCGCGAAGACGGTCTTGCCGGACCCGAGCGGGCCGTCCAGCGCCAGCACGTCGCCGCGCCCGGAAAGATCCGCGAGGCGGGCGGCCAGGCGCGCGGTCGCCGCCTCGCCGTCGCTGGCGATTTCGGTCGCGACGATATCGGTGGTGCCGGTCGTCCCGGCGCTCGACGGCTGCTCGATCATCGCGCAAATGTATCAGTGAGTCCCGGCACGGCAAGGCAACCCGGAGAAGCTGTCTTTATCCTCCTGCCGTCTTTCCCGCGAAAGCGGGGGTCCATGGCGCCGCCGGGCAGGCTCGATCCATCGACCCCTGCTTTCGCGGGGGCGACGGATGCATGATGGCTGACGAAAGTCACCAAAGCGTAAGCGCCCGGGAGCTTCAGGCGCTTGCGCGCTCGAGCTCGGAGGCGGGCGCGTCCGGTTCGCCGTGGGGTCCAGGCTCGTCGGGGCTGGTCTCGACCGGGGTGGCGCGGTCGGGCAGCGTGCAGATCACCGTGGTGCCGGCCTCGTTCGAATCGATGGCGACGGCGCCGCCGTGGAGCTCGACCAGGGACTTCACCAGCGACAGGCCGAGGCCGACGCCGACCTGGCGGCCGTCGGCGTCGCGGCCGCGCACGAACTTGTCGAAGACCTGGTTGCGCTCGTCCTCGGGGATGCCGATGCCGGTGTCGGTGACCGAGAAGACGATGAAGCGGCCGTCGCGGCGCGCGCGCAGGGTGACGGTGCCGCCGGCGGGGGTGAACTTGATGGCGTTGGAGACGAGGTTGTAGAGCGCGTGCTTGAGCCGCCGTTCGTCGGCCTCGAGCATGCCGATATTGGCGGGGCAGTCGACCTCGAAGGTCAGCTCCTGCTCGCGCGCGTACTCGTGGCTGATGGTATAGACCGCGTCGACCACGGCCTTGGCGTCGACCGGGCCGATGTCGAGGGCGATGCGGCCGGCCTCGATCGAGGCGAGCTCGAGGATGTCGTTGATCAGCAGCAGCAGGCGCTGGGAGGCCTCCAGGATGCCGGCCGAATACTCCTTCTGGCGTGGGGCGAGGGTGCCGAAGTACTCGTTGTCGAGGATCTCGGTGAAGCCGATGATGGTGTTGAGCGGCGTGCGAAGCTCGTAGGACACGTTGGCGATGAACTCCGACTTCAGGCGGTCGGCCTGCTCCAGGCCCTCGGCGCGCTCGCGCAGCGCGCGTTCGACCTGCGTCGAATCGGTGATGTCGAGGTAGCGCGCCAGCACGCTGCCGTCGGGCAGCGCGATGACGGCGTATTCGAGATGCCGGCCGTCGGCGCGCTGGAGCCGCCCGGAGACCTCCTCGCGGCTGGTGATTATGCCGACGAGGCGGGACTTCACGATCTCCCAGTCGTCCTCGGTCTCGTAGAGCGCGCGCGCCGCCTCCACCAGGTCGGCGATATGCGGCTCGCTGTCGAGGCTCGCCTTGGTGGCGCCCCAGAGCGAGGCGAAGACGGGGTTGGAGAGCTTCAGGCGGCCATCGCCGCCGAACACAGCCACGCCCTCGGCGAGGTTGTCGAGGGTCTCGCGCTGGACGTCGATCAGCGTGTTGTAGGACCGCTCCAGCGCCAGGCGGTCGGTCACGTCCTCGTAGGTGTAGAGCAGCCCGCCCAGGGGGTGCGGCGTGACCATCTGCCGGATCGCGGTGTTGTTGGGCAGGTGCAGCAGCTCTTCCAGCGGCTCCAGCAGCGAGGTGAAGTGCTCGATGCGCTTGGCCTTGAAGGCGGGGAAATCGGCGGTCTCGGGAAGCTGGCGGCGCTCGCGCATCACCTCCAGGACCTCGCCGATCTCCGGCCCGCTGCGCAGCCAGGAGCCGTCGAAGCCCCAGAGGTCGGCGAAGGCGCGATTGAAGAACTTCACCTTGCGGTCGGGCCCATAGATGGCGATCGCGGTGGCGAGCTTCTCCAGCACCTCGCCATGCGCGGCGACGTGGCGCTCGAGCGCGATCTCGGCGTCCTCCGAGCGCGTCAGGTCGAGCGCGAAGCCGGCGAGCCGTTCGCCGTCGCCGAAGGGCTCCTCGTTGATCTCGTAGAGCCGGCGCGCGCCGGAGACCACGACATGCTGCTGGATGGTCTGGGCGACGCCGGTCTTGCGCACGTTGCCGGCCAGCGTCATGCCGGGGCCGCCGCGGCTGCCGCCGGTGAACTCCCGCGAATCGGCGATCACCGCCTCGCGGCTCTCGGCCTCGACCGCGGTCACGTAGGCGGTGTTGCAGTCCTCGATCCGGAGCTCGGCGTCGCGCAGCCAAACCGCGACCGGAACCGCATCGAGCATGCCGCGCAGCTTCGCGATCTCCGCCTCGCGCTCCGCGGCCTCGGCGGCGGCGCCGCGGATCTCCCGGATGCACAAGAGGTCGGTGTCGCGGTCGCCGATCCGCGCCCGCTGGCCTGCCGCGCGCCAGGCCAGCCGGTCCATGCGGTCGCGAAGCTCGAGGTCGAAGGCCTCGCCGGTCTCGCGCAGGCGCGCGAGCGCCTCGATCAGCGCCGCCGTGCTGGCCTCGGCGAAGCGCGTGCAGATGTCGTTGAAGCCGAGCGGCTTGTCCTCGGCGATGCCGAGCATGCGGTGCAGACCCGGCAACGCCACCATCCTGGCCGCACCCGCCGGCTGCGGGCCGTGCGGCAAGGCGATGACGCCCATCGCGTGGGCGTTGAGCGCGGCGCTCATCGCGGTGGCGAGGCCTTCGTTGGCGATGCTGAAGCGCTCGGCGCGGCGCGCCCGCCGTCGCAGGACGACGGCGTAGGCGACCGCGGCTGCGGCGAGCGCGACCGCCGGTATCAGGGCCAACCAAGCCGTGGTCGCGGAACCAAGATCCGCCAAAGGGCGCGCCCTCACTCTTCCTCGTCGCCGGCTGGCCGCACCATTGGCCACCCGTTCCAAGGAATATTAAGAATTTCTATGGTTAATATACCGTTAAGGACTCGGCGTGAAGCATTACTATTGGGTTTCGTAGAATAGGTTGTAGGACTCGGCAGCCACTGACCGCAATGGAGTCTTGCCGTCTTCAGTCGATTGCTCAGTAATTGGCCCGGCCGACCCGGTGAATCGGCATGAAATACCCCGCGCGGGGCTGCCGGCGGGGTGGCGGCCTGCCCGGGCGGCGCTCGGGAGAAAAAAGCGCGGCGGAGACCGGCTAAGAAGGGAAGGAACCGGTCTCCGCCGCCGCCCAAAACGGGCTGGGGAGGGGGGAGGTCTGTAATCGTCATTCTGATCACAAAATATTAACAACCAGTTGATCATCCTATTAACCATGACTAGGCATGACGGGCGCTTGACCAATTTCGCGGGCGGCGACTGTCGGACCGCCGGCGCGGGGAAGGCTTTCGGGCCATGGGGCGTGAAACATCAGGGATATCGCGGGGGCCCGACCCCGGGCGCATCGGCGTCGCCTTGAGCGCAATGCTCGCCGGATACGCGGCGGGCTGCGCCGCGGCGCCCGACTATGGTGAATTTCTGATGCGCTGGCAGGGAAAAAATCGCGCCCAGCTGCTCGCCGACTGGGGAAAGCCCGACTATCGCTACCGCGATCACCGGGGGCGGGACACGCTGCAGTACATCTACCGCGAAGTGATCTTCCAGTCGCTGTCCGGCGGGCGCGAGGTGGTCTGGTGGTGCCTGACCGACTTCCACATGGGTACCGACGAGACCGTGCGCGAGGCCTCGAGCTCAGGCAATCATTGCTTTCCGCCGGGCGATCTCGCCGCGGAGCGGGCGCGCCGCGCCCGCCGCGGCGGAGCGTTGCCGACGGTTCCGCCACCCGACGGCGCGCACTAAGCTCATGGAGAGGAGCCGAGCCATGGTGACATCGCAGAGCACGCCTAAGGCCGATCTGATCGACCGCGTGGCCGGGCTTGCGCACAAGAAGCTGGCGAAGGCGATGGCGGCGGAGACCGAGGCCTTCGTGCGCGGCTTCTACGACCACGTGCCGCCCGACGATATCCGGAACACCGACCCGGCCGACCTGTTCGGCGCGGCGCTGGCCTTCTGGAAGTTCGCCGCCGAGCGGACGCCCGACGCGCCCAAAGTCCGCGTGCACAACCCCAACTTCGACGACGACGGCTGGAAGTCGGTCCATACGGTGATCGAGATCGTCAACGACGACATGCCGTTCCTCGTCGATTCGGTGGCCGCCGAGCTGAACCGGCTCGAGCTCACGGTGCATCTGGTGATCCATCCGATCTTCCGCGTGCAGCGCGACGCCCAGGGCCGGCTGACCGTGCTGCGCCCGGCCGCCGAGGGCGGCAAGAACGGCGCCGCCGCCGAATCCTTCATGCACATCCAGATCGACGAGCAGACCGGCAAGGCCGGCCTGGCGGAGATCGAGACGGCGATCGCCAAGGTGCTGGCCGACGTGCGCGTCGCCGTCGCCGACTGGCAGCCGATCCGGGGCAAGCTCAAGGAAGCGGGCACCGCGCTGGGGAACGCGCCCAAGTTCATCGAAGCCAAGGACCGCGAGGAGATCATCGCCTTCCTCGACTGGCTCGACGACGAACATTTCACCTTCCTCGGCTACCGCGAATACGAAGTGTCGAAGAAGGGCAAGGACAGCTTCATGGGCGTGGTCGAGGGCTCCGGCCTCGGCCTCCTGCGCGATCCCGACGTGCATGTCTTCGAAGGCGTGCGCCGGCTCGCCGACCTTCCCCAGCACGTCCGCGACTTCCTGGCGCGCAAGCAGCTCCTGATCGTCAACAAGGCGAACATGCGATCGACGGTGCATCGCGGCGTGCATCTGGACGCGATCGGCCTGAAGGAGTTCGACGCCTTCGGCGAGGTCGCGCGCGAGCGGCTCTTTGTCGGCCTCTTCACCTCGACGGTCTACAGCCGCAGCCCGCGGTTCATCCCGATCCTGCGCTCCAAGATCGAGCGCATGGTGGGGCGCGCCGGCTTCGAGATGGGCAGCCATGACGGCAAGGCGCTGCTGCACATCCTGGAGACCTTCCCGCGCGACGAGCTGTTCCAGGTCAACGACGACGAGCTGTTCGCCACCGGGCTCGGCATCCTGCACCTGCAGGAGCGCCACCGCACGGCGCTGTTCGTGCGCCGGGACAATTTCGAGCGCTTCGTATCCTGCATCGTATACGTGCCGCGCGACCGCCACGACACGGCGTTGCGCCTGCGTTTCTCCAAGATCCTGGAGGCCGCCTTCAACGGGCCGATCACCGCTTTCCAGACCCAGATCGGCGACGAATCGGTGCTGGCGCGCATCCACTTCATCGTCAAGACGAAGCCGGGGGGGATCCCCGACTACGACGTGGCGGAGATCGAAACGCGGCTGGTCGAGGCCAGCCGGTCGTGGGGCGACGAGCTGCGCGACGCGCTGATCCAGCTGCGCGGCGAGGACAAGGGGCTCAAGCTCTACCGCCGCTACGGCGAGGCTTTCCCGACCGCCTACGAGGAGCGCTTCGACGCGCAATACGCGCTCACCGACATCGCCAAGATCGAGGAGGCGCTCGAAACGGGCACGATGGCGCTCAACCTCTATCGGCCGATCGAGGCGCCGGAAACGGCGGTGCGCTTCAAGATCTACCATTGCGACGAGCCGGTGGCGCTGTCGGACGTGCTGCCGATGCTGGAGAACATGGGGCTCCGCGTGCTCGACGAGATGCCCTACGAGGTCGAGCCGGCGCGCCAGCCCGGCGTCTGGGTGCATGATTTCGGCGTGGTCCGCCGCGACGGCGGCGCCATCGCACTGGGCGAGATCCGCGAGGCCTTCGAGGACAGCTTCGCCCGCATCTGGTCGGGCGAGATGGAGAACGACGGCTTCAACCGCCTGGTCATCGGCGCCGGGCTGCACTGGCGCGCCATCGTCATCCTGCGCGCGCTCGCCAAGTACCTGCGCCAGGCGGCGATCCCCTTCAGCCAGGCCTACATGGAAGACACGCTCGACGCCAACACCGGCCTCGCGCGGCTCCTGGTCGAGCTGTTCGAGAAGCGCTTCCACCCGGAGAACGCCAACGAGCCGGCGGCGAAGAAGGTGGCGGCGCGCATCGAGGCGGATCTCGAAGGGGTCGAGAGCCTCGACGAGGACCGCATCATCCGGCGCTTCGAGAACCTTATCCAGTCGGCGCTGCGCACCAACTTCTATCAGCCCGCCGCCGACGGCGGCCACAAGCCCTACGTCAGCTTCAAGTTCGACAGCGGCGCGATCGACGAGCTGCCGCTGCCGCGGCCGTTCCGCGAGATCTTCGTCTACTCGCCGCGCGTCGAGGGCGTGCACCTGCGTGGCGGCAAGGTGGCGCGGGGCGGCCTGCGCTGGTCGGACCGCCGCGAGGACTTCCGCACCGAGGTGCTGGGCCTCATGAAGGCGCAGATGGTCAAGAACGCGGTCATCGTGCCGGTCGGCTCCAAGGGCGGCTTCGTGGTCAAGCAGCCGCCGGCCGACGGCGGCCGCGAGGCGCAGCTGGCCGAGGGCGTGGCGTGCTACAAGATCTTCCTGCGCGGCCTGCTCGACCTCACCGACAACCGCGTCGGCGACGACATCGTGCCGCCGGCGAGCGTCGTGCGTCACGACGAGGACGACCCCTACCTCGTCGTCGCCGCCGACAAGGGCACGGCGACCTTCTCCGACTACGCCAACGGGGTCTCGGAGGACTACGGCTTCTGGCTTGCCGACGCCTTCGCGTCGGGCGGGTCGGTCGGCTACGACCACAAGAAGATGGGCATCACCGCGCGCGGCGCCTGGGAGGCGGTGAAGCGCCACTTCCGCGAGCTCGGCAAGGACATCCAGACGGAAGACTTCACCGTGATCGGCGTCGGCGACATGTCGGGCGACGTCTTCGGCAACGGTATGCTGCTTTCCGAGCACATCAAGCTGCTCGGCGCCTTCAATCATCTCCACATCTTCGTCGACCCCGATCCCGACCCGAAGAAGAGCTTCGCCGAGCGCAAGCGCCTCTTCGAGCTGCCGCGCTCGTCGTGGAGCGACTACGAGGCCAAGCTGATCAGCAAGGGCGGCGGCGTCTTCGAGCGCAAGGCCAAGTCGATCGCGATGACGCCGGAGATGAAGGCGTGCTTCGGTCTCAAGAAGGACAAGGTGACGCCCAACGAGCTCATCGGCACCATGCTCAAGGCCGAGGTCGAGCTGATGTGGTTCGGCGGCATCGGGACCTACGTGAAGTCGTCGAAGGAGAGCCACGCCGAGGTCGGCGACCGCGCCTCCGACGCGCAGCGCGTCGACGCCGACGAGCTCGGCGCCAAGGTCGTCGGCGAGGGCGCCAACCTGGCGCTGACCCAGCGCGCGCGCATCGAGTTCGCCCAGCGCGGCGGTCGCGTCAACTCCGACGCGATCGACAACTCCGCCGGCGTGGACTGCTCCGACCACGAGGTCAACATCAAGATCCTGCTCGGCCAGGTCGTGCAGGCCGGCGACATGACGATGAAGCAGCGCAACGAGCTGCTCGAGCGGATGACCGACGAGGTCGCCGAACTGGTGCTGCGCGACAACTACCTGCAGACCCAGGCGCTCAGCCAGATCGAGGCGCTGGGCGCCGCCCGGCTCGACCTGCAGGCGCAGTTCATGAAGGCGCTGGAGCGCGAGGGCAAGCTCGACCGGACGATCGAGTTCCTGCCCGACGACGAGGCGATCGCCGAGCGCGACGCGGCCAGGCGGGGGCTGACGCGCCCCGAGCTTTCGGTGCTGCTCGCCTACGCCAAGATCGTGCTCTACGACCAGCTGCTGGAGACCGACCTGCCCGACGACCCGCTGCTCGAGCAGGACCTCGTCGCCTATTTCCCCAAGCCGCTCCACGAGCCTTACCGCGCGGCGATCGGCCAGCACCGCCTGAAGCGCGAGATCGTCTCGACCTACGTCACCAACTCGATCGTCAACCGGGCGGGCCCCACCTTCATCCACGAGCTCGGCGAGAAGTCGGGCATGGCGCCGGCCGACGTGGCGCGGGCATATCTCGTGGCGCGCGACGTCTTCCAGCTGCGCGAGAGCTGGCGCGCCATCGAGGCGCTCGACAACCAGGCGCCGGCCGAGGTTCAGATCGAGATGCTGACCGAATCGCGCCAGTTGATCGAGCGGGCGACCTTCTGGTTCCTGCGCGCGATGCACCACCCGATCGACGTGCGCGGGGTCGCCGAGAGCTTCCGGCCGGGCATCGCGGCCTTGTGGAAGAGCCTCGACAAGGTGCTGACCGGGACCGAGCGGACCAAGGTCGACGCCCGCGCCAAGGCGCTGGCCAAGAAAGGCGTGCCGGCGGCGCTCGCCGAGCGCGTCGCCGCATTCGACACCATGTCCTCGGCCTGCGACATCGTGCGCCTGGCCGGCGGCAAGGCGCGCGGCATGGAGGCGACGGCGGCGCTCTACTTCGTCCTCGGCAAGCGCTTCGGGCTCGACTGGCTGCGCGGCCGGGCCGAGGCGCTCGGCGTCGGCGACTATTGGAACGATCTGGCGGTCACCTCGCTGATCGAGGATCTCTACGGGCACCAGTTCCAGCTCTGCCAGAGCGTGCTCGACGCGGCGGGCGACAGCGCCGAGGCCGCCGAGGCGGTCGCCGAGGCCTGGGCCGATGCCCGCCGCCCGATGGTCGAGCGCCTCAACTGGCTGTTGGGCGAGCTGCGCGCGCAGGAGAGCGTCGATCTGGCGATGCTCGCCGTCGCCAACCGGCAGATCCGGGCGCTGGTGGCGAGCTGAGAAGTGACGTTTGGCGCCCGGGCGCTCGGCCATCCTTCGAGGCTCGCTACGCTCGCACCTCAGGATGAGCTTCGTTATTTGGGGCGATCAAGTATGAATGCTCATCCTGAGGTGCCCGCGTAGCGGGCCTCGAAGGATGGCCGCATGCACCACCCCACCCGCACCTAGCCACGGCTATACTCGGCCGTTGCGCCTGACCGCACCGGATCGCCGCCCGCCCCGCGCTCGCCCATGAAACGCCCGTCCCGCGAGATCAATATCTTCAGCGTCTCGGCGCTGGACCTCTTCGCCTCGGCGATGGGCAGCTTCATCCTGATCGCGGTGATGCTGTTCCCCTACTACCAGAAGTCGGCGATCGTGCGCGATCTCGACCTCGTCTTCGTGATGGACACCACCGGCAGCATGGGCAAGGAGATCAAGTCCATGCAGCAGAACCTGATCCTGACCGCGCGGGTGCTGCGCAAGGCCTCGCCGCGCCTGCGGGTCGGCTTCGTGGTCTACCGCGACCGCGGGGCGAAGGAGGCCTACCTGGTGCGCTCGCTGCCGCTGACGGCGATGGACCCGCCCGGCGAGCAGCGCCTGCAGGACTTCATCAACCAGCTCGACGCCAAGGGCGGCGGCGACTGGCCGGAGGCCGTCGAGGCGGGCCTGGAGCGCGCCCGCGACATGGCCTGGAACCGCAAGTCGCGGAACCTCATCCTGGTGATCGGCGACGCGCCGGCGCACCGCAACGCCTGGGCGCGCGCCCTCGCGCTCGCCACGCGCTTCGCCGGCGATGGGCATACGCGCAAGGTCTCGACCATCCTGATCGCGCGCTCGACCAAGGTGCGCGCCGCGGGCGAGCCCTTCTTCAAGCGCCTGGCGCAGGCCGGCAAGGGCGAGTACGCCGACAATATCGGCCAGCTCATGTACAGCGTGCTGCTGATGGTGCTGGAAAGCCCAGGCTAGAGCATATTCTGCTCACGCGGAATCGGCACCGGCCCTCATGAGCTTGTCGAATGGCCCCCACCCGGCCACCCACAGGATACTGCCATTGGGTGGCCGGGTGGGGGAGCGGGCCGGTGATGCCAAACGATCGGAAAATGCTCTAGGACGGAAACTCAGGCGCCCAGCGCCTCGATCACGCCTTGGGGATTTTTTTGGATTACCACCAGATAGGCGCGCGTCGGTCCCTCGGGTCGCCGGCGCTTCTGCTCCCACTGCCGGACCGCGGCGAGGCTGAAGCCGAATTGTGTGGCGAACTCCTCCTGGGTCATTTTCAGCTTGGTCCGGATCGCGCGCACGTCGACGTCGTCCGGCACGTGTGCGCGATAGCCCTCGCGTGCGCCCTTGGCATAGGCCAGCGCCTCGCGCGCGCCCTTGAGGATGCTGTCGCCTGCTTTAGTCATCTTTCATCGCCTTTCGATATTCCTCGACGATCGCGCCAAGGATCGCCTTTAGATCGTTTGCTTCCGCCCGGGAGATGTTGGATTTCTCTCCCTTGCCGAACACGGTGAGAAGGAACACCGGCACGGCCTCGCCGCTGTAGAACGTGATGGCGCGCGCACCACCGCTCTTGCCTCTGCCGCCGACCGTCTAGAGCAGGTCGTGATTAGGTCGGATCACTTCTTGATTCGACCTAATCACGTGAATCTGCTCTATTATCAAATAGTTAGATCGGATTCACGCATTCTGGCCGGATCAAATTTTGATCCGGCCAGAATGCGACCCGATCTAGCGGACTTTTCGGGCACCGCCCGTGCCGGCCATCCTGTCGCCGGCACTGGGGTTGGAGGCGAGATGGTCAATGAGCGAAAGCCGCTCGGACTCCGACATCCGCCGGGCCGCGCGGGTCTGAAACTCGGGCATTCCGACAACGGTATGAAGTCGGGTCACGCATCAATCATATAAGTCAGTGGCGTACTATGTCAGTGACGTAGTAATTGGCATTCGCAATCGTCCTCCCCGCAGGTGCGCCCGGAACGTCGCTGTGGCATGCTTCGTCGGAGCGCGGGCACGCTGGGGAGCAAGACACGATGGCGGGTGGGACGCAGTCGGCAATGAAGCCCGCCGGCCCCTGGCGGCAGTTCGCCTGGTGCGTCTACGACTGGGCGAACTCGCCCTTCCCGACGATCATCGCCACCTTCCTGTTCGCCAACTACTACGCCGGGGCCGTGGCCGGGAAGGATTACGACGGCGAGGCCCTGTGGGCGATCGCGGCGGGCATCGCCGGCGTGCTGACGGCGCTCTTGAGCCCCGTCCTCGGCGCCTTCGCCGACCAGGGCGGACCGCGCAAGCCCTGGCTCGGCGCGATCACCGCGGTGATGGTCGTTGCCACGGCGGCGATGTGGTTCGTCGAGCCTTCGCCCGCCTTCCTCTTGCTCGGCTTCGTGCTCGCGGTGATCGCGACGACCGCCTTCGAGGTCTCGATGGTGTTCTACAACGCCATGCTGCCCGACATCGCGCCGGCGCACCGGGTCGGGCGCATCTCGGGCTGGGGCTGGGGGCTCGGCTACGCGGGCGGGCTGACGGCGCTCGTCATCAGCCTCTTCGTGCTGGTCCAGGCGGATCCGCTGGGGCTCGGGCTCGACCGCTCCGACGGCGCGCTGGAAAACGTGCGCGCGACCAACATCCTGGTGGCCTTGTGGATCGCGCTCTTCACCCTGCCCTTCTGGCTCTTCGTGCCCGACCGGCCGGCGAGCGGCAAGCGCGCGGGGGCCATCGTGCGCGAAGGTCTCGGCACGCTCTGGTCGACGCTGAAGCGATGGCGCGAGTACCGCGCGATCGTGCGCTTCCTGATCGCCTTCCTGCTCTATTCGAACGGCTACAACACGCTCTTTGCCTTGGGCGCGGTCTATGCGCGCCAGAAGTTCGGCTGGACGCTCGCCGACGTGCTGCAGTTCGGCATCGCGCTCAACGTGGTCGCGGGGCTGGGCGCGGTGGGCTTTGCCTGGGTCGACGATTTTTTCGGCGCCAAGCGCACGGTGCTGATCGCAGTCGCCGCGATCACCGTCTTCGCCGCCGGCGCGCTGCTGGTCGAGACCGAGGCGCTGTTCTGGGTCTTCGGGCTCGCGCTCAGCACCTTCTTCGGGCCGGCCCAGGCGGCGAGCCGCTCGATGATGGCGCGCATGGCGCCGCCTGAGATCCGCACCGAGCTCTTCGGACTCTACGGCCTCGCGGGCCGGGTGGCGAGCTGGGCCGGCGCGCTGGCGGTCGGCGGCCTCGCCTTCGCCACCGGCAGCTTCCGCACCGGCATGGCGGCGATCCTGGTGTTCCTGGTCGCCGGGCTCGTGGTGCTCTGGGGCGTGCGCTACGAGCAGAAGTGAGGGGGAATGGGATTGCCGGTGTGCGTCCTTCGAGGCTCGCTGGCGCTCGCACCTCAGGATGAGCTAAAGCTTTGATAACATTAATGTTTTTGCTCATCCTGAGGTGCCCGCTTCAGCGGGCCTCGAAGGACGCACCGCGTTTCCGCACCATCAGTGCCGGAAATGCCTGATCCCGGTGAAGGCCATCGCCAGGCCCTTCTCGTCGGCGGCGGCGATGACCTCGTCGTCGCGGATCGAGCCGCCGGGCTGGATGACCGCCGAGGCCCCCGCCTGCGCGGCGGCGAGCAGGCCGTCGGCGAAGGGGAAGAAGGCGTCCGACGCGACGACCGAGCCTTCGAGGCGGTTGCCGCTTTCGCCCGCCTCGCGCGCGGCCTCCTCGGCTTTCCAGGCGGCGATGCGGGCGCTGTCGACGCGGCTCATCTGGCCGGCGCCGATGCCGACGGTGCGGCGGTCCTTGACATAGACGATAGCGTTCGACTTCACGTGCTTGCAGACCGTGAAGGCGAAGGCCATGTCGGCGAGCTCGCGCTTGGTGGGCACGCGCTTGCTGACGACCTTGAGGTTGGGGGCGTCGGGCGGCGCCACGTCGCGGCCTTGGGCGAGGAAGCCGCCGGCGATCGAGCGGATCGTCAAGCCCGCGGCCGTGGGATCGGGCATGCCGCCGGTGAGCAACAGTCGCAGGTTCTTCTTCCTGGCGATGATCGCGCGCGCGCCCGCGTCGGCGTCGGGGGCGATGATGACCTCGGTGAAGATGCCGGTGATCGCCTCGGCCGCGGCGGCGTCGAGCGGCCGGTTGCAGGCGACGATGCCGCCGAAGGCGCTGACCGGATCGCAGGCCAGCGCCAGCGGATAGGCGTCGAGGATGCTGTCGGACGACGCCGCGCCGCAGGGGTTGGCATGCTTGATGATGGCGACGCTCGGCCGGTCGAACTCGGCGACCAGCTCGAATGCGGCGTCGGTATCGTTCAAGTTGTTGTAGGAGAGCGCCTTGCCCTGCACCTGCTCGGCCGTCGCCACGCCCGGCCGGGCGCTGCCGTCGGCGTAGAAGGCCGCGGCCTGGTGCGGGTTCTCGCCGTAGCGCAGCAGCGGCCCGCGCGCGCCCGCGACCACCAGGCGCTCGGGCAGGGCCTCGCCGTTCTGCTCCGCGAACCAGCGCGAGATCGCGGCGTCGTAAGCGCCGGTGCGCGCGTAGGCGGCGGCGGCGAGACGGCGGCGGAGGTCGTGCGTGGTGGCGCCGTCATGCGCTTTCAACTCGGCGACCAGATCGTCGTACTGCGCGGGCTCGGTGACCACTGCGACGAAGTCGTGGTTCTTGGCTGCCGCCCGGATCAAGGTGGGGCCGCCGATATCGATGTTCTCGACGCACTCGTCGAAGGCGGCGCCCTTGGCCACCGCCGCCTCGAAGGGATAGAGGTTGACCACGACGAGGTCGATCGGGCCGATGCCGTGCGCGTCCATCGCCGCGCGGTGGCCGGCGTCGTCGCGGCGGGCGAGGATGCCGCCGTGGATCTTCGGCTGCAGCGTCTTGACCCGCCCGTCCATCATCTCCGGGAAGCCGGTGTAGTCGGCGACCTCGGTCACCGGCACGCCAGCGCCGGCGAGCGCCTTGGCCGAGCCGCCGGTCGAGAGGATCTCGACTCCCAGACCTGCCAGGACCTTGCCCAGCGCCGCGAGCCCGGTCTTGTCGGAGACCGAGACCAGCGCGCGGGTCACGGAAACGGTCGCGGCCGAGGCCATGGGTCACTCCTCTTCGATCAACGCTCTGGCTGGGGTCTCCGACGGGCGGGGGTAACGGACCGGCCTGCTCTAGCCCGGATATCTCAAACTATGGGTGCATCGGGGCTCTGAATCTGGGAAAATATCTGTGCGATCAAATAGTTATCCCGGCACAGAGGAGTTCCCCGATGCCCACAGAGTGTCGCGCGGATTT
>Ga0302046_10000526_pt1 | contig 37972 bp, 30 predicted proteins | sample RVTome_11_FD_200261 | JGI IMG/M metagenome (GOLD analysis project Ga0302046, IMG submission 200261) | Soil microbial communities from uranium-contaminated site in the Upper Colorado River Basin, Wyoming, United States - RVT147D111 (version 2) ...
CTTCGAGGCCGACGTGCGCGCGCCCGAGCGACGCCGGCAGATGGCCGACGTCGGCGTCACGGCGCAGCGCTACTCGCTGGTCCTCTACGGCACCACGCAGCAGCTCAAGCTGGAGCCGTGGGAGCCGGAAACGGCCCGGACCGTCACCGTCCCCTTCTCCTGGGAACCCGACACGTGGTACCGACTGAAGCTGCGGGTCGACAATCTGCCGGACGGGCAGGTTCGCGCCCGCGGGAAGGCGTGGGCGGTCGGCCAGCCAGAGCCGGCCGAGTGGCTCATCGACAAGACCGATCCGATCGGCAACCGTGAAGGCGCGCCGGGGCTGTTCCTGAACGCCACCTACGGCACGTACCTCGACAACTTCTCGCTGACCCGGAACCAGTAGCCGACGATGGCGCGTCCTATGACCATGCACCTACGCCCGACCCGATTCGCCGCGCGGCGCCTCCTACCCCTGTTGCTCCTGGCGATTGCCGCCGTCGCCCTCACGTCGACGACGCGCCTGGCTGCTTCCGATCCCGGGACCGACGACTGGCCCATGTGGGGCGGCACGCCCGACCGGAACCAGGTCTCCAACATGGAAGGCCTGCCGACGGAATGGGACGTCCAGTCCGGCAAGAACGTGAAGTGGGTGGCCGAGCTCGGCTCCCAGAGCTACGGCAATCCCGTCGTGGCGGGCGGCATGGTCTTCGTCGGCACCAACAACGAGCGCCTGCGCGATCCGGCGCAGGATGGCGACCGCGGCGTGCTCATGGCGTTCCGCGAGTCGGACGGCGAGTTCCTCTGGCAGCAGACGCACACGAAGCTCGAGGCCGGCCGCGCCAACGACTGGCCGTTCCAGGGTGTCGCCTCCTCCCCGCTCGTCGAGGGGGAGCGGCTCTACTACGTGAGCAACCGGGGCGTCGTCCTGTGTCTGGACATCCAGGGCTTCCGCGACGGCGAGAACGACGGGCCCACTACCGACGAGGAGCTGGCCGGCGAGTTCGACGCCGACGTCATCTGGGGGTTCGACATGCTCGAAGAGGTCGGCTCCTTCCCGCACAACCTGTCGAACTCGTCACCCGTCATCTGGGGCGACCTGATCTACGTGAGCACGTCGAACGGCCAGGACGAGAGCCACGTGCACGTCCCGTCGCCGCGGGCGCCATCGATCATCGCGATCGACAAGAACACCGGCGAGCTGGCCTGGGAGGACAACTCGGTCGAGGACCGGATCCTGCACGGCCAGTGGTCCACGCCGACGGTCGGCGAGATTGGCGGCGTGGTGCAGGTCGTCTCGGCGCAGGGCGACGGCTGGGTCCGCGGCTACGTCGCCGAGACCGGCGAAAAGCTCTGGGAGTTCGACACCAACCCGAAGGACTCGGTGTGGCCCCGTACGCGGAACGAGCTGATCGCCACGCCGGTCATCTACAACGACCGCGTCTACATCGGCAACGGGCAGGATCCCGAGCACGGCGAGGGCGTCGGGCACTTCTACGCGATCGACGGCACCAGGCGCGGCGACATCACCGAGAGCGGTCTCGTCTGGCACTTCGACGACATCCGCCGGACCATCTCCACGGCCGCCATCGCCGACGGTCTGCTGTACATCGCCGACTTCAGCGGCTACCTCCACTGCCTCGACGCCGAGACCGGCGAGGAGTACTGGGAGCAGGACCTGCTGGCGGCCGTCTGGGCCTCGCCCTTCCTGGTCGACGGCAAGGTCTACATCGGCGACGAGGACGGCGACGTCGTGGTAATGGCGCACAGCAAGGAGAAGGTCGTCCTCGCGGAAATGAACATGGGCAGCGCCGTCTACGGCACCGTGGTGCCGGCCAACGGCACGCTGTACCTGAACAACCGCACGCAGCTCTTCGCGCTGGCCCAGGAATGAGACGACTCCCGACCGCGCTCCTCGTCTGCGCTCTCGGGGTCTCGCTCGACGCGCAGCGTGAGGCCGCGCCGGCTGACGCCTGGCCGCAGTTCCGGGGGACACCCGCGCTGACCGGCATCTCCTCGTCGGCCCCGCCCGTGCAACTGCGCGTGCTCTGGACCCACGACCTGGGCACGCTGATCGACGCGTCGGCGGCCATCGTCGACGGCGTGGTGTACGCGGCCGGCGGCGATGGGGATCTGGTGGCCCTCGACCTGCGCTCCGGGGAGCTCCAGTGGAGCTACAGGACCGAGAATCTCTTCGGCGAGTCCTCCCCCGCCGTGGCCGGCGACACGGTGTACGTGGGCGACCTGGCCGGCGTCTTCCATGCCGTAGACGCCTCGACGGGCGAGCTCCGGTGGAGGTTCGACACCGCCTCGGAGATCAAGTCCTCGCCGGTCGTGGTGAACGACCTGGTGCTCGTCGGCTCCTACGACTCGCACCTGTACGGGCTCGATGCGGCCACCGGAGAGAAGCGCTGGCAGGTGGTGACCAACGGCATGGTGCACGCCACGCCGGCGGTGCACGAGGGGCTCGCCTACATCGCCGGGTGCGACGCGATGCTGCGCGCGATCCGGGTGACCGACGGCATGGAGATGTACGCGATCGAGGCCGGAGCCTACACGGCCGCCTCGCCCCTGATCCATGACGGGCGCGCCTATTTCGGCACCTTCGACAACGACGTGCTCGCCTTCGACCTGGCCGGGCGAGAGCGCCTGTGGCGCTACACGGACGAGGCCCGACAGTTTCCGTTCTACTCGTCGGCCGCGCTCGGGGAGGGCACGGTGATCGTGGGCGGGCGGGACAAGTTCGTCCGGGCGCTCGACATGGAGACCGGCGAGGTGGTCTGGGCCTTCCAGACACGGGCCCGCGTCGATTCCTCGCCCGTCGTGGCCGCCGGACGGGTGTACGTCGGCTCGGGCGACGGGAGCCTGTACGTCCTGGACGCGGCAACGGGCGAGAAGCTGTCCGAGTTCGAGGCCGGCGCCGGCATCGGCGCGTCACCCGCCATCGCCGGCGGCACCGTCGTCATCGGCACCCAGGACGGAACGCTGTACGCGCTCGGCGAATAGGCAGGCTGTCGCCTGCTCGTTCGCCGAGCGCGTGGCTCCAGGCTACGGGCTTCAGGCCTCGGGCCAGTCGTTCGGCCTGCGGCCTCTCGGACCTCGAGCCACAGGGACTGGCGGGGGGCGGTCAGGGCATCGTGCACGCGAAGCTCGACGCGTCGGCTGGGCTACCCTCGCCGTCGTACTCCGCCGTCAGGGGATACGGGCACAACGGCCGCGTCCGGACTACCTCCCGAAGGCCGAACAACAGGGCCGAAGCCGCAGCCTGCGGCCTGGAGCCAGCGCCGCAGGCGCTACGGCTTCTCCCCTTCCGGCATCACCACCTCGATGTCCTCGCCGCCGGTGGCGCGGGTGCGGCGCCCCGAATCCCAGGGCGGGATCGGCGCGCGTCCGGGCTCGTAGAGCGTCTCCATCGGCCCCCAGACGCGATCGACGTTGTCGCGGAAGAGGTCCCCGATCAGGAGATCGGTGAGCGGGCCGCGCAGCTCCGGGTACTGGCGCATCATCGCGCCGAAGCTGAAGCCGGCGTAGTACTCGCAGACGAGGCGCCGCATGCGATCGATGCCGTCGTTGAAGGGCCCGCCCCACGCGCCGAGCCGCGCCGCCGAGAGGTCGTCCTTCGCCAGTCCCTCGCTGACGGCGTCGGCGGCCAGCTCACCCGACTTGAGCGCCAGGAGGATGCCCGAGGAGTACAGCGGGTCCAGGAAGCCGAAGGCGTCGCCCACGAGCACCCAGCCGTCGCCCGCCACGCGTGTCGAGCGGTACGAGAAGTCCTTCGTGGCGAAGTACCCCGTGGCGGGCGTGGCCCCCTCGACGCGGGTCCGCGCACCGGGACAGTCCCGGAGCTCCTCCTCGTAGGTGGTCGCGTAGCTCCCGCGTCCCTTGAAGATGTAGTCGAACGGTGCCACGACCCCCACGCTCGTCAGGTCGTCCTGCAGCGGGATGTACCAGAACCAGCCCTTCCGGTTCCCGCTCTGGATCACGAGCGTCGCGCCGGCGTCCCGGCCGGTGTCCCGGCGGGCGCCCTTCCAGTACGTCCAGATGGCCCCCATGGTCAGGATCGGGTCCCAGATCCGCAGGCCCAGCCGATTCATCAGCAGGCCCTGCTGCCCGCTGGCGTCGACGACGACGCGCGCCCGGACGTCGCGGAAGCCCTCGGGCCCGCGCACCCGCACGCCGACGGCGCGATCGCCCTCGAAGAGGACCTCGTGCACGCGGGCCCCCTCGTGCACGCTGGCGCCGTGCTCGCGCGCGTGGTCGAGCAGCAGCTTGTCGAACTCGCTCCGCACGACCTGCCACGTCTGCGAGCACTCTCCCGGTTTGTTGTCCTCGAAGTAGAAGGGCGCCGATTCCCGCCCGTCGGCCGCGATGAACTGGACGCTGTGCTTTCGCACGAAGCGGCTGGCCCGCATCTTCGGCAGCAGGCCAAGACGCTCGAGCGTCCAGTACGTCTCCGGAATCAGCGATTCGCCGACGTGAAACCGCGGGAACCGGTCGCGCTCGAACAGCTCCACGGCGACGCCCTGCCGCGCCAGCAGCGTGGCCACCGTCGATCCGGCCGGACCGCCGCCGATGATGACCACGTCGGGAAACCGCTCCGCCATCGGGTGCTCAGTCCTCCACCACGAAGCGCTTCGCCTTCATCTCGAACCGCGGCAGGACCCCACGGTCAACGGCCTCGACCGGCACCGTCAGACCCAGCGCTTCACGCAGCCCGTAGGCGACCCGTCTCGTGATCTCGACCGTGTCGCCCGTCTCCGACGCCAGCTCCACCTGGACGCGCAGCGTCCGCATGGCGCCGGCGCTCGCGACGACCGACCGGAACTCGACGATCTCGGGAATCTGACGGACCACCGACTCGACGCTGGCAGGGTACACGTTGACGCCCCGGATGTTCACCATGTCGTCGACCCGCGCCAGGATCCCCCCCTCGAGCCTCGCCAGCGTCCGTCCGCATGGGCACGGCGCCGATCGCCGGACCACGATGTCCCCGGTCCGGTAGCGAATCACCGGGCTCGCCGTGCGTCCCAGGTTGGTGACCACGAGCTCGCCCTGCTCGCCGTCGGGCACGTCGCGCCCTGCGGCGTCGACCACCTCGACGATGAACTCTGCTTCGTTGACGTGCAGGAAGCCGGGGGCCTCCCAGCACTCGAAGCTCAGCGGCCCCGTTTCGGTCATGCCGTGATGATCGATGACTCTCGCGCCCCAGCTTCGCTCGATTCGCTCGCGCGTGGCCGGAATGCTGCCGCCCGGCTCGCCCGCCACGATCAGCACGCGCACGCTGCCGTCGGCCAGCGGTCGCCGACCCGTGTCGGAGGCCACCTCCGCGAGGCGAAGCGCGTAGGTCGGCGTGGCGCAGACCACCGTGGCGCTCACGTTCTCGATCATCGCCAGGCGGAGCTGGCTCGACATCCCCCCGCCGGGGATGCAGTGCAGCCCCATCTGGCACCCGGCCTCGAAGCCGGCCCAGAAGCCGAGGAAAGGCCCGAAGCCGAACGGAAAGAACGCCCGATCTCCAGGGCCGACCCGGGCGGCACGAAACACCGCCTTCCAGCAGTCGAGCATCCACTGCCAGCTCGCGGGGGTGTCGATCCAGCGCAGCGGGCGACCGGTCGTGGACGACGTCTGGCAGTACCGCGTATAGGCCACCAGCGGCTCGGTCAGCGCCGTGCCCCACGGAGGATGCGCCGCCTGATCCTCGATGAGCTCCGCCTTCGTCGTGAACGGCAGCACCCCGAGATCGGCGGGCAGGCGCAGGCGCGCCGGCACGACACCGGCCTCGTCCAGCTTGCGGGTGTAGAAGGCGTTGTGGCCCGCGATGGCCGCCAGCAGCCGTCCCAGCCGTTCGCCCTGCCACGCGGAGAGGGCGTCACGATCGAACCGCTCCACCTCCTCCACTACCCGTCGGCCTCCGCTGCCACGGCGAGCCGCCCCGCGATCTCGGGCGGAATCGGCGCGGCCTTCAACGTGCCGTCGGCCCCGACGCGGGCACAGACGATCGTCATCGACCCGGACGCCGTCGTCTCGTCGCGGCACCAGAGCGTGCAGGTGTACCGGATGCGCTTCTCCCGCAGCTCGACGATGCGGATACGCACCTCGAACTCGTCCTCGAACCGCAGCGGCCGTCGATAGGTGAACGTCGCCTCGACCCGCGGAAACGCCACGCCGGCGCCGGCCGCCGACCGGGCGATGCTGAGCCCGGCCTCACGCCACAGGGCGTGCTCGGCCTCCTCCATGTAGCGGAAGTAGTTGCTGAAGTGCACGATGCCGGCCCAGTCCACTTCGTAGAACTGGACGTGGCGCCGGAGCGTGAACTCGGACTGGCGAGGGGACGCCGAGGAGGCCATCGACGGCTACGTGTACCGGATCCCCGTGTGCTCGGGCAGGAAGAACCTGGGGAGGAGGCTGTCCACCCGCAGCAGCCCGGGCCGCGTGAGCGCGACCCGCGACGGCGTGCGCGCCGCGAGGTAGCCTTCCGCCTCCAGCGAGGCCAGGGGCTCGCCGAACCGCGACAGGACATCCACGCCGTACTTGGCCTGAAAGTAGCGGGGGTCGAGGGCGCCCAGCTTGAGCTGCAGGATGAACTCCCTGATGAGATGCTCTTCGTCGGTGGGCCGGTAGGCCCGGCTCAGCGGAATCTCGTCCCGCCGCACGCCCGCCGCGTACGCCTCCCACGTATCGTGGTTCTGCACGTGGACGCCGTTGACGTGACCGAACGAGGCCACGCCGAGTCCGGCCATGTCGGCGCCCTGCCAGAGCCGGTCGCGATAGAGGAACTTCGTCCCCGGATCCCGGACGGCCGTGTAGGCGCTGCCGACATGGTAGCCCGCGCGCTCGAGCGCCTCGAACGCTTCCTCCACCCAGCGGCGCTTGGTGGACCAGTCGGCCACCTCGTGGCCGAATCGATTCGTCCCCTTGATCAGGTTGGCGCTGATCGTCGTGTTGAACGGCAGCTCCATCTGATAGATGGTGATGCTGTCGGGCTCCAGCTCCAGCGTCCGGTTCACGCAGGCGCGCCAGTTCTCGTCGGTCTCCCCGAGCATCCCGGCAATGAGATCGATGTTGATCTGCGGAAAGTCCAGCGACCGGGCGAAGCCGTAGGCACGGGCGATCTCGGGTGACCGGTGCGCGCGGCCGTTCAGATCGAGAATCTCGTCGCTGAAGTTCTCCACGCCCAGGCTGAGACGCGTGACGCCGATGTCGCGGATGGCCCGCAGCTTGGCCTCGCTCAGCGTGCCCGGCTCGCACTCGAAGGTGACCTCTTCGGCGTCCCGCCACGGCGTGATGGCCGAAAGGCGTTCGACCAGGCCCGCCAGCTGCCTCGACGACAGGAACGAGGGCGTGCCCCCGCCGAAGTACACGAAGTTCAGCGCACGCCCGGCGATGGCCGGACGGCTCGCGTAGAGCTCCCACTCGTGTGCCAGCACGTCGAGGTAGTCGCCGACCTCCTGGGCGTTCTTGTCCGTGTAGACCCGGAAATAGCAGAAGTGGCACCGCTTTCGACAGAAGGGAATGTGGAGGTAGAGCCCGAGGGGCACCCCGGGGGCCGGCGGGGTCTCGAGCGCCGGGCGGCCGTCGGTGGTCACGGCGTCCGCCGTCCAGGTGGAGAACGGCGGATACGTGGCGACGAAGTAGCTCCCGACCTCGGTCTGATCCTCCAGCGCGGAGGAAGCTCTTTCGCTCACTCTGTCCTCACTATACACGCCCGCACCGCGGTTGACACGCACGGGACCCGGCTGCAACACTCTCGCGGCGGCCGTCGTAGTACGGGACCGCACCGGCCCGCCGCGGCGCGCCTGCACACCGACATGCACACTTCTGGTCGCGCGAGGACAAGACGGATGGTTTGGGTGATCTTCGTCGCCGGTGCCGTGCTCTCCTGGGGAGCGTACGGTGCCCTGCTCCACCAGGGGCAGACGCAGCTCGGCAACCCGCTCAAGGCGCTCCTGTGCGTGGGTGTGGCCTATTTCCTGATCGGCGTGATCGTCCCGGTCCTCGCGCTCGGGTCCCAGGGCGGACTCTCGGGCTTCAACACCAACGGGCTCGTCCTGGCGACGGTGGCCGGCGCGCTCGGCGCCATCGGCGCCGCCTGCATCATCTGGGCCTTCCGGACCGGCGGCCTGCCGATCTACGTCATGCCGCTCGTCTTCGGCGGGGCGCCCATCGTCAACGTCATCGTGACGATGATCATCCATCCGCCGAGATCGTCGCTGAGCCCGATGCTGTTCGTCGGCTTCCTCCTGGCCTCGATCGGCGCCGCGATGGTCCTGTACTTCAGGCCCACGTCGTAGTACCGGAAGAGCGGCCCCGCGCTCCTGGGCGCTGGCGCGAGCCACGGCACCTCTGGAGCAAACCGTTCTTACGCGACAGGTCCGCGGAGCGAGATTGATCGTTCGCCATTGGCCCGTTGCCAGCCGAGCGCAGCCGGTTTGCGGAAGAGGTGCCGCGGCTCGCGCCGGCGCTGGCGGACGAGCGCTCGCCTTCTCATTCCCCGATAGCAAACAGATTCTGCGCGGTCCGGATGTACCACTTCCCGTCGACGAGCGCCGGCGTCGCCAGCGTCCGCTCGCCGATGTCGTTCACGCGCAGGATCTCGAACTCCGGCCCCGCCTTCAGCACGAACGTCTCCCCCTCGTCGTTGGTGAAGAACACCTTGCCGTCGAAGGCGACCGGCGAGGCCGAGAAGCCCTCCCGGCGCGCCACCCCCAGCCGGCCCTGCCACATCAGCCTGCCGCTCCGCGCGTCGAAGCTGGTGGCAATGCTCTGCATGTCGTTGATCATGTAGAGCTGATCCTCGTACAGGATCGGCGAGGGCACGAACGGCGACCCGCGGGGGCTCGTCCACTCCAGATGCGTGTCGGTGACGTCGCCGCTGCCGCCCGGCCGGATGGCCAGCGTCGGACCCGCGCGGCCCGAGGCGCAGAAGACCATGCCGTACCCGACGACCGGCGTGGGGATCACCTCGAACGTCGTGCCCTCACAGCTCCAGAGCTCCCCTCCGGTGTCCGGGTTGTAGGCGATCACGCGACCCTGGCTGTTCACGATGATCTCGTCGTGGTCCCCCACACGGACGGCGATCGGCGTTCCCCAGCCGACCCGAGCCGACCGGGGCGTCTCCCAGCGTGTCTCCCCTGTCCTGGCGTCGAAGGCCGCGATGAACGAGTCCCGCGACTGATCCTGATAGAGGATGACCCGGTCCTCGTAGAGGAGCGGCGAGCCCGCCGGGCCGTGATAGTTGTCGATCGACCCGAGGTCGCGATGCCACAGCAGCCGCCCGTTCATGTCGAGCGCGAGCAGACCCCGACTGCCGAACGAGACGTAGATCCGCTCGCCGTCGGTGGCCGGCGTGGCCGAGGCGTAGCCGTTCTTGTCGTGATGCCGCCCCGAGCGTCCGTCTGGCGCGAACGTCTCCCAGAGCAGCCTCCCGTCGCGACGGCTGTACGCGAGCACCGAGAGACGCGACCCGCCGTCGTAGGCCGTCGTGAAGATGATGTGGTCGTCCCAGACGACCGGCGACGAGTTGCCGCTGCCCGGCACCGGAACCTTCCACAGGACGTTCTCCGTGGCCGACCAGGTGTCCGGATAGCCGCTCCCGGTCACGAGCCCCTGCCCCGACGGTCCCCGCCAGCGCGCCCAGTACTGCGTCGCCTCGCCGGTGTCGGCCACCATCTCGACCGCCGGCGGCGGCTGCTGGCCCTCGAGGGGGCGGTCCGCCGGACCGGTGAGGACGAGCGCGGCCGTCACCAGCACACCGGCCGTGCCGCCCGTCGCGATCCACGAGTGCGTACGCGCTGTCATGGCTGCTCCTTCTTGGCTTGCCAGGCCCTCGGCCGGCCTCAACGCCCCGCGGGCCGGAGGTCGAAGGCCGCCATCTCGGCCAGGTTGCGGACCAGGAGGAATCCGCCGTCGATCGCCGGAGGATTCCAGGTCTTGCCCTCGAGCACGGGGAACCGCGTCACCTCCTCGTGCCTGTCCGGACGCGCGCGCACGAGCGCGAGATCGCCGTCCTCGGTCAGCACGATCAGGCTGTCGTCCACCAGGACGAGCTGGCCGTAGCCGTAGCGTCCGCCCTTCCAGAGCAGCTCGCCGGTGGCGGCGTCGACGGCCGCGAGGATGGACTCGTCGAGGCCGTAGATCACGCCGTCGTACAGGACCGAGCTCGAAAAGCGATTCTTCATGCGCATGTTGCGCCAGACCTCCCGGACGGTGAAGCGGTCCCCTGCCGGCTCGAGCGCGATGACGGCCGCTCCGGTGCCATAGCTCGCCGACACGAAGATGCGGTCCTCGCCGAGCAGGAGCGGCTGGGCCGCGTTGATGCCGTTGTAGGTCTCGAACGGATACTCCCAGAGCAGCCGGCCGGTGTCCGGCGACAGACCGACCAGGCGCGTCGCGCTCAGGACCAGGAGCTGCCGCACGCCACCGAGCGTCGCGAGCATCGGCGCCGTGTACGCCTGCGGATCGTCGAGCGCGGACCAGCGGCGCTCGCCGGTGAGCCGATCGTAGGCGACCACGGAGCGGCCGCCGGCGCCGCCGGGCAGCACCACGAGCGTCTCGTCCACGACCAGCGGGGCGGCCGCCATCCCCCAGGCCAGGTTCTCCGCGCCGGCATCGGCCAGGATGTTCGTGCGCCAGCGAACGGCCCCGCTCACCTCGTCGAGCGCGCGCAGCTCGCCGGTGGCGCCGAGCGCGTAGACGATCCCGTCGGCCCACGTCGGGGTGGCCCTCGGGCCGTCGCCGCCCATCGCCTCCCGGAACTCGGCCGCCCAGGTGGTCGTCCAGAGCTCTCGCCCGGTCGGAACGTCGTAAGCGGCCGCGACCTCGTCCGGGCCGCGCTGCTCGATGGTGAAGGCCCGCCCACGCGCCACGACGAACGAGGCGTAACCGGCGCCGATCGGCTGCTTCCAGACCGGCGTCAGTCCGGCAGCCGGCCAGTCGGTCCGCACCGCGCCCTCGCGATACTCGCCGTCGCGCGACGGGCCTCGAAAATCCGTCCAGTACGAGGACGCCTCGACCGGTACCGCGGCCGCGCTCGTCGCCGCCTCGCCCTCGCTCGCAGGCAGGGGTGGGCGCGGCGCCGTTGGCCCTGCCGACGCCGGATCCGCCTCGGGTGTGGGCGCGGCGGCTCGCTGCGCCCGCCGGTGCTCCTCGATGCGTCGGGCCTGCTCGTTCGACGACTCGACGAAGCGCACCCGCGGCGAGCCGCCGCCATCGAGCACGATCCGCAGGCCGAAGGCCGCGTACAGCACGCCGCCGATCATGGCGGCGATTGCCACGCCCAGGCCCAGCCCCTTCAGCAGGCGGCGCACGGCTCCGGTCGGGCCGGCATCACCGGCGATCTCCGATCGCGTAGACGAAGGCCGCGGTTCGAATGAAGATCTGCCCATCGGACACGGCCGGGGAGCTCAGCGTGTAGTCGACGAGGTCGTTTTCGGCCAGGATCTCGAACTTCGGTCCGGCCCGGACCACCGAGGTCACGCCGTCCTCATCGGTGATGTAGATCCTGCCGCCGGCCAGCACGGCCGAGCCGCTGTAGGTCGCGTTGCGCAGCCGCTGGGGTCCGTACACCGTCTCGCCGGTCCTGGCGTTCAGGCAGTACATGATGCCGCGGTCGTTGATCGAATAGAAGTACGCGCCGTCGGTCACCGGTGTCGGCACGTCCGGCCCGTTGTTGAACCGCCACCGGACGTGGGAGCCGCTGACGTCGCCGCGGCCTCCCGGCCGCAGCGCCAGCAGCGGGCGTTCGCGGGACGGCGTGAAGATCAGATCGTCGTAGACGACCGGTGAAGCCACGATGCGGTAGCTGCGGTTGTTCGTCGGGTTGAGCCCGTTGACGCGCCACAGCTCACGGCCCGTGGCCGGATCGTGCCCCGTGACGACGTCGCCGCCGCTGATCACGATCTCGGTCACGTCCGCGTACTGCAGGAGCGCGGGCGTGGTGTAGGCGTCGGGCGATTCCGCGATGGCCCGGGTCGGCCGCTCCACGCGCCAGCGGGTTTCGCCGGTCGCCGCGTCGATCCGGAGAAGGTAGGACGGGTCGTCCGTCTTCATCCCGTGCAGCACCTGCACGAACAGCGCGCCCTCGTGGAGCAGCGGCGAGGAGGCATACCCCCAGTTCAGGCCGAAGCGGCCGTAGTCCTGCTGAATGTCGCGCGCCCATCGCTCCATGCCGCTGTAGGTGAACGCCTTGAGGACCCCCGTGCCCGTCATCACCCATACGGTCTGGCCATCGGTCACCGGCGAGGGCGACGACATCTGCTGCTTGCGCATGCGGACGTTGCCGTCACCGAGCGACCGCTTCCACCGTACCGTTCCGTCCGCGCGGTCGACCGCCCACAGCTCGAGGTTGGGTCCCTCACCCACGTTGAGGAACACGAGGTCGTCCCACACGACGGGAGTCGAGCCCGAACGTTCGGGCATGGCCAGCTTCCAGGCGACGTTCTCGGTGGTGGACCACGTCACCGGGAGGTCCGTCTCGGCGCTCACGCCGTTGCCCTGCGGGCCCCGCCACTGCGGCCAGTTCTCCGCACCGAGGGAAACGCCCGCCAGGACGAGCAGACACGGTGTGAGGGCGGCACGGGTGGACATGGATCTACTCGGCACGAAGGGACGCGAGCAGAGGCGCGCGGGTGGCCGCTCGCATGGCCAGGATCGAGGATAGCAGACCGGCCACGAGCACGCAGGCCAGCAGGATGGCGCCTCCGCGCCCGAGCGGCAGGCGCCCGCCACGCTCGATGAGCGCCGGCGTGATGGCCAGCACCGCACTGGCCGCTCCTGCGAGCAGTCCACCCCCGAGCAGCAGCAGGTTCTCGGCCAGGACGAGCAGGAGGAGATCGCCACGCCGGTATCCGACCGCGCCCAGCAGGGCGAGCTCCCGTCGCCGCTCGAGCACGTTGCGCAGCAGGACGGCCGCCAGCCCGATGGTGCCGAGCAGCAGCCCCAGACCACCGAGCGTCTGGAAGGTCGAGAGGTACGTGTTCTCCACCCGATGAAACTGCGCCAGACGATCGCCCGTGGTCACCACGGTCGGTCCCAGATCCCGCAACCCGTCGGCGAGCGCCGCCTCGACGGCCTCGAGCTCTTCCGGCGCCGTCTCGACGAGCAGCACCTGGTAGCCCTCCTGCGCGGGGAAGAGCTCGAGGAACGGGCCCTCGGCCATCACCAGCTCGCCCTGCAGGATGCTGTCGCTGAGCGCCGCCACGAGGCGCAACCGGATCGTCCGATCGCCCCGCTCGACGACGATGTCCTCGCCGAGCCTCCGGTGCAGCACGTAGGTCATCGAGTTGGCGTCGGCTATCACCGGAATCGCGTCATCGGCCTCCTGCCGCCGGAGCAGCAGCCAGGGATTGGCGCGCTCGGCCTCCGTCTCGGCGAGCGAGCCGGCGAACGCGAAGCGGCCCTCGTCGAGGAAGGTGTCACGCGGCGCGATGATGCGGGGACTCGTGGGCACGTACAGGTTCAGGCAGCTCGCGTCGTCGCCGGGCAGGAGGCGGAACGGCTCGAACCGCGCGGGAACGTCGAGCCCGAACAGGTTGAGCGCCTCGCGGCCCACCTCGGTGTTCGGGTCGTGGAGAACCGGGAGCAGCGTCTCGACGAGCAGGCTGTATCCGCCCACGCCGGAGTCGGGCCCGACCTCGCCAGGTCCCCCGCTCCGGCGAAAGGCATCCACCGAGATCAGGATGAAGGTCGCCGACGCAATGACGGCAATCGACACGACACTGCGTCCGGGACGATACGTGGCGTTGCGGAGCCCGAGACGCGAGACGGGCCACCATCCGTTGCCGGCGAGACCACGCGTCCTCCGGCGTCGCAGCAGCGCCGCCGCCAGGCCGAGGGCGGCGACGAGCAGCGCGGATCCGGCGCCGAAGAAGGCGCCCGTCCGAGCGAGGTATCCCGCCACTCCGGCGCCGAGCAGTACGGCCCCAAGCGCCGCGAAGAGCGCCGCAACGAGCCATGCGCGCCGCCCGTCCGGGAGCGACGCCGGCACGACGGCGGCCTCCAGCTCTCCGGCCAGCAGGCTGCGCTCGGAGATGGGATCGAGCGCGCGCAGCGTCCACCAGATGCACGCGAGCGCCGCGGCAATCCCGCCCCCGGCGCCGACCGCGAGCGAGACGGGCTCGACGTGCAGCGCGAGCGCGGTGGTCCCGACCGCGTCCACCCACCACGAACGGAGGCCGTACATCATCACGGCACCGTAGCCGACCGCGCCGGCCACGCCGACGACGCTCCCGGCGACCGACAGCAGCAGGCCCTCGAGCAGGAAGAGCCGGCGAATCACCCGCGGCCCGAACCCGACGGCCCGCAGCAGCCCCACCTCCCGCACGCGCTGCTCCACGCCCAGCTTGAAGAAGAGCGAGGCGAGCAGCAGTGCCGACACGACGAGGAAGAAGCTGAAGTACACGAAGTACTCCCCGAAGTCGGTGGCGCCGCGCGAGGCGTCGAGCCCCGCGCCGCGCACGTCGGCTACGGTCAGGCCGAGGGCGAGCGGGTCGCTCGCTTCGCGCAGGCGCCGCACGACGGCGTCTCGCGTTCCCTCGAGCCCCCCCTCCCCGGGCGCCGTGCGCAGCGAGGTACGCGAGCCGTAACGCGTGGCCCACAGGGCCTGCCCCGTCTCGATGGGGATGAACGCCTTCGGCGTCGTCCGGTACTCCTCCCAGTACTGCTCGTCGACCGGGCGGACTTGTCCCAGATCGATGGGGAACGGCGGGTCCCAGTCCTCGAAGGTCGGCGAGTCGCTGATGCCGGGGAACGAGGGCGCGAGCCCACGGTCGCCGGCCTCGATCGGCACGATGGCGGCGACCGTGAACGCGGCGGACCGCGACTCGAGGCGCCCGGGCTCCTCCCACGCGTAGTAATCCATCGTGAGGGCGTCGCCCGGTCGCGCCTGGAGCTGCTCGGCCGCCCAGGCGTTCAGCACGATGGCGTCGGGACCACCCTCGCCCACACCGGCCGGAGCAGCCAGCGCCTCCAGGTCGAGCGCGCTGACCAGCGAGTACGGCACGTCGCGATCGGCTACCCGCAGCGCGTTGGCCAGGTAGGTGAAGACCGGCTGCTCCGCCAGGCCCAGCTCGCCAAGGGCCTGCCGCGCGACCGCGAGGTGCGCCTCGTCCAGCAACCCGGTCGGCGACCCGATCGAGATCACGCCGGGCTCCTCGAGCGCCTCGACCTCGAGGCCGACATCGGCGAGTGTCGCGTGACGCCGCAGGAGAGCCTCGACGGCCGCCGTGGTCTCCTCGGTGACCTCGCCACGCCCTGCCACGAGCAACGCATTGACCTGGCCGGGGGCTTCGAGCTCCTCCTGGAGCCGCCCGAGCGGCACGAACACGGCCAGCACCTCGCCCTGCGTCGCCTCGAGCGCGAACTCGCCGAGCGCCTCGGGCGGCAGCACGCGCGCCACGGTGACGCGGAGCGTGCGCCCGAGATCGTCGCGGCGACCGTGCAGGGATTCGAGCGGCACGTCGGTCGGACGCTGGACACGGACCAGCGCGGAGGCGCCCTCGTCGATGCCGAGCTGCCCGGCCAGCGCGGGGCTGACGTAGGATTCCTGGCGCCCGGGCCCGGTGACGTCGACGCCATGGAAGCGCCAGAAGCGATCGTCCACGCCGTAGACGCGTACCTGCCCGGCCCGCCGTCCGCTCGCCTGGTCGACGACCATGCCGGGCGCGGCGATGAGCGGCACGACCGTCTCGACGCGCGCACCGAAGTCGGCGTCGGCCGCCAGGTCGTCGGCCAGTGAGCTCCGGAAGATCGAGGAGGACAGGACCACCAGGTCCGTTCGCCCGAGCCGCTCCAGCACGAGGTCGCGCAGGCTTCCTCGCACCGAGTCGCCCACCAGGAGTGCGCCGCCGAGCACGGCGACCGCCGTGCTCACGCCCAGCACCACCGCCAGGTTGGTGCGCCAGTAGTACGTGAGGCTCCGGCCGACGATCTGCCGCGGGTGCATGGCTCGTCCCATCATCTCATCGTGACACCCTGGCCGAGGCCGTCGGCTTCCCACACGACCGCTCCGGTCTCGAACGCTCGGGGCCGCGCCAGCAGGGCCAGGTGTCCCCCGGGCGCGACGGCCTGCTGCGCCGGGGCCGTGCTGCCGGCCATCAGTGCGAGGGCCAGCAGAGCCGTCGCTCGTGTCATCGTTCCTTCCTGCGACACCGCGTCGGGCCGGGTGCCGCGACCCGGAGGCGTCGCTCGGAATACGCTGCCCGGCGCCCGGGTGTTTCTCCCGGCCGGGGGCTACGGCAGCTTCAGGAGGCGAGCGGCGTTGCGCCAGTAGATCTGCTCGCGCTCCTCCGGGCTGATCGGCAGCCGGTCGACGACGCCGATCGTCTCCCGGACGTACTGGGTGCCCTTCTCCGGATCGAACGGGGCATCGGAGGCGAAGAGGACCTGGTCGACGCCGAAGAACGACAGCCCGCACACGGTACCGTCGTAGGCCCCGAAGAGCGCCGTGTCGGCGTAGAACATGTGGAAGTAGTCCAGGGGGCGTTTGCGCAGTCCGCGCAGCACGCTCGCGTAGTCGCGGTCCGACGTCCGGACGCCGAGCTGGTCCCACCCTGGCCCGACACGCCCCTCGAAGTACGGCACCATCGCGCCCATGTGGTGGGTGATGATCTTCAGGTTCGGGTACTGGTCGTACAGCCCGGCGAAGACGATCCGCGCCATCGCCACGCTGGTCTCGTACGGCCAGCCGAAGGTCCACCAGATCTCGAACTCGGATCGGTCCTCCGTCGCGTAGTCGCTGCTGCGCGCGTCGCGAAACGGATGCAGCCAGATCGGCAGGTCACGGGCCGCCATCGCCCCGAACAGGGGGAGGAGGTCCGGGGCTGTCGGCGGACGGCCGTTGGCGTTGGAGAAGAGCTGGACACCCCGTGCGCCCAGTGTATCGACGCTGCGCTCGAGCTCGGCCAGCGCCTCGGCCCCATCGTGCATCGGCAGCGAGGCGACGAAGCCCGGGAATCGATCCGGATACCGGTCGACGAGGGCCGCCATTCCGTCGTTGGCTCGCCGTGCCAGGTCGGGCGCGTCCCTCGGGGACGCGTAGACCTCGATCGGGGGCGTCGCGATGGACAGGATCTGCTGGTAGCCGTCGTGCGAGTCCATCATGCGAAAGCGCACGTCGAGATCGGTGAGCATCGGGATGTTGCGCACGCGCTTGCCGATGTCCTTGTAGCCGGGGACCACCTCCTCCATGCGCGCGAAGTACGTGTCGGGCAGGATGTGGGTGAAGACGTCGATCTTGCGCATGCCTCTTCGATCTCCTCGGCGACGGTTCCGGAATGCTCTGCCGCGGTATCGCGTCAGCCGTCGGCCGACACGCGCTCCCGGGGGCGTCCCTGCCGCTGCCAGCGTGCGTAGTGTCCGTCGAGGTAGGTGACTCCCCGGTACCCCCGGGCCGCCAGCACCAGACCGGCCATCCAGGCCCGTGGGCCGTAGGCGCAGTACACCACCACGGTGTCCGTGCGGTTGACCGGCAGGAGCGGCAGACGCCATGGCGTCTGCCAGAACGGCAGATGCTCGGCGCCGGGCACGCGCCCCCGCACGAACTCCCGGCGCGAGCGCACGTCCAGGATGGCCGGCGCCGTGCCGGCGGCAACGAGCGCGTCGAGCGATTCAGGTGACATGGGCATCCTCGTGGGCGGCTGTTATACTCCGCCGCGGCGTTCGCGGTCGACCCCGGGCGCCCGGCGGCACGGCGCCGCCCGAGGACACGAGCGCCCCATGAGCACACTCAAGATCAAGATCATCGTCGGCAGCAGTCGCGCCAATCGCTTCAGCGAGAAGGCGGCGCAGTGGGTCTCCGGTCTCGCGCGCCAGCGCACGGATCTCGAGACCGAGGTCCTGGACCTGCGCGACTATCCGCTCCCCTTCTTCGAGGAGGCGCTGCCGCCGGGGCTCGCCAAGGACGAGTACACCAACCCGGTGGTCGTGAAGTGGCGCGACAAGATCCGGGAAGGCGACGGCTTCATCATCTGCACACCCGAGTACAACCACGGGTACCCGGCGGTCCTCAAGAACGCCCTGGACTACACCTACTTCGCCTGGAGCCGGAAGGCGGTGGCCTACGTGAGCTGGGGCGGCACGGGCGGAACCCGCGGCGTCGAACAGCTCCGGCTGGTGGCCGTGGAGCTCGACATGATTCCCACGCGGTGGGCCGTCCACATCCCGAACCCGTGGTTCATCCAGGACGCCAAGGAGCTGGAGACCGAGGCCAACAACGGGGCGGCCGCCGCGCTGCTCGACCACCTCACGTGGTGGACGCGCGCGCTCAAGACTGCGCGGGAGGGCTAGAGGGACCGGCCTCCACGAGCCGTCCCCCGGCGATCTCGAACCGCCGGGGGAACTGCGCCGCCAGGCGCTCGCTGTGCGTGACCACGATCAGCACGTTCTGCTGCCGCTGGTGCAGCTCCAGCAGGAGCGACGCCACGGCCGTCGCCGAGGCCTGATCGAGATTGCCGGTCGGCTCGTCGCACAGCACGAGTGTCGGCTGCCTGACGAGCGCGCGCGCGATGGCCACGCGCTGCTTCTCGCCCCCGGACAGCTCGGCCGGGCGGTGATCCAGCCGGTCGCTCAGCCCCACCTGTTCGAGCCATTCGCGCGCGCGCGCCGCGTCGGCGGCGGCCTCCCGGTCCGACCGACGGGCGACGAGCGTCGGCACCAGGACGTTCTCGAGCACGCTGCACTGCGGCAGCAGGCAGTGATCCTGGAACACGAAGCCGATCTCCCGGTTGCGGAAGTCGGCCAGCGCGCCCGGCCCCAGCGCGAACGGATTGCGCCCGCCCAGGGTGATCTCGCCCTCCGACGGCGGCTCGAGCGCGCCGAGCATGTAGAGCAGAGAGCTCTTGCCGCTGCCCGACGGACCGGTGATCGCAGCCGCGTCGCCGGCATCGAGCGCGAAGGTCACCCCCGACAGGACCGTGAGCGGCCCACGGGGGGTCGGATACTGCTTGCCGACACCTCGAACGTTCAGCACGCCACACCCGCTGTCGGCGTGGGCTGTGCCGCGCCGTACGCCTGGATGAGCCGATCCGCCGAGCGCGCCACGGTGTAGTGGGCCCGCACGCCGTCGTAGGCGGCCCGCCCCAGCCGTTCGGCCAGCGCGCGATCCGTCCACAGGCTGTGGAGCCCGCCGGCCAGCGCATCGCGGTCGTCCGGCTCGACCAGCAGCCCTCCGCCCGTGCGGTCGACGACCTCGACGAACGCGCCGCGTCGTGGCTGCACGACGGGCACCCCGCACGCCATCGCCTCGAGCAGGAACATCCCCTTGGGCTCGTCGTACGTGGCCGGCACCGAGAGCACGTCGAGTCGGCCCAGGAAGCGCACCTTTCCGACCCGGTCCACTTCGCCGTGCGCCGTGAACTCGTTCCCGAGGCCGGCACGCTCCAGGATGACGCGCGCCTCCTGCAGGTACGCCCGGTGACTGGCTGCCAGATAGCCGGCAACCTCGAGGCGGGCCCGCGCCTCCGGCGCGTGCTGACGGAAGCGCACGTAGGCATCGGCGAGCAGATGCAGACCCTTTTCGGGTGCCACGCGCGCGAAGTACCCCACGCGGAAGGTCTCGGGGTCGGTCTGGCGCCGCTCGTACCCCGTCATGTTGATGCCGAGAGGCACGACGCTGATCCGATCCTCGGGAATGTCCAGGAAGCGCGCCATGAAGTCGGCGCAGTAGTCGCTGACGGCGATGAACCGATCCACGTGCCTCACCTGGTCGCGGATCAGGGCGATCGAGCGCTCGCGGTATGCCGGCGCGAGGCCGCCGAGGAAGAGCTCCTCCCCCTGCAGCGTGCAGAAGACCGGGCGGCCGAGCGCGCGCCGGAGCGGCGCGGCCAGCGAGATGAGGAGCGAGTTCGGCAGGTTGACCACGTCGGGCGACGGCTCGTGGGCCGTCCAGTCGAGGAGCTTCTCGAACTCCTTCCTCAGCACGCCGTGCTCGCCCTCCAGCATGGAGATGGTCAGGTCGCCGAGCAGCCGGGCGTCGTTGGACACGCCGTGTCCGGCCAGCAGGCCGATCACGCGCGGCGAATCCCAGAGCCGGTCGAGCAGCCTGGGGGTCTTCCGGAAGAGCGCCGAATGCTGCTGCAGGTAGACGCTGATCCCGCCGAAGAGCACGTCCGGACGGCTGACGTTCGTCTCGTCGGTGCGTGTCGGCGTGTAGAGCGGCACGAGCGTCACGTCGTGCCCTCGCGCCAGCAGCTCCACGGCCAGCGCGTTGTCGCGGAAGCAGCTCCCGCAGTACATGCCCGCCGCGCCGGCCGTGATGGAAAGGATCTTCATTACAGAACTGAAATGACGCCCGACCCCATTACGGATCCGTCAGGCGGTCTGGAAGGCTCGGGCTCGGAAGAGAAACTCGACGATGTTGCCCTCGTGCGGCTGCCGCCAGTTGAGGCGCGTGGTGGGCACGGTGCCCAGGTTGAGGCGATCCACGTGGACGGCGTCGAGCAGCCGGCGCCGGAACGCCTCGTTGCACGTGACGGCCGTGCACACGAGCGTCGGTCCGATGGCCTCGATCATCTTCGCCTCGGGGCACTCCACGACGCTCACGAACGGGAACATGAACTCCTTGCGTACGACCTCGGGCTCGGCCGATTCAGCGTGCACGACCGTCGGGAGCAGGTAGTCCGCCTTCCCTTCCGTGACGAGCCGCCCACCCTCGCGGTACCGGGCCGTCACGTCGGTCACGCCGGGCGCCTGCAGATCCGCGTCGATCGACTGCGAGATGGCCTCGGCCACCCCGGGTACCGTGAAGGCCGCGAGCGCTGCCTCCGGATCCGTGGGCGGCAGCGGCCTCACCGCCGCCAGCCGCTGCGCCAGGGCCTCGGCAATCTCCCTGGTGTGGCGGCTCGACCAGATGCCGGAGCAGTTGATGCAGCTCCGACCGCTGTTGAGCAGGACGCTGTCGACCATCATGTCCAGGTAGTCCTCCCAGTGGTCCACCTGGTCGTCGCCCAGCAGGATCTTCGAGAAGCCCGGACCGTGCGCCTGCACGCGCGGGTTGCCCCGGTAGCGGTCCACCGTGGAGGTCCCGCCGAACACCAGGCTTCGTGGACAGGCGTCGAGCACCGCGGCCCCGACGTCGGCGCCACCGGGATAGATCGAGATCGCCGTCCGCGGCACACCGGCCTCGAAGAAGGCGGCGGCCATGCGGTAGGGCGTCCAGGGCTCCTGCGGTCCCGGCTTGAGGACCAGCCCGATCTGCATCGGAATGATGGGCAGCCACAGCGTGTGGACACCGGGCGAATTCGACGGCAGCACCAGCCCGAGCACGGGGCTCTGGGCCTGATAGCTGATGGGCACGCCGCGCTCCTCCCCGTAGCCCGACGTGAGGACGTCGAGCGAGAGACCGCGCGTCAGCGACTCGAGGATGTTGCGCATCTCGGCCAGCACGAAGGCGTTCTTCTTCATGTTGGCGCGGCACATCGCCTCGGGGAGGCCGGTACTGGCCGACTGCGCGTGGACGAACTGCCCGGCCGTCTGGGTGCCGTCGCCCATCGGCAGCTCGGCGTCCATGTAGAGCTGGCCGGCACGGCCGACGCGGGCGATCAGCTCGTCGATCGGGAGCTCGCGCAACGCGTCGCGTGCCCGCTGGCCCTTGCGCGCGTCGCGCTGGATCAGGCCGCCGTTGGCGCGGCTCACGCGCGCGATCGGCTCGCCGGTCGAGAAGTGGACGACCTCGTCCACCTCCATGCTCGTGTAGGGGTCGCCCCAGCGCAGCACGGGCAGGTGCAGCATCGTCAGTAGACCCCCACGGTCGTCGAGGACGCGAACCCGCGATACGGCCGCACGCCACTGACGCCGTCCCACGGGTACCGGGCATCCGGCGGTTCGCGCTCCCCTTCGTCCCGCTCGAGGAAGCCGGGCATGAGGAACTCCTTGGTGAGTGTCGTGAGCTTCACCCGCCCGGTCTGACCGTACTCCACGGATTTGGCCGGATCGTCGAAGTCGACCACCTCCACGACCGCCCGGGGCTGTGGTGGGTAGTACGCGATCTTGTAGTCGTTGTGCGGCCCTGACGGCGCGCTGGCTGCCAGCCCCATCAGGGTGTTGCCGTAGGTGGGCGTCATGTACGCCCCGTCGAGCAGCTCCTCGTGCGCGAACCGGTTCCACTGCGGCGTGAACTCGGTGCCGCCAGAGAAGATCCCGGTGATGCCGACCTGCCGGATGGTGGTCCCCATCGACTCCAGCCGCAGCGCGAGCGCCTCGAGCAGCTTCGGGGTCGTGAACAGGCACCGGATGTCGTGGTTGGCCTGCAGGACGGTCACGGCCTGATCGATCACGTGGTTCTTGTAGGCGTCGAGATGCTCGCTCCAGCCCTTCTTGATCAGCTTGATCACCCAGCGGGGGTCGAGGTCGACGCAGAAGCAGATCCCTCCGCGCAACTGCGCGAGGTGCTCCACGGCGAGCCGCAGACGGCGCGGCCCCGACGGACCCAGCATCAACCAGTTCGTCCCCTTGGGGAAGTGCTCGTCGGGCAGCGTCGCGCTGAAGAGCTCGTAGTCGGTCCTGAAGTCCTCACAGTTGATGCGGGTCTTGGGAATGCCGGTCGTGCCCCCGGTCTCGAACACATAGACCGGCTTGCCGGCCAGGCCACGCGGCACCCATCGTTCGACCGGGCCGCCGCGGAGCCACTCGTCCTCGAACGGCCCCAGCGCGCCAAGATCGCCGAAGCCGGAGATCCGCTCGCGCGGGTCCCATCCGAGCCTGGCCGCGTACTCGAGCCAGAAGCGGCTGCCGGTCGCCGGGTCGAAATGCCAGTTGACGACTTCGCGGACCCACGCGTCGAGCGCGGCGCGGGCCGCCAGCACCGAGGCGGAAGCCGCCGCCTCCGGGGAAGACTGCGATGCCTGCATGAGATTCGAAGTATAGCGGGTGCGCGACACCTCCCGCACCCGCCGCCGGTGTAGATACGCGGCGCTTGCGCCTGGCGTTGACACCGTGCGGCGTACCGGGGAGACTCGACGCTGTCCCTCCCAGTCGATGCACGAGCCGGCCGACACACCCGAGACTCCGGAGCCCCCTGCCGCGGACCCGCCCACGCCCGAGCCGGTCCCGGACCCTCCGCCGGGTCAAACGCCGCCGGTGGCCGATGGCGCGCTCTACCAGCTCGACCCCCGCACGATCACGGTGGGGCGGATCAGCGGTGCGATCGGGAACACCGTGGTGGCGACGGTCCTGTTCTGGGCGCTCGTCGGCGCATGGACGGGCGCGCTCGTCGACGGAGGTCCCGCGCTCCAGATCGCCCTCGTCGGCGGGACGGGCTGGCTGACCCTGGCCGGCGCCCTGGGATGGCTGACCTACCGGATGCCGGAGATCGCGTACCGGCACGAGTCGTACTGCGTCGACGAGCGCGGGATCGAGATGCGCCGTGGCATCTTCTGGCGGCGCATCATCAACGTCCCCCGCACGCGCGTGCAGCACCTCGACGTGTCGCAGGGCCCGCTCGAGCGGCGCTATGGGCTGGGGACGCTCGTCATTCACACGGCCGGCGCCCAGCACGCCAAGGTCGAGCTCTCCGGGCTGGAGCACGGACGCGCGCTGCGGATCCGCGAGCACCTGTTGCCCACGAGGACTTCCAGTGACGCCGTCTGAGCGGCGCCTGCACCCCGTCTCGATCCTGTTCTCGCTGGGAGGCAGCCTCAAGGCCCTCGCCCTGCCGGCCGTGCTGCTCTTCTTCGGCACGCGCTCGTCGCGGCCCCGCGGAGGGCCGTGGGATTTCGTCGACTTCGTACCGGGCAACATGGAGGCGTGGGCGCTCTGGCTCCTGATTCCGGCGACGATCGTGTCGGTCCTGCGCTACTTCACGTTCCGCATGCGCTACGAGGGGACCGAGCTGGTGATCCGGTCCGGCCTGCTCTTCCGGAACGAGCGCCACATCCCCTACGACCGGATCCAGAACCTCAACGCCATCCGGAACGTGTTCCACCGGATGCTGGGCATGACCGACGTCCAGATCGAGACCGCCTCGGGCCAGGCCGCCGAGGCGAAGATCAGCGTCGTCCCGCTCGCCGTGCTCGACGAGATGCGCGAGCGAGTCTTCGCCGGTCGCGCGCGGGCATCGGCCGCCGGCGACGCGGATGCGCCCGCCGCGCCGGCGGCCCGGGAGCTGCTGCGTCTCCCCTTCTCGGAGCTCGCCCTCCTGAGCGTCATTCAGAACCGTGGCCTGCTGCCCATCGCGGCGCTGTTCGGGCTGCTGTGGGAGTTCGGGCTCCTCGATCGCGTCTCGGATCTGCTGGGAAGCGACACCCTCTTCGGCGGAGGCGTCGTGCGGAACGCGGCTCAGGGCATCCTGCTCGGCCGGGTCGATCTCTGGCAGGTCGCCGGCGCCATCGCCACCATCGTCGGAGCCGTGGTCTTCGTGCAGCTCCTGTCGCTGGCATGGGCCGTCACACGGCTCCACGGATTCCGCCTCGTGCAGGCTGGAGAGGACCTGAGAACCTCGTACGGGCTGCTCACGCAGGTGGCGACCACCGTCCCGATGCGGCGTATTCAGTCGATCACCGTCGAACAGGGGCCGCTGCAGCGTCTGGTCGGTCGCGTCGCCGTCCGGGTGGAGACGGCGGGGGGCGGTGGCGTGCCCACCAGCGGCATGTCGGCCGACTTCGCGGAGGGCACGCGCGGAGCGAGCCGCCAGTGGCTGGCCCCGATCGTGCCCGCCGACCGGCTGCCTGCCCTCCTGCACGCGGTGCTCCCCGACTTCGAGCCGGAGCTGCTGCACTGGCAGGGGCCTCATCCCCGGGCCTTCCGGAGGGCACTGAAGAAGGACCTCGTGCTGGCGGCGCTCATCTCGAGCGCCGTCTTTTCGGCCCTGGCGACCACGTTCGGCACCTGGGCGCTCGTTCTCCTGCCACTCGTTCCCGTCTGGACGGTCGTGGTCACGCGCCAGCAGGTCCGGCGTCTCGCATGGGGGATGAGCGAGCCGATCGTCGGCTTTCGCAGCGGCTGGCTCTGGCAGCGCACCGTGCTCGCGCGCACGGCGAAGATCCAGGTCGTCACCCGGGCGGAGTCGCCCTTCGACCGGCGAACAGGCATGGGCCGCGTGCGCGTGGATACCGCCGGAGGCGGCGACTGGTCCGCCCGCGTGGACATCCCGTATCTCGCCCGCGACGTGGCCGACGGGCTCTACGCGCGACTGGCCGCCAGGGCCGCGAGCACCGAGTTCCGCTGGTAGGGCTCCCGCGAGGGGGCGCTGGCTACGCGGCGCCGCACGCCGTGGGGTCCCAGCCGGAACCGTCCGACAGCGCCTTGAAGTCCGAGCTCGTCAGGTACGGACGCGTGAAGTACACCGGGTCGTCCACCTTGGTCGTCACCGTCAGCCAGCGATCCCCGTTGGGCAGCACGTTGAGGTCGAAGTACTCCGTGACGATGGCGCGATCGCTGTAGGGGGCGCCGTTGGCACGCACGTAGCCTGCGCGCAGGCCGGTGGTCACCACCTTCAGGGTTCCCGGGCGGGGCCCGCCTCCGCCCCGGCGCCCCGGCGCGTACACCCATTCGGCGACCGACTGCCCCTGCCAGGTCCGCTCGCCGTCCGGCCCCTCGGTGCGGGGCCCGGTGAAGCGAAGGCGCCTGGTCTGCGTCCCCGCGTCGGTATCGACCCGCAGCGTGTTGTCGTCGTCCCAGGTGACGTGCAGCCGCCCCGGGATCCGCATGATGTTGCCGGCCCCATAGGCCCGGCACGCCTCACCCGCGGCGGCATCGCGGGCCGGGTCCCACGCATCACCCACGCGCCGTCCCTCGGCGTTGAGCGGCAGCGTGTCGTAGACCCCCTTGTCCGGTGTCACCATGCGCAGCTTCCAGTCCTCGGTGACGACCGACACCCAGTAGCCCGTCGGATCGAAGGCCGCGGCCTCCCGCGCCGACGGAGGCGCTCCCCCGCGTCCGCCCCGCTGCGCCTGCAGAGCCGCGACCGTGCACAGCACCGCCGCCAGGGTGACGGCTGCGATGCCGATACGTCGGGCCTCGTCTCGACGGGTCGAACGGGTGCAAGACACGGCTCAATCCACCACTTCGCCTTCACGCCGGCCCCACGTGAAGCCGTCCTTCGGGCGCTGCAACTGGACCATCAGGAGGCGCGGCTCCCCCGGCACGCGCGAGGGCCGACCGACCACGACGACCTCGTCCCCGACCTTGAGCGTCGAGCGTGAGATCCCCTGACGATCGAGCTGCGCCGTGCCGCTCCATTCGACCGACCACCGTTGCATGACGCCATGCTCGTCGGGGGCCTGCACGTGCACGAACGAATGCGGGTTCCGATAGAGGAACTGCACGAGCTGTCCCTGGAGCGTCACCTCCCTCGACGTGTCGTACGTCGCACCGTACGAGTGATGCGCCGAGGCGACGCCGCCCCAGAGCGCCAGGGTCACGACCGCCAGGACGATGAACTTCCGCATCACTGGGCCTCCTGCAGACTCTTGTACACCGCCTCGACGAACTGTTCCGTGGTCCACGGACCCGACTGCGAGCCGTAGCGCCCGTCGAAGTCGAGCGTCGGCCGCGCCGCCAGCACCTGGTCGAGCGAGTACCCACGGCCGATGAGGTCGCGGACCCGGTCGCGCACGATCGTCACCATGTTGCGATACGAGGCGACATCCGCCGTATCCGACAGCCGGCCGCGCCCCGGAACGATCCAGGTCCCACCCTGACTTCGGTACTCGGCCACGGCCAGATCGAGGATCTCGTTGAGCCCGTCGATCACCCCTTGCACGCTGCCGCCGCGGTCGAGGTCGATCACCGGGTAGCTCACCGTGGAGAAGATGTCGCCGGCACTGATGACCTCCGAATGCCGGAAGAACACCAGGCTGTCGCCATCCGTGTTGGCCGCCGGCGCGTGGTACACGACGACCGCCTCGCCGTTGAAATAGGCCGGCAGCTTGTGGAACTCGTCGAAATACGTATCGGTGGGCCAGGCCTCGACCGGCACCTCCTGCGCGCCCGCGTCCGGCACGCTCAGCCGATTGAGCACGTTCTCGTGGGCGATGATCGCCGCGTTGGTTCCCACACTCTCGACCGCGCTGCCGAAGCCGCCGCCCCGTGGGAAGAACCCGGCCGCGGCCGCGGCGGCGTTCCCGCCCACGTGCGCCGGTGCCGCGCTCGTGTTCACGATGTAGCGGATCGGCCGGGGCGGGGCCGGCGACGCGATCACCGCGTTGATGAACGGGCTCGCCCAGCCGAACGGCAGCGACGGGCAGTTCACGCCCGCGCAGCGATTCGGCTCGAGGGCGCCGGCGACGGCGATCGCCAGCTCCCGCACAGCCGCGAGGATCCGGTCAGACATCGCCTCGGTGCCCGTGTTCACCAGCAACACGCCGTCCTCACCAACCGACGCGGTGATGTTCGTGCCGTCGGCGACCAGCACGTACACGTTGCCCTGCACCGGCAGGATGTGCACGGCTCCGTCACGGGGGCTCTGGGCCGCGATGAGATCGACCGCCGAGACCGCCGAGGGCGAGCGCGGCACCTCCAGCGCGTCGACCCGGGTGGAGCCGTCGATGGTCGACCGGTACTCGGGATAGATCGTCGCCACCCCGCCCCGCGCAGCGACGGGGGGCACCCACGGCTCGTTCTGGAGCCAGTCGGCCGCCGCCGTGTTCTGCCCCGGCAGGAAGTGAGGCACCCAGTGACGGTCGGTGCCGCCGTTCTCCGCGAACGACGAGCCGTTACACGTCTCGAGGGCGGTGATCCCCGTGAGGTCGATCGTGTAGGTCGTCGAGTGCACGAGCGGCTCGTCGAGATAGATCGGATCGTCGATGACGGTGACGATCGTGAGGATCTCGTCGTGCCGGGTGAGGTACTCCGTCATGGCGTACATGTCGCTCGTCTGCGGCCCGCCCCGGCGGAGGTAGCCATCCTTGAGGTGGGTCGTCGTGATCTTGAGCGTGTTGCCGATCCACTCGCCCGTCGAGAATCCCGTCCAGGTGTGCGGAGCCCAGGGCGGTGGATGCGGCCGGCCGTCCATGAATACGGGGCGATCGAGCGAGCGCATGAACTGGATGTGGTACGTCGCCACCTCGCCGGTCAGCGGGTCCAGCTCCTTCAGGATGCGCGCGCCACCCAGGCCGCGCCACTGATGTGGCGCCGAATGCGGACGGCACTGGTACTCCGGCGTGCCCCAGAGCGACTCGGCGGTCGTGTCGGCGCGCATCCGACCGGCGTCGTTGAACGGGATGCCGAGGTAGTCGCCGAGCCCGGGCTGCCCGAGCTGGCCGATCGCCCCGGGCCCCTCGTCATTGACCAGATTCCACTCGCCGGACAGGTCCGGCGGCCGCTGCGGCCGCGGGGGCTGCGCCATGGCGGCCTGGGAGCCCGCCAGCGTCAGGCCGATGGTGGCCACCAGGGGCAGCACCAGCCACGTGCGCCCGGGCGCCGCCCGGCCGCACGGCGGGTCAGTTGCGGCCGATGCTGAACACGTGATCGTCGGTGCGAATGAAGAGTTGTCCATTCGAGATGGCCGGTGAGGCGATCGCGCGCTCACCCAGGTCGTTCCGCGCCAGCACCGTGGGCTCTGGCCCGGCCCGCATCACGATTGTCTCACCGGACTCGCTGACGAAGTAGATCTTTCCGTCGCCCGCCACCGGTGAGGCAGAGAATACACCCTCCACGCGCTGCTGCGACGTCCGTCGGCCCGTGGCCGCGTCCACCACCGTCACGGCGCCCACGTCGGTGGCCATGTACAGGAGTCCCTCGTTGAGGACGAGCGACGAGATGTAGGGTGCGCCGGTGTCGCGACGCCAGACCACGTGCGATTCCGAGATGTCGCCGCGGCCGCCCGGCCGGATCGCCATATAGGGACCACTCCGATAGCCCCGGCTCATGTAGATGATCCCGTCGTGGAAGAGCGGCATCGGGATCGGGAACCGGTTCGCATCTCCCGTGTACCAGAGCAGCTCGCCCGTCCGGGGATCGTAGGCGTCGACGCGCTCGCTCGAGTTGACGACCAGCTCGGGGCCCGCCGGTCCCTCGACCACGAGCGGCGTGCTGTACGACAGCCGCCCGGAGCCACGATCGGCGCGCCAGCGCTCCTCGCCCGTGCGCTTGTCCACGGCCAGCAGATACGAAGCCGGCTCGTGGTCGCACAGCAGGATCAGCAGGTCCGCGTAGAGCGCCGGCGAGCTGCTGTGCCCCCAGACCAGATCGAAGGGCGCGATCTCCTCCCCGAGATGACGGCTCCAGATCTCCTCGCCCTCCATGTCCAGGGCCGCGATCTGGCCGGTACCGAACCAGGCGAAGACCATCTCGCCGTCGGTCACGGGACTTGGCGAGGCCAGGTTGTGCTTGTCGTGCACGCCAGGCAGGTCGCCAACCGCCGGCAGGCGGTATGCCCACAGCCGCCGGCCGTCGTCCCGATGAAAGGCCTCGACGAGGAACGCGACCGCGTCGTCTCCCGCGTGGCGGCTCGCGCCGAGCGCGCGCTCCCCCGCCCGCTCGGCATCGCCGCCCTGCACCAGACGCGGGTGCCTGCCGGGGCGCCGGATGCCGGCTCCAACCTGCGAGGTGACGATCACCAGGTCGCCTGCGACGATCGGCGTCGACACGCCCAGGCCGCCGATGGCGGCCTTCCAGGCCACGTTCTCGGTGGCGCTCCAGGTCTCCGGCAGACCGGTCTCGTCGGTCCATCCGCTTCCGTGTGGGCCGCGCCATGCCGGCCAGTCCCCGGCGGCCACCGACGTCCCCGCCAGGCACCCGAGCAGCGCCGTCAGCAGCAGGCGATCACGGTTGGGCACGCGTCCTCCCCTGCAGGCATGCACTCTGCCCGGAAATACGACCCGTCGTTTACCCTCCCGCGGTATCCGCCCCCGGGCGCCGCCGGCTGGCCGCGACGAGGAGGACGAAGAGGGCGAAGCCGGCAACGTCGAGGACCGGCAGGTCCACGCCCGCACGCGGCAGGCTCGGCCCGGGAGCCAGCAGCAGCGCGGCGGCCGCGAAGGCCAGTCCCCGCTGCACGCCCGAGAGGGCCGTGCGCAGGAAGCCGGCCAGCCCGGCTGCGAAGGCCACCACGCCCAGCGTACCGGCAAAGACCGGCTCGATGACGCTCCAGCCCGTCGCCAGGCCGCCTGTCGCCGGATCGAGCAGCAGCAACTGCGGGCGGTACACGAAGATGAACGGCAGCGTGAAGCCCACGAGCGCCACCTTGAACGCCTCGATCCCGGTCCGCATGACCGGCGTCCCGGCAATCGACGCGGCCGCGTACGCGGCCAGGGCCACCGGCGGAGTGACCATCGACATCATGCCGAAGTAGAAGATGAAGAAGTGGCCCGCCAGCGGGACGACACCCAGGTCTCCGAGGACGGGGCCGATGAGCGTCGCCAGCAGCAGATAGCAGACCGTCGACGGCAGCCCCATGCCGAGCACGATCGACGAGATCATGATGATGACGAGCGCGAGGAAGAGGCTCTCCTGCGCCAGCGGCAGCAGCGTCGCCGGAAACCGGCTGCCCACGCCGGTCAGCGTCACGACGCCGATTACCACCCCTACGCACGCGGACGCGGAGACGAGGGGCACGCCGTCGCGCGCCGACTTGGTCAGCGCGTTCATCAGGCCGCTCCAGGTGATGCGTGTCCGCGCGCCCAGAAAGCTGAGCGCCACGATGGCGATCATCGAGACCGTGACCGCGCGAAACGGGGTATAGCCGAGCGCGAGCAGGAGCATCAGGACACCGAGCGCGCCGAAGAAGATCGCTCCCTCGAGCACGCGCGCCTCGCGAGGCGCGGTTCCCGCCCGGCCATCCTCGGGCGCGGCGGCGACGCCGATCGCGCTGCGTCGCGCGTAGAAGTGCACGTACAGGAAGAGGGTCAGATAGTAGAGCACCGCGGGAATCAGGGCGGCGCGGATGATTTCCAGGTACGTGACCGGTGGATCGACGATCTCCAGCATCATGTAGGCCGCCGCGCCCATCACCGGCGGCATCAGCGCTCCACCGGAGCTGGCCGCCGCCTGCACGCCGGCCGCGGTCTCGGGTCGAAAGCCGGCGCTCCGCATCAGCGGAATGGTGAACGCGCCGCAGGCCGCCGTGTTGGCGACGGCGCTGCCCGAAAGCGTCCCCATGAAGCCTGCGCTGATCACGCCGACCTTCGCGGGTCCGCCCGCCGTCCGGCGGAACGCGCGCGTGGCCGCGCCAATGATGAACTCGGTGGCCCCCGTGAGCTCGAGCAGCGCGCCGAGGACGACGAACAGGAAGACATAGGTGAACATCACCGAGAGCGCCACGCCGAAGACTCCCTGCGCCTGCAGGAACGCCTGCGCCACGATGCGGTCCACGCTGTATCCCCGATGCGGGAACAGCCAGTCCGGGAAGAGCGACCCCCAGTAGGCGTACGCCACGAAGGCCAGCGACAGCACGGGCAGCGCCGCTCCGATGGTCCGCCGTGTCGCCTCGAGCACGAGAACCAGCCCGACCAGCCCGACCAGCGTGTCGGTGGCGATCGCGAATCCCGCGCGGTTCCCCAGCGACTGGCCGGTGAGCCACCATGCCTCGAAGGCAGGCTCGGTCTGGACGACGACGTACGCCGACACGCCCACCGTGGCCACGGCGAGCAGGACGTCGAGGGCGAACGCCGGATTGGCGGACCGCCAGGCCTTGCGGGCCGGCACGGTGAGAAAGGCGATCACCAGCCCCAGCATCATGAAGATGGCGAGCTGGGCCTGTGGCGTCAGCCGTGGGTAGTTGACCTCCAGCACGGTGAACGCGCACAGCGCCAGGCCGAGCCCTCGAACGATCGGGGCAGTCATGACAGCAGGTCGCGCGCCGGCGCTATTCGGGCCAGATCCCGATCTCGCGGTAGTAGCGGATGGCGCCCGCATGGAACGCGGTCCCGGTATCCCGGACCACGTTGGCCGGGTTGATCGCGTTGCCGGCGGCGTGGCGCTGGACGACCTGCGCCCGGTTCTCGTAGAGGGCCCCGGTTACGCGGTACACGAGCTCCTCGTCCTGCGCGGCCGAGGTGATCAGGTGCATCGACCCCACGTCGAGGCCATGGAAGTCCGCCGCGTGGCCCCTGTAGGTGCCGCCCGGCACGATGGCCGGGTTGTAGAAGACGTACTCCGCGACCAGGGACTCCACCGCCGCTGGATCGTACGGCACGAAGAACACGTCCATCGACGCCGTCGCCTGCGTGATCGAGGCCGTCGGCACGGCGCCGCCCACGAGCACCGCCGCCGCCGAGCCGTCGGCGAGCATGTCGACCGCAGCCGACTGCGTCGCGTTGAGCGGCGTGAAGTCGTCGTAGGTCACCCCGTGCGCGGCCAGCAGGGGCCGGACGAAGTACTCGAAGCCGGCGCCGGCCGGCCCGACGACCACGCGCTGCCCTTTCAGATCCACGATCGTCCGGATCCCGGAGTCCGGCGGCGTCAGGAAGATGGTCACGTTCGGCGCCAGCGTCATGACCGACTGCACCGGATACGCGCGATCCCATCCCTCCGTGCCGCGGGCGCCGAAGTACGTGATCGCCGCGTTCGACAGCGCGAAGTCGAGCTCGCCGCTGTCCAGACGCCGGATGTTCTCCTGCGATCCGCTCGTCGATTCCGGGGTGACGTTCCAGCCCTCGGTCTCCACGCCGTTGAGCACCTCGGCCAGGGCGCTGCCGACGACGAAGAAGGCGCCGCCGGTCGGCGCCGTTCCGAGGCTCAGGAAGCGCCGGTCCGACCCCGTCCCGGATCCGGTTGTGCCGCCCCCGCAGCCGACCGCGGCCACGACCAGCACCGCACACACGCACCGCCAGGCACCCTGCATCAGAAACCCTCCGATATGAAGGTGCGATTGTAGCAGCCCGACGCACGCGGCCCGCCGTCGGACCGCGCGGTATACTCCCGCCATGCGACACGTTCGCCTGCTTGCGCTCCTGGCCGCGCTGGCCATCGCCGCCGAGCTGACTCCGGCACCGACCGCCCAGGGCGCCGACGCGAGCCGGTACTGGGCGCAGTGGCGCGGCCCGCTGGCGACCGGCGTCTCGCCGACGGCGACGCCCCCGCTCGAGTGGAGCGAGACGCAGAACCTCCGATGGAAGGTCGAGATTCCCGGCCGCGGATCGTCGTCGCCCGTCGTCTGGGGCGATCGCGTCTTCCTGATGACGGCGGTGCCGGTCGGAGTCGAGGGAGAGGCGCAGCACGCCCCGCGCGGCGCCGCCAGTCCCCGCGGCCTGCACCGGTTCGTCGTCATGGCGCTGGATCGGGAGACCGGACGGGTGGTGTGGGAGCGTGTGGCGCGGGAGCAGGAGCCGCACGAGCAGGCCCACGTCGACAACGGAACGTGGGCATCGGCCTCGCCCGTCACCGACGGCGAGCGGCTCTACGCGCACTTCGAGTCCTTCGGGCTCTATGCCTACGACCTCGACGGCTCGCTCCTGTGGGAGAAGGACCTCGGCGACAAGAGCATGCGCAACCAGTTCGGCGAAGGGTCGACGCCCGCCCTGTTCGGCGACACCCTCGTGGTCGTCTGGGATCAGATCGGCGGGCAATCGTTCGTCGCGGCGCTCGACGCCCGCGACGGTCGCGAGCTCTGGCGCGCCGACCGGGACGAGATCGACACCTGGGCCACGCCCCTCGTGGTCGAGGTCAACGGACGCCCGCAGGCCATCGTGCCCGCCATGGAGCGGGTGCGCAGCTACGACCTCGAGACCGGCGAGGTCGTCTGGGAAAGCGACGGGCTCACGATGAACGCCATCCCCTCACCGGTCTACGGCGACGGCCTGGCCTTCCTGATGAGCGGCTTTCGCGGGAACGACCTCAAGGCCATTCGCCTTGCCGACGCGAAGGGCAACATCGACGGCACCGAGGCCATCGTCTGGAGCTTCGATCGCGACACGCCCTACGTGCCCTCCCCCCTGCTGGTCGACGGGATCCTGTACTTCCTGAAGAGCAATTCCGGCATCCTGTCGGCCTTCGACGCCCGCACCGGCACGCCGCACTACCAGAACCAGCGCCTCACGGCCGTGCCGAACGTCTTCGCCTCGCCCGTGGCGGCGCAGGGACGCGTGTACTTCCCCGGGCGCGAAGGGACGACCGCCGTCATCCGCTCCGGACCGGAGTTCGAGGTGCTGGCCACCAACACGCTCGACGACGGCTTCGACGCGTCGCCGGCGCTCGTCGACGGCGAGATCTACCTGCGCGGCTACAGGTACCTTTACGCGATCGCAGAATCGTAATGGGGTCGGGCGTCGTCACAGAATCGTAAGGGGGTCGGGCGTCAGGGGCGCGGAGGGATCGTGATGCACAACCTGGCAGGCGTGCTGGTCCTGGTCGGTCTGGTCGCCGCCGCGGCGGTTCCCCCGGCACCGGCGCAGGGCGAGGACGCCGACGCCGCCTTCCGCGAGAGCGTGCGCGAGCTGCTCCAGGCGACTGGCGGGGCGGATCTGGGGCAGCAGATGGCCGACGCCATGTCCGGCCAGATGCTGGATGCCATGCGGGGAACCAGCACGCGCGTCCCTCCGCGCGCGATCGAGATCACCCGGGAGGTGATCTCCCGGGAGTACGAAGCCATCTTCGGGGACGAGGAACGCCTGCTCGATCTGTACGGCCCGATCTACCGGAAGCACTTCACGAAGGCCGAGCTCGACACGATCAACGCCTTCTACCGGACGCCGGTGGGCCAGAAGGCGGTGCGCACGATGCCCGGGGTCCTCGACGAAAGCCTGGCCCTCGGCCAGCGGCTGTCGCAGGGACGACTGCCGCGCATCCTCGAGCAGATCCAGCAGCGTCTGGAAGAGGAAGGCCTCGTCCCCCGTTAACCCTCCGCCGCGCGCTCGCGCAGCGGCGCCTCGCGCCGCGACAGGTTGTAGGCGGTGTTCACGAGGCCGACGTGCGAGAACGCCTGCGGAAAGTTGCCGGCCATCCGTCGCCGTCCGGTGTCGTAGCCCTCCGCCAGCAGCCCCACGTCGTTGCGGATCGACAGCATGCGCTCGAACACCCGCTCGGCGTCGCCGTGACGACCGAGCAGCTCGAGCGCGTCGGCCAGCCAGAACGAGCACAGCAGGAAGCTGGCTTCCCCCGGGGGCAGTCCGTCGGCGCCGGTGCCCGTGTCGTAGCGGGACACGAAGCCGTCGCGGGACAGCTCGTGCTCGATCGCGGTAATCGTGGCCGACACGCGGGGATCGGTCGCCGGCAGGAAGCCCACGAGCGGCAGCATCAGCAGGCTCGCGTCGAGCGTCGTGGAACCGTACGACTGGACGAAGGTCCCACGCGCCAGGCTGAACCCGTGCTCGCACACGTCGTCGTGGATCTGCGCACGCAGCGCCCTCCAGCGATCGATCGGCCCCTGCAGCCCGAAGCGCTCCACCCCCTTGACGGCGCGATCCACCGCCACCCAGGCCATCACCTTCGAATGGGTGAACTGGCGGCGGGGCCCGCGAATCTCCCAGACGCCCTCGTCCGGCTCTCTCCACGCCCCCTCCAGGAACGCGAGCAGGGCCTCGGTGACGCGCCACACGTTCTCATCGGGGGGAATTCCCATCCTCCAGGCCTGGTACACCGCGTCGAGCACCTCGCCGTAGACGTCGAGCTGAAACTGGCCGTGCGCGGCGTTGCCGATCCGGACCGGTGTCGACCCCCCGAAACCGGGCAGCCAGGTCAGCTCCAGCTCCGTCAATCGCCGCTCCCCACCGACGCCGTACATGATGTGAATCTGCTCGGGTCGCCCGGCCACGGCACGGAGCAGCCACTCGCGCCACGCGCGCGCCTCGCGGGTGTAGCCCGCGTTCATCAGCGCCAGCAGCGTGAAGGTCGCATCCCGCAGCCAGCAGAAGCGATAGTCCCAGTTCCGCACGCCGCCGTACTGCTCGGGGAGCGAGCTCGTGGGGGCGGCGACGATGGCGCCGGTCGGCTCGTAGGTGAGCGCCTTCAACGTGATGAGCGACCGGACCACCGGCTCCCGCCATGGCCCGTGGTACCGGCAGCGTCCCGCCCACTCGGACCACCACTCCTCGGTATGCCGCAGCGCCTCCTCTGAGTCGAGCTCGGGTCCGTGCCGCTTGTGCGAGGGGTACCAGGCCAGGTCGAACGGAATCCGCTGCCCCTCGCTCACGTCGAAGTCGGCGACGGTGGTGAACTCGTGCCCTCCGAGCTCGACCGGCGTCCTGACGATCAGGCTGTCGGGACCCGCGATCGCGGTGATGCCCCCGTCCATGCGCCGTACCCAGGGAACGACGCTGCCGTAGTCGAAGCGGATGACGATCTCCGTCCGCATCGCCACCCGGCCGCGCTTGCCCACGACGATGCGAATCAGATCCGGCAGGTGGGTCCTGACCGGCATGAAGTCGATGACCGAGACCACGCCGCTCGCGGTGACGAACTCCGTCTCGAGCACCAGGGAATCGTCGTGATACCAGCGCCGGGTCTCGGTCACCGGCTCGCGCGGCGCGACGATCCAGCGTCCGTGGTCGCGTGTGCCCAGAAGCGCGGCGAAGCACGCGCCGGAGTCGAAGCGCGGCAGGCACAGCCAGTCGATCGAGCCCTCGCGGCTGACGAGCGCGGCCGTCTGGCAGTCGCCGATGAGCGCGTAGTCCTCGACGGAGCGGTCGGGCCCGGACGCAGGCATGCGACGACGTCAGGGACGTGGCCCGGTCTGCGGGACGGCCTGGCCCACCTCGAGCGCGCCCAGGTCCGGCGCCGCGCCCGCGAACCCGTCGGTCACGGTCGGCAGCGCGACGCCCCGGTCGATGGCGGCCGAGCCCGGACGCAGCCGGAAGTCGGCCTCATCCGGCCCGTAGAGCCGCTGGACGGTGGCGGCATCCCTGGCGTCGAGCGCCGGGACGTCGACGAAGACGTCGTAGTCGACGAGCACGCTGTGCCGGTCCTGTCCGGTCGCCTCCACGTACTCCGCCAGCCCCGCGAACTCATGCCGCTCCAGCAGCGCCGCGTGCCCCGGCGCCGTGAAGTCGGCCGCTACCCCGTCGGGCGGCGAGGCCCACGCGAAGGCCACGGCCTCGTCGGGGTTCGGACGGTAGCCGTTGTAGTCCGAGGAGCTGTACCGCGTGTAGGTCGTCACGTCGAAGATCGCCCCGGCCGCCCGCTGCCCGAGCATCAGGTTGTTGCGCCAGTGCACGTTCGACCCTGCCGCCACGGCCGTCTCCGTGAGGATCGTGTTGTTGTAGAAGAGCACGCCCGCCGCGCCGAAGGTCAGTCGCGACGAGCCGCCTGGCGCGTGATAGGCGATGTTGCGGATCCAGTACACCGGCCCTCCGAGCGTCGGCTGGTTGCAGAAGACGTGCGACGGGTGATTGACGAGCACGTTCCGCATGATGCGGATGTTGTGCATGCCGCCATCGGCCTCGATCGGGTTGTCGTGCGAGTTGGTGATGTAGTTGTTGTAGAAATCGATGGCCACCGGCCGGCGATCCCAGTACTCGCGGGTCGGGTACTTCGGCCCGTCCACGATTCCCGGGCCCGAAGCGTAGGACCCATCCGGATTGCCGTAGGTCTCGACGTTGATCCCGTCGTGGAAGTTGGCGATGTGGTTGTACGCCACGACGTGCCCGGGACCGTAGAGCTTGACGGCGACGTAAGACGCCATGCGGGGCGGATAGACCTGCCCCTCGACGCCGGCGAACTGCTCCCAGAGCGCGCCCCGCCACCCCATGAGGTGGTCCGGGTCGTTGCGGCCCACGAACGTGCTGTCGGCGATGTAGAAGCCGCTCGATCCGGCGAAGTTCGTGAAGACGCCGGCTCCGACGTCCTCGAACCGGCTCCGCTTGACCGTCAGCCCCTTCGCGCCGGCGACGAACTGCGTGCCGGCGGCGATGGCCACCTCGGCGTTCCGGAACGTGAGGCCCTCGAAGTACGTGTAGTCGGCCGCCTTCACGTCGAAGAGCGCATAGGCGCCGTTGCCGTCGAAGATCACCTCCCCGTCGCCGGCCGCGCGAATGGCGATCGGCATCTCCGCCGTCCCGTCGGCCGTCAGGTAGTACGTCCCGTCGAGCGGCACGGTCCGGTTGACCGTCGGATCGTTGGTGTACTCGTAGCGGTCGTACCGGTACGTCCCGGCGTGCACGAGGATGGTGTCCCCCGGCCGGACGCGCGG
>Ga0302046_10000527_pt1 | contig 37947 bp, 24 predicted proteins | sample RVTome_11_FD_200261 | JGI IMG/M metagenome (GOLD analysis project Ga0302046, IMG submission 200261) | Soil microbial communities from uranium-contaminated site in the Upper Colorado River Basin, Wyoming, United States - RVT147D111 (version 2) ...
TTCCGCTACGCCACCACGCCCGGCGCCTCGGCTACCCTCGTTCCCCTCGCCTCCACCGACGGCCTGCTCGACGCCTGGTTCGACTGGAACCGCGACGGCGACTGGGGCGACGCCGGCGAACAGGTCCTCGACAGCGTGCCGGTCCGGGGCGATTCTTCCTTCACACCCCTGACTTTTACCGTACCTGCCAGTGCCACCCTCGGGTACACCTTTGTCCGCTTCCGCTTCAGCCTGAACGGCGACCTCGACGTGACCGGCCTGGCCCCGGACGGTGAGGTGGAAGATTACCTGCTTCAGATCCTCCAGCCCCAGGCGGTCACCAGCAGTGCCGACAGCGGCCCCGGCTCGCTGCGCCAGGCCCTTACCGACGCCAACACGGTAGCCGGACCGTACCTGGTCGACCTCGGCGGCCTCGGCAAGCAGGCCGCCACCATCCTCCTGCAAAGCCCCCTGCCCGCCGTCTCCACCCCGATCATCCTGCAGGGCGGCGGAACGATTCTGGACGGCAGCGAAGCCGGAGCGAATGCCAGCGGCCTCGTCCTCGAAGCCGACGGCAGTGTTGTCTCCGGCCTGGCGGTCCAGGGCTTCCAGGGCCACGGCCTCGTCCTCGAAGCCGACGGCATCTTGATCGAAAACAGCACCATCACGGCCAACGCGGGGGACGGCATCCGCGTCATCGGCTCCGGCAATACGATCCTCGCCAGCCCGGTCTTCGGCAACGGCGGCCTCGGCATCGACCTCGGCGGCGACGGCCCGACGCCCAACGACGCGGACGAGATCGACGGGGTGCAAAACGCCCCCGTCATCGCCACGGCCGTCGTTTCGGACAGCACGCGGATCACGGGTTCGCTCGTCAGTACCCCCGAGGCAACGTTCCGGCTCGACTTCTTCGCCGGCGACACCTGCAACGACGCCGGGCAGGGCGAGGCGAACCTCTACCTGGGCACGAGCACAACCACGACCGATGGCGACGGACAAGCGGACTTCGACGTTGCCTTCGGCCCGGTTCCCGCGCGGGGCAGCATCATCAGCGCCACCGCGACAGGTCCGGACGGCAGCACGTCGGAGTTTTCGTCGTGCCTGGTATCAACGGACATCGAAGTGGAGGCGGATACCGAGGTGCCGGAAGCGTTCCGGCTGCACGGCAACTACCCCAACCCCTTCAACCCGGAGACGGTGATCCGCTTCGAGGTGCCGGAACGCCGCCACACCCGCCTCGACGTCTTCGACGTGCTGGGCCGCGTGGTAGAAACCCTGGTCGATGAAACGCTGTCGCCCGGAACCTATCGCGCCGTCTTCAAGGCAGACGATCTGCCCTCGGGCGTCTACTTCTACCGCCTCAAGGCAGGCGCTTTCACCGAGACGCGCTCGATGGTGTTGCTGCGGTAGGGATGTAACGGGAAAGACCGGCTGCGTTTTCTTTATGACCCTCCAGGGAGCACGCTCCGAGGTATCCGTCGAAGGAAGCGGTTGCTTTCCGATGCACGCATCGGGGTAGGCGACCCGGAAAAGAATCAAAACTGGCAACGCAATTATTACGAACGCATCATCCGCGACGAACCCGCCCTGCACCAGATGCGCCGGTACATCCTCCAGAACCTGTATGCGATCCTTGGTAGCCTCTCCCTCTTCCTGACGGCTGCCCCACCCACCCATGCGCAGGACGTCGATTCGCTCGAAGCCGACCTGCCGCACCTGCTGGCATCGGGCCATATCCCCGGCCTCTCGATTGCCGTGATCCGAGACGGCACGCTGCAATGGAGCGGTGCCTTCGGCGTCCAGAGTACGGCAACCGGGGCGGCGGTCGACCCCAACACCGTCTTTGAGGCGGCTTCGTTGAGCAAACCCGTCTTTGCCTACGCCGTCCTGCGCATGGTCGATCGCGGCGACTTCGATCTGGACACGCCGCTCGCCACCTACCTGCCCTACGAGCGCCTCGTCCACGAGCCGCGCTACCGGCAGATCACGGCCCGCATGGTGATGAGCCATTCGACGGGCCTGCCCAACTGGGGCGGCGACCGGCTCGACCTCAGCTTCGACCCCGGTACGGCCTGGAGCTACTCGGGCGAAGGGTTCGTCTATCTGCAAAAGACCCTTGAACACCTGACCGGGATGACGCTCGACGAGGTGGTACGCCGGGAGGTATTCACGCCGCTGGGCATGACGCGCAGCAGCTACGTCTGGCAGGACGCGTTTGCGGGTAACGCCGTCGACCGCCACAACGCGCAGGGCCGGGCCGCCCCGCTCCGGCACGCCAAGGAGGGCAACGCCGCCGCCAGCCTGCTGACTACGGCCACGGACTACGCCCGCTTTCTGAACGCCGTCGTCAACAGCGAAGGCGTGGAGGCGGAAACCGTCGACCGGATGCTCCGGCCCGAGATGTCGGTCATCAGCTCGACCTGGAACAGCGACCTGGAGGCCAAAGAAAAGATAGCGTGGGGCCTGGGCTGGGGTCTGCATCCGATGGAGGCCGGCCACGCCTTCTGGCACTGGGGCGACAACGGCGACAGCAAGGCCTTCTCGATGACCGACTACGGGTCCGGTATCGGCTTCGTCTTCTTCGCCAACAGCGACGACGGCCTCTCCATCGTGCAGGCCGTCGCCGACCGCGTCTTCGGCGAACCGGCCTGGGGGATCCGCTGGCTCGGCTACGAGCAGCATGATGACCCTGGACGCCGCGTCCGGCTCCACCTGCAACGAGCGTTTGTGCAGGAAGGCATCGAAGCGGGCACACGCCGCTACTTCGACCTGCGCACCGCGCAACCCGACGTCGTCACCGAGAGCCTGGTCAATACGCTGGGCTACAACCTGCTCGGGATGGAAGCGGTCGAGGCAGCCGTCGCCGTTTTCAAGCTCAACGTCGAGGCCCACCCGGCCTCGGCGAATGCGTACGACAGCCTCGGCGAAGCGCACCTCGCGGCGGGCGCGCGCGAACCGTCGCTCACGAGCTACCGGCAGTCGGTGGCCCTGAACCCCGAGAACGAAAACGCCAGGCAATACATCGCCTGGATCGAAGCACGTATGGCCGTCGAAGCGAACCCGGTGCGCGTGCCGGCCGAGACGCTGCGTGGCTATGTGGGCGACTACGGCCTGCGCCACATCCACCTCGATGACGACACCCTCTACTACCGGCGCGACGGCAACCCGCGCTACCGCCTCATCCCCCTGGCCGACGACCTGTTCGCCCTCGATGGCCTGGAGACGTTCCGCATACGCTTCGTGGCGGACGAGACAGGTCGTATAACCAGGCTCGTCGGCCTCTACGTGAACGGCAACCAGGACGAAACCCGCCGTGATCCATAGCGAATCGCTCCGCACAAGCCCTTCATCCTGATCGCCGGCAGTACCCCGCAGGTAGGATGACAGGGGTCCGTGGTCATGGGTCGGGGATCCTCCGTGAATGACCCTCCTGGGAGCACGCTCCGAGGTATCCGTCGAAGGAAGCGGTTGCTTTCCGAGGCAAGCATCGGGGTAGGCGACCCGGAAAAGAATCAACCCATGACGTATGAACAACGCCTCATGACCAACCGAGGCGTTACGCCCCCGCTTGACAAGCCCCGGCGATTCTCCTACCCTTTAGGATCGTCGGCACCCCGTTGACACCCTACCTGATCCACCCCGAGGACTTGCTATGTTTGCCCCCCGTCTCCCCGTGCACGCAGGCTACGCCCTGGCCCTCCTTGCCGGTACGCTCCGGTTGATGCTGCCGGCCTCGGCCACGGTAGCATCAACCGGCCTTGCGGACGCCACGGTCTCCCTCAGCGTACCGACAACGGTGGCCTACGTGAACACGGCAGGCCGCACCACCGGCAAGCTCGGCGCGGCCGGCGACCCGTTTTCGTCACTCGCCGCCGCCCTGGCCGCCGGCGCGACGGAGCTTCGCATTGCACCGGGCGTCTACGAAGAAGAGCACCTCGCCTTTGCCAGCGGAGGGATCGTGACGCTGCGCTTGTGGAACGGGCAACCCGGCACGGGGAGCACCTACGACGGCGACGGCCTGGTTGAGATCCGGGGGACGGTTCGCATCGACGACCACACCACCGTCGTGCTGGCCGAGAGTGCCGCCTCGTTCCGCCTCCGCGGCGACCTCTTGCTGGCCGAAGGCACGCTCGACCTGCGCGGCCATACGCTGGAGGTTGACGCCGCCCACGTCGTCGTCGCAGCCGGAAGCCGCCTGCTGGACTCGACCTACGACCCGACCGCCGCCGACTGCGGCGGCTTCTTGAGCTACATCGGCACGGACAACACCGCCGTCTTCTTTGAGTCGCTCGTAACCGTCCTCCGCTTTGAGACCGTCAGCCAGCGGGTCAACAAGACCGGAAAGGCCCGCGTCAGCTTCGATATGTCGGGCATACCGCCCGACAACCTGGCCCCCAACGAGCCGAACTTCAGAGACGAGCTGGGCGTCCCCTGTTTTCACGTCTCGGCCACCAGCGCCGACCAGGGCGTTGACCTCCTGGATGGCCTCGATCTGCTCGACGTCTTCGAGGAATACCGTCAGTTGGACGGGGAAGCCCTCATGGCCGGCCTCTCTTCGCCGGGCGGCACGCAGCCGGTCATCCAGGTAATACGCACCGGCACCGATTTTATTCAAGAGGACGGGATCTTCCGTGCAGGCGGTAGCCAGGTATCGGCCAACGGCCACTTCCTCCTCGGGCCCGAGGCCGCCACCCAACCCGGCCACGCCCTTTTCAACCTGGGCCATGGAACCCTCACCGTGAGGGGCGACTTCATCGTCGGGCCGGACACGGACCCCTGCACCGGTGAAAACCCGGCTGCCGGCGACCCCTGCTTCGGCGCCGCGACACCCAGGGACGATGAAAAAAGAAATCGCTTTTTCCTCGGAGGCGGCCGCACAGAGCTCTTCGGAAACTATGGCTTCCACGGCACCGGCGACCGCTTCGGCGACACGGCCTTCTCGCATGAGGCGCAGGGGCTGGACGGTACTGTGTTCTTCATCGGTCCCGCCCAGAAGCAGGTACACCATCGGCAGGACGAGGACGCCTTCTTCAACGACGTCGTCATGGCCGGAGAAGGCGACGTCGTGCTGGGCGACAACACCACGCAAAATGACACCGGCATCTTGCTGCTCGAACTCGGCATTATCAACCCCGGCGAGCCAACCCATACCTGGACGCTGCTGAATCCTCGGTTTGAAACCGAACTGGGGGACCGTAACAACGCGGCACGGGGCCGAGGCGTCGTCGACCTGGGCTCACGGGACAGCTACGTCAACGGCTCGATCGGCCGCCGCGTCGCGTTCGGCAACGCCACCGGCGGCGTCGTCACCGGTGGTTACCTCTTCCCCGTCGGAGCCGAGGGTGAGCCGCGTGATGAGGGCGGCACCACCCGCGAGGTCGACTTCTTCCGCCCGCTGATCTTGCAGTTCCCCGACGACCTGGGGCAAACGAGCCAGGCTCAGGTGGACTATCGGCAAGACCTGACGGCCGCTGATTGCGACTTCCCTGACGGCGGCCTCGTCGTCGACGCCCTCGAAGGCGGAACCTTAACGCTCGACGTCGTGGGTAACCTGTTCTGGCAGCTTGCGTTCGACCGCATCCCGTCCTTCGACCCGAACATCCGCGTCGAGGCCGACGAGCTGCCGAACCTCTTCGACATCAAGAGCCTGCGCCTGATTCAGTGGGATTGCGATTGCACCAACCCGCGCCTGGCCGGTACCTACGACCTCGACACCGGCGAGGTCGATGATGCTTCGGCCGTCGTGAACGACTTCATCAACGGCGTCCCGAACCTGACCCAGGAAGGCGTCGACGTGGCGGCTTGCCAGATCATCGGCCTGGCTTCGAGCAGCTTCATCAACCGGATCGATGTGCCGGAATTTGCCGAAGGAGGCACGCCGCTGAAGCTGATCAACGCCACCCCGGATTTCGGCCTCGATGCGTATTTCAACGATGAACGCCTCGTGGCCGACCTCGCGGCCCGGCAGGCCACCCCGTTCGGCGCGCTTCCCGCCCGCTCGACGGTCCTGAACATCACGGCCACCAACGACAGCCAGCCGCTGCTCAACACCACCCTGACGCTGGGCGAAGACCCCGTGCTCGTCCTCGTCGCGGGGTTGCCGGGTGCCGGCACCGCCGGCCTCTTCGTCAAGGAAGACGCCCGGCGCGAGGCCTCGGCGGAGGACAAGGTGGACGTCCTGGCGGCGCATACTTTCACGCAGGGAGCCGACCTGGCCGTCACCCTGGTAGACCTGCAAAACCAGGCGACCCCGGTCGACCTCGGCACGCTGGGCCTGGGTGACTTCAGCGACTACCACGCCGTCGAACCGCGGGCCTACCACGTCTTCGTCTCCGACCCCGGCACCGGCGAAGTGCTGAGCGTCTTTTCGCTCGACCTGTCTGCACACGCCGAAGCGGTGCTCACGCTGGTGCTTACCGACGCGCCGCCCGGCAAGGCCGAGGGCCTGGCGCTGCTCGTCTTCGGGGATCGCGGCGGCCTCGTCGATACGCCGGATGTGACGGCCGTCGGAGCAGATGCCGGGTTGCCGGAGGCGTTTGCGCTGCGCGGTAACTACCCCAACCCGTTCAACCCGACGACGACCATCACCTTCGACCTCCCCGAGGCAGCCGAGGTGCACATCCGGGTGTTTGACCTGCTGGGCCGGATCGTGATGACGACTTCGTCTGAACAGGTAGCAGCCGGTGCCGACCGTACGCTGGAAATCCATGCGACCACGCTGGCTTCGGGCACCTACTTCTACCAGGTGATCGCCGGCTCTCCTACCGCCACCCTGACGGCTTCGGGCCGGATGGTACTGGTTCGATGAAAACCGGCGCGCGATGCACGCGGGTGCCACGGTGCCGTGTGCGCCTGCGAGGCTGTTCAGGCCTTCTGTTTTCGCAGAAAGGTGACGAACCGAAAGCCGTCGCGGCGATCTTCGTCGGCTACTTCGAAGGCGGTGCCGATGAGGTGCTCGTACGGCGGAAAGTAGGTGTCGCCGTGGTAGTCTCCGGCGACCAGGGTCAGTTCCATGCGGTCGGCCAGGGGAAGGAACTGCTCGTAGACCGCCGCCCCGCCGCCGATGAAGATCACCTCGGCATCCGCCAGAGCGGCCAGCGCTTCTTCGATCGAAGGATAGGTCTCGACGCCGGGATAGGCGGCCATAGGGCCCTGCGAGGTGAGCACCACGAGACGGCGGCCCGGCAGCGGCCCGTTGAACTGGTGAACGAGTGACTCGAACGTGCGGCGGCCCATCAAGAGGACATGCCCCATCGTCAGGCGCTTGAACCGTTTGAGGTCTTCGGGCAGGCGCCACGGGAGGTCAAGCCCGTCGCCGATGAGCCGATCCTGCTCGGCCACGGCCGCGATGATGACCACCTCGGGACGTGCGCCCTGCGACGTGCGATCCGTCATGCCCCTACATGTTCTCCCAGTACTCTTCGGGCATGTCCTGCGCCAGCGCGAGGGCGCCTTCGGCACCGGCATAGAGGGGATCGTCGACGGCCGTGATCTTAAAGGCGCCGTACTCCTTCAGCGCCTCGGCGAGCGCTTCAGCCATGCCCTTGATCTGGCTTCCGCCGCCGGCCAGGTACACGTTCTTCCGCACGCGCTCCTGGAAGTCCGGCTCGTACCGGGCCACGAGGTCGATCACCGTCTCGGCGATGGCCGGCACCATGCTCTGGCACGACTGCCGGAGTTCGTCGGTGATGTCGTGCTGGGTAAACTTACCGCCGACGGGCACGCTTACCTGGATGCGGCCGTCGAGCTTGCCGACGAAGCCGTGCTCCTCCTTCAACTCGCGCACCAGCGTCGGGCTGAACCGGGCACCGGGATATTTCTCCGTCAGCAGGTCGTAGAGTTGCCGGTCCACATAGTCGCCGGCGGTGACGAGCGTGCGCTGGTCCTCCTCGCCGGGCATCGTGCCGTGCATGACGCAGAAGTCGACCGTGCCGGCCCCGATGTCCACGATCAGGGCATTGTTGAGGGCGCCGAGGCTGTACGCTACCGAAAACGGTTCCGAGACGACCATCAGGGTGTCGGCATATTCTCTCACCGCGTCCCGGATGGCCAGCTTGTTCACGCGCAACGCCTCGGCCGGCACCCCGACGGCGGCGAAAATCTTCTGCCCTTCCTGGGGCTGGACCATCTCGATGAGGTGGTGGATCAGTTCACGAACCGCCTCTTCGTCGCGATGGGTGCCGTCGCGGATCACGCCGAATTCGAGGGGCCGCACCAGATGGACCGACATCCGGTTGTTAAGCGCATCTTCACCGTAAAGCACATCTTTCTTCAACAACTTCCGCGCGATGAAATCCTTCGGCCACCCGACGTAGCTCCGGACCCATTTCCGCTTTCCATTGCCGGAGGCAATCGCACTCCGCGAAGTACCCAGGTCAATCCCGATGTAGAGCGCGTCGTCTACCTCTTTAGCTTTAGTCGTCGTCTTTTTCGCTGGCATCTTCGCTTGCGTCTTCGGTTGGTTCGCGCGGCTCCGAGGAGGGGTTCAGATAAGCGACGATGCCTGCTTCGAGGGACATCGCCAACTGTTCCCGATATTCGGCGGTATTCAGCTTGGCTTCTTCGGCCCGGTTACTGATGACCGAGATCTCGGCTAACACGGCAGGCACTTCGACGCCCAGGAGCACGATAAAAGGTCCGGACCGGACGCCCCAATCGTTCACCTCATCGTTCACCCGCTGCATATTACGATAATGCGTTCTTTGAATCGAGGTGGCAAGTTGCTTCGATTCCTGAAATTTTAGCGTGGTCTCCATGTTTTCGATAGCCGTGCGCCATTCCGCCATCGAATAGCCGGACGACTCGTTCTCCAACGCGGCCAACTGCTCGACCCGGGCGCTGCCGCGCGGGCTGAAATAGTAGGTCTCGACGGTGGTGAGCGTATCGACGGGCAAGGCGTTGACGTGGATCGAGATGAACAGGTCGGCGGCCTGTTCATTGGCGTAGGCCACGCGCTGGTGCGGCGTGATCTTACGGTCGTCCTCGCGCGTCATTAGAATCTGATAGCCATAGTTCCGTTCGAGCCGCCGCCGCAGGCGCCGGGCTACGTCGAGCGTGACGTCTTTCTCGGCCAGACCGCTCGGCCCGATGGCTCCCGGATCTTTGCCGCCGTGCCCTGGATCGATGACGATGGTCCGGACTTGCAGCCCGAAGAGGTTGGCCAGCGGCAGCGCACGCGTGCTCCCGTCGGGAGGTTGGGGGCGCAAGCCCGGATCGTCCGGACCGCCGTAGGCCTGGGCGATCCGTTCCGTCGGGGTTTCGAGGACTTTTTGCTGTTTGGCCTGAATCTCCTGGTAGACCTGAAAGCCGCCCAACACGAGCAGAAAGCCGGCGAGGGCCAGGACCACCCGCACGAGCCACAACGACCGGCGCGGCGGTGCCGGCGGCGGCGCGTGGCGCGGTGATCGACGCGGCGCGGCAGCGGCCTGCCGGCTCGCCATCTTCACGTTATCCTCGTAGACGCCCCGGAGGATGGTCTGCCGTTTGTGTCGGGTATCGGGCAATTCCAGCTTCATCCCGTCGTTTAATGTCCTACGTTCGGCTCCATGTTACAAAAAAAGAACGCCTTCATGCCAGAGGGGGTTGACTTTCGGCAGGGAGGCAACCTGGAAATCAGGGGTTGGCGGCACAAGGCCGTCGTCGTGCAGCCTGTCGACACACCCGGGGTATCGGCACATATCCTCCCTTCAATAACCATCGCGCGCCATCGTTCCATCCGCCCTCTCCCTCTTCTCGCTATACCGCCACAGGGGCTTTGATGGCGGGGTAATACTGATAATTCAACAGCTCGAAATCTTCGTACGCGTATGCGAAGATCGACGGCGGCGTCCGCTTGACGACGAGGTGGGGTAACGGATACGGCTCGCGGGAGAGCTGCTCCTCGATTTGATCCAGGTGGTTGAGGTAGCAGTGTGCATCGCCGATCACATAAACGAGTTCGCCGACGTCGAGGTCACACTGCCGGGCCACCATGTGCGTCAGCAGCGCGTACTGGGCGATGTTAAAGGGCGCCCCTAGAAAGAGGTCGTTCGACCGGACGTAGAGCTGGCACGAGAGCCTGCCGTCGCCCACCCAGAACTGAAAAGCCATGTGGCACGGCGGCAATGCCATGCCGTCGACCTCCGCGGCGTTCCAGGCGTTGACGATATGCCGGCGGCCGTCGGGTCTGGTGCGCAGGCTTTCGAGGACGCGGGCTATCTGATCGACGCCGCCGAAGTCGCGCCACTGTTTCCCGTAGACCGGGCCGAGTTCGCCGTACGTTTCCGCAAAGGCAGCGTCGGTACGGATGCGGGCCTCAAAGCCGTGCTTCAACACCGTCCACGCTTCGGAGTCGGAGGGCGGGATGGAATGACCGGTCGCTTCGAGGTAGTGCTTGAGGGGCCAGTCGGTCCAGATCGAGATGCTCTGGTCGACGAGCGGCTTGATGTTGGTCGAGCCGGAGAGGAACCACAACATCTCCTGCGCCAGCCCGCGAAACCAGACCCGCTTGGTGGTAGCCAGCGGAAAGCCGTCCTGCAAATCAAACCGCATCTGGTAGCCGAACACGCTCAGCGTGCCGGTGCCCGTCCGATCTTCTTTTCGGACGCCGTGATCGAGGACGTGGCGCAGGAGGTCCAGGTAAGGCCGCATGGAGGGTGGGGCTGTTGGAAGGAGGGGTGCATTACCGGAACGACGGCGCGTTGAGGATCGTTTCCGGTGGGGTTATGTACTCGCTTCAGTTCGCGTCACTGGGGTTCCCTGCGGTCGCCGTCAGTGGCGTCTTCGGCGCGTCGTTCATTGTCTGGCTCGAACGTTACCATGAATGACAGCGAGCGCAGCGAGCAAATGACAGGGAGCGAAACGACCGAATGAACCGCTAATCTACAAACGACCCGACTCTCATAAAAACATGGACCCGAACCTCCACCAGAAGCAGGGCATCAACCACCTCCAGAAGGTGCTCAGCTATGCCCCGTTCGTGGCCGACGGCGACAAAGCGACCGTCCACCTCACCGTCGAAGACTGGCACGTCGTGGCCGACACGCTCTTCAACATGGACACCCCCCGCGACTGGCTGCCGGAAGCCATCCGGGCCTATCGTCTCGTCAAAGACAACCGCGCCATCGAACTCGACACCGACGCCTACTTGATTGAGGTGGCCATGATTTAGAATTTTCAGATCACCGACCTGAAAAAACCAGGCTAATTCGCCATTGCGCAGAGGTTGAAACGCGGGATGTAGACCCGGAAACGCTCGCCGCCCGGGCGTTCCATCAGGTAATGGCCTTCCATGGTCCCCTCGAACGAGGTCAGCACGCTGTAGCTGCTGTAGGTGTGCGCGGTGCCGGGCAGGATCAAGGGTTGCTTGCCGATGACGCCCTCGCCTTCCACCTCCTGCACCCGTCCCGTCGCCTCCTCGATCCGCCAGTAGCGCCGCAGGAGTTGCACCTCGCGCAGGCTCTGGTTCTCGATATGGATGAAATAACCGAAGACGAAACGCTTCTCGAAAAAGTCCGACCGGCTGTCGAGGTAAACCGGGCGCACCGTCACGGTGATGTCTTCGGTGGTGGATACGTAGGGGACCATACTTTAATTTTTCAGCAGGGTGGCCTGGTGGGCAGCGCGTAGCTGCTCGGCGGCAGCCATGAGCCGGCGGACGCGCTTCTCGCATACGGGCGCATCCCACCGGCTTTCTTCTTTGAGCGCGCTGCCGACGATGAAACCGTCTACGCGGGAGAAAAGCGCACCGTAGGTCTCTGCCGTCGTGCCGCTGCCCACCAGGAGCGGGAGGTCGGTGGCGTTGCGCACGGCGGCAAGGTCGTCGGGGTCGGGGGCCTCGCCCGTATGGGCTCCGGTGACGATGACGGCATCGGCCTGATGCAATGCCATACCGCGTGCCAGGGCACCGATGCCGAGGTCGCCCGTCAGGGCGTGCGCCGCATGCTTCTTCTTCACGTCCGCGAAGATCGGAATGTTGCGCGCGCCGATGTGGTGCCGGTAGCGCACAACGCTGCCCGCCGACGCCTCAGCGATGCCCTTGTCCGAGACGTGGGCATAGGTCCAACCCTCGGCCCGGATGAAATCACAACCGGCGGCCACGGCTACGGCGAGGGCCGTCTTGTTGCCCTGAAACAGCACATGTACCCCTACGGGTGTGTAGCGCGCGCGCCGCTTGACGGCGTACGCCACCCGGGTCATCGAAGCCGCGACCTCGGGTCCCATCTCGCGCTCGTGCACACACGGAAAGTCAAACATGTTCTCGATCAGGATGCCGTCCACGCCGGCGGACAGATACACTTCGGTTTCGGCGACGGCGCGTTCCACGGCACTCTGCATACAGATAAACCCCGGGACGCCCGGGCTCGGGCCGGTGTGGATCATCGCAATGATCGGCTTCGGCTTCTCGAAGAGCGTTGCGAATGAAATCGGCATAGCAAACCGCCAACGACGCAAAGGAGAGAATATCTTTTGCGAGACGCAGGGTTAACCTGCATGGAATTTGTGCTGTTCCAATGAAGGGCCCCGGAGGGCGCCCTACGGCAAAACATGGGGATGCAACCATTAGTTGCAGCAAGGGTTGTAGCTTTCCAGGCATTGCTTCCGCCTTAACGCTCTTTGTCCCGGTTCATCAAGCTGCTATGCACCTTCCAGCTTCTGAAGCATCCAGCACGAAGAAGACCGTCCAGGCCATCCCGGAAGCCACCATCCTCTTTGCAGGAGACTCCGGAGACGGCATGCAGTTGACGGGTTCCCAGTTTACGCTGGCCACCGCTTTTGCCCAGAACGACCTCGCTACGCTGCCCGACTTCCCCGCCGAGATTCGAGCTCCGGCCGGGACGACGTATGGAGTCAGCGGCTTCCAGCTTCACTTCGGCTCGATCCACATCCGTACGCCCGGCGATGAGGTGGACCTGCTCGTCGCCATGAACCCGGCCGCGCTCAAGGTAAACCTGAATCGCGTCCGGCGCGGGGGCGCCGTCATGGTCAATATCGACGCCTTCACGACGCAAAACTTGAAGCTGGCCGGCTACGACGCCAACCCGCTCGAAGGCAACGTCCTCAAGGACTACCAGGTCTTCGAGGTAGCCTTGACCATGATGACGCACGAGGCGCTCAAGGACAGCCCGCTGGATAAGAAGGAGATCGACCGCAGCAAGAACATGTTCGCGCTGGGGTTGGCGCTCTGGCTGTACTCGCGTCCGGTAGATCAGGCTATCGACTGGATCAGCCAGAAGTTCGCGAAAAAGCCCGAGATACGGGACGCCAACATCCACCTGCTCAAGAAGGGCTTCCACTACGGCGAGACGACGGAGGACTTTATCGTCCGCTACGAGGTGTTGCCCGCGCAGTTGAAGGCCGGCCTGTACCGCGCCATCCGGGGTGCCGAGGCCATCGCCCTCGGGCTGGTCGCCGCCGGCCAGCAGAGCGGGTTGCCGCTTTTCTACGGCAGCTACCCGATCACCCCGGCGTCCGACTTGCTCCACGAGCTGAGCCGCTATAAAAACTTCGGCGTGATGACCTTCCAGGCCGAAGACGAGATCGCCGCCGTCGGCGCCGCCATCGGCGCCAGCTTCGGAGGAGGGCTCGGCATCTGCGCCACGAGCGGCCCCGGCCTGGCCCTCAAGGGCGAAGCCATCGGCCTCGCCGTGATGACCGAACTGCCCCTGGTGGTCGTCGACATGCAACGGGGCGGCCCCTCGACCGGCCTCCCCACGAAAACCGAGCAGAGCGACCTGTTGCAGGCTATGTACGGCCGCAACGGCGAAGCGCCGCTCCCGATCATCGCCGCCAGCACGCCGGGCGACTGCTTCTTCGCGGCCTATGAAGCCTGCCGGATCGCCGTCAAGTACATGACGCCCGTCATCCTGCTGGCCGACGGCTACCTCAGCAACGGCTCCGAGCCCTGGCCCGTCCCGTCGCTCGCCGACCTCGCGCCTTTCAACGTAACCTTTGCCACGAAACCGAACCGCACCGTCGACGGCGAGGACGTCTTCCTGCCCTACGTGCGCGACGAAGCCACCCTGGCGCGGCCCTGGGCCAAGCCGGGCACCGCCGGCCTGGAGCATCGGCTCGGCGGGCTGGAAAAAGAAGCGGACACGGGCAACGTCTCCTACGACCCGGCCAACCACCAGCACATGACGGAAATCCGCGCCGCCAAAGTCGAATGCGTGACCCAGGACATCCCACCGATACGTATCCACGGCGATGCGTCCGGCGACGTGCTCGTCGTCGGATGGGGTTCGACGAAAGGGGCCATCGAAGCCGCCGTGGACCGCGTCCGGGAGCAGGGCATGCAGGTCGGCTGCGTCCACCTGCGGTTCGTCAATCCCTTGCCTGCGGACCTGGGCGATCTCTTCAGCCGGTTCAGGCACCTGCTCGTGCCCGAGCTGAACAACGGCCAGCTCGTCCGCCTCCTGCGCGACCGGTACTTGTTGCCTTTCGTTCCGTACAACAAGATCCAGGGCCAACCTTTCAAAGCAAGCGAAATCGAAACCGTGATCGCCTCCCTGACGAAGTAGGCATACGCGTTTTAACAACCCCCGATGTAGCCATGGCCGACGAGCACAACAAAAACGACGACAACCAGCCCAAAGGCAAAAAGCCCAAGCTCCCGCCCGGCTTTCAACCCAAGGCCAAGAAGCCGACGCTCCCGCCGGGGATGCAGCCGGAAGCGAAAAAGCCCAAGCTCCCGCCCGGCTTCAGCGGCGACGGCGGCCCGGCCAAGCTGGGCCGCAAGGACTTCGCCGCCGACCAGGACGTGCGCTGGTGCCCGGGGTGTGGAGACTATGCCATCCTGGCCACCGTCCAGCGGCTCCTCCCGGACCTCGGCATCCCGCGTGAAAACATGGTCTTCATCAGCGGCATCGGCTGTTCGAGCCGGTTCCCCTACTACATGAGCACCTACGGCGTGCACTCCATCCATGGGCGCGCGCCGACGCTGGCAACCGGGCTCAAAGCCTCCCGCCCGGACCTCGACGTCTGGATCATCACCGGCGACGGCGATGCGCTCTCTATCGGCGGCAACCACCTGATCCACCTGCTGCGGCGCAACCTCAACCTCCAGCTTTTGCTGTTCAACAACCAGATCTACGGCCTCACCAAGGGGCAGTACAGCCCTACGTCGGAGATCGGCAAGGTGACCAAAAGCTCGCCGTACGGCTCCATCGTCGTTCCTTTCAACCCGGTGTCGCTGGCCCTCGGTGCCTCGGCCTCGTTCGTGGCTCGGACGATGGATCGCGACGCGAAGCACATGTCGCAGGTGCTGAAGCGTGCCCACGAGCATAAAGGCGCCTCGTTCGTCGAGATCTATCAGAACTGCAACATCTTCAACGACGGCGCTTTCTTCGACTTCACCGAGAAAGGGACGAAACCCCACCGGGCGCTCTTTATCGAGCACCACAAGCCGATGACCTACGATGGAACGACGAAAGGCATCCGCCTCGACGGCTTCCGCCCCGTCGTCATCGACCTGACGGACAGCCGCTGGTCGATCAGCGACTGCATCGTCCACGACGAGACGAGCATGGAGCTGGCCGGCATCATCGGGCGTATGTTCTGGCACGACGACCTGCCCCGCCCCTTCGGCGTCTTCTACCAGGAAGAAAGAAGCACCTACGAAGACCTGCTCCATCAGCAGATCGCCGACGTCACCCGGAAACGCGGCAAAGGCGACCTCGAAAAACTGCTACGCGCCGGAGATACCTGGGAAATCTCCTAGCCGCATCCAGGCTACACCCTCGAAAGGCGGCCCCGCGATCCGGCAGGGCCGCCTTTTTCTAGGGTTGGTGGCTTTAACGACTGCGTTCGCACTGCGCAGCCGGCGTATGACATACCGAACGGAGCTGGCCTTTTGCCCGCTGGCGGGTGCGATACCTCGACCATCCGCTCCTCGCTACGCTGGCACGGCGGTTGATCTGGGCGTTTACGTATGAGGCGGAGACGACGCTCGCCATCTGGCACGACGACCACCTCGTCGACGTCAACGGCCGGCCCGTCGAGGGCCTGGGAGCAGCCACGGAGGTACGTCTGTGGCACCATTGCCTCGGAGGTAGCGACGGTGCGGGCGTGGCGACACTGGCTGGAGGGCCACGCCGTGACACAGCCGTTCAAGCAGGCACACCGCGAGGTCTACTTGCTCACCGATGCCGAGCGGCAGACACATACCTATTCGAACCGGTTTGCCGCACACATCCTGCATCAGCACCAGCTCGCCGCGCTGTGCCGTGCGCGGGGATGGCGCTATACCCTGAGACTTGCGAACGTACAAGATCCACCTCCGCAGCGCCAATATCCTGATGGCCAAGCATCGGGGTAGGCGACCCGGAAAAGAATCAAGCAACGCTGAACCCGCTCGCCCCACCATCATTACGGCGAGCACCCCTCTACGGAGCCGTATCGAAGTCCCTACTGTTGAGGCTTCTCCAGCACGTCTCATGCTGTGGGGGGTAGAAATTTTTCTACCCGCACGGAGCGAGCGGTTGCCGGCAGCGAAGCCCTTACGGCGGCATCGCGGTTCGCACCGGCATGGTGTAACAGCCCCCGTATTGTCGTAACTTTGCGTACGATTTTCGACGAGGATCCAACGATCCCAAGATGCCCTGCCATGCCGTACTCCGAAGCGACCATCCAGGCCCTGCTCAACGCGCTGCCCGATGCGGTTGCCGTAGTCAATCCGCAGGGGCGCCTCTCGATGGTCAACACCGCCTGGGATCAGCTTAGCCGGGCGCCGCTCACCCCGAACCTCTACGGGGCCCAGGGCACCGAGTACATCCAGACCTGCCAACAGGCTACCCGGCAGGTGGCGCTGCGGATCGAGCGCAACTTGCAGGCTGCATTCGCTGGTGCTCCCGTGCCCCTCTCCCTGGAATACCGATGCGCAGGCCCTCAGGAAGAGCAGTGGTTTCGCATCTCGGTCACGTCCCTGCCCGATGCTACCGTCGGCGCGCTACTGATTCAGGAAGACATCACCGAACGCAAACAAGGGGAGCGCGAACGCATCGCGCCCGAAAAACAGACCGACGAGGTCAGCGACCTAAAGACGATCCTGCTGGCGAACCTGAATCACGAGATCCGCAACCCGCTTACCGGCATCATCGGGTATGCAGAAGATTTGATCGACGCGGTGCCGGAAGAGCACCGTGCGCAGGCAAGGCTCATCTACCAGAGCGGCCGCCGCCTGCTGGACCTTATTGAAACCGTCGTCGAAGCGTCTCAGCTTCAGAGCGGCGAGATCCACACGCAACCCACGACCTTTGCCTTGCACGACGCCGTCCGGCAAGGCGTAGCTGCCTTTGAAGAAGAGGCCCGCGAGAACGGATTGTACCTGAAGCAGGAGGGACTGGACGAGGCAGTCTACGTCCATTCGGACCGAGAGGCGCTCGCACGCGTGCTCCACCACCTGATCGGCAATGCGATCAAGTTTACCAGACAGGGCGGCGTCACGCTGAGCGGGGGCGTCCAAGGGTCCGATGTGAGCCTTCGGATTATCGATACGGGGGTCGGGATAGATCCCGCCTTCCAGGGGTCTCTTTTTAAACCCTTCGAGCAGGAACCCGGAGGCGGGCACCAGGCCCTCGGCGGAAGCGGCCTCGGCCTCAGTGTGGTGCGCGGATTGCTCGACGCCCTGGGCGGCAGCATTGCGGTCGAGAGCGAAAAAGGACAGGGTAGCACGTTTACGATCACGCTGCCGGGCGTGCTTCGCCCGGCTCCTGAACCCTCCGTCCCAGAGAAGGCCCCCGGCCGAGGGACCGGGACAGAGACCGCCGACGCGCCTCCGGAAAAGGTGCCGGTGCACGGGCAGGCAGCAACCGGAATGCGCCGTTTGCTGATCCTGGAAGATACCTACATCACCCGTCGCCTGATGGAACGTGCCTTGTCCGACGGCTTCGAGGTGGTATCCGCCGAGCATTCCGAGGAAGCCCTGGCCCTCTTGAGGGCCGAGCGGTTCGATGCCGTGTTCCTCGACATCGACCTGGGGGAGCAGCAGACCGGGATCGAAGTGCTCTACGAGTTGCGCGACCTGTCGGAGTATGAAGACGTACCCATCATCGCCTGTACCGCCCACACCATGCCCGGCGATAAAGCACGTTTTCTGTCGATAGGCTTTCAGGCGTATGTAGCCAAACCGTTCACCAAGAAACGACTGCATGAGGCCCTTGAGGAGGCGTACAAAGCGGATATCACGTCGGAGCGTGGGGCGGAAGCGCTCGACATCAGCCTGCCTGCGCCGCCTCCGGCCCTGATCGAGGCCTTGCGGCTGCTGGATGCATCCACGAAAGCGCCGGATCTTGAGGGGTTGACCCGCCTGCTCGACCGCGATCCGATAGCCGCTACCTGGGTGCTGCGCCACGTCAACTCCGGCTTTTTCAACCTGCCCCGGCGCGTTGTTCGGCTAGACCATGCCGTACGGCTACTGGGCTTCAAACCGGTCTGCAACCTGATTCTGGGCGGTATTCTGAGCCATGCCTTCACACCCCTTGATGACCCTGCCGTCAAGAAAGTGCACGAATACACCCTTGCCTTGAGCGTCACCACCGCGACGATTGCCCGGCACCTTGCCGAAGCAATTCACCTCGCTAAAGAAGAGCAGGAGACGATCTTTACAGGCGGCATGCTCCACCAGTTAGGGCGGCTGATCTTACTGAGCAAGCACGGGACGGCCTACACCAGGCTATGGCGCACGCTGGAAAGCACGAACAGGGGCGCCACCATCACCGAGCCTACTCGCGGTCAGGAATTTCTGGCGTTCGAAACAGACTACGTGCGGGTGGGTACCCAGGCGGCCCGGGCCTGGAAAATTGGAGATCCGATCTATACCATGATCCGGGCCCAGCGGCAACCCCGGGCGATCCACGATACCTGGCTGCAAAAGCTCGTGCTCGTGCAGTCGCTGAGCCAGGTAGCCGCCCAGACGCTGATCAACAGCGCCGTCACCTTCCCGTCCTGTTTCCAGCAGGAACCCGCTCGGAGCCGGCTGCACCAGCTTGCCGACCTGGCGCATATGCCTGCCGAGGAGCTGCACGACGTTTTCAAGCAAGCGATCGGTCTGGCAAAAACATTCTCACGATAACCGGCTTGATCTTGCCGGGTACGCACCCGCACGTACCGTACCTGCCCGACGCCTTCAACCCGTACCTCCATGAAACTCGGCACCGCTTCGCTGGTCGTGGCCGCCTTTGTAGGGCCGGGTACCGTGTTGACTTGCGCCACCGCCGGCATCGGCTTCGGGTATGCCCTGGCCTGGGTCCTGCTGTTTGCTACGGCAGCGACGTTCGTCTTGCAATCGTTCACGGCCGGAACGGGTATCCTGGCCCGTAAAGGCCTGGGCGAGGCCATGCGCGAGGCGATCCGCCAGCCGGTCTACCGCAGCTTCGTCTTCGCCCTGGTAGTGCTGGGCCTGTGGGTCGGCACGGCCGCGTTCGAGACCGGCAACCTCGTAGGTGCCTCGGCGGGACTGGAAACCGTGCTCGGCAGCGAGCAGGGACGGCCGTGGTTGCTCGGCGGCCTGGCTCTGGCCGCCGGGCTGGTCCTCCTGCTCAACGTACGGGTATTGACCCAACTCCTGGCCGGGATGGTAGGCGCCATGAGCGTGCTCTTCATCGCCACGCTTTTCATCGCGCCGGTCGACTGGCGCGAAGCATTCCGGGGCCTTGTGATTCCGTCGTTGCCGCCCGGAAGCCTGCTGAGCGTCATCGCCCTCATCGGCACCACAATCGTCACCTATAACCTCTTTTTGCATGCGACGGCGGCCAAGCGATACTGGACCGGCGAGGCGCCCGAACGGGCCTGGCGGCGAGAGCTGACGGGGATGGCGGTGTTCATCCCCGCCGGCGGCGTCATCTCGCTCGCCATCGTGATGGCCGGCGCCACGCTGCACCCGGCGAGCGGCGGGCCTCCAACCGTCGCGGGGCTGGCGTTGCTGCTCGAACCCGTTGCCGGCTCGGCCGCCCGATGGCTCTTCGGCCTGGGCCTGCTGGCCGCCGGCTTTACCTCGGCCGTAACGGCCCCGCTGGCAGCCGCCTCCGGCATCCGCGAGATCTTCGACTGGCCGGACGATCTCCGCGACTGGCGCTACCGTGCCGTATGGCTCTCGGTGTTACTTACCGGCCTCTTTTTCGCGCTGTTGGACCGGTCGCCGCTGGAGATCATCATCGCGGCCCAGGCCGCCAACGGCCTCTTGCTCCCCTTCATCGCCGCCTTCGTCCTCTATCTCACGTACCGACAAAAGGCCCTCACACTGCCTCGCTGGTATTTCGGCGCAGGCGTCCTGGTGACGCTCGTATGTGCCGGCCTGGGCCTGCGTACCCTGTGGTGGGCCTGGACCCGGCTGGGGTTGTAATGGCGAATGGTGAATAGCGAATGGTTGGTGCTGAATGATCAAGGGGTCGACATGAGACCATTCGCTATTGACAATTGACCATTAACTATTGACCATTAAGAACCGATCTTGTCGTCCGATACCTGCGTTAGTATTCGCGTTCGCGCGCTATTTCCGGCTACGTACGCCTGTAGTTTCACACCATCCTCAAGACCATCACGGAGCAGCCTGATGAGACGTTACCCCCCCCTGCTGCTGTTGACGCTTATGGGCCTGTTGGCTCTCTTCAGCACCAGCTGCGATTCCACCGACAACGAAAGCGGCACCGTCACCCTCATCGGACAGGTCCTCGACGCTGAAACCAGCGCACCGATCTCGAACGCCGTCGTCCGGATCCTTGCCAATGACGCTTTCGATGAGGAGCCTGACCTGGACATCCTCGTCGAAACCGATGACCAGGGCCGGTTCTCCGTCGATATCCCCATCGATTTCACTGCCGACCTGGTGCTCGTAGCCACTGAGAACGCCTACGACACGGAGCGTCGTACGATCCTCGCCATTGCGGACCGCACCATCGAAGTGCCTCCCTTCCGGCTGCGCCGCCTGGTCGAAGCAGAGCCGGAAAGCGGTTCTCCCTCGAACCTCTTGCTCCTCAACGTGACGAACGACGTCATCGGCGTGATCGAAAGCGGCTCTCAGGAGGTCTCGCGCATCACGTTCCAGGTGGCCGACTCGGCCGGACGCCCCGTCACGCTCGACGACCAGACCCTGGTCCGTTTCAGCCTGGGGCAGACGCCCGGCGGCGGTGAGTTCATCGCGCCGTCCCAGGCGGCGACCGACAACACCGGCCAGGTAACGGTCAACCTGTCCAGCGGCCAGCGGGCCGGCGTCGTCCAGATCATTGCCGAGACCGACGTTACCGGGCCGGGCGGCACGCGGACGATCCGCTCGCAGCCGGTGGCCGTGACTATCCATGGCGGGCTGCCCGACGCAGCGCACTTTACCGTCGGCCCGGAACGCTTCAACTTTCCGGGGCTCCTCGCCGCCGGGCTCCGCGACCCGGTCAGCGTCGTCGTCGGCGACAAGTGGTCGAACCCGGTGCGCACGGGCACGGCCGTGTACTTCAACACGACGCACGGCGTCATCGAAGGGTCGATCCAGACCAACGCCGACGGCCAGGGAACCGTGGACCTGATCTCGGGCAACCCGTTCCCGCCGACCGGCATCGCGGTCATCGAGGCCGAGACGGGTGACGAAAACCAGGCGCGTGTCTCTACGCATTTCCCGGTCTTGTTCTCGGGCCTCATCGTGATCGGCGTCGAGCCGGCTACCGCGATCCTCGGGCGGACCTATCGCCTGTCGGTCACCGACCACCTGGGCAACCCGCTGGCTGAGGGCAACACCGTCCAGGTCCAGGCCGAAGGCACGAAAGTCAAAGCCGTAGGGAACACCTCTGTGACGCTGGACGACACGGGCTTCCTCGTACTGGACAATAACGGGCTGCCCAGCTCGTATCGCCCCCTCACCGGGCTCGGCATCACGGAGTTCACGTTCCGGGCCGTCGAAGACCTGCGGATCGACGAAGACGGCTTTCCGACGCTGGAGACCATCACGATCCTCGTCTCGGGCCCGAACGGTCGGCTGGAAGTGGTCTTGACCGCAGGCGGTGCGGTGGCCCGCACGGTCGGCGCCCAGGTCGAGCCCCTACCCGACGGTCAGGTGCGCATCCACGCGCCCGAATAGCCTACCCCTCCGTACCCCCTCAGGCCGGCTCGCCCCTCCAGGTGGAGCCGGCCTTTTTTTGTTTTCTGTTTTTTTCGCTTTTTGTTTTTCGCTCGTGGTAGCTTGCGCGTTGGCCTGGGGATAACGGCCACGCCCGGAGCAACACCGGTGCCGATTCTCGGACAGCGAAAAACAACAGGGTCGTCAAGATCATCATCGCAGCGGAGGCGGGCGCCCCGATGCAGGCCGTCGAGGCGGTACGGGCCGTGCCGGGGCGGGGTCTGGAAGGAGATCGCTACTTCGAGGCACGGGGGGCCTTCTCGCGTTGGCCGGGGCCGCACCGGGATGTAACCCTGATCGCCGAAGAGGCGCTGGCAGAAATGGCGCGGGAGACAGGCATCGTGCTGACCCCCGAGGCCAGCCGCCGCAACGTTCTGGTGCGCGGCGTGCCGCTGAACGAATGGATCAACCAGACGTTTGCGGTAGGCGGCGTACGCCTGCAAGGGATCCGGCTGTGCCAGCCCTGCAAATACCTGGCTCGCCTCACCGGAGAACCCGGTGTGGTGCGCGCCCTCGTCAACCGGGGCGGCCTGCGCGCCCGCATCCTCACCGAAGACGCCATCCGCGTGGGCGATGCGATCTTCCTGAACCCGCTCGACCCATGCGTATGGTGCGACCGATCATCCGGGCCGGCTGGCTCTCCGGCCTGATGCTCCTCCTGATCACGCCGGCCTGCCGTTCGCAAGACCAACCCCCGCCGGACGCGGCCGACACCCTCCGCATCGCCCCGCCGGCCGACCCGACAGCCACCCTGGTCGACGGCGGGGCCGTGGCGATGCCGGAGGCCCGCCGCCGCGTCCTGCTCGGGCAGGACGCGCTGTGGGCCGAAGCGCTCCGCATCCATTACAACGCCCTGGTCTTCGACGCACACATCGACACCCCGACGCTGATGCTGGACGAACGGTATCGCTTCGGGATACGCCATCCGGCCCACGAAAGCCACGTCGACCTGCCCCGCCTGTTCGAGGGCGGGCTCGACGCCGTCTTCTTCTCGATCTACGTGTCGCCCTCCTTCGGCGAAGGCACCCGCGCCACCGAACGCGCCCGGGCGATGATCGCCGAGGTGAAGCGCCAGGTGGCGGCGCACGCCGATAGCGTAGCCCTGGCGACCACCGCCGCCGACGTCCGCCGCCTGACCCGTTCCGGTCGAAAAGCCGTGTTGCTGGGCCTGGAAGGCGGTCATGCCCTGGCCGCCTCGCCCGACGTGCTGCGTGGCCTCTACGACGAAGGCATCCGCTACGTCACCCTCACCCACATCAACACCAACGCCTGGGCGGACGCCTCCCAGGCCGCGCCGCGCTGGAACGGCCTCAACGACCTCGGGCGACAGATGATCGAGACCATGAACCGGCTCGGCGTCCTCGTCGACCTGGCCCACGTCTCCGACGCCACGTTCTACGATGCCCTGGCGGCTTCGCAGGCCCCCGTGCTGGTGTCGCACTCGTCGATGCGGGCGCTGGTACCCTCGGTGCGCAACGTCGACGACGCGATGCTCCGCGCCCTGGCCGCCCAGGGCGGCGTCGTGATGATCAACTTCTTCGACGCGATGGTCAACCCGCACCTGGACGACCGCGTGATGGCCGACGTACACCGGCGCCTGCCCGGCCCCGTGCTCACCAACCTGTGGAACACCGTCTACGCCGTCAGGCACGAGCGCGGCCTGCCCGGCGCCACGCTCGGCGACGTGCTCGACCACCTCGACCACGCCGCGCAGGTCGCCGGCGTCGACCACGTAGGCCTCGGTTCCGATTTCGACGGCGTCTTCGACCTGCCTTTCGGCCTGGAGGACGTGACGCGCCTGCCCTGGATCACCTACGGCCTGCTGCAACGCGGCTACACCGAAGAACAGATCTACAAGATCCTGGGCGGCAACGCGTTGCGCGTGCTCGAAGCGGCCGAAGCCGCGGCCCGGCGCCTGCAAGAGCCGTGATAACGGCTCCCGCCTGTACTTTCTTTAATACTCTCCTAATCGACTAGACTTTACGATCCGGTCTGCGTACACTATTTTCGTGTTTTCCGAATCTTCTTGGACGCTGGATCTATACTTCATGGTGCGTAGCTTGGTGATGCGTGGTGCCTCGATCGGGCTTCCGGCTCTGCTGGCCTGGCTGTTCTTCCCGTGGAATGTGCAGGGGCAGGCTGCCTTCGAAGAGGCCGTCATCGACGTGGGCAACATCGGGGTGACGGTGACGAATTCCGGCTTCGTGGGAAAGTCCAACGTGCGCAACAACCCGACCGGGCCGCCGTCGTTCGAATACCCGCTCGATTCCGGCATCGAGCACCTGTTCGAGTCGGGCCTGTGGGTAGGCGCCGTGCGCAGCGACGGCGTCACTACGGTACGCACGGGCGCCATCGTCAACTCGGGCGGGTATTCGCCGGGCCAGGGCGGGTATGAATACGCCCCCCTGACCCCTATCACCGAACGCTCGACGCTGCCCGAATCGGATGTGTTCACCAGTGCCGCCGTCAGCCACCAGGATTATCTGACGGCCTTTGCAGACACCGCCGCCGTCTTGCCGGGCACCTTCATCCCGGCACCCGACCCTCAAGGGCGCCTCGGCATGAAGGTCGAACAGCGTACCCACGCCTGGAACTTCCCCTTCACCGAATACTTCGTCATCCTCAACTTCGACATCATCAACATTAGCCAGGCCGCCTGGGACAGCGTCTATGTGGGCCTGTACCACGACCTGGTCGTCCGCAACGTCAACACGACGCAGGACGCCGGCAGCGCCTTTTTCAACAAGGGCGGCTTCGGGTTCCTCGACAGCCTGACGACGACGTATGCCTACAACGCCGGGGGCACCGAGGAGACCATCAACACCTACGGCGCGGTGACTTTCCTGGGCGCCGAGTGGCGGGATCCACGGACCGGGCAGACGCGCTTCGTCCATCCTAACCTCGCCGATGCGTTCGTACAAGACGGGTATGCGCCGCCCCGCGTGAACCCGCGCTGGTGGCTCTTTTCCGGTGGCGTCCCTGAACTCACTCGTCCCACTACCGACGAGGAACGGTACCGTCGCCTTTCGGAGCCGTACCCCAATCCGGCTACGTTTGCAACGCAGGCCGAATACGAAGCCGCCCGTGATGCCTGGTATGAACGCCTCAAGACCGACGGCCTGACCTCGAACGGCAACTGGATCGGCCTGACGCCGGCCGGACCGTTCCCGCGCGTCTTGCCGGGCGACACGCTCCAGGTAACGTTTGCGCTCGTCGGCGCGCAGAAGCCGGACGAATTCCAGGGCCCGCCCGGTAAACCGATCGACACGGAAGAGACCCGTAGCCTGCTGATCAACAACATCGAATGGGCCCGCCGCACCTATTCGGGCGAGGACAACGACTACGACGGCGTGCTCGACCCCGGCGAAGACGTCAACGGCAACGGCCGACTGGACCGCTACCTGATCCCGGAGCCGCCGCGTTCTCCCCGGATGCGGATAGAACTGGAGGCCGGACGCGCGCTGGTCTACTGGGACGGCTCGGCCGAAGAATCCGTGGACCCCGTCACCGGCCTGCGCGACTTCGAAGGCTATCGGATCTACCGCAGCAACCCCGGCGACGACCTCTCGGGCAACATCCTCGACCGCGCCTCCCTCATCGCGCAATACGACCGGCCCGCCAACCGTACCGGCTTCAACAACGGCTTCGACGAAATTCGCCTGCCCGAACCGGTTACCTTCGAAGGCGACCCGACGGCCTACCTGTATCGCCTGGAGGTGGACGGGTTGCTCAGCGGCTGGCAATATCTCTTCACCCTGACGGCCTTTGACGAAGGAGACCCGGATGCAGGTCTCGATGCATTCGAGTCGTCACGGACGGCCAACGTGACCCGCGTCTTCCCCGGCACCCCGGCCGCGGACGATGAGCGTGCCCCTGTTGGTGTTTACCCGAACCCGTACCGCGTCAACGCCGCCTGGGACGGCACCACCTCGCGCACAAGGCGTTTGAATTTTTACAACCTGCCGGCTCGATCCGAGGTACGCATCTATACCCTTGCCGGCGAGATCGTCACCACGTTCGAGCACGACGGCGGCGTCTATCAGGGCGATATCCGCTGGTACGACAACTTCGCCGGGGCCACACGGCAGCTTCCCGGCGGAGAGCATTCGTGGGACCTGCTCTCCGAAAACGGGCTCAATATCGCCACCGGTCTCTACTTTTTCACCGTCAAAGACCTGGAAAGCGGCGAGGTTCAGACCGGTAAATTTGCTATCATCAAGTAATCTCTATACGGTATCCCTTGTCTGCCGGACTCGTTCGCAGGCATTTTCCCGAAACGTCTCACCTGTCATCAACCAGGTAATCCCATGCTAAAACGTGGTACCATCCTCCCCCTATGCGCCGTCTTTTGCCTCCTGGCGACCCTCCCCGCCTGGGCCCAGCCCGCAGAGGTAACGGTCCGGCAGCTCAACGAGCTGGCACCCGACAGCCTGAACACGTTGCTCGCAGACGGCCCGAACCTGCCCCTCGCCGAAATAGGCATCCTCATGCGTAACGAATTCTTCGGTCAGGAGGTCACCTTCGTCGGCGTAGTGCTGTCCGATCCACTCGTCTCCGGCCTGGCAACCTGGAGCGACACGCGTGGCGGCCCCGGCCGTATTCACGTCTTCGTGCGGGACACCTCCGCCGTTACCCAGGGTGTTGAAGGCATGAATATGCAAGTGGTGGACGGCGACTATGAAAACACGGGCTTCGTCAACGCCCTCATCGGCGACGTCTTTCGCTTCACCGGCTCTGTGAACTTTTTCGGGCAGACCGGCCAGTTCGAACCGACAACCATCGAGCCCCTGGGCAGCTATACGGACCTGGGCCTGCCCGAGAGCATCCTCGACCCGATTACCGCCACCACGAGCGACTTGAACACGAAGCTTGACGACGGTGTGGTCCATACCGACTGGAACAATTTCCTCACGTACATCAACCAGGAAGTCTGCTTCGAAAACGTCCGCATCATACGGCGCCAACTGGCGGATACGGGTCGGCCGGCCTGGGTTATTTCGAGCGACAACGGCGAAACCTTCCTGCTCAACGACGACATCCCGTTGTTCGTACGCAACGACCGCATCGGAAGCTATCAGGCCCCTTTCCTCGTTCGCAGCGCCAATGATCCGTTCCGGCCGCCGCCCATCGGGGCCGTCGCCAATGTGTGCGGCTTCGTCACCACACGCAGTTCATTTACGCCCTTCGACCTGACCTCCATGCCGCTCGGGGCCTGGATGCTGTTCAACGTGTTCGACGAGGGCGACATCGAGATCACCCAGTCGCCGCCCATCTTCTCGGGACCGTCCTCCCCGGACTTCGTGCCCGGCACCGACCCCGTGGAAATCACCGCCGACGTGATCGCCGACCCGACCCGAACGCTCACCGAGGTTGTCCTCAAATACTACACCTCGGCGGCAACCGACACGATGGACGTAGCCCCGTCCAGCACCGACGGCGATACGTACACGTTTTCCATCCCGGCCGCCGACGACGGGGCCTTCGTGACCTACTGGGTGGCGGCGACCGACGACACAGGCGCCACTTCAACCTCTGATCCCCTGTCGTACCGCGTGCTGCTCGATGGGATTAACGAGGTCGAAGACCTTCAGCTCACCGCCAGCGGCGGGAGCGGTGGCGGCCCCTTCACCGGCTTGACCACGGCCATGGACCTGACCGTTACGGTGCAGACGAGGCCGGGCGTGTCCGGCCTCATGGCCGTCCAGGACAGCGAGGATCCCTGGTCCGGCGTCATCATCCTCGGTTCGAGCGACTTCGACGGCCTGCAGCGCGGCGATGTGATCCACATCACCGAAGCGACGATCCAGGAGAACTTCTCGCTCACGCGGCTGCGTGACATCACCTTCGACGTCGTCTCGCAGGGCGGTGACGGGATCCCGTACAAACTCATGACCACCGACGCGTTGCAAGATGCTGCGGTGGCCGAGGCCCATGAAGGGATGGCCCTGCGCTTTGAAAACATCACGATCACCAGTACCAACCCGGACGGCAGCGCTTCGAACGGGTGCGACACGGACCATCCGGAATACGGCTTCGGCGAGTGGGCCTTTTCGTCCGACGGCACCCCGGAGAACGCCCTGCGCGCCGACGACGAATCGACCCAGATCCCCTGCGGCCTGAACCTCACCGCCTTCGACGAAGGTGAAGTTGCGGCCTATATCCAGGGCATCCTGACCTATACCTTCAGCAACTACAAGCTGCTGCCGGAGACCGTCGAAAACGACGTCCATACGGCCGTGGAAGACGAGACGGTGCCGGGCACCTTCGCGCTCCGCCAGAACTATCCGAACCCCTTCAACCCGGCGACGACCATCGAATACACCCTCCCGGCGACGGGCCGCGTCCGGCTCGAAGTCTTCGACGTGCTGGGACGCGTCGTCGCCGTCCTCGTGGACCGTGAGGAAGCCGTCGGAACCCATTCGGTTCCTTTCGATGCGTCGTCCCTTGCCAGCGGCCTCTATCTCTACCGCCTGACGTCGGGCGACAAGGTGGAGACCATGAAAATGATGCTCCTCAAATAATCCGGCGATGATTTGAATGGTTGGAAGCCTGGGCGTGTGGGGCGTGGGAGTTCTCATCGATGTTCTACTCACTCCCACACGCCCGGCCTTCCATACCCCTATTTCCACTACGATGGAACGAGCGGTTCCTCTGCATCTGTTGTGCGTCCTCTGCTTCGGAGCCGGAGTGCTGGCCCTTGCGAGCGGGTGCGATACCGACATCACCGGCACGGCCCTCGAGAATCAGGCGCCGGAGACGCAGCTCAGCGTACGCGACAGTTCGCTGGTAGACAACCTCGCCGGAGCCGACCGGCTCACAAGCACGGTGCTCATCGCATGGACGGGCACTGATGCCGACGGCTTCGTGCGTGCGTTCGATATCCGGTTTTACACGGCCGAGAGCCCACCGGCAGGCCCGGAAGACGGCTGGTCGACCACGACGCGCAACGACTCGCTCGTCCTCTTGCCGATCCCACGCGGTGGACGTATCGCCGACGTGGTCTTTGAGGTACGCGCCGTCGACAACGAAGACGCGAAGGATCCGACGCCGGCCCGGACCGTCTTCCCTATCCAGAACGCACCGCCGACGCTCCGATTCAGCCAGTTCGAGTTGCCGCCGGATACCACCTTCAGCGTCATCTCGTTCAGTTGGACGGCCGACGATCCGGAAGGCCCGTCGAACCTGGACCGCATCGAAATCAGCCTGAACGACAGCACACGCTTCACCGTGCTCCCCCCGGACGTCGACTTCATCACCCTGCTGGGCGACGTGGATCGAAACAACCCGACCCAGCGCGAAGTCGGCGCCCGCATCTTTTACGGCCGGGCGTTTCAGAACAGCGGAGAGACCCTGCCCGGCCTGCTGCTCGATGCCGACAACACCTTTTACGTCCGCGCGGTCGACCAGACGGATACGACGAGCACGTTGCAGCGCTATTCGTGGTACGTCAAACGCCCGCAGGGCGAGGTCCTCTACGTAAACGACTACCGCAAGTCTACTTCACAAACCATCCAACGCCTTCACCTCGACCTGCTCAGCGAATATCTCCCGGATGACGTGAGTATTGACATCTGGGATATCTCGCAGCCGTTCGGTACGGGAGCGGCCGGCAATACGCCGCGCTCCAATGCCCTTCCATCGAGCCCCGCCCCGACGCTGCAACAACAACTCGCCCTGTACGACTACATCTACTGGGTCTCGACGAACGCGACCAACAACATCAGTTCCAATAACCTGCCGTTCGCGGCAGGCGTCATGGATCTCTTTTTCGAGCAAGGCGGCAAGATGCTGGTCCATACGCCGATCTCCCTGCCGACGAACCCGGAAGACAACCTGGGCAATCCAGCCGTCCTGGTGCTGCCGCTGAGCGACCTGATCACGTTTCCCGACACCCTTCGGCCCCAGCTTCGCCTGCCTGTGGGCACAGCCGTTAACCCTTCCGGCACCCTGCCGGGCACGTCAGCGCCGCTTCCCCTGCTGGAGATAGCCCAGTTTCGCATCGATACGCTGCCGTTCATCGCAACAGGAAGCAACATCATCCCGCTCTACCAGACAGACTACCTGTACGTATCGCTCGACGGCAGATCTACCGGCACCTGGACCGGCCCTTCTACGGTCGCCTCGATCAGTGCCGATCAGCGCGTCGGGCTGTTTGCCCTACCCCTGTTCAACGAACAGACCGGCGCTCCCATCGTCATCGGGGCCGACGGCGATCCGAACGCCGCCGCGCAAGCGATTCACCTGATGCTCGAAAGCCTCGGCTTCCCGAAAAGATAGGGTTATCATACGCCATGTATCGTCTACCCACATCCTGCACCCTCTGGTTGTTCGTAATGCTCCTGGGGATTGTGCCCGCTGCGCTGGGCCAGGGCCAGATCGCAGGGACAGTGCGTGATGCGGCGACGGGCGAGGCGCTCATCGGCGTCAACCTGCTCGTCGTGGGCAGTTCGCGCGGAGCAGCGACGGACCTCGACGGCAACTATGTGATCCCAGACGTCAAAGCAGGCGCGTATGCCGTGAAAGTCTCGTATATCGGTTTCGAGACCAAGCTCTTCACCGACATCCGCGTGCAAGACGGCGAGACGACGCGCCTCGACATCGACCTCCAGGAAGCCGTCCTCTCGACGGACGAAGAAATCGTCGTCGTTGGAGAGCGACCCTTGATCGACGTAGAACAATCAACGAGCTCGTTCGCCGTGACGGCCGACCAGATCCAGGCGGCACCGCTGCGTGACGTGCGCGAGGTGGTCGCCACCCAGGCCGGGGTCGTTAAAGACCCGACGGGCCTGTACATCCGAGGCGGCCGTGCCGAAGAGACGGGCTTTATCGTCGACGGCGTCTCGGCCAAAGACCCGCTCGCCGGTACGGGTTTCGGCCTGGACATCGGCTCCAACGCCTTCCGCGAGGTCGAGGTCACGACCGGCGGCCTCGGCGCCGAGGTAGGCGACGTGACCTCGGGTGTGGTGAGTGTGCGCACCCAGGAAGGCTCCGACCGCTTCGGCGGCTTCTTCTCGCACAAACGCGACAACTTTGGAGGGCTCAACAACGGCTGGCAGGAGAATTTCCACGAAGACATCTTCGAACTGAATCTGGGCGGCCCCATCGTGCCGGGTAAGCTGCGCTTCTTCGTCTCCGGACAGGCTCAGCTCTCGGACGGCTTCACCCGGCAAATCTCGAACCCGGACTCGATCCGCTCCTCCCTCATCGGCTGGGACTTCCTGCTGCCGCGTACCGGCAACCGCTGGAACGGCCTCGTCAAGCTCACCTATGAGGTCGGCCCCGGCAGGCGGATTACCACCTCCTACCAGCGTTCGCTGACCGCCAACCAGAACACCCGCATGCTCCAGGTGACGGGTAACGAGGCCGTCGTGACGCCGGGCTTCCAGTACGGCTTCATCCTGGAACCGGAGAAGGCCAACACCTTTGCGCACGACAACATCATCTCGTACGTCAAATGGTCGCATGTGCTGGGCACGCGCTCCTTCTACGAGGTCCAGGCCAGCCGTCTCTTCACCCGGCTCCGGTCCGATGCCAACGGCCGGCCCTGGCGCCCGCAAAACGTCGATAGCGAACTCGACCCGGAGAGCATCGTCACCTACCCGGCCACCGTCTTTCTGGATGAGACCGGGCAACCGATTGATCCGAATGCGCTCTACGTGCTGCCCGGCCCCGGCCTGATCAACAACGGCGGCCTCGCTACCCGCTTCCACGACCACTATGCGGAAGAGCTGACGCTGAACGCCCGGTATACCCGCTTTTCCGAAGACAAAAACAGCCGGATCGATGTAGGCTTCGAAGCCAAGTTCAACGACTACCAGTGGATCGACGTGATCCGCCCGTGGGTCGGGGCGCCCATCGGCAGCGGCGACGAGGCTACCGGCACCAACCGCCTCGGCGAGAGTTCAGACATCTGGCGGGTCAAGCCCCGGCGAGGCGCCCTCTTCGGCACCGGCCAGTTCCGGTATCGCGGGCTGATCGCCAACGTCGGCGCCCGCTTCGAATACTGGTCGCCCGGCAAGTACGTAGACGACCTGGTCGACAACCCCGACGCCCCCATCCTGGACGGGATTCGAGGAGCCTATAAGAACGACACGATCGGGCTCTTCGGCCTGCGCACCAAGCTGCGCCTCCTGCCCAAGATCCGGGTCTCGTTCCCGATCACGGAAAACCGGGTGATGTTCTTCAATTACGGCCACTCTACCCGCATCCCCCATCCCACCTTTATCTATACCGGCCTCGACCCGTTTTTCCAGGATCGCTCTTTCTTCGCCGACCTCGGCAATCCCAACCTCGACCCCGAAGTCGACATCTCGTACGAGCTGGGGCTGCGCAACCAACTCTCGACCAACGACGTGCTCAACGTCACCGCCTTCTGGCGCGACAAGTTCGATTTCATCACCGTCGAGAGCGTCATCATCCGGGATCCGACCGGGCGTGAAACCACGCGCGCTTTTCGGGTCAACGGCGACTTTGCGCGGGTGCGGGGCGTCGAGGCCAGCTACCTGAAGCGTATCGGAAGCTGGTTTCAGGGGCAACTCTCGGCCTCTTTCTCCCGAGCGACGGGCCTCAGTTCGACGAACAACGACGCCCTCGCCCAATTCCTGGCCCGGGGCGACATCGACAACACGTTCGAGACGCCGCTGGCCTGGGATCGCCCGCTCGACCTCAAGGCAAACGTGACGCTGATGCACGAAAAAGACAGGCCGGTCCTGGGCATACCCGGGCTCAACCGCATACAGCTCTACGTCTCGTCGACGTTCCGCAGCGGGCAGCGATACACGCCGGTCGAGTTTCAGGGACGGCAGGTCAACCCGTTTACGGGCGAGCGGGACTGGCGCCCGATCTTCGAGACCGTCAGCGACCCGGCCAAACGCTATGCCGAAGTGGGGGCTCCCTGGTGGTGGTTCGACCTCAGCGCGCAACGCTCAATCGCCCTGCTGGGCAACGACGTGGTGGTGTCGCTGGAAATCACCAACCTGTTCAACCAGCTCAACAGCCTCATCGTCAACCCGGTCACCGGCAAGGCGTACCCGGAGGTCGACCCGGCGACCGATTTTGAGGCGCTGCGGAACGACCCCGACTACGACGTGCCTACGGGGACGCGCGACCCGCGTTACGAGGATCCGACCACCGGGGGAACGCCGCCCTTCAACCCCGCTCGCTACCTCCCGCAGCGACACGTCGTGCTCGGTCTCTCCTACCGGTTCTAGCCATGCGTATCCGAACCCGCAACCTGAAGCCGAACGCAGTGAGGCAACCCGCAACCTGCACCCGCTCCGTTACGGCAGCCCTGCCGGTGATCCTGGTGCTCCTCACCACGCTGCCGGCCCAGGCCCAGCTCATTCCCTCCTTCGGGCGTGACCGTGCGGGAACGTCCGGCTTCCAGTTTCTGAAGATCCCCGTCGACGCCCGCTCGGCAGCAATGGGCGAGACGGTCGTCGCCAATGCCTTCGATGCCAGCGCGCTGTTCTGGAACCCGGCCCTGGCTTCTCAAACCGACGGGATCCAACTCGGGTTGAGCCACACCGCCTATTTTGCCGACGTGAACGTCGAGTACGCCGCCCTCTCGGTCCCGCTCTCCAGGTTGGGTCTTACGCTGGGCGCCAGCATCCAGGCCCTCAGTTCGGGCGACATGGAGGTGACCACCGAGTTCCAGCCTTTCGGCACCGGCGAGACGTTTCGCTTCACGGACCTGGCCCTCGGAGCCACGCTCTCTCAGGCGCTGACAGACCTGTTCAGCTACGGCATCACGGCCAAGTACCTCCGCGAGAGTGTCGCGGGCCTGACAACGACGAGCGTCGTCTTCGACTTAGGCGTCTTCTACCGCATCGGTACCACCGGGGCACAGCTCGGCGTCGCCATCCGCAACTTCGGCCTGGACGGTATCCCGGAAGGCACCCTGACACGAACCGTCATCGGTGACGACAACCCCGTCGTAGAAGACGACTTTGAAACCTTTACGCCACCGACAACCTTCTTGCTGGGTGCGACCTACCGCCTGTTTCGCAACGATCAACGGAACGACCTCCTGATCTCCGGCCAGCTCAACAACCCGAACGACAACGCCGAAAGTTTGAACCTCGGTGTCGAGTATACCTGGCATACCTTGCTCGTGCTGCGTGCCGGCTATCGCTTCGGTGTAGACGAGTACACGGTGCCGAGCCTGGGCCTGGGCCTGATCCTTCCCGACGTACTTGCTCTTGATGCCCGCTTCGACTACGGCTTCAGCCACCTTGATCGCCTGGGCACGGTGCATCGGGTCGGGTTGAACCTGGGATTGTAGTAGGCCTTGACCATAACCCTCTTCTGGATTCATGCGGCCACTTTCCGCTTTCCTCTTCGCCGTCACCGTCGCCGCTACCCTCATCGGCTGCGACGGCCTGTTGGGTGCTAAGTCCGACGAAACGACGGATGAGATCTTTGAAGCAGGCCGCATCCCGCCCAGCCTGGTCAGTGAGGCCGAATACGTGCCCCTGTTTCCCTTCCTGACGCTTAGCGGCGACGGGGCTCCCCTGGACGAACCCCGGGATATCTACGCAGGCTACGACGAGTTGATCTACGTCGTCGACCGGCGCGGCCTCCACATCCTGGACCGAGCCGGAAGGCCGGCCACCATGCGGCCCCTCGACGACGCCACGTCGGTGACGCAGGACCGTCGATTCAATGTGTACGTCACCGCCCGGCGCGATACCCTGCTCAACGGCCGCATCTGGAACCTGCCGGTGATCTATCGTTTTTCCGGCCTGACCACCAACACGCCTGTCCTGGAGCACATCATCTGGCATCCCTTCGACGACGACTCCCGCACGTTAAACCGGCCGGACCCCATCGCCACTGATGAAGAGGTCGCCTTTACCGGCGTCGCGGTTCTATATAACAATACCATCTATGCTTCGCGGCGCGGGCCCGTAAACGACCGCACCTCGGTGATCTTGCCCCACAATACGGTGCTCGAATTCACCCCTGAAGGGATCAACACGCAGGCCCTCGTCGTCCTTCACCCTACGTCGCCGAGCCTCCGCAGCGCCCTCAACCCGGCGGACGTACTCACCTTCGTGCATCCTCCCCAGCGCGCCAGCTTCCCGGTCAGCCGAGATTTTATCATCGCACAGTCCCCTTCCCCGGACGGCGAGGTTCCCACTAACGGCGAGGCCCCGGGTGGGTTGCGCTTTTCCGTCCTCTCGATCCGCGCGGTCGAAACCCCCGACGGCATCGAATACCGTCCCGATTCCGAAAAACTGCAGGCGGCCTCGGACCCGTCGAGGGGCGGCGGCTTCCTCTACGAAGAGTTCAAGTTTCTCAACCCGACCGACCTGGCCTTCGCTGCCGACGGCACGAACTACATTTACGTGCTCGACGCCGGCAAGGACAGCCTGTTTGTCTTCACAAACAACGGCATTGAAGGCGTAGCACCGCCGCCGGGTTCACGGAGCGCTCTGCCGGTTCCGGTCTCCTTCGGCGGCTCCGGGGACGGCGCGCTCCAGTTCAACAACCCGCAGGGCGTCGCCTACTTCGACCGGATCGTCTACGTCGCCGACACCGGCAACAACCGCATCTCTCGCTTCCGGCTCAACACGGATTTCGAATAGATTTTTCTGGCGAAAAATCTATACTGGTGTGCGCGCATGTGTTTTCCCCGCTGTTGCCCGACGGTTTGTGTGCTGCTTCTCGCCCTGCTTTTTGCGCAGCACCTTGCCGTGGCACAGCAAATACCGGCACAGGGTACTGGGGCTACGCTGGATGTGGCGACGTGGAACATCGAGTGGTTCGGCAGCGCCAACGGGCCGAGCGACGACGCCCTGCAACTGGCCAACGTCAAAGCCGTCATCGAGCAGGCCGACATCGACCTCTGGGGGGTACAGGAGATATCGGACCCGGACGACTTCGACGCGCTGCTCGACGCCCTGGGCGACGGCTACGACGGCGTCCTCGCCACGGAAAGCGGCACGCAGCGCGTCGGCTTCCTCTACAAGACGGATGTCTTCAGCAACGTCGCCCCAGCCCTCCACATCCTGACCGAATTCGCGACGGGATCGGGCAATGCGTTCGCCGGGCGCCCCCCGCTGCTACTGGAGGCGGACGTCACCCTCGGCGACATGACGCGGCGGCTGACGTTCATCGTACTGCACATGAAATGCTGCGGCGACCAGGCCTCCTACGACCGCCGCGCCGAGGCCGCGCGGCGGCTGAAAACGAACATCGACTTCCTCCGCCCCACCGCCCCCATCATCCTCCTGGGCGACTTCAACGACGAGCTGGGGTTCTCGATTGCGGGAGGGCAACCCTCGCCCTACCTCAACTTTGTGGACGACGCAGCCCGGTATGCCTTCCTCACGCTGCCGCTCGACCAGCAGAACATCGGCACGTTTTGCAACAATGCAACTTGCTCCTCGGGCTCCACGCTCGATCACATCCTGGTCACCGACGAACTCTTTTCGGCCTACGAACCCGGCTCCACGGCTCGCTACGAAGAACTCGTGACGAGTATCAGCAGCTATGCCGCGACCACGTCGGACCACCTGCCCGTCTTCGCCCGCTTTCGCTTCGACACGAATACTTCGGTCGAGACCGGCGACGTGCCGGAAGCGCTCGTCGTGCAGCCGGCCTACCCCAACCCTTTTCGCGAACGCACGACGCTGACCTACACGCTGCCGCACGCCGCCCACGTCCACGCGGCCGTGTTCGACCTCCTCGGGCGGCGCGTCGCTACGCCGGCGGACGGTATGCAACCGCCCGGCGAGCACCGCCTCGTGTTCGACGCGGCCGACGTACCTGCAGGTCTGTACCTGATTCGCTTCGCGAGCGGTCGCTTCGTCCGCATACAGGGTGTGGTCCGCGTACCGTAACGAGAAGCCGGGGCGATCTACCGGGGCAGCGAACGACCCGTCCGGCAGATCTCCACGTCTTCAAACCGGACCCTGGACTTGTCATTATCCCAACGTCGGTTTTCCCAGCCCTCTAGGGGCGACCTGCTTGTAGCACGAGGCGTATTTCATGACGATAAGCTCCGTAGGAGCGACCTGTTCGACGAACCTAACGGAGCATGGTCAGAACAGGTCGCCCCTACAGGGCTTGTTTGTTTTCATGCAGGGGCTACAAACAGGTCGCGCCTTCAGCGCTAACGTGCCGATCATCCAAGCCCGGCGACGCACGCAACGTGTACCTCCTGAAGACGGATATAACCCGCCAACACACAACCGGCCACCTTGCAACCCGCAACCTGAAAAACCCGCAACCTGCAACCTATTCCCTCCCTTCCAGCACGGCTTCTCGCTCCGGCACCCGGCGCTCCGGGCCAACGTGGTCTTCGATCAGCTTGAGGATCCGGCGGTATTCGTCGGTCCAGCTGGCCGGCTCGGTGAAGCCGTGGCCTTCGACGGGATAGACGGCCAGCTCCCAGTCCTCCTTGCCCAGTTCGATGAGACGCTGCGTGAGGCGGATGATGTCCTGGAACTGCACGTTCAGGTCGACCAGGCCGTGCGGCATCAGAAGCGGGTCTTCGAGGCCGTCGGCGAAGTTAATGGGCGAGGACCGGGCGTAGGCAAGCGAGTCGGTGGTGGGGGTATTGAGGATATTGGCCGTGTAGGAATGGTTGTAGTGCGCCCAGTCGGTGACGCTGCGCAGGGCCGCCCCGGCGCCGAAGTGCTCGGCCTCCGTGAAGAGCGCCATCAGCGTGATGAAGCCCCCGTACGACCCGCCGTAGATGGCGACGCGCTCGGGATCGATGCCGCAGGTCTGCTGGAGGTACCGGGAGGCATCGACATAGTCTTGCAGGTCGCGCCCGCCCATGTGCCGGTAGATGGCCGTCCGCCAGTCGCGCCCGTACCCGGCCGAGCCCCGGTAATCCACGTTGAGCACGTAGTACCCGAGGTCCGTCAGCAGGTTGTGGA